>VFQN01000272.1_pt1 | contig 104461 bp, 151 predicted proteins | sample 3512371 | NCBI WGS metagenome assembly VFQN01 (sample SAMN10412370, study PRJNA504923) | tailings metagenome | isolation source: Replicate 2 from Balatoc abandoned mine | place: Philippines: Itogon, Benguet | collected 2017-08-28 | reverse complement strand
TGTCCCTTCCCGTCTCCTTACCTGTAAACCTTTCCACAGAAAAAAAAAAAAAAAAAATGTACACGGCAGCCAGCCCCACCATACCGTTGCATGTATACCATCTGCAGCCGAACACATTATGCCGGCACCCTTTGCGGTACGCAGTCCCGACAATCGTGTCAACTTGCATGGACACCGGTGCCCTGTGAAGCGGCCTGGACGAACCACCAATGGACATCAGGCAGGGAAACTTTTGCCGTACTCATCACTCAGCCCCAAAACGCACGAAACCGTTCCAACAGCGGGCCTGTAACATCAGAACATTCATGCCCCTGCGAACAGCACTACAGAAATCTTGCCAAGGCTGCCAACGCTCTACCGCACAGCATGCATGGTTCATTTCAGGACCCTGCCCAGGACCGCACCGTGTGCATGTATGTTTGACAACCCACCCTTCCCCAAGCGCCCACTGCTGACCCCACTACCCTTATGCTTGCTCCGACAGCCCCGCAACACCCCCCTGCTTCAGTGCCAGCACCGCCAGCATGGACCCGCCATCAAGAGCAACACCACTCTGCTCCTTCGTCTCCTGCGCTGTCGTTGCATGGTCAGCTGTCGGCGCCCCGCTGTGTGTTGTTCGCCCCTCCGCCCAGCCCTTCCCGCACAGGCCGCCGTGGTGCGGCACGATCGAGGGGAAGAGCAGCCGACGCCTGGAGGCGGCGGGGCAGCCGTGAGAGGGCACTGCTGCCCAGTAACTGCTGCTGCCGCTGGTGCTGCCGCTGCCGCTGCAAGCATTGCTGCTGGCTGTGGTGGTGGTGGTGCAGGGTGCGGTGGTGGCGGCGGGCGTCAGGGCACAGGGGCTGTGGCCCAGCAGTGCGTCCATGGCCGCCGTGCAGCCCCCGGGGGAGGCGAAGGGTGAGCCGGGTGGAGAGGAGAAGGTGGAGGAAGGCGAAGACGAGATGCATGTGGACGGCGTGGAGGGTGCGGAGGCAGCGGAGCCGCAAGGGGAGGAGGAGCAGGGGGACGGCAGGGAGGGCAAGGTGGCGGCGGCGAAAGGGGAGGCGGGGCAAGCGGGGGAGCGGCTTGCGAGGGCGAGCGATGAGGAGGGCGCGATGCGAAGGGCGCCGCCACCGCTGCTGCTGCTGGCAGATGGAAGGTCGGTGCTGCAGGTGTTGGTGTGGGTGCCGGGGGCCGAGCGGGTGCCGCGCCCCAGGGCCGCGGCCGGGGAGGCGGGTGGGGGGCAGCAGGGGCGCACGGCGGGGCACAGCGGCCGCAGCGGCGTGGAGGGCTGAGGGCAGCTGCAGGGGCCGGCAGCAGCAGCGGGCGTGTCGGTGTCCGTGTCTACACGTGCCGAGGCGCCGGAGACGAGCGGCGGGCAGCGGTCGACGGAGGCCGTGGGGGCGGCGGAGTGTGGTGGGCTGCAGGTGCGCTGGCAGGGCACGAAGGTGGTGGGCGTGATGGGGGCGGCGGAGGGCAGGGCCAGGGCCTCCGCGAGTGAGCAGTTGCCTGGCTCCACGCCCTTGACGCCGCACATGAGGAGGTAGGCCTCCATGAGCCGCCCGCTGTCGTACGCGTAGCCCTGCTGCAGGGCCAGGCACTCGGCCCGCACCAGGCCCAGGCCCTGTGCCAGCTCGCCGGGGTACAGCGTGACGCAGGGGGCCTGCTGGGGGCTGGGGGCGGCCGGGGCGCCGTGGTCTTGGCCCTCGCTGGCTGTGAATTGCTGCAGGTACGCCTTGTCCTCCTCGTCGGTACCCAGCGCTTCCTCCGGTTCGTAATAGTGGTTCATGTTCCGGGCGACATTGTAGGCAAGCCGCTGCGACAGGGCGCTTTCCAGAGGTTGAAAGTCCTGGAAGCTGTTGTTGTTAATGTAGTCATTATCGAGCTGAAGTGACTCCTCCTGCAGGCTGACGGAGCTGGAGGCGCTTGGCGCGACAAGGGGCAGTGAGGGGCGACGGGCCGGGAGCGACCTCCAGGGAGCCGGTGCTCGCCCCTGAGTATGCCCTTGCTCCATAAAGAAGTTTTCTTCCTCCAATGACGTCGGTGCATAGAATAAGATGTACATGCAGTCGTTGCGCGTGAGCGGCGACCCCGACGGCAGGTGCAACAGGCCATCGTCGCCTTCCGTCGTGGCGCCGCTCCAAGGAGCTAGCGGAATCCAACCTGTCATCGTCAAAGGCACAGCAGCTTATACTGGGCTGTAGATGAGGCGTGCAGCTCAGGTACGCAGGGCCGGGAGGGAGCGCGATTGTCGGTATCAGGTAACTGCAATGAGTGCCAGAGGGTGTCGTCTCGTTCCAGTAACCTTCTAACAAGTCCAGCTTTTGAAAACAATAAGGCAGATGCTCCCGATGTCACGAACTGTATGCCTGGCGAGCGCAGGTACGGCAATCCGAGTGGGCGCGCTGCTACTGGGGTGCCTGTTGCACCTGCAAGGACAAATAGCTTCAATGACACAAAAAGTATCAGTATTATGTTTCTGATGATGGGCATATCCATCGGTGCCGCCGGCCTGTGACTACTAATAAGCGGCTTTGACATGTACGTCCATTTACGTCAAATAACACATGCATATTTCAGTGTAAGTCTACATTTTCGGGAGTGTCGGTCAGGAATCGCAGCCGGCAACCGCCGGTACTGCCTGACAGTGACAGGGGAGGTCCCGGTGCCTGGGCTTGCGAACCTGGACCAGCATTTTCACTCATAAGATTAACCCGGCGAGCTTGGTCGCCGGCAAATGGACCACACCGAGTAGCAGGAACATGCAAAACGAGGTGACACGACCAGGTGAGCTCCCCAGTCCACACCTCCCTTGCCTCTAGCGTGCTGAGCTCCCCTGGTGCTGAGCGCAACACCACATGCAGGCACCGAATGCGTCACGCAGTCTGAACAACAGGTACCACCACCCACAGTTTCCCGGCCTAAACCGCGTTGCAACCCCAGGCTGCTCCTGGCGGCCTCGGTGCACACCTGCCTACCCGCCGGCACACCATCCAATGGCAGCGTCTACCACTGGACTTGCCGTCCCTGACCATGGTCCCCTACCTTACTGCCGTTCCCCGAGACCATCCTGCTGGTACAGAACTACACACCTGAACTCCTGTGAACCCTGCCAAGCTGCCGTCGAAGCACCCGTCTTCCACGCCGCATACAGGGGAGGCTCCCCTCAAACAAACGCCGCCTCCACCCACTAATCTTTCCCGCTCCCTATTTACTGCAAGAACCTCCCGAACACATCCTGCTGCTGCTGCTTTCACATGCTCACCCGAGCTCTCTGCCCTGCTAGTGCTGCGTCCGCGGTGAGGCCCGCACCAGGGCGTCCGCGCTGCTGGTGCCCGACCGTGCCCCGGCACGTGCCACCTTGGCCGGGCGGGGCGACGCGGCGGGGGAGGGCCGCTCCCGGCCCGCCAGCCCTGCGGCGCAATCACAGAGGGAAGCGGCCGGTGGACATATGTCTTAGGGTACGGCGTCATTGCAGCGCACGATGGAAAACCTTTAGGCCGTGTGCAACCACAAAAAGCGTTTGCCTACCCCTCGCCCGCAACCTCCTGCACGGCCCCACTCCTAACAAGCCTTCCGCTGTCCCGTACGCCACAGTGTGGCACAGACGTCACAGCAGCTACCCAGTACCACGTCGGCTTTCGCCACTGCCTCGTTGCCTCCTAAACCCTGCCTTTGGCCTCCGTTCCCGCCGCCCCCGGCCTCCGCCATTGCCCCATGGCCCCTTACCTTTGGCCCCCGCCGCCGCCCCCGCCGGCCCGCTGGCCAGCGGCGCGTCCTCCCTCCTCAGCGGCCGCGGCAGCAGCTGCGGCGGCGTGGGCTGCGGGTTGTTGGCGAAGTAGGGGTGGCGCAGCGCCTCGGCGGAGGACACGCGGCGGGCGGGGTCCAGGCTCAGCATGCGGCCCAGCAGGTCTAGCGCGTCGCCGCTGGCCTGAGGGGAGGGGAGGCGGGAAGTGCAAGGCAAAGTCGAGTTGGGGGAGGTGCAGGGGTGCGGCGCTAGGGTGTTGGAGTTGTGGTGGAGAAGTATGGTGCTGCGGCATGCTAACTGCTGCCAGCAGGGACAGCGCGTCGCCTCTGGCCTGAGGGGAGGGAACGTTGAGAGTGACAGGGAGGGAAGTGAGTGGCACAAGTATCGTGAAACCTACAAGCGGAGCTGCGTCGCGTGCTGCCACAGCACAAGTGCGTTCAGGCGCACTGCTTTTCACAGCAGCGGTAGGAGCGTAGGGGTGTGGGAGCAACGAGGGGCGGGGAAAGAGAAGGTCTGCATACAGTGCCTGTGGGCTGTCGTCTGTGGCAAGCGTGTATGGGATGCATAGACGGCTTGACGCTATTGGGTGTACTTTGGTGGCAAGCATGCAAGCTGTGAGCCATCAGTGTGGCGCCAAGGGAGCGAATTCATCCAGCCGCATGCACAAGCACACATCATAGCTCCCATCCGCAGCTGCGTCCCTTTGCATAGCCACGCTTGCTGCTGCTTGCCGCTGCCTGATCTTCGCTCACCGCGGGGAACACCTGCCGCAGCGGCAGCGGCTTGGTCTCCGTGAACTGCAGGAAGGCGGGCAGTTCACGCGCCGCCGGCCAGTTGGTGTCGCTGGGCGTGCCGCACAGCGCAAACACCTTGGCCAGCACGTCGATGTCGCACATGCCGTCGAACAGGGGCCTGTGCGGTGGGTTGGGGTCAAGGAAAGCGTTCTTTTTCATATTGATGCGCATTGTTCGTTTTGCCACCAACCTAAAGCTGGTGCCGCAGAGGGGCCCGCAGGGCAACAAGCTGGAGCAGCGGCTCGCCGTGGTTGGGGTTTTGCAAGTTGGCAGGCCGACATCACGCCCCCGGCAGACAGCAGGTAGGTCCGCGTGGCCAGCCGACCAGATAGCTCCATCACAGCCCGCCGCGCCCCCGACAAAACTCACCTTCTGAGCAGCAGCTCCCCGAAGATGCACCCGGCCGCCCACACGTCCACCGCCGCAGTGTACTGCCGTGCGCCGAAGAACAGCTCGGGCGCGCGGTACCACTGTGCGAATACCTGTTTGGGTGGGTTAGGGGGTATTTCACGTGCACATGGCGGCTCGCAGCGGTGTGGGACGTGGGCAGGCCTGAAACGGAAGGACCGTGTTCAGCGTCAGAGAGTCACGGCACGTGGTTGTTGGACGCCAGCACTAGTACAGTACCGCCTGATGGCCGGGGCTTCTGGGCCGAGGGCAATACTTGTGTCCTTTCGGATGACGAACAGCCTGAATTGCCCCGATCCACGAGCAACACCACCAACAACGCGAGCACCCCCTCGACCACCATCACGCCCATTTATCAGCACCCAGGTGTTGGTGTTGCATTATTGCAGTTATGCGGCCCGGCAGCGCTCCACCCCCTCACCAGTCTGCAACACCGGCACCATACGTACGTCGCCGTTGCCTCGCACAACCCATGCACACCTGTACGTCAGGTGGCCACCCGGCGACCTGTGGTCACCGCACTCACGCGGTCCTTCCCTCGCAAACCCCACACCCGCCACCATCACCAACATCACCACCTCCTCCACCACACACCTGGTGTGTCAGGCGGCCGTCCGGCGAGCCGTACACCCTGCTGAGCCCGAAGTCCGCCAGCTTGAGCGCCCCGTCGGGAGCTATGAGGCAGTTGTTGGGCTTGATGTCGCGGTGGAGCACCCACCTGCGGGCCGGGCAGGCAGGGAATTTGAAGGTGGGAGTGCTCGACCGAGTCAGCGACAGCCACGGTAGCAGTGGGAAACGGTCACGGCCCTAGCAAGCGTGTCTTAGCAGCCAGCTTCCTTGTGCACTGCCTCCTGCTTCCCTCCAGCCTGCTGGCATGCATGCGGCGCCCAACACACACTTGGCGTGGGCGTGTCGGGAGCCGCGGCCAGCACTACCTGATGCAATTCCGTTGAGTGACGCCCCGCTACCCACCCCAAGCGGCCGTGCCACGCCCGCCATTTGCGAGTCACCTGTAGCACTACCTCAGTTCCGAGCTGCCTCATGAGCGCTTTTGATGCAGACGTGGCCGCATGAATATCCCAGCTCGGTCCCAGCCGCCGATCCACGGCACCCACTAGCCCTGACATCCGCTTCCGGACCCCTCTGGCCCATTCACACTCCGAATGCCAACCACTGATCGCCGGCCCCCATCCCCGTCACGCACTTGCTGTGGCATGTGGCCAACGCGGTGAGCAGCATGCGCATGTAGGCCTTGACGTCCGCCGCCCCCAGCACCAGGTTCTGGTCCTTGATCACCGCCTCGAGGTCACTGTGCATGTACTCCAGGACCTGGAGGGTGGAGGGGACGGCATTTCTGATAGCGGTACGCAAGGAGAAATGTCTTATCCGGAAAGGATAATGGCTTGTGGCGTGGGAACGCAGGTGCTCACAAAAGGGGGGCGTGAGAGTGTGGGGCGAAAGACAAGGAAGGGTTGTATGGGTGGTGCGTGTGCCGACACTGCCTGGGCCTGGGCAGGGTATCGGCGGGAAGTTGTGTGTGAGTTGGGTTACCGCCTGACAATTGAAAGAGAGCAACTGGGGCCACAGCGCGGCCAGCTGCAGCCTTCAAGTCGCTGAGCATTCAATCCAACGGCCGGTGACGAAAGAGGCGGTGGGTAGGGGTAGATCTTACGCATGGCCAATGACGAAGTCAAGATGCAGCAGTGCCAACACGCCCTCTCGGGCGCCGGGGGCTGATATCACCGAGACACAGCTCATAGGCACATCTGTAGCTGTAGCCGTATCGAGGTATGGTGTGAGTCTCATTCTGACACACCTTGACACCGCCCCACGCGCCCATGAATGCAGTCTCGCACACGCGAACGAGGTTCCCCACAAATGCCCGCCATTTTCTGTCCGCACCCCACACGCACCAGTACCACGCTCTTCTTCTTGGGGTACGCATCTATCAACCGAATTATGTTGTCGTGCTGCAGCTCCCGCAGCAGCTTGATCTCCCGCAGGGCGGTGGGGTCCAGGCCCTTCGGTATGGGGACATTGCAATGGAAACGTTCTCGTGAGTACCATGCGTGCAAGTCAGGTTGCGGTTTCATACCTGTTTACAGGTCCAGATAAAAGCGAGGGGTGACGGGGGTTGCACTGTGAGCTCTAGTGGGCCCCGGTATTGGCGCTCAGGTGTCTAGTGGTCTGCTGGTCGCTTTACACTTCGCACCAGGCTGTGAGTCCAGACTGCGGGGAAACGAACAGGATGCCTTGCGGGGGCAGGACTCCGTCAGCGGTGGATTGGCCCCTGGTAGCTGACACGTCCTGTGTCTAGTGATGGGGCAAGATCAACCCAGCAACTGTCTGCGCTTCATGGGGCTGCTGCCATGAACGCAAGGGTCTGCCCTACAACGGTGCCTTGCCCCTAAACCGCAGCCCACAGCTTGGCACCCCTCAGTCAACGCACCTTTTTCCCGTCCTTGCCGCCTTTCTCATCTGGGAAGATCTCCTTGAGCGCTACCTCCTTGCCGGTCTGTGGGACGTGCGGGCAGGACAGGGTTAAGTGTGCTGCGCAGGTTGCAGCAGTGAAGCCAGATGGGGCGGGGGAGAAGCAACAGGCCATAGCTGGCGAGGCGCATACACAGGGGCAGCCAGGCGCTGAAGCAGCAGAAATATCCACTGACCTTCTTATCTATTCCCTTATAGACCGCCGCAAAAGTGCCCTGGCCGAGCAGCTGGCCGCGGATGTAGTTTTCCGCCATCGCTGCTGCGCCGCAGCGCAAGTGTTGCAAGTAACGCTATTTCATGATGGTGAGGTAAGCACTGTTATCGAGACAACTAGTTGTCGGGACGGCATACTACAACACTACTGGGCCCCTGCGGCAGGACCGGTAGGAGCAGGGTAGCAGGGCCAGTCTTGAAGTCACTTGGCTGTCGTGCGGCAAAGATTAACCCGTGCAGAACTGCTCTGGATCGACATACAGTGGTTGCAGGCTGATGCAGGGAACGTAGCATGGGCATACGGCACGCACAGACGTCGACCATGGCACGGCCCACGGACACGCGGGATGGGCACCAGGGGCACCGGATGGGCCTGGATGGGCACAGTCGGATGCATCATGCGAAGGAACCTTCGTTGTCCACAGTATGCGTGCAGGAGTTTCCCTCACACGTTCTCTACTTTCGGCTTATGGCAATCGAGATGGGGCGGGTTAGAGGACAAGCTGTTGACGAGGACTCCCCTGCATGCCCCTGATGAACGCCCCCAAGCACCCAGGTCCCTTGTCTAAAGGCTTTACACCCCCAACACCCTGAGAGTTGAGACCTGCCGCCATATAAGTGCAGGCCCTTGATGTGAACCGGTGACGCGGTGAGCCCGTGATTGCGGTGGCATGGGCTGCGTGCGCCGCTCCAGCTCTGCTCCAGCTGAGCCGTGGACCAGTACGGTGCCGGTAAGCCCCAGAGGAAGGCATGGCGTGCAGCGGGTTATATACGATTTTTGGTGGTCGCCTACTAGCTGCGTTTGCAACGCTAAGCACGCAAAGCTCATCAATCCGGAAAGCGTTAAAAGGTTCCGCACAAGCGGCAGGATTCTAGGACTGTGCTTGAGGGTAAGTGAACTCGTGTTTCAATTTCATGCCTTCAAAGCATCATTTACGCACGTATGTGGCGGCCTGTGGCAACGCGGCGGGGCATCCCTGGCCATCTTTGCGCTCGGGCCGTCGTCTACAGGCCATGCCGACGTTGGTGCGCTGCATAGTAACACGTTACATCAAGAATATCGCCCTCCTTGTGACCGGGAGTCGCGCCTGGCCTTGTTGCAGTGCCACCTGACTCGGTTTCCGGTTCTCCCCTTGCACCCAGCAGAAAACAATCGCTAAAACGGGCCCACTCCGCTTGGCCCCCAGGAGACCTGTTGATCGCACACTGACTGGCTCCCACGAGCCTAGGCTCGGGCTGACGCTCGGCCGACACCCTCGCGCTCCTTTGCTTCGCCAGCACGGCAAAGACAGCCCCTGCCGGCCTGCCCTTCTTACCCCACATGGCCCACCACAGCCGGACCGTCAGCGCCGGCGCCTCCACCTCCACCTGCCCCCTCACCCCACACCCCCGCCCGCACCTCCTACTAACTCCAGCCACACGCGCTTTTCCAACAGCAGCTCACCCCCACTCATGGCAACAAGGCCATTGCCACCGCCACCACAATGCAGCACCCACGCCCGCAGCTCGCAGGGTGGCGAGGCTCGTGGTGGCAGCTGCATCAGCCGCAGCCTCGGGCGCCCAGGGCCCAGGCCACGGCAGCTCTGCAGCCCCTGGAGATGATGTCCGTGTGGAGGAGCCCAGCACTGCGCTGCTGCTCGCGTGGTTCGCGTGCGGCAACCGCAGCCTGCTGGCCGCACAATGCCTGGTGGAGGTGCTGGTGGAGCTGTACAGGGAGGGGCGCAGCTTCGAGGAGCTGCAGGTAGGCTGCGCAAAAGTGGAGAACTTCAGGCAAGACCCTCTCTTTCCGAGTGGCGTCTAGAGGGCAGGACAGGGTAACCTCCACCTTGTAGTGCTCTGCTGTGCAAAGGGCTCGGTCTGGGTCTTTCCCGCTTGTCGAGAGGTCGCGGAAACGCACCAGCTGTTGCCTCCCGCAGCCGTTGTTAGCCATGACTGACATCCAGTGTTTCGTCCTGCCTCCAGCTTTCGATCAAGATGGCGGCTGCACAGTCGCCCCGCAGCCTGTCGCTTGCCGGCAGCAGCGGAGACGCCGCAGACAGCGAGAGCAGCGAGGGCCCAGAGGGAGGGGCTTCCGGGGGCCAGGCGCCTGCCGCCCCGCCGCTGCTAACTGCACAGGTGAGTGTATTAACGCTCCTGCCGTCAGTGGGTCGCTGTGCCGGGCCTGCGGACGCACGATTGCTGCCTTCAACGCCGTGTGTGCGTGCGAGTGTTGCGGGACCACGTCTGTGCTTTTAACACAACAGCCTACGGGCAGCCGCTTGCATGCCGGCTAATGCACAGCCCTGCGTTGCCTCGGGCCAGGTACCGTATGCAAATGCCTTCCGAGCATGCTTCTTATCCAACGAGTTGGTGTGTCCTGTTGTCATCATGTAAGCCGTGGCCAATGCCCTTGTGCCTGATGGTAGGGAGCCAACGGATGGTATGACCCCCGCCATCCTGCTGCCCTGGTTGCTGCCTTGTTAACACACGCAGGACGAGGACGTGCTGGTGTCGTGGGTGGCCCTGGTGTTCCTCACCTTGGAGGACCTTGAGGTGCCCCGTGACAAGCAGCCGGCAGACATAGGGCGGCAGCAGCAGCAGCAGGGCGCACGCCCCGCCCGTGGAGCAGGCGGTGCGGCAGGCGGCGGCATGGAGGGCGGCATGGCTGCCAGCAGCGCGTACCTGCGGGGCATGCTGGGCTATGTACGGCAGACGCTGGGAATGTACGACGAGGGGCAGACGCTGGCACGGGTGGCGGGGCTGCAGGGGCTGGTGCAGCAGGTGGGCTGCGGGCCGTAGAGTGGTTATTGGAGTTGCCTGTCTGTGGTTGGGGTGCGTGTGGTAGGAGGCAGAGGCATGCACCGCAGTGGATGTCTGTGCCCTTGCACGAATGGAACTCGCGGCTGGGCACAGGGTTGCATGCAAGCGCAAGCACGAGGGTTGTTGTACCAGGAACCGGCCCCTGAAGCAGCTGCATGTATTCCTGCATTGGTTGTGCGCATCTTGTCCCCCAGCTTAGTTTGTTCGCTCTTCCTGCTCCCTCCCGCTCGCAGAGCCAGCCCGGCGGCTCGGCGTTCCTGGTGCTGATGCAGCAGTACACTCGGCTGGTGCTGCTGGCGGTGGAGGTGGTGGCGGCGGCGGGACTGCCCACCGCGCGCCCGCTGCGCCCGCCGGAGACCATCCGGCAGCCAAGCGGCTACAGCGCCGCCTTCACCACCAGCTGCTCCGTGCCCCTGAACATGCTGCCGGGGGCCGGACGGGACGGGGGCGAGGGGGCGGCAGGGCAGGGGCAAGGGCGGGGGCAGCTGGGTCCGGGGGAATGCCCGCCTCGCGGCCTGGCTGTGCGTCTGATGATGGCCTTCACGGGGGCTGTGCTGGGCAGCGAATGGAGCCTCAAGAAGTTCGTGGAGGGGGTGCGCGTGGCGTACGCGCAGGTGCGGGGTTGTAGCCGTAAGGGCAGTAGACAATCATTTAGACCCACATACGAACACTCTTGGTTACTTGCGATGCATGACGTGGGTGAGGGACAGGGGAAGGGGGCGGGCAGGTGGTACCCCTGTGAGGGCTTTGGCTTATTGAGCTCACACGCGACATGCCAAGGAGGCGCAGTTACAAAGGCGGGGGGCTGAATGGTCTGTGCAATCGTATGTTACGCAGGGCCTGGCGGCGGACGAGCTGTTTGCCCAGCTAGACGAGCAGGAGTTCGCGCAAAGCGGCGGCCTGCTGCCTGTGGCGCCGCCTAGGGCGCCAGGTGAGGCTGCCGCCGCCGCCGCCGGCTCCGGCCTTGGTTCCGGAGCGGAGGAGGGCGCGGCGGCCGCCGCCACCGCCAATGAGGTGACTAAGACGCTGCTGAGCTCGTGGATATCCATCTCCTACATGGCTCTGGCGCAGCTGGGCGTACCCAACCCGGCGGCGGCCCGGCGGCTGGGATGGGCTTGGGCCGGGTGGGTGGGCTGTGGTTGTTGACTGTTAAGGAACTAGATCCAAGGCGAATGCATTGTTCACCGGCATATCATTAGATGCCTGATGAGTGCACCGGTTCGGGCCGGCAAGTCCAACAACACCTTCCCCCGTCTTGGACCCCTGCTTAACCGGCCCCCAGCGACGCTTCTGCCTGTCCAGGGCTGTTTGCAGCCCTGGATGCCTCTTGCTAATGAGAGTCTCATGCTCGGCAATTCATGTATGCCTAGGTTTGGGGACACGACGGCGGCGCTGGGCATGAACGACTTCGTGCTCAACACCATCCGCACCACGGCGGGGGCAGACCCACGGGTCATTCCCGCGCCGCCGCCGCCGCCGCCGCCGCCGCCGGCAACGGCAACGACACCTCAGGACGCGACAGGCGCGGCCAAGGCCGAGTCAGACGCTGCGCAAGAGGCTGGGGCAGAGGACGGAGCGTCAGCCGGGGCGGGGGCGGCAGCGGAGGGTGTGGGCGCCGACGGAGTGTACCCGCAGGGGGCGTTCAGGCGCGGCCGCGGCTCGTCCCCCATGTTGCGTGTGGAGGACAGCAGCCTCCCGAACACATCCAGCGCGTACAGGGTGCTCACGCAGCAGGTAGGCGGCTGGGCGAGTGTTAGCGCGCAAGGCAGGGCTGACCTGTCCATCTTGTCGCATGTTGCCCATTCGCGCACAAGTGTCTGGCTTTTGTGCACGGCAGTCATGGCCCTCTTTGTATGTGTGGGACTTCGCATTGTGCGGCTGCTGCGTACCGGTATGCCCGCGTTCATTGTATGCGGCGTCGTGTGCCGTCCCAACTTCAGCATTGGGTTGGGCGTGTATCTTGCGGTCCCGCTAGGTCACGCTGCCGCCCTATCCCGCTTCTTCCCCTGCCCCAGGTGACCCTGGTCCAGGCCATCATGCACGACGTGATGGTGGACAACCCACTGGAGTGAGGCGCTGGGAGGCGGGCTACTGCGATGAGTGGGGCAAAGGGAGGAGAGATAGTCCACGGAGGTGGTTGCGGGTTGGTCCGAGGCGGGGGTAGCACGGCATGGCCATAGACGAAGGTCCAAGGTGTGAGGTCCAGGCCGCCCCCCAGGCGTCGCGGTGCGAACTCAGGCATCGGCTGCCGTGAGCCAAAAGCTGCTAGCGACGGTGGGGTGACGCAGAAGTGATAAGATGCAGCAGCGACGGCATGCGCGTTACACATGTCGGTACGCTTAGGCTTTAGGGTGTGCTGAATATGGCCCCAACGGCCCGGCAAGTGCGGACACGGCACAACCGCATTAACCAGTCTCCGGCTGGCGAGCACCAGTATGGTGAAGCTGGCCTGCCGCCCTGCCCTACTCCTGCGTCTAATCAGTTGTAATAGGTACCACGCGCACTGCGCCTGAGTGTATGTATGATGCTCTTCCGTACCAGATGTAACCCTCTGGGAAGTTGGTCGGTACACCCAAGTACCAGGTAAAAAAACCAGGTACACCGGTACCCCTTCACACGGTTCCATGCAGCCCTGTGTAGGTCACAGAGCTACATCCCCTGAGCATCGGCCACTCCGTCCGGACACAGCCTAATGTAACAATGCACGTATCATTGTGACGCAAAACTCTTAGCACAAGGCGTTGCAGCACCGCTTGCAGCTATGCCTCCTCTTCGTCGCCAATGCCCAGGATGCACTCAATCATGGTCTCAACTCCACTCCGAGAAACCATCTACATGAATGTACACGCTCAATTACAGCACACAGCGAGCTCCGACTCTCATGACAAAGTAGCCCAAAGGGCTATCTCGTAAAGAACACTAGTCGAGGTCGTACAGCCCAGTTAGGCCCGGCCCTCCGCCGCCGCCAGCCGCCGGGCCGCCGTGTGCGGCACGTGCCGCCGACCCCACGTGTCCCGCTGACCCGTGGGTCAGCGCAGCGGTGCCCAGCACCGCCTGACGCGCCGCGGCCAGCGTCTCAGGATCCTGCAGCTGACCTGCGTGCACGGCAGGCAAAACATGCAAAACAACTTTCTCGTTGTCACAAACGTACATTACGACTGCCTTGTGATGACACAATACACTACAGAGGCCTTCGTTGCCATCAGGTACAAGAAGCGGTCCGCGTGCCAATGAACACCATGCCGCTCCTCCCCACCCTCACGCGTAGCCCAATGCCACGTGCACCCCCCACACCCGCTTGTCCCTTTGCCGCTCCGCGGTTAGCCCCCACACCCGCGCCCACCTGCCAGCTGGTGGTACATGTCCGGCTGCGCCAGCGGCTGCGGCAGCGGCCCCGATGCCCCCGCCCCCGCGCCATCGGCCGCAGGCCCCGCGTGCAGGATGGACCGGGCGCGCAGCAGCAGCTCCGCCGGGTCCTCCACCACCTCCTCCCCGCTGCCCTCCCCCTCATGCCCCGCGTCATGCTGCCACTCGCCCTCAGCGCGGCCCGCCCCCCATCCTCCTGCCTGACCCCCGTCCACGCCCCCATGCTGGTGGCTGTGGTGTGAGCTGGCCTTGGGGTGGTGTGGGGCCCTGCCCGGCCCCGGGGCGCTGCCCACAGCCATTGAGGGGCCCTTGCCGGGGGAGTGCCCTTCGGGGGTTGGGTGAGCAGTGTGGAGGGAGGAGAGGTGGGCGGCTGCGTCGGGCTGGGCGGCAGCGCCTGAGGTGCTTGGCCCGGCGTCTGAGCTTGGAGGTTCCTGAGTCTCCTGTGTGGGGAAGGTAGAAGGCGCGTCACGAGCACGACTGACTTTGGACATCTGCAGACAGACGACAGACTTGGTAATACAATGAAAGGCTCTCACATCATGTAACTAAGATGTGAACACAGACAGGCTGTGCTCTTCCCGCACCAACGCCTTCGCCGGGAGTAAGACATCAATCTTGTCAGCTGCCAAGCCCTTAAGAGCACAGGAGCACACGCCGTCCGGTATGAGCCCGCCCCCCTCCCCGTCCGGCTACCAACCCACCATGCCGTTCGCACTGTCGCTGCGCCTAGGTGCGTTGCCCGATGACCGCCGCGGCACACGTGCCCCCTCCGCGCCCTCCCGTAGCGGCTCCGCGCCCAGGCCCCCCTCCCCATCCCCACACGCCCCGGGCCCTGCGCCGTCGGCCCTGGCCGCCCCGCCCGCCCCCGCGAACAGATCCGGCAGGTCCCGAGCCGAATCATCCCGGCTTGGGAGTAAACGCCGTGCCAACCCAAGCGGAGATGCCGGCGCCCTGTCCTGCACCTGGTGCTCATGCGCTGCCGTACCATGCGACCCAGCCTCCCCCATCTCCGCCCCGGGCTCCGCCTGGGCCCCGGACTCCTCGCTGAAGCGGTTGAAGTTCGAGTTCCGCCGCAGCGGAGACGGCAGACCGCCCCCGCCCGCGCCTACAGGCCCCAGCCTCCTGGGGCTGCCGCCCCCACCACTGCGCCGCTGGTGCAGCCGCTGCTGCTGCTGCTGCTGCACCTGGCCCTGGCCCTGCCCCCCATGAGGCGCCTGCTGCTGCCCGTACGACGTCACCGAGTACCGCGCAAACAGGTCCTCCTCCTCCCAGCCCTGCTCGCTCGCATGCCTCCGCGCCTCCTCCCGAACCCGCGCATCCTCCCCCTCGTCCTCCCCCTCCTCCCCGTCCTCCGCCTGGCCCCTCACCTCCAGCTGCACCTCCTCCTCACCCACAGGGCCCACCCCTGCTGCACCCTCCCCAGCAGCCTCGTCCTCAGACTCCTCCGCTCGGGAGGACCCACCCCTGGAGTACGACCCTCGCGCTGAGTCGATGTCCCCAAGCTCCCCCACACGGGCCAGGTGCCCGCCACGTGCTGAGTCCAAATCCGCCAGCCCCAGCTCCTCCGTCCGTGACCGAGCTGAATCCAGGTCCGCGTCATGGTGCATTGCACCCCGTGCGATGCGCCGGCCGAACCCCATGGCGCTGTCCGTGATGCTTTGGGCCTCGTCCGGGGCGGCTGCATTGCCAATCAGGTCAAAAGAGCCCAGGAGTCCGACTGTGGGCAGGGGAGAGGAGGTGCTGTCGGGCCCGCCGGGCGGCGGGGCAGCGGCCAGGACGGAGGCGGCTGAGTCGCGGGTGAGGGAGGGGCGCTGGGCGGACGACCCTGGCCTGGCGGGGGCTTCCACGGTGGTCACGCGGACAGGGATGTCGGAGAGCAGGGGGGAGCTCCCCGCCAGTTCGGGAGCGCTAGGGTATGCCAGTGGTGGGGCTGTTGGGCCGTGGGCAGTTGCACTGCTCACCCGCTGCGGCGCCTGCATCTGCAGCAACCCGGAGGAGGCTGCCCCTGCGAGGGCCGGAGGAGTGCGCTCAGCGCTGCCCGCAATTTGCTGCTGCACGTCCTGCTGCGGCTGCTCCTCCCCCCCGTTCTGCTCCTGCTGCTGCTGCTCCTGCGCCGCCCCGACCTGAAGCGCCATGCTCCACAGTCGCTGGTAGTCCGGCGTGCGCCACACGGCAGGGCTGGGCCGCGGCGCGTGCGTGCCCCCACGCCGGAACAGCGGCACCGGGGCACCTGCAAGGGCGGCCTGCTCGGCCGCAGCGAGGGCAGCCGCCGCGTCGCCGCCCGGCACGGGCGCCAGCCCCTGCGCTGCCGCCGCCTCCGCTGCCATCGCGCTCGCCATCTCAGCGCGAGCGGCTGCTCGAGCAATCGCCCGCTCGCGGAGCTCCTCCCTGCACACGGAACGACGGAACGGGCCCTGTCTTTGTGAGCGCTAAGGGTGGAGGACATCGGGAAAAGGATGGAGTTCATCTTTGCGAGGTGCCATTGGGATGGCAGTAAGACACCGTTCCATGCCCCGCCCCTACTGCGTCCCTTTCGTCTCCTTCCTACTCATGCAAAACTCCGCCCAGTATCATGCCAGTGAAGCCGAGTCCAGCAGCTCACCTGAAGTCCACTCTGGCCAGCGCAGGCAGGATGCCAGCCTCCTGGGTGAACCTGGGGCTGGCGGCCAGGTTGCTCACCGGCTGCTCCCCCGGCATGCCTTCCGCCATACCACCCACTCCCGCGCCAGCACGCACACCGCTTGACTGCGGCCCATCAGGCGGCTGTTGCTGCTCCTGCTCCTGCTCCTGCAAGACAGGGACCACGAGTGGCCCCCGGGCCCCAACGTCTCCCGGCTGTGCGTCCTCCGCCACCTCGGGGCCTCTCCCAGATGCAGCAGCAGCAGTGGTGCCGTCGACCGTGTCCGCGGCCTCTCCCTCAGCCGTGTCTGCCACACCGTTGCCCACGTCAGCGGCAGCCCCACTTTCCCTTTCCGGCTCAGCGCCTGGAGGCCCTGGCGCCTCCCCGGCTGCGGCTTCCCCAGCAGCAGCGGCAGGCGCTGCCACCTCACCTATGCTGCTGCTGGAGGCCCCACCCGCCGCCGCCCTTGCTGCCGCCCTCCTGGCCGCCTTCGCTGCCCGGCTGTGCTCCCGGTACCCGGCAGGCAGGCCCTCCTCATCGCTGTCGCTCTCGCCTGCGGCACGGCAAGTATCTGTTTCGATAGCTGAGACTCCCCAGACAATACTGGCGCCAATAGCTGGCGCATCTGGTACCACGGCCAGCTGCCCAACACGCCGTCGTCCTGCCCTGGCATGTCCTGCTACGAACAGCATACAGCTTGGCCAGTGCCCTTCTGCCCTACCTGGCGGCACTGCCCTGAAGCGCATGGGGTCGTGCGGCTCGGGCGGCTGCTGCCGCGCCCGCTCCACCATCTCGTCAAAGGCACGGCGGTTGGCGTCGCGCTTCTCGTCCTCCTCCCGCCTGTCCGGAAGTACACCACGCACGCCACACACAGATCAGCTGCACCGTACCCTTCCCCGGAACAATGACCTGGAGCGCCGCCCCGCGGTTGCCGCATCTCATCCCCTTGCTTGGCTCGTCACCGGTGGGTAACTTGTGCCTTTTCCCCTCACCAGCACGTGGGCCTGTCCCCCCTTACCGTATGGTCTCCCGCATGGCCCGCTCCGCCTCCAGGCCGCCCTCCAGGAAGGCCTCCGCCAGGCGGCGGTCCTTTGGGAACACGGGGGCGTCGTCCAGATAGTTGAGCGCCGGCATGCGGGCCAGCAGCGACTTGCGGTAGTGCCTGCGGAGGCAGCGCAAAGGTAGGGGCACGGCAGTGTCCGTCTTGAGGGCCGCACGGTACGCACAGCGTTTAGACCGTACAATTAGGGGAGGCGCGTGGCCAAGTCCACGTTAGGCCTGTGCGCGCCCTGTGTGTGCCTAGGGCTGTACGCAGCACGCTGTGACAGTGGTCAACAGGATCTTACTTGTAGTTGCTGACGGCTGGGTTGCCCATGAGCTTGAGGTACAGCAGCGGAAGCTGCATGACAAAGTCAACGGCCTCGGGTGCCTCCAGCCGGTTGGACGATAGGTCCAGGGACTGCAGGCCCGTGCAGCCCCCCAGGTCCCGTATGTCGTCCACGGTCGCCAGTTTGTTGCCCGAGAGGCTGAGAGTTTTCAGCTTTGGCAGCTTGGAAAGGCCCGTCAAGGAGCGGATGACGTTCTCCGACAGGTCCAGCGTCTCCAGGTTGGTCAGAGCCGTCAACCCCGTCGTCATAGAGATCATGTTTTTCCCCAGGTACAGGCAGCGCAAGTTCACGAGTGCATCCAAGTTTTCGATGTCTGCGATTGCATTTTGCTCCAGGTAGAGGGTCTTTAGGCCCGTGTAAGCCTGCGCAACATGTGACCACGCACCCATGTCCCTTCAGCAACCAGAACACAGGAACATCTTCAGCAGCAGAGACGAGAAGCAGAACTTCATGGCTTTAATTTGTATGTATACGGCGCTGAAACTCCCGTCTGGCAAGCGGCTTCTGCTTGGAACACACGAGCGACAACTGCCCGGAACAAGGAGACGCACTCACGTCAAGGTTCTCAAGTTTTGTTATCCCCTTGCATTGAAGATGTAGGACGTCATTGAGCTCAGGGCAGCTCGAGTACCTGCGTCAAGCCACGGAACAGCTGAAGGTGGGTCCGCGGTCCTGGTAGCAGAAGTGCATCGGCATACATACTCATGATCTCACAGTTTCATATCCCTGCATAGCTTTCGCAGTGATTCTGGTGTGAGTTGGAACCCCATTTTTCTTCTTCACGAGGTTTGACTGCCCTAATCTAAGCCCAGCTCCAGTAGTGGCTTTAACGCTCATAATATGATCATTGTAGTCATGCTACCTGAAGTCAGGGGAGGGCCTTAGTAAAGAGAGTTCCATTGCGTTGGTTACGGAGCACGAGGTACGCTTCTAGGCGAGGTACCCCCTCCCCCCCAAAAAGGCTATAAGCTTCTGCACTATTTAAGCGCATCATAGTCGCTCAGGAGCGCAGCCACTTGACCGCGAGCCAAAGCCACTAGGTCGTCGGCGACCAGTACTCTCTACCCGCCGCCTGTCTGCGCAAGGGGACCCAATAACATCAATTGCCCACTATATTCAGTATGGAATCCTATCATTCGGTCGCCATCATCGGCGCGGGCCTTGCCGGCCTGTACGCCGCTCACTTCCTCAAGCAGCGATTCCCCGACCTGGTCATCCTCGAAGCGCAAGACCGCATCGGTGGTCGCATCAAGCAGGTGAGCTGATGTCGCTTCTGAAACGCCAGGAGCGCATTTGCCTGCCCGCCGTCGGCGCACGAGAGCGTAAGGGTTAGTTGGGGGTACAACGGACTGTCCGGTGGCCGGACCACACCGCACAGCAGCCGGCGCCCGCCCCTACCATACCCGGGTTAGGCCAAGCATTTCCACTGCTTCTTCCTTTCTCCCGATGCCTCTAGCCTGCACAGCCACGAACCCTCAAATCCACGTAAACCGGGACGTGTTCCCGCAGCTCGCCTCAACGCCACACTCATTCGTGTACCCAAATCAACTCCAGCCTACCTGTGACCCGTCCAATTACCCTCAACACTGACACGAGCCCATGCCACTACAGGTCCATGGCATGGCGCCCTGGCCCATCGAGGCTGGACCAGAGTTTGTGCACGGGCGCAACTGCGAGCTGGTGCGCTTTGCGGAGCGGGAGATGGGCGTGAAGTTCGGCGAGAAGGAGTGGCCCGACTGGTGGTACTTCAACAAGCAGCACGGCGGCCAGGGGCTCATTAACGATGAGCACGTAGACGACGAGATCGACAAGGTACGCGGTCGACAGGGGAGGAGGAGCAGGGTTGCAGGAAGGTTGCAACGGGCAGCGCCGTGGTCCCCCGGCCTGCACTCTCCTTAGGCCACATACCCCACCCGCGGCTGGTGGCTGCTCCCCCCAGGAGGTCTGGCATGTCCGTTGCGCAGTCCATACAGCGGCTGGTAACGAAAGTTCGGCGTCTACGATAAGGACCTGTGCACTCTTGCTCGCACTGACGGGCGATAGCCACCGAGCCCGTCAGTGTGAGCCCGCCCGCGGTCCAACTGCTTCTTGGCTCCTCTCTCCGTTCCGCCCATTCCCTGCTGCTGTGCACCACGCTATGCGCCTCGTGCCCGCCTGCTCCTTCCTGTGCAGGTGCACGACCTGTTTGGCGACTGCGGCGACGAGGCGCTGCCGCCTGCCGGCAAGGACGTGTCTGCGGAGCAGTGGATGCGCGCCAAGGGCTGCTCGGAGCGGCAGATGGCGGTGGCGGACGCATGCTACGCCAACGACTTCGGTTGCAGCCTGCGGCAGCTGGGAGTGCGGGAGATGGTCATCGAAAACCGCAACTGGGACGACGGTAGGTCGTGGGAGCTGGCGGGAACCGTATGCCTGCCCGGGTGTAACGTCCGCTGCAAAGGCTGCACCTCACAGGTAGGGAGTGTACGAGCATTAGGCATGGGCACTGGATAGAGTGTAGAGGTGCGCCTGGGCTGACGAGTGCTGTGTCCAGACACCTTTGCGTCTATCGTTACAAAGAGCTTTACAGCGGTAGCACGGCGGCGGCTCACCCCTGCTTGCGTGCAATGCGCCGGTGCGCAGGGGAGACCTACCTGCTGATGGACCGGTCCATGGGCCACGTCATCACGCACCTGGCCCAGGGCACAGACGTGCGCACCAACTGGGCGGTGGACAGCGTCGAGTACGGCAGCGGCCCCAGCGGGGACGTCACAGTCCGCGCCGTGGACGGCCGTGTGGTGCGCTGCCGGGCGGCGCTGGTCACAGCTTCAATCAAGGTCCTGCAGGTGGGAGGCTGAAACAGGACCTGGGCCCCTTTGGGCTCTGCGTTTGGCTGTCGTTTGGGGTTGGGCCTGAATGGCGGTGCAGCTTATGAGTTGCAGTTGCAGCTCCTGCGGATGTGTCGCCGTTGGACTGCGGCGCCGGTGGCCGTGCGCAGGATGTGTGCCTGACGCTGACGGTCAAGTTGTTGTCCCCCTTCTCCCCCTTGTTCACGCGCAGGACGGCCTCATCCGCTTCTCCCCGCCGCTGCCGGCGCCCAAGCAGTCGGCCATCTCCCGTGTGCGCATGGGCAACGCAGTCAAGGTGCGGCAGCGGCAACCACCAAGCTCCGCAGTGACCGTAGTACGGTCTGCAGGGCACACGAGCCAGCCGCACCCTCACAGCTACCATGGCCCGCCTGCCTGCCGCCGTCCGTCAGATGGCCGATAGGTGGTGTCTCCTACGTGCATCAACTGTCAGGGAAACCGTACAACACACGGATATAGTACATTGATGAATTCATTATGACACAGATGGACCACGCCCCACATCCTGGTGGCCTTTGCAGGTGATCCTGGGCTTCCGCCGCCAGTTCTGGCGCGATGACCTGTACGACGTGGTGTGCCCAGGGGAGTTCGTGCCCGAGTTCTGGATGCTCAAGCACACCGCCACCAACAACGGTGAGGGCCTGACACAAGTGCCCACCTGCGCCGAGCTGCGTACCGTAATTGCTGAACACCGGCCCTAATCGCACGCGTTCGCCCTCCTCGCCCTGCCTGTCCTGTGCACACCTCTCTCCCTGCCTGTCCTGTGCACACACCGCAAGCTCCTCTCCTCCTCCTCCCCATGCATGCCTTACCACCGCAGACCCCAGCGTCACTCCGCACGTGGTGGTATGCTTCATCGCGGGCGAGCGGGCCGACCAGGTGGCGCGCCTGGGCGACCGCGAGGTGGTGCGCCGCTGCCTGGAGCAGCTGGACAGGGTGTTCGCCACTGGGGGGGACCAGCAGCCCGCCTCTTCCACCCTCATGCGCTCCCAAGTCGTCGACTGGTCGCAGGTGCGGGGGGTCAAAGCCTGCCGACACGGTGCACCATGTCTTCCATCGCTGCGCACGAAGGCAGCCTGGCAGGGGCAGGGCAGGACATGCTCTACACGTACAGGGACTCGTGGTATCGGGGGCTTACTGCAATCACTGGCCAGTGCAGGTGCAGCAGGAAGGGGCCGCGTGTCTGACTTTTTGGCGCCTGCACGTGTCGTACATGGCCATACAGGAGAAGTACGTCCGCGGCGCGTACACGTACCCGTCGTTCGGCGCGGAGGAGGGCGACCGTGCGGCGCTGGCCGCCCCTGTGGCCGGCCGCCTGTTCTTCGCAGGGGAGGCCACCAACGAGTCCATCAACCCCTGCATGCAGGTGCGTGGGACGGGGTGGACGGGGGGCGAGCGCGGAGGGTTGCATGGAGGCGGTTGGGGCGGGCTGCGGGCACGGGCGGCAGGGTGACAGGGAGTGTTGCATGCAGGTGGGCGAGGCAGGGCGGGGCGGGTAGGGGTGTGTGTGGAGGCCGGGGGGGAGCTGTGGGGTGGCAGGGCATATCGCGTGAGGCAAGCGAGGCCGTGTGGAGTGGAGGCTGTGCCACTTGTGTGCCAATATGGGCAGCGGGAAGCTGGAGTGGTCGCTTCAAATCCATCGCTGCTGTTGCACAAGGAACATGACTACAAGAGACCCCAGCGTTTTGTGCTTGTACTAAGTTAGACTGCCACAACTGCACCACGACACTGATAGGCGCACATGTGGTAGGTGGTGTACGCTCCCTGGTACGGACGTGGGTACCCTGCTCCAACAGACTGATCATGGTTCTGCTGCTTCTTTTGACCACCGCCACGTTCGTTGCTGCGCAGGGTGCCATGCAAACCGGCGAGCGGGCGGCCAAGCAGATCATCGCTGCCCTGGACGCTTCGTCGGCGCCGACGGCACGCAGCAGGCTGTGAAAAGATGCTTTTGCTGCAAGGAGGGCAAACGTGACCTGTAAGACAAAGACTTGAGACGCGAGAGCGGGGAGCGATGCGTTGGGTGTGTGCGAGGGGTGGTGGGCAGCGATGCTCTGATTCAACTGGCAAGCGACATGTGTGGTGCACAGCAAAGGGGCATCGTCGCAGTTGATGTTGAGTGTGCGGTGGCGTATAGGGACCGTGAGCTAGAGAGGGATGTAGCAGGATGAGGTGCAGGGGAATGCAAAGGGATGAGGGGTGTGGAGCGAAGGCAGGTTGACGAGTTTGCGGTAGGTTCTCGGACGTTTGTGACGGAGCTTGACAAGGTACCAATTGACCAGGTACGGAGGACGCTGACAAGAAGACCGCTTGACAATATTGGTAGCTGGCACAGGACAAGGCCGAGTGCGAGTGTGAGGTTGACTGGGGCTGGGCAAAGTGATACGACAAGTGGGCGGGGCTCGAGGCAGCGCGGCGCGGCTTGCGTGTACGGCGGTTTCAGTTTCCGCCTAAGAACTTTCAGTGGGGTGATATGTAGACTCTTCAACCTTATCAGTAGTTAGGCAGGGCTCTTACTGCATGGAATACTGCTTGCTGTGGATGATGTGATGGTTGCGCGGTTGCGTACGAGCTAACCCTAGCGTGGCAACGAGCGAACAGGGGTCACTTGCTGGCTGGCCATTTTTTTTTGTTGTGGTGACCGTTCCTGGGGTTGCCCCGGGATAACTATTTGGCCAGGAACCGGGCGGTCTGAGCGCGGGGGGGAAAGCGTGCTGCATAGACATGCATAGCGCACAACGCAGCAGGGTAACTGGAGCGTACCGGTTGAGGGGCCATGCAGCCGTTTGGTGCGCGGCTGTTGAGCATGGGCCCCTTAGAGGGCATGTTCAGTTGCTAATGTGCGCGTTTCCCGGCTGTGTCAAGTCCACATGTCGAAGCAGGAGCTGTGGGGCGGGTAGGCCCTATTCAGCCAAGATGGGGCCTGAGCGTTCGGAGCGTCAGCTTGGTATTGATGGTGCCGGCCTGATACGTCCCATGCGTCGGGCCTGTGGGTGCATTGGAAAGGATGGGTGCGCGCCGACATGGCTGCCTGGTGTTGGAATCAGTAGCGTCATCTCAGTGAAACAGGACGGTAGCATTGTCAACGGACATTGGATGAAGGCACCTGCAAGGACGCACCGTTGCAGCAGGACTGCTGGTATGTAATGGCCGCCGTGCGTCTCCCTGAACTATGGCTAAGGGCGTCTACTACTAGTGCCGGCAAGACCATCACTAACAGTTATGGCCACCAGTGGCCACTAGCCCCAAAACTGTACAGGAGAAAGCGTGGCGGCAGCAAGTGCAACACCAGTAATAGCGGCGGCCCTGGCAGGCATGGAACACAGTGAAGGCAGGGTGAGGTCAAGGTGTGTCCGACGGGACGTTGCCAGTCCTGCACCCTGTGTGCGGGCAGACTCGCTGGTTGCTGTTGCAGATTGGGTTGTTACGCATGCGAGTCCTCTGTGGCAGGTATGGTCGATGGGATGAGAGGGGAGCTGGGGAACCTGGGGCCTCGGCCTGAGGCGCGCCTCAGCGCTCAGGGGTAGCTACCTGCTACGGTATCATGACCAACATCTGTGCCTACCCGGTATTTGTGCAGTGTACCTGCATGCAGTCCCACTTTAGCGAACATATCGGAATCGAGGGGCTGTCATCGGTACGTAGGCGTTCGCGTTTATGGTCGCTGGGTCGGGGGTCGGGGGAAGGGGGTGTGGCACACGGATGATCGTGTTGCACGTCACGCACAGCAGCAGCACGGCGCCCGAACTTGCGATCGACTTAAAAGCGAACCAGGCCAGAGCATGGTCATATTTGAGAAACTCTTATACCTATACATATTTACGTAGTCTTATCTTTGCACGTCACAATTGTCGCACGGCAACCCCAGCACAAATTTGATTTACAGCCCAGAGTCACTAGTAAGCACGCCCTTCTACTTATTATGACTGTTTACAAATAGTAGGTCTTGCACCATAAGGGCCTAGAGGCAGGGCAAAATGTCGTCGCAGCAGCCAGCTCCTCCACAGCCGGCCCCCTTCAACGCCTTTAAGCCCAACACGGTATGCGGTCACTAACATTATGCAAGATGGATAGCAAGGAAGCGGTCTACGACCTGGCTGTCGTCGAGTGCCGAACAGCAGTGCTAACATGCTACCTGCAACGGCCGCAAATATGCCTTTCCTCAGTGGGGCCAGTTAACTCTTCTAGCAAACCTCAAGTACAAGTTAACGGGAAGCAAGCCTTCCCAGACTAAGGTACTGAGAACCTGCTGTTCAATGGACAGGACCTGGTCTTGCAAGCGTTCTCCTTCTGACCAGCGCTGCTCTCGTAGGGTCACTCGATCGGCAAGGAGAATGTGGGGCTCCCAAGCTCCAACACGTCGGCGGCGAAAGCGCAGGGCTTTTATGGGGGCACGGCTGCAGGTGCTGTATACAGGTGGGGTCCCCTTTGCGGCTTTGGCCCTGTTTTTCTGCCACGATGCGGTCATCCGAGCCATGTAACTGAACGCAGACGATCACAAGTCGATTACTTCCGACAGTGTGATTGCCGTGCGGAGTTGCCACTTGACGACCGGTATCAACGGCGAAAAAAGCAGGTTGTGAACACACACTGTCCTATCCCTTACATTGCCCCTCAGCAGGATGCCTGTCGGCAAGTTGCATTCCGCGCCCCTGGCCGCAACGCACTACCTAGCAACTGCCAATCGAGCAGCAGCGCCCGGGCCGCCAATGCAAGGGCTCCGTCAGCCTCTGCAGCCTCTGCAGCAGCACCGGCAAGCAACCGTGAACTCCCAGCCGCCGCTGCAGGCTGCGGTATCAGCTCCGGCACCGCCCCCATCCCAGCGACCGCAGGCGCCAAACAGTCCCAGCCTGCGCGGCAGGAGGCCGCTGGGCTCGCTTACCAACAACACGCTCCTGACAAACTCCAACCTTGCCTCCAACAACTCCAACTCCTTTGCTCCGCCGCTGCGAAGCCAGTCGCCGGCACCAGTGTCCAGCGTCACCCCTGCGTCCATCATCCCCGTCCTGAAGCCCCCAACCCCAGCGCAGTCAATCCACAGCAACCCGTTTGCTACCATGAACACCTCACCCGCTTCGTCGATCGCTACCACGAACCCCTTTACTGTTGCGCCGCAGCCCTTCGGTGCTTCAGCAGCCGCCTCGACCAGCGACCGCGAGAACGCTGGTCTGGGGCGCAGTCGCTCCACACTCTCGGCAAGCACCCCAGGAGCCGTCCCGTGGGCAACCCGCACGTCCAGCCAGCAGCACCTCATCACACCCAACACCTCCGTGACCTCCATCCCACGCCCAGCGGTCCCCACCGCGCCCTCTGCCTCCATCCTTGCCACTGTGCAGCTCCCTGCACCCACACCCGCTGCGGCCATTGCAACGCCCCCGCCCACCACTGCCGCCTCAGCCGCCGCTTCCGCAGCAGCTGCTGCCGCCACGTCGCCGTCCGTGCCGGCGCTTCAGCAGGCCCTGCAGCAAGCCATCGCCGCTGCCGTGGCGAAGCACCCCGAGGCCTTCAACGTGCCGGACAAGTTCGACGCCATGTTTGACACCATGATGCACCCTGGACGGCCCGACAAGCTGGACGGGCCCCTGCCCCACGAGCTCCCAGACGACCTGCGGCACTCCAAGGACTGGTACTCCCATTGCCGCGACTGGAACGCCAAGAACCAGCCCACCACCGGCTACAAGGTGCAGCAGCCGCCAGCTGCGGCCTTGAGGTCGCCTGGCATGAGCGAGGCGTGCGTCCGCGCCCTCAACATCGCACAGCACGGCCTCACCATTGGCCGCAGCACAGCGGCTGCGAGCGCTGAGCCTTTCCCGGAGGCGCCACAGCTGAAGGAGGCCACTATCCTGCAGCTGTCGGACGAGAGCGGCCCTGCTGCTGCGCCCCCGCCCGCCGTGGTCCCCAGCCTGGCCACCGCGTCCCTGGACGACCTGCGCACCCCTGCCGTGAAGCGCTACGCCCCCTCCGCTATCCACACCCCCACGGCAACGCCGGCCATGGCTGTCGGCGGCGGTGGTGGTGCTGGGGGTGGCGGTGGTGATGACGACGGGGCCACCCCGCGTGCCGCTGCTGGCGGCGACGCCACGCCCACCACCACAGCTGCCAACACGCCCCGCTCCGTGGCGCTCACGCCGGGTCCCACAGGCGGCTCGCTGTGCAACCTGGCCAGTCCCGGCACACCGCTCGTTGGCATCGCCGCGTTGGATGACGGGTCGCCTTTCTCGCCGGGGCTGTGCATGTCCGGCAAGCAGCTCTCCGCGCTGGACGACCTGCTGTCCTCGGCCAGGAACTGCTCAGTGGCCATGGACACTGCCATGCTGAAGGCCTCCGAGGGCCAGGCGCAGCAGCAGCACAGAATCTCCGCAACGCAGCTGGCAACCGCCCCAGCCCCGGCCGTGGAGATCTTGACAGAGTTGGCCGCACCTGCCATGGAGCACCAGGAGGTGCAGCAGCAGCAGGTGCTTCCGGCGCAAGAGGCGGCGCCCGTTGCAGTGCTGTGCCCGTCCTCGCCGACGCACATCTCCGCTGTGGCTACCGCTTCTGCGCCGGAGGCACTCACCTTCACTCAGCCGGACTCAATCTCTGCTGCTCCTCGCCAGGGCATGCCCTCACCAGCCTTCAGCCTCATGCCACGTGGGCCGCATGAGCTGCCCACGCCGGCCGTCTTCGCGGGAAGCTCTGCTCCCCAGCCGCCGCTGGCTGGTGGCCTGGCAGCTGCAGTGACTGCCATAGCGGCCGGCAAGGCCCAGGGTGCTCCCGAGGTCGACCCCGCAGGACCGTCCACGTCCACCGCCGTGCCTGCGGCGCAGGCAGGGCTGACGGCTCAAGTGAAGGTGGGTTGACATGCACCCATGTTAAAGAGAATACTTTTGCAACAACAGAAAATTTTAGGTGTGGGCTGTTGGTGCTGCTCCGCCGGCAGGTGCGCGTACCAGCAGTGTCACGTTTTACGTTTTTCGGGACGCAATGAGAATGCACGTTTTCGGGCTCTTGCCCTAGCAAGGCCCTTGCCCCCCTGCGGCCATGCCACCTGCTTCATCACCATGCCCTTGCTCTCACCATGTGTAGGAGATCGAGGCTGGCATCCAGCAGCTGTCGGCGCTGAAGCAGGGCCTGCTGGCGGAGGACAACGTGGTGGACGTGGCGTCCATCACGCGCCTGCTGCAGCTCAAGCTGGCGGTGGACAAGATGCTGCACAAGACCAACACCGTGGCAACAGTGGCACCCGCTGCGGCAGAGGCGCAACCCGTGGAGCAGCCCGCCGAAGCTGGGCCAGGGTCCAGAAGCGGGACGCCCGCCAAGCTGCGGCGCTCGTCAAGCTTTGGCCAGCTCATCACCCGCTTCTTCTCCCCCAAGAGTAAGAAGACCTGCCCGCCCTCTCCGGGTCCCGTTCCCGCGCCAGCTGCAGCGGCCGCACCGCTGCAGCAGGTGCAGCGCCCGAGCAGCCCGTCGCTCTTCCGCAGGCGCAGCAGCAGCACTGCGGTGGCGGGCGTGGTCGGCCCCGTGGTGGGGCACACGCCGCAGGAGGTACAGGCGACCCGGCCCGCCCGGCCGTCTTCTGCCGGGGCGCTGTTCCGGCGGTCTGGTGGCGGCGCGGAGGGGGATGCGGCCAACCGGCGGGTGGCCCTGCACCACAAGGCCGCGGCGGCGCTGGCTGCAGCCGCTGCTGAGCCAAGTAAGGCCTGCGCCTGCTCGTGGCTCAAGTCTGAGGTTGTTGCCAACCTTGTCGGTATCCACTTCACTGAGCCCACATGTCCACACGAATGGCGTTCAACAACCGACCCTGACCTGGATACAAGACACGCGTCCTTTGTTTTTTCGAACTGGACGTTCGGCACGCCAGGTGCATTACACGCTGTTTCCTCTCCTGCCACAGGCGCTGCCAGCGGTGTGGCTTCGGCGGTGGCTCCCCGCCCCGCGCCCAGCGTGGTGGCCCTGCCCGCGCGGCAGGACCTGTGGCGGCGGTACGAGGACAAGATCGCTGAGCACCGCCGCCAGATGGACACCACCAAGGCACAGCTGGACGAGGCGCTGCAGAAGCTGGGCGACATGCAGGTGCGGGGGAGGGATATACAAGTAGCCGGCCGCCCTCCACCCACGCGACCAGCGCATGCAGCTCGCAGCGGTTGTCTAGGACGGATTACTGCTCTTGCGAAGCACTGAGTTTCACGAGGGTTACAGCATACTTGCGCCATGAAATGGGTGTACAGGAACTTGAACACATCAGTACCGGTCAGTGCCTCCATGCGGCCTACAGTAACGTGCCCTGAGTGTGCAATTCACCCGCAGACCGAGTTCGACGAGCTGCTGCTGTGCCTGGGCATGGAGTCCGCCAAGAACCAGGCGCTGTGCGACGCCATGCGTGCGGCCGGCCTGGACCCGGAGCCCATCCTGCGGGCCGTGGAGGAGCAGTGGATGGAGGAGAACATGAGCGGGTAGCGGGCGGTCCCTGCTAAGCTGGGCTGGGCATGGGAGCCACCCTGGCGCCTTGGGGCGGGTCCTTTCGCAGGAGGTTTGGAGGTGGCAAGGCTAGCGTTTAGCGGACGTGTGTTTTCGAGAGGATGGCTTGTATGAAGTGCGGATTCTTGTCGTAGGTAGGCTGGCTGCGTGGCCGGGTAGTTACCGGTAGGTAGTGTGTGGAGCAGTACTGGACCGGGTAGAGGCTAGAGGGCGTGCCCGCTATGCAGGGTCTGTCGTGACCCTTTATCCACGTAGTGACACTATTCTTGTTTGGTAGGATGCTATTTGCTTGCATGTAGGCATGGCCGTATTAACACTGCGCACGATTACATGTGCATGGCAGCGTGGCTGCCGCCAGGGGAGCACCGCGTGATTACCGGTAGTGTGCATGGGCTCATCCCAACACAACAGGGTGGCAGTGCGTTGCGTAGGGTCCTTGTGGTGCCCCTACTGGCACTAGGCCCACCAGCTAGCGTACATGCGCGAAGCCCCAGGACACAACTATTAGAGGTGGCCATACGAGTGTAACACTCAAGCGCCTGTGCAACACACGAATGGGCGTGGACAAGCCAGCTGCCGCGCCAACAGCCCAGAGACTCGGACGCCGGGGCTAAGGGCAGCGCAGACCTATCATCTTGACACCAGTTCCCTACATCACATATGTGCCACCAGGGCGCCTCGTACCTTAGTCCCCTGCCCTCGTACGGCTTAGCCCGAAATCTCGATCATAAAGCTGCGAAGCCTTGCGCATCAGCACCGCAGTACGTTGAGCACTGCGGCCATCGGCGTGCTACCCACACACCAGTATTGCGTCCTGGCCCCTTCCACGCTCGCTCTGGACTATGCACCCCGTCTTCAGGACACATGGAGGAAGCGGAAGACGGACGCATGCACCAGGAACAATGATTAAGCCTTGCGAACTACGTCCGCAGCGCACTCCTCACAGGCCCTGCTGCCGCAGCATGGTGGCTCGCCAGAACGACTCCCCGAGCACCGAGGTGTGGCGAGAGCCCAGGAGACCCCTGCGCGCAAAACGATAATGAGGCACGTTTTGCGTGCCGCAAGGCACGTGCAAGTGCAAAATACTTGGGGGCAGACTGAACGGGAAGCCCAGAAGTTGTTGCGCAGGTAGGCAATGCACAATATGGTTTCGCTTGCCTAAAACCGAAAAAAAGTACCGGTATGTAGAGCTGTGCCCGGCTATCCGCTGTACCGTGCACCCGTTTCAGGCTATCCTAGGCAAGCCACTGCTGTGTGGGCAAGGGGCATGTAACCTTCCAGCCACATACCGGTAGGCCCTGCCCACCTGTTCGCTGCTGAAAGCATGTGTTGCTGCATGATGCCCAGGGGAGGCTCTGGTAGGCACGGGATGCCTACAGCGTCCTCAGCATGGCTGCCGTGGAGGGGGTCGGAGTGGTGGCCAGGGCAGCAGGCGTGCTCCCCCGCTTGCGTCGTCAGGGTCAGGAACTTGGTGCGCTGCTTGTGCTGCGGATATGGGAGAGACATGCAGTAAACATGGGTAACGCACGGCGCCGCACGGCCTGGCGCAAGATACCCTATGTACTGCCACCTGCAAGGTGGGGGCCTTAGCCGTGGTACGGCACTTGTCATGCATGGCTGGACCTTCCCGTACTTGTCACAGTTTTACGACCAGCAGTGACTGCCATGCCGTGGCTAGGCGGCCATAGCTCCTCGGTGTGACAAGCAAATGGCAACTCTCTCTGATGGCCGCAACTGCGTGGGAGTTTGCCCCATCGTGTGTGAACGGCGTGGCCAGCTCAACTGCCCGCTGGCACGCCGTACGTGCCGGCCAGCTCACCCTAGGGTTCTTTGAGCAGTAGATGTAGACGTAGTGCTGGTCCCGGTTAACCCGCACCACGCGTCGGACGCAGAACTCGCACAGGAGCCTGATGGGGACCAGGGGGCGGAGGGGCAGGGGTCACCGTACCGCGCTGCAAAAAGGGTGGATACCACGACAGTGTGCCATGATCAGCAGGCATGAGGTGTCATGGGGGTGCTTGCGTTTGTGTTTCCAGTGTCGATGGGAGGCTGACGGGGGCCGGGCACGCCCACAGCGTCGGGTGGTGTCCCCGTGTTTAGCCCCTACGGCCCGTCCTAGCGCCCGTCCTCGTTCGACCTAGTCAAAGTATCAAGCAACTCACTTGACCTTTCCTCGAACCCTCATGCCTTTGGCGTCGCGGTAAAGCAGTGTGCCACACCCGATGACCACGTCCGACGTGCTTATCGGCTGTTTACTTTCAACAAACTATACTGAATCAATGTTAGGTAGGTGAGTAGGTTGACACACGAGGTGGCTATGCACGATGGCGCAGCACGATGGCCCAAGCAAGTGTTCACGTTCACGGTGCCGAAATGCAATTGCGGAGTCCAGGACAGTGCCCAGGAAATTATCAACTGTGTTGTCAAAGAAATCGCCAGCAATCAAGTGTGCACCATACTGGGCATCAAGTCAGTGGAGCCAAACCGTACGGCACCAGCCCCTTCCTGCCAGCCCTACACTGTCCTGTGTCTCAGGCTGCTCTTACACCATAACACTTCATGTCGGACTACGGTCTGGCTGATGAGGTATGGAGCTTGAGACGTGCTGTACCGGTTTCTGGCACCTAAAGCCCGATCCTCCTGACGCTGTCAGTGCTGAGCGTACGACATGGGGGGCGTTGATGCTTTCCGTTACCGCATGGGTTTTACACCAGTCTCGATGGAAGCATACGAGGCTCCGCTGCCCTACATCCCATGGTGCCACCGGTCTTCCCACGTGGAACACTCGGCCCTGTTGACGCCAAGACCAACCGTCACGCCCAACGCCGCACGCTCGACACCCCCGCTCGACACACTGCCTCACACCCCCAACCCAGGCCTACTGTCGACGCGCACCCCGTATTCACGCTATGTGAACAACAGCACTACACAGATGCCGTAAGACGCAGCACATGCAACGCGACCAACGCGGCCTCTGGGTACTTCGCCCAGCTCCACCCTGCATGTCATCTCACACCCGGCGCCGGCCCCTGTGCACCTGCCACCCACGGTGCTCCACAAATCAACTCACCAACTCTTTTGCTTCTTCAACCTGGATCATACTGTCACCCCCCGGCGTCGTCGCGCGTCCCGTGTCCCTCTCTCAGGGTTCCATGGTTTAGCTTCCACGGGCCCCTGGAGCCACGCTGCGTCCCAGCCCACATACATCCCGCGCCCTCCTCTCCATCCGTAGCTCCTGCACCTGCAGCCCACAACCACGGCCAACGTTGCAAGCCATGACATCTCCACCCAACCCAAGCCGCGCCTGCTGCCCCTCAACAGAGAGGTGGCCGGTTCCACTTTGTGCTACCCTCACGCCTGCTTCTTGCTGCTGTCCTTGACCTTGCTGCTCTGCACCGTGACCGCTAGGTGGGGGCACAGCTGCGGCTTGTTGACCAGGTGCTTGCCGTTCTGCACCACGAACCCCAGCAGCCCCACACCCAGCACCAGCGGCAGCACCACGCGGGTCACCACCGCGCGCACCAGCGCGCCGTGCCCAGCGGCGGCGGTGGTGGCGGCGGCCTTGCCGGCGGCGGCGGCCGACTCGCTGGCGGCGGCGTTGGCGGCGGCGTCGATCGCGACGGGGGACAGCAGCTCGCCGGACAGCGCCTGTGGGTTGCGGCGCGCACGGGAAGGCGTACAGGACGTTGCGGTTCAGGTGCTTGCAAGAGTATGTGAAACATGGGTGCAGCGACCCGTCTTGCCGTGCCGCCGTGCCGCCGTGTGCCGGGCCGTAACCTCATACACGGCAGGGGCTGGGCCTGGAGTGTGGCGCGGCACGAGTAGGCTTTAAGCTGGTGCTTTGGGTGCTTGCGTCTCATACAAGCACGCATCATGAGTACGTGCTGCTGTTCCTTGGGCGCAGGTGTAGTACAGCCAGCGTAATGCCGCACCTGGCCCGCCTGGTGCGCCGCGAAGACGATGGCGATGAGGGCGATGAAGATGGGCACCAGGGGCGAGGGCTGCGCCTTGAGCGGCACGGGGGTGCCGGGCACCACGCAGTAGGCGCCTGGGGGCGGGCACGTGGGGCGGGACGGAAGCAAATTCAGGATGATCATTGGCATGAGGTCGAGCAGGAACAAAGAAAGGTTCAAGACAGCTATGGCTAGCGTCGGGTTGCAACTGGCTGCCCCGGCCTGCTTGGCTTGAATGGAAATTACTGCCATCGGCACGTGCGCGTGCGCATGGCTGTAACGCGGGACGATGCCGTGCGCGCGGCACGTGTGCCCTCCCGGCTGCTCACCGCTGCTGCCGTTCCGCACAGACCGCACACCAGGCGGCCGCTACGCTACGGCATCCCTGTCAGTTCATCTTCTATGCATGCCAAGTGCACGCGCGCGGCGTCCCCGGCTGCCCACCGCTGAACAGGTCGATGGCGTCCTGCTTGCGGCCGTCCTGGAAGTTGTTCAGGTAGTAGCGCGTGACGGCCTTGACGCCGTCGTCGATGACGCCGCCGAAGGTGCGCTTGCCGGTGCGCGTGAAGCCGCTCTTCATGGCACCCGTGCCTGGGGTTGTGGAGAAAGCAAGGTATTAGCAACAAGGTCTACGTCTTTACTGCATTTGCAGTGAAGTAACAACAAAGCCCCACGGGCAGACGAGGGAAAGGGGTTGGACGGCGGGGGATGAGAAGATGGCCAAAACAGCGATCGCGCTGCATGGCAGTTGGTAGTGGGGCCAGGTGATAGGGAGCATCTGTGTCTACTCGCTTGAGCCTGCTGCTCAATGGGGTTGCTGGTGCTCCGAGGGGCCTTTGGGTCCTCGCTGCGTCGCACCCGCCATGTGGCCCACTCTCCCCACCCCGGCCCAACCCTCGCCCTCCAGCATGCCCTCTTCTGCACGACCAGGCGCCCTGGGCTCCCACATACACGCACCCGCGTACTGCTGCGACACCGCGTCTCCGTGGTCGGCCCACAGCACCTTGAACTCCTGCTCCACGGCGGGGAAGGCCTCGGGCAGCGTGGAGGTCGGGGGCAGCAGGCCCAGCTGCGTCAGCACCAACTCCAGCGCCTGGGGCGAAGGGAGGGCGGGGTGGTGCGGGGAGCGGAGCACGATGGTTGACAGGGCGCTCAATGTGGATGTGCTGAGCCAAGCAAACGGTTTACACCTAAACCTGGCAGGCAGATCGCGCTGCGCCGTACCCCGCGCAGCTGATTCACACAGACCGACCCAGCTTCAGCCTCGGTCGCTAGTAACCGTCCGTGCTCTCGTTCCCACGGTAACATTGCCTTGGTTCTTCGCTTTGTACATTCCCTATACGCCACACCCTACTACACAGACCCACCTTGCGCGCCAGCACCCCCTGCACCACGTTGGTGCGGTCCAGGCAGTCTATGCAGTTGGTGCGGATGACGCCCGACTGCCGCGACACCACCTGGCCCGTGGAGCCGCGCCGCATGAACACTCGGTCCTTCTCGAAGTCCCCACGGATCTGTACGGCACGTGTACGGCAAATGTACGACAGGGGTCAGCAGGCCACAAGGCCGGTTGCCGCGACTGGTGCGCAGCATAACTTCCCCAATGCTGACGGCGGGCACGTACCTCGGCCATTATGGGGTTCCACGCACACGGGTTCCCACATGACAGTGCTTCACCGGTTCGCCGGTAATGCGCTCGTGTGCCACGTGCACTGACGCCCCTTAACCACTACCATTATCCAACGGTGCGCCCCACCATACCGGTCTAATTAAACACATGGCAAGCATGTGCTGTGCATGGCAGGCAGCTGCAGTTGCACGGGGACGCACCCTGTCCCACAGCAGGCTGAGGCGGTGGTAGCGGCTCTTGGAGCACTCGTGGTGGAAGTCGAACGCGACGTAGCGCAGCGAGCCGGGCAGCGACATCTGGGAGGCCTGGGGCGCAGACAAAGCGTTTTGGGGAGTCGTGGCGCTGTTATGCAGGTCGATACCAAACAAAGCGACATCTGGGAGGCCTGGGGCGCAGACAAAGCGTTTTGGGGAGTCGTGGCGCTGTTATGCAGGTCGATACCAAACAAAGCGACATCTGGGAGGCCTGGGGCGCAGACAAAGCGTTTTGGGGAGTCGTGGCGCTGTTATGCAGGTCGATACCAAACAAAGCGACATCTGGGAGGCCTGGGGCGCAGACAAAGCGTTTTGGGGAGTCGTGGCGCTGTTATGCAGGTCGATACCAAACAAAGCGACATCTGGGAGGCCTGGGGCGCGCCAACAAGACTTTAGGTACGGACAATCAGGGGAAGCAGCGGTCCCACCCGCCGAGGCTCTACGGTGTCTGCAACAATAGAACACCGCGCAAGTGGGCTGCAAGGCCACAATGCGGCCACGCACCTGCGGGGATTGCCATGACGGGCATTTGAATCCCCAGCACCTGCCCCAGTCGCGGCCTAACCTTCGAGATAGTGGTTGCACACACACGTCACGCCACCAGCCCCCAACCGCCGTATTCGTACCTGCGGGGTGGTGACGTAGCGCGTGGCCTCCGCACGGAACGCCTCCTCCAGCCGCCCCTCGGTGCCTGCAGGGCACAGCACGAAACACAGCGTGCAGTTGTACACACACACACGCACATTGGCACGACACAGCAGCAGCACAGCGCTGTGCACAGCCCTGGGTCCGGTGGTCCGCTCTCGCAGCACTGCCCACCCACCCTTGTGGTTGATGAGGTTGACGGCGACCACATCACCGTACGACCGGCGCAGGGAGTCCATGTGCGCGTCAAACACGGGCGCCGACTGGCCGGGGCCCGCGATGACCGTGGTGGGCTTGTACTTGATGTTGGGCAGCTGGGAGGGGCAGGACAGGAGGTGTGCGCAACTTCAAGGGGTGTGAGCTGGGGCGGACCACTCGCGGGGCACACCAGTAGCAGCTGTCTCCTAAATGGTTTCCAACCAAGACGGACGAGCGTTACGGCAGGCAAGACCTTGCATATCGCTTCTAGCTCCACCCTGCTCCCCACGGTTCCTCGTGTTTTACGCGTATCCCCACTTCTGGCCCACCTGCGTCCACAGCAGCGGAATGCTGCCGCGCACCTCCACGAACGACGCCATGTCGCCAGAGCCCGTGGTCAGCTGCTGCTCCGTCTCCACGAAGTTGGCCACGTTGCCTACGGGGCACGAGGCAAGCGACAGCACGTGTGCTAAGGCACGTGCGGCCCCGGCGCAAGTGCAGGCGCGGATTGTGCGAATGGCCCGGCGGTGCTTTGGCCCAAGCTTGCCAGGGCACACGCAACGCACCCAATCACACCGCGCAGGCCGCAGGGAGTTAGGGTAAGTTGCCCACATGTGGATTCAGCCTAGCCTACGCATCCACCCGCGCAACCCACCCTCGCTGTCGCAGCCGCGGCGCCACTGGCGCGTGCCCGCGCGGTCCGCCCCGCGCCGCGCGATGAGCGTCAGTGTGGCGTTGGTGGCGGGCCCCGAGCTCCGCCCGGGCGTGGCGAACGACAGACCCACCAGCTGCCGCACGAAGCCCAGGATGGCGGGGGGCGCGAACCTGCATCAGCATCATGCAGACGGACAAGGTTGCAACCGTTTCTTCTTTTGTTGTAGGTGGCCAGCTGCAATGCTGGCAACGCCAGCTGGACACCCTGACTTCACATGCCGCTGCCGTTGGCCTCGGCTCATAGTGCCGTGCACGTCCCGGCCCGGACACACATCCGCGCTCTTCGGCCGCCCAGCTAAACCGCCAAATGCGGTATTTTTGAAACCGTAACCCACGCGTTCGCACCTGTACGCCCCCCCGTCCGCCAGAGGCTGGGCCAGGTTGTAGTTGTACCAGAAGCGCTTGTCGGCGCGTGCAGGGGAGCCCACAGGCGCGCCGGCGGAGGCGGGCGCGGCGTCCGCGTCGGCGATGCGCTGCGCTGTGAGGGTGAGGTCGTAGGCGTGGGAGAAGAAGATGCCGCGGCCGGAGCGGGAGGGGTCCACGGCGTCCTGTCGGCCCGGGGAAAGGTGTGGGGGGAAGGGGAGGCAGCGCGGTGGAAATGGGTTAGCTAATGTGGGTATGTAGTTAAAAGAGGTGCGGAGAAGCGGGGCGGGCGGGCTGCGGACACGTGCCGGAGCTGCCGCAGCTGACGGATGCGTGTGACCTGACGCTCAAGTCCCGTCGTGTGGCAATTGAAAACCACAGTATAAGCCGAGCGTCGCCCTGGTGGCGCTGAGTGCGCATGACTGGGCCTGCGAGCGTCACTGGTCATGTGCAAGAGCGGCCAAGCTACTCGTTGTGCGCATGCCACGTGCTGCCTCACCTTGAGCAGGCTGACGAGGCGGCGGTTCTCCTTGCTGGCCGCCTCGGCGCCAGGGGCCGTCAGCACGGCGGCGGACACAAGCTCGTAGACGGGGGCGGGGGAGGCGGCGGGGCCCAGGTCCGCCACCTTGCGCGCCTCCGTAATGGCCAGCAGCGCAACGCCTGGGGTAATGAGCATGAGAGCGCGCAGTTGTAAGGTGATCATCATCAGGTAGCGCGACGCCTGGAATGATACCGGTATGTAACACGAGAATGCGCAACGCCTTAGGTACGGTTGATCAGGGGCCGGTGGTTGGATAAGTGTCTGAAGGGCCGTTCTGTTGTGGTTTCGAAAGTACGAGTGCGCGCGAGGGAGGGGTACAAGGGTAAGGCAGGGGTGCGTGGGCCATGGCACGTGCACTAGGGGTCGGGCTAAACCCTAGTTTGGGGTCGTTTAGGAAGGGTATCCTGGGGTTGTGCAGGGCGTGCAGCTGCGAGGAGCGCGGGAAAAGGGACGTGGTCCTCGGCTGCGCACTGTGCTTGGGAGTGCGGAGAGCCGGTGGGTTTGGTGTGGCTGTGGAACGGGGCGAGCGGCGCCAACTTGAAACAGGTTCGCCTGATGGTGGCCCATGGGTCGGCGCTGCGGCCAGGTGGCCAACAATGGTTTCTAGTCCAGACTACAATGTACCATGAATGGCCATGTCGTGCTAGGTATGCGCGATGAGGCTGCAATGCGGCCCAGTCGGGGCATGTAGAGGACGATAGCTAGGCCGGTAGTGTAGCCAACGCGTTGCGCAAGCAACGGCGCGAAGGCCCGACGCCGGCGCGGTCCTTACCCTGGTGCAGCTTGCAGACGCCCAGGAGGCCGAGGGAGTCTGTCGCGCTGCTGCCCTGAGCCGGGGCCTGCATCGAGACTTTGACCTTGCCGTCATTGAGGTCAACGATGAGCGTCTCGACAGCTGACGCGCCAGCTGAAGCTGGCTGCACGATGGCCTGTGAGCCCTGCAGCAGAATGCGCAGGGACGAGTAGCACGACCGAGAAGCCTCCATTATAGCTGATGTAGGTGCGCTGGAGGTCGCGGCTTGCGCTGACTGCTGTGATGCAGTGCTGAGGCAAGAGGAGGTGTGACGCAGCTGATGGGCAAAGCCGAAGGCCTGGTTAGCTTTGCTGCTGTTTTGGAGAGGTGTTTTCAGGCAATTTCCAGTATGTGTTTGTAGTACGCTGAGTTTCAAGGGCGAGGGCGTCAAGTAAAGCCTGTTGCTGATGGTGTGGTAAGCTGCTTTCAGTGTCCGGTTGATCACGAGTGGACGCGCATTGCACAGCGCCAGCTTGCCCGTTCAGGTGAACGGGGCTGCCGAAGCACCCTGTAATGCGCTCGAGCGCGACTAGCGTAGCACCTCCCAGGGCCGCGCCAAAAAGCACCTTCACTGCTGCACTGTTACTTTGTAACATACAAAGAGTTTAATAGTGCCTCTCCGCTTTGGATATGAGTAGTGCGAATGACGTTAACGGGAATCGGAGCCCAACCAATTTTGCTGTGATGGGAACTGGAGTTGGCCTCCATACCGTCTTTTCCGACACTCACTGAGCCACTTGAAGCTACTTTTTACTGTATACTGCATATGTCCACTTGGCGTCTAGCGTAACGCAAAGGGCCTGACCCTGCCATCCGTGCTCGGTTCCGTTGTCCTCGGCTGCACGCAAATAGGCGCCTGCGCATATGTGCAAGCATGATTATAGCATAAGGTGTGGGTCACATGGGAGCACCAGGAGAATGGATGCTGGGGCCTGTGCTCGGCGCAATTCTGGTCACAGTTGCCCTGGCCGGGTGCGCCTTGCTTAAGAGGCGGCACCGTACAACAGCGAACAAGTCAAACTATGCCACCTCTGCACCACCGCCTGGGAACGTCGTTGAGCCGGAGTCCGGGGCTATAATTTCACCGTTTGCCACACGCGCCAGCCGTCCCAGCCGCACCAGCCACGAACTTAATGACGTTTTCAATAGGACAACTCTTCCTGCAGCCCACAGCTCCATCTCAGGCATCCAGAGCTCCCTTTCGGTTCTGCCTCCGACCTGGGTTTCGGGCACCAGCAACAAGCAGCACAGCGGCAACTTGAACCAGGCTTCCGAAGCGGACAGAGCGTTACAGCTACCGGACCATGGCTCTTCGAGGTTTACCCGGAGCCCTAGCCAGGGCACCACCCGCTCCGCGTCGTTGCAGCATGCTCCGCCGCCCGACGTTCTAGAAGCTCTGCTTGCTGTCAACCAGGACTGCGTCGAGGGCGGCTCGGGCCTTATTGCATGGCCTCGAAATCAGTCTCCCCAGAACGCCGACGCTGCGGGAGGCGCCGAGGAGGCCCCGAACCGAGGCCACACGGTTAGTGCGGGTCGAGCCTTGCTTGCTTTGCGCACGCGTTAGTCCCCCCTCACCACACTGCACGGGCGCCCTGTCCGGCGCCCTTGTGCATCCGTTCACCCTATCCCTCTGTATATAAACCTATACCTTGGCTTTCCGCACTACACCATCGCTGGGGTTCAGCCTTTCTGACAACTGCCACACTGCCTCAAAATGGGTTACGTTCAACCAGCACCCCCTTGCCTGCTTCCTCCTCCCAGTGGATCCAGGGCCTGACCAAAGACAGCTTCCTGCTGACCCACGAGACCCAGGCCACCAACAACGGGCCGGGGTCCAGCGGTGGCGGCTACATGCTGCGCACCGGCACGCAGCACCTGCAGGTGTCGCAGCTGGCAGACCCCACCTGGCCGCACTTCATGTTCGGCAACCCCTTGCAGGTGGGAATCAATACACCTGTCGTAAAATTGAATCCCTTACAACATACTTACACGGCATTCGTTTAGACTGACAAGTATACTTCCTGGGCGGGACAAGGCAGGCAGCCCAGTCATGAGCCATGCACCATACACCTCGAGTTGCGCACGGTTGTACATACAGTATGGGCATCGCTGTCTGTGCGTGTCGGGTCCCCTGTCAGCAGCTTTTCTCATGTTGCACGCCCTTGCATCACGCTGCCTGTTGGAAGGTAGCCTCACAGTCGGCATGCCACCACGCCTGCCCTGTCGTAACTGTCCTTACTTTTGGAGCCGTGCTGTTGCTACCCGTCCTGCTACCCGTCCTGCAGGTCACGGTAGGAGAGCTGCTGGGGCGTGGCGGCTGCGGCGCCGTGTACGCAGGCATTTGGCGCGACAAGCCCGTCGCGGTCAAAGTCGTACAGCAGGTCGTCAACGCAGCCGCCGCCGCCGCCGCCGCCGCCGCGACAGTCGACACAGCCATTGACGTCGCGCCCAAGGACGCTGCCGCCGCCGCACGCGCCGCCTTTCGCAGGCTGCCCCTCAGCGGCTTCGCCAGCCCCGTCAGCACACACGGCGCCGCCCGCGGCCGCGGCTCCTCAGATACCCCCCGCCCGACCGGCGACCCTACCGACCCCGACTCCGCCGCACTCCCCCAGCCGCTGCAGCTGGTCCCGCAGCAGCCATTGCAGCCCCACCGCCTCTCCCAGCCCTCCCTGCCGCAACCCGGAGACTACCGCAACCCGGACCGCAACTTAGGCCTGCGCATCGCCCCCGGCGTCACCGCCACCGCCTCTTGCGGCGCGGGGATGGCGTCCACCGCCGCCGTCAGCGACTCCATGTCGCTGTCCACCGCCGAGACGCCGCCGGTGGGGGCCCGGCGGCGGCCCATGCTGGGCGACGCCGCTGCCTCTGTCAAGAAGCTGCGCCACCCCAACGTGCTGCGCACCTACGCCTACGCTTCCATGTGCATGGCGCCGCAGGCGCCGCCGCCGCCAGGCAGAAGTGGCGGTTACGGCGCGCCGCTGCCGCCGCCGCCCTTTATACGGCACGAGCACCACGTGCTGCTGGAGCTGTGCGACGGCGGCAGCCTGCGCATGTGGCTGGACCAGCACAGCCGGGCTCTGGAGCAGCTGACGAGTGGCGGCGGCGGTGGCGGGGGCAGCGGTGCGGTGCGCAACGCCGCCAAGGCAGCTTTGGAGCAGGACGCAACCGTGACCTTGGGTACCTTGGGGACGGTTGGCACCGTCGGCACCGCTGCGGACGTCGGCAGCGTATCGTTGCTGCCAGGGACCTTCATGCTCAATACGGCGGCGGGCCTGCCCATTCCGTCGCCCTCGCCCTCGCCGCTGGTACCGCAGTTCTCCATCCCAGCCCAGCGGTACAGCCTCACCGGCGCGCTGACGACGCTTACGGCCATTGGCGGAGTGGAGGCGTGGGTGGAGGCCACGGTCGCGGCCGCGGAGGCGGTGGCGACGGCGGTGGTGTCGCCGGCACCGCCAGCGGAGCCCGTGCTCGAAGCCACGCCACCGGGCACCCCCTTGACCACCATTTACAGCGCGGCCTTTCCCCGCAAAGACATGCCCTCCCGCCGCGCCGGGTCCACGTCCGGGCCTCCGCTGCCTCCGCTTCCCCCGCCGGCGTCGCAGCCTGCGCTATCGGCCCTGCCAATGTTTACCCCGCTGAAGCCGCACTTCACAGGCTACGAGAGCGAGCAGGTGCAGGGCCCGACGACGGTTAGCCACGGCACGCTGAGCACGCTGCCCAGCCTGGCAGGGCCGTCCGGTCTGCAGGCCAAGCTCAGCTCCTCGGCATGGCACACAGCGCATGGCGCAAGCGGCTGTGCCACCTCCCTGCCCTCCGAGACAGCCGCAACAACGTCCGCAGCAGCGTCAACAGAAGCAGGTGTGCCGTGCCACAACTCGAGCGCCGATGTGCCTGGCGAACGCCGTTTGGCGGCTCCCCGGCTGGACCGACAGCTGTCCGGTGCTGCTCACGAGCGTGTGTCGCTGGCCCATGCCCCGTCGTGCTCATCCGACGCGCTGACGCTCCGGCACCAGCCCTCAATCGATCCTGCTCTCGCCGGCGCACCCTTCGGCTCCGCGGCAGCCAACACCACCTCAAGTACCACCACCAACGGCCCCACGGTAGCAGGCTCTGATGCCTGCAGCAGCCCGCAACCCATCCCGCGAACCAGCAGCCTCAACTGGGACGTCAACGCGCCGCCGGACTCGGTCGTACGGGCTTGGGTTGGGGCTTCGGAGCTGACCCGGATCGCGGAGGACCGACCCGCGGGTCAGGCCGACATGGACACTGACACCGACCCCGATCCCGACCGCGTGCGCGAACACGAGGAAGGCGACATGATGGGCCCTACGCACGCCATGTACGCGCCCACCGGCGCACACGTGCATGGCACGAGCCGGACAGGCACGCAAGCGGGCACCATGGGCCAGGGAGGAAGCGATGCCACACCTCTTCGAGGTACCCTGATGATCGGGGACGAGGCGGACGGTGCAGATGGGCAGGACCCGGACGACTTGACGTCGGTTACGGTTTCGGCGCTGTCGGAGCCGAGCGCCAGCGTCGTCAGCAACCCCTTTACGACGGGTGCGTCGCTCGGGGCGGTCGGGGCGGGGAGCGGGGCGGGGCTCAGGGCGCGCTTGTTGCGGAATCAGGCGGGGCTCGGTGGGAGCGTTGGGGTCGTGGCGGACGGCGTGGCGGCGGCGGGCCGGCGGGGCCCGGGGTGCAACAGTACGTCGAGCTGGCTCGGCGGGCGCTCGGGAGACATGACGTGTCCACCTGGCATGGCCATGGCGATCGGGATGGGCATGGGAGGCAGTACGTCGGGGATGGTGAGCGGTGCGGGTTTGGGTTCGAGTGCGGTGGGGAGGGAGCACGTGGCGGCGTGGGCTTTGGAGGTAGGCAGCACCGGTGGGCAGGGGCGGTACGCGACGGGGGTGAAGGGGCTGTGGACGCCGGGTGCGGCCTCCAGCAGCCAGGGGGTAGGGATGGAGACGGCGGAGGGTCTGGGATGGACCACGACGCTGGATTCGGTGTCGGTGCCGGCGAGCGTACCCGGGGGGACTCCTGTTCGGTCAGGGACACCTGTTCGGATGCGGGAGGCAGTGGAAGCAGCAGGAGGAGCATCACCAGAGGGGGCAGCAGGATCACCGTTGGCTCCGGTGGTGCTCCGCAGCGCACCGTGCGGTGCTGGCGGCGGGGCGGTGGGCGCCGGCTCCGAGCTGGCAGGTGATGGTGCGGTTGCCGGGAAGGAGCCAGCGGCCGCCGGGGGCCGAGCGGGTGCGCAGGGTCTTGCAAGGGTGGTTGAGGAGGCCTCCTGCGGCGGCAGCGTGAGCGTGGCAGCGCGCAGAGACAAGGACGCACGGGGCAGCACCGGGCAGCAGAATGGCGGAGGCGGCGGCAACAGCTGCGGTGACGGCACCAGCGCCGCCGCCGGCGGAAGCAGCCACTCCACCAGCGCCACCGCGGGCTACAGCAGCTACTACTACAGCAATGACCCGACGGTTGGCTCCGGGCGGGTGTTCAATGGCAGTCTGGGCGCCTCCGGCCGGGGGACGCACAAGGGAGGTCCGCGGATGTGGCCCTCCGCCGCCGCCGGCGCCGCATCCGGGCAGCATACTGCGGGTGGCGCCCCCTGGCGCGCGAACGCGGCAGACAACAGCAACAACAACAGCTTCTTCGGCCGCCGTAGCCCCGGCCCCGGACCGGCCGGCTTCTGCTTTCCTTTTCCCAACCAAGACCCAGACACGGCCTCCGCGCCCGTCGCCTCCTCCAAGCGCAGTCCCTTCAGCCCGCCGCTGCCTCTCGTCCCAGAAGGCGTCAGCCAGCGCCTCTCCGCACACCAAGCGCTGCTGCAGGACGCTAATACACTCCCCCTAAAGCCCGAGACTCAGCAGGCAGCCGCCTGGGTCGGCTCCGGGCTGGCACAACAGCGCGCAGCCACTAGCGGCGGCACCGCCGCCTCCCGCCGCTCCGCGGCTGGGGACGCCACCAGCTCCCACACCACCGTCAACACCCGCCCGGGCAGCAGCAGCACCAGCAACAACTCCGACATCCGGCTGGTTCCCGTACCTGGTCTTGGCCCGCCGTACGCCTCCCGCCGCCACCGTGCATGGGTACGGCAGGGCACCACACGGCGCCACCCGCTGCTTAGCGCTGCTGTGAGCTCGTCCACAGCTGCCCTGGATGCCTTCATGCTGCCCGCGCACCCCTCTGTGACGGGCGGCCTGCAGCAGCCGCTAAGCCACAACCTGCACACACCGCACCTGGCACAGAACCTGCACCAGCACCAGCTGCTGCACCGGAACGCCTCCCTGGCCGGCGGTACCACCACCACCAACGGCACCAACGTTGCGACCGGGACCCACAACAGCAGTGCGTTTCAGGTGGTGTCCCAACGGTGTATTGTGGTGGACAGCGGAGATGATGATGACGATGTAGGGGGCATCTACGACCTGCTGGAGGAGGACGGGGAGGGCGAGGCGGCGGCAGGGGGCGCGGGTGGCGCAGGGGGCAGGGTGGAGGGCTGGGAGGAGCGGCGGGGTGGGGTGCCCGCGAGGGGTAGCGCGTCGGATGAGGTGACGTTGGCGGGGAGCAGCAGGGTGGCTGGTGGTAGCTCCGCTGCGCAGACTGGTGCGGACAGCGTGGGGCAGGTGCAGGGGGCGTCTGGGGGGATGCAGGACCAGCAGTTACAGCAGGGGAGTGCACATCTGCTGCCGCAGAGCCAGTCTTCGGAGCAGCGTTCACTGAGCCAGCGAACCGGCCTGTCGCCAGAGACAAGCACATCGCAGCCGATGCTGGGCGCGCGCTTCGACCTGCTTCCCGCTCAGCGCTCTCCAGACCTCCAGCCAACCCTAGCCGCCGGCGCCGCACCCTTCACCGCTGCCGCTCCCACCAACGCGCATCCTACCGTCAGCCCCGGCGATGCGGCTCTGCCGCTCGCCACGCGCTCGCCCACGCCGCCCAGCCCAGCCCCAGCCGCCGTACCCAGGGGCCCAAGCGCCGACCCTGACATCCTCAACCAACTAAACCGCCGGGCGGTTAGCATGGTGCGCAGCATCCTGCAGGCCGCGGCCAACAACGCCGCGGGGCCCGGCGAGAACAACAACAACGCCAACGGGGGACAGGCCACGGGCCAGGCCACGGCAGATGCCGCTGCAGAAGGGGAGGCAGGGGCAGGGGCACAGGGGGGCAGGAGGCTGCAGGCGCCGCCGCGTGCGCTGTGTGCTGCGCCGCCGGATGGGGCGGCCGTACTGGAGTCGCTGGGGATGCGGCGTGAGCAGCTGGGCTACCTGTGCCTGGCCCTGGACTGCCTGGTGGAGGCGGCAAGCGGCCTGGCGTACCTCCACGACCAGGGCATCGTGCACGGGGTGAGCGGGGGCTCGGGGGCACGTGTGGCAGGGGAAGGGCACGGTGAGCTGGGGCTCGGGGGTTCTCCTAATGTGTGGCATGTGTGGCAGGGGCAGGGCGTCGGGCACGGGCTAAGCGGGGGCTCGGGACACGTGGCTTGTGTGGTGTGTGTGGCAGGGGCAGGGCGGCGGGCACGCAGCGGAGAGGCCCCCGATAGCGCAGCGTGTGTAGTAGGGGCAGGGCGCCGCACCCTGGGCTGAGCGGCGGCTTGATGTTGGGCGTGGTCGTGTACGGTACAATAGCATGGAATGCACCGCTGCGGCTTTTGTCATTAGCTTGGCAAAATAGCATGGAATGCCGACGGGGTGCCTCTCCCACACCACAGGACATCAAGGCCTCCAACCTGCTCCTCAAGCTGGACCCACAGCAGCCCAAGGGCATCGTCCTAAAGCTAGCGGACTTTGGCTTCTCCAGGTGTGTTCTATACCGCACGAGGTGCAGCTCTCAAGGTGCAGTACCCAGCGCCTCGTACACGTGCCCAAGTGCACCACGTCCGCACACCGGAACCTGCCCCACCGCATGCCTGTACAGTGCCTCGCTCCAACCGTAACCACTCCACCGTAACCACTCCAATTCGTGCATTCCTCCCTGCAGGGAGCTGGACCACGGCTCCCACACCTACCTGTCGCGCCCCTCGGGCACCTTGGCCTACCTTGCCCCCGAGCTGCTGACGCAGTACCGCCAGTCGGCTGCGGCGGACCTGGTGGGTGGCGTGAGGACCCATGCATCAACATCGCAATTGGAGTAACGTTGTTTGCATTGGTTGCTCACGTGACACTGCGTTCGGGCAGACGGCTTTTTTTGGGGGTTGATCAAGGTTGTTTACATGTGACCCCTCACCCTTAAACCGCTTCATGGTTGCAGTACGCGTTCGGCCTGCTGGTGTACGAGGTGGCCACCACACACCAGCTGTTCAAGGGCCTGCAGGTCGCACAGGTGAGCAACCGACTCGCACTGCACCTGGCGCTGGGACGACAAGTTAGGCGGCACCACGGGACCAACAGCCCCTGGTGTCGTACACAGCATGGGTAGTGGTTTCGGCCATCCCTACGCTCGCCACCTGCCGCGATACCGGTTCCTGCATACTCCAAGCTTGCTGCTCCTGGACGCTGTGCGTGTGACTGTCCACTTTGCGCATGCCCCACCGTAAGGACACGGCACCTGACAACTGCCCAAGCAACGCATAAGCATCCCCCGCCATGCACATGAACACCTTCGGGCCGCCCGAAAACCACGCGCGCTTGCACAGCCTTTGCTCACGGTGCCGCATGCGCCCACGGCCCACGCCCAGGTGCTGTTCGCCAAGGCGCACAACGCCGACTGGCAGCACCTCAAGTGGCCCGCCTGGTGCCCCACGGACGTGCGGGAGGTGGCGCGCGGCTGCTCGCTGTTCCACCCGGCGGACAGGCTCACGGCCGCGGACGCCCTGGATCGGCTGCGGCAGCTGCGGACGCGCTACTGCTGCCTGCTGCTGGCCACGCGGCAGGGCCACGAGCAGGACCTTGAGGGGCAGCGGGAGCAGGGGGCGGTGCTCGTTGAGGGGTGAGCGAGCGGGAGGGCGGAAGGAGGACGGCGGCGGCAGGTGAGCAGGAATTTGAGCAGGAGCGGGTGCAGGTGCGTGAGCAGACGGCAGGCGCAGGAGTGGCGGCAGCTGTCGTGAGCTGGGGTTCGGGTATGAGCAGGGGCAGAAGCGGGAGTATTCGGCGGGTCTGGGGCTGCCGCGTGTGATCAGCGCAGGGGTTCAGGTGGGAGACAAAGGTCTGAGACAAGAGGCGCTGCTGGTGGGATGCAGCTGTGGTGTGGGTGGGCGACTTGACTTGGCTGCGAGCAGGAAGGAGAGGAGTTGGGATTCTGGCACGGCGGCAGCGGGATCGGCGACGCGCCGTTGTAGTGAAGGTGCGCACAGGGTACATAAGGCACAAGAGAGCACGAGTGCGCGAGCGGAGTGTTGCAGCCTGGCAGGCGGAGGCGACCGGCGCTGCGTTGGCGTTGAACAGCCTCTGGTACCGGTCAACGCATGCATGGCGACCCTGTGCAAGCACGCCGAACAATGGCATGTGAAGGCATGGAAACAACGCATGGGGTGAAGGGTGGACAGCTCCTCTTTTCCTTGACCTTGCAAAGAGCGTGTACATTTTTGCCGGCTTTGACAGCGCCCTGTATGTTCGCCGGGAGGTGGAGGCTTCTCCGGGGGCACCCGCTCCGCTGTGACTGCGCGCTTTGTGGTGCGGGAGTCAGATGTTATATTTAAGGCCCTCGGCGTTTGGGGTATATGTCATGCAGTGCGGCAAAACCCATCTGGCACAGGCCGCATCGGGTTTCCTGCTGTACAAAAGTGCATGCAAGACGGCCCAGGAAGCATCCGTTCGCTCGTGTTGGGCGGTTGCCTTGGGAGACGGCCGGCAAGGGTTTGGTTAACCCTGGCGAGCAACGCAGGAGAGCCTTCCCCCGAGTCACTGTGCATGCTTAGAGCTTTGTGTTTGCGTGAAGAGTCATGTGCAGTGGATGCAACGCGCACGTGCAGGACAGCAAAGTTGTCTTTTCGCAGTGCAGCAAGTTTGCCTTGCAGTCCGCATGCCGGCATGAGGTGCAAGCACAGCTGACCGGTGCGTGAGCGAGTTAATTGACTTATGTCCGGCCTGAAAGTGCTGCCCTTAAACGCAGCTTGTATATCGGGCGGCCGGTGTTTGGGGCCTATGCATCGGGGCCAAGCTGGCCGTTTATGTGTGTTGCTAATTCACTAGTGGTTTCTGGATGGCCTGGCCTGCCTTGTACGGCCCTATAAGGGCGTGGCGCTGAAAGGGCGTGCCTGTGTGGCAACGGTCCGGACAGGCCATGGTCCTGAGAGGGCAAACGCGCTCGGGAGGGGTCAGTGTGTCCTGGTGCTCGCGTGTGTGCCCATGGGTGAGCGCGCGACGTGGGCGGCCTGAGCCGGGCAGGTCGGTATCTATTGCTGACAAGGTTGTGTTGTGCTGGATGTACACTTTTCACTAGGCCTAAGCTGTTGCGGATTTGCCTGTCAGCTAAATCCGGCTGGCCGAGCACTGGGGCTGCCAATCTGCTATGCTGCTAGTGGCGATGTCCAAATACGAAACTGTGGCACCTTGAGGGACGTTTGAGGTCTAACAGCTTTTGTCATGCCAGTTTGTCGAGCTGTATCCTGGTCTTGGTCCTGGTTGGCATTGGTTCAACTGTTCAGCCGGCTATGTTGGTTTAAGCTTGGCCGCAGGCCCTTATGACCGTTGGCTTCTGGTCAGAATTGGTTGGATGGGACCGGCTTGTCCCTCGCAGCGCATGCCCCCGGTTCGGTCCACGCTGTGCCGTGTACTCACCTCCTAAGCTGCTAACGCATGCCCTGCGAAGCCAGCAAGTTTGTGCAAGCTCCGTCGAGTGTGGTATAAGTACCTGGCGTGTTTTCGCGTCTATGAGCAGTGTTTGGTGGCGATTAGCCGTTGTGCGTTCTGCAGGGCCCAACCGTTGGTAGGAGGCTCTCTACATGGTGATCCAAGTATGCATACCCACATGCATAAACCCAGTCCACGACACGTGGAATACAACTTTTGCACTGTCCGCGCCCTGCGCATGCTATATTCTTTGGAGCTGGCATGTCCATTCCCATCCCTCGTCATGTTGTTGTCTTGGCGCAAAAGCCGGCACCGTTGTGCACTTGGTGTCAAAGCTGCGGTGCGGCATGTCCGCGCGACTCGGTGTGTTCCTGGCACCCACCTCACTCTGGACTGTTAGGGCTGTGTTCCATTGGCAGTACCGTAATATGCATTTCATTATCCCGTATTGCTAGGCATTCGTTGCTTTTCCTGGGCAGCAAAGCGCGCGAGATGCAAGCTGGGGATGTGCGGACATGGCGGGTGAGGAGTGGCTGTGCCACGCTGCCACCCGAGGGCTGTGCGTTCGGTAGCCCGGCGGAGAGGCACCGGGTTGGCATGGGTCCATGAAACTATCATAAGGCAGTGTTTGTCAGGCTGTAATGTTCAGACCATTGCGCATGGGCGTGCCTCGGGCTTGCTGTTGATGGGGACAAGGTTCGCACGTGGTGCTTGGACCCCCGTGGGTTAGGTTGGGATCCACCCATACTTGCATGCGTACCGCCATGTAGCACTATGTGACTGGCAAAGCTTGACGTATACCCCATCCGTCCAGCACAATGCAGCGCGCACGGTGTCAGTCAGTGTGGATAAGCGAGACGGACAGGTACACCTGGGTATACTTCTCAGCGGAAACTGCAGGCACTATCATGCGCACACACGGACTGAGCACGCACGAAACGAGGGGAAACCTCTCCACAAGTAACCTCCTCACGAAGAAGAAAAAACAAGTGCAACGATCCACGTACGAGCCGGAGACTCAAGGGCCTGCACTGACTGTTAAACGCCTAGCACTTGATGCAAAGGGGCATCGCGCCTACCACCCCTTCCTGATGCATGTCTGAGGTCGTGAGGTGCTGTGCGCAGCAGGGAGCTCCCTTGGTGCGCAGTGTGCGGGCCAGAAGGTGCCTTCTGGTGCGGGCTGCGTCGGACATGGGGACCTGGGAACGCAGCAGGGAAGCTCCCCGAATGCATTGAGGGCGGTCCCGCTACAGGTTCATACACCGCAGCCGAAAGTGGGAGATGTCGATGACCATACATTTGAACACTCGTAGGCGCATGTAGGCAAGCGAAGGGGGCAGGAGAGTCGGGAGTCTGGGGAATGGCTGGCCAGGGGAGCCCCCAACCAAACTGCCCCTGGTCATCAACGGCAAGCCAGCTCCATGCGATGCTGTGTCAACAGGGCGCACGTGGAAGCACTTGATGGATTTAAAGTATAGTAGAGGATATGTGTTGACGACTGCGTTTGGGACGAGGGCTTCAGAGTCCGGGCGCTCAGCAAGCCCAAAGAACGCAACACACACTGGACAGCAGGTGCTAGAAAACAGCAGGAATTAGGGCCTATCTTATCAGATATCAGTAATGGGGACACAACCGCGTGCTTGGTTTGCCCTGTTGCTACCTTTACTGCTCCTCGCGCGTAGCGCCACCTCGTTAACTCACGATCCTTACAAGGTAATGGGCACAGTTGGGCAACTGTGGCACGCTTGCTTTTGTGAACCTCTCGTCGCCGGTAGTTGACACGCATGCTCACCCTTGAGCAGGTCCTGGGAGTAGGCAAAGACGCTGATGAAGCAACCATCAAACGGGCATATAAGAAGCTCGCGCTTAAGTGCGTTCCTTGCGCTTTGGGCTGCTGGGGGCAGAACGTTGCGTTGCTCGTGCACCGTGGGCAGGACGGCACCTTGATGGATATTGCTCTCAGGTCCAAGTTGCTGCACCGGCATATGGAAGCCCTCGACCACACGAAGGCACGAGTAGAACCTCTGCCATGCTATATCAATATGGCTGTTTGGGGCGCACACGCACCCCGTGCGGCACACGTGCATCCGGTGGGAGTGCCACCAACCCGCCACCCATCTTTCCTGCGCTACAGATACCACCCAGATAAGAACCCCAAGGGCCAAGGCAAGTTCATCGAGATCCAGGTGAGCCGAAACCCGGAAACTACTAGGGCCATCCCACGCAGCGTTGCAACAGCGGCAGGTAGACACTTAAAGAGGCGACTGCACAGCGCACGGTTGCAACTGAACGCATCAGCCCCATCGCCTCGCCCTCCCAGCTCCCACCCTGCTCCCCCTCTGTTCCTTTCCCTCCCTCTCGCCATACGCACTGCACGTACAAACAGCAGCAGTTTCCGTTTGTACTGGACCAAAATCCAGACAGCAGCACAATTGACACGGATTTGCAACTGACCCATTTTCCCCCCTGGCTTTTACATGGCCCACAGCAAGCGTACGAGATCCTGTCGGACGCCGACAAGAAGCGGGAGTACGACCTGGGTGGCGGCAGCTTCTTCCACCAGCACCACCACGAGCACCACCACCACCAGCAACAGCACCATCAGGTGGGTCGTATGGCTGAGGTGCGCCCATTCGGTTTGCTCCCCCGCCCTGTTACCATGAGCGGGCCTAGCACCGGGAGGGCAGTCCTGTGGTGCAGTGGAGGTTGCCTCAGGACCAGGGCTGGGCTCTGGAAGGGGACCAAAACTGTAAATCCATACAGGATCGCGCACCGCTCGTTCTCCAGTTGCTGCCATTGTTGAACACTGGTGTTCGGGCCAGCCTGGACGGACAACACCGGGCGTCGCTACCTGCATCGTGGCCCCTTGCCTTGCCGCCCTTGCCACGTGAGCCATATATACGGCTGCCATATGTACGGCACGAACCTCACGCTCCGGTATTACAACTAAGCAGCCACGGCGTGCTCGCAGCTCGCCATACTCGACCAAAACCGTCCAACACCAGTGCCTCATGACCCGAACGCACGCGATGTCCCACTCACCTTGTCCTTGCCTCGCCCTCCCTGCTGCCTCGGCTCCGGACGGCCTCTGGGTTACGCGTCTGCTCGGCGTTGCGCCTTCACCTGCCAACAGGGCTCAAGGTGAGCTCCCAGCGTCAGAGGGCCTCCCTGGATTGGCCCCTGCCTAAAAGCCAGCCGGCCGGCTTGCATGCCACTGAGCTTAGTGGTTGTGCTGGCATCGCAGCACCCAGTGGTGCCTAGCACTCCCCAGGGCCGCATTGGCAGCTGGACCATGTGTCTTTGCACATCGAGGCCCACCTGCCGTGTAGAGAGTGCCTGCAACCCGGCAGCCGCAACCTGTCAGTGTGTGCACTTGTTCCTCAGCAACCATGCCCATCTTGGATAGCGCCCCAGCGCGTCCCTGCACAAGTGTCTCGCCCATATGGCGTTATGCCCTGCCTGTGACACATGTTTGTGCTTAGCCGGGTTGATATGTTCGTGCGTCACTGCAGGCACTACCAACATGGAGGGGGAGGTGGCGGCCGGCAGTACACCTACCACTTCCACTTTGGCAGTGGAGGAGCAGGAGGAGGCGGGGGCAGCTACCACTCACACCACTACCAGCAGCAGCAACAGCAGCAGCAGCAGGAGGCGGCGGCCAACAGCGCGTTGCCCTCCAACACCTCCTTTCTCACCGCCTCCAACTTCAGGAGCCTGGTCTTCTATGGGGGCCGCCCCTGGCTCATCATGGTACGGCGGCCGTAGACCCTGTACTCAAGCATGCAGTCTGCAGTACGCATCGCAGTGCCAGTTGAAGAATGCGCGACGCGACGGCATGGCTTCCGGTGTTCACTGCAACCCGTGCGCCGGCGCGCCCTGTGACACATGGCGGACCAAGCTGAGTCGATGCCCTCACACGCTTCAGTGACTGCTGTCATCATGTGTGGAACTGGTTCGGGCGGTTGTTGTACTCCGTCCTCCCATCCACCTGTGCCGTGGCTTGCCGTGGCTTGTCGTGGCCCCCTGTCGTCCTCGCATTGCGTTAACACACCCGCCGCCTTCTGCAGCACCTGCTGCTTGGAATTGCTACACACACCGCGCTCAACTTATATTTGTGACCAGTGCGTCGGTGTGTGTCGAAGCCAGCCCCTGTCGTGCCTCCGTCCAGGTGTACATGGAGGACTCGTCTGCCTGCCGTGACTTCGCTGCCTCGTGGGAGGCGCTGTGGCGCTCGCTGGGCGGCACGCAGGGCGGCGGCGGGGCGCGCGACGGCGCCGCAGTGGGCCTGGGTCGCGTGCACGCCCGCCACCAGCGCAGCCTGGTGCAGTGGCTGACCAAGGTGCGCAACACACCCTAACACACAGTGGCACAACACACAGAGTTGAGTGCATGCGCGCTACCAGAGCCGCCTGGTGCAGTGGCTGACTCAGGTGCGTGAGGCCTATCAACACGATACTGCACCGCACACGAGCACAGCATGGCAGAGCGTGAGACAGCGCGGAACGCCGCCGGGCGGCAAGGCAGGACGAAGCACGGTACGGCACAGCGCTTTGGGTGTAGCATGGTACGGCAGGCGGGCAGGGCCAGGTACTAGGCGTTGCTGGCCATGGCGTATTCGTATGTCGACGGAGGCAGCTTCAGGTGCATGGCGGTGAAGGTGCTCCCTTGAGTGTACAGTACGCACCCCGGGAGATGCAGCCATGGATGGCAGGGTGGGCTCTCTGTCCGCTTTCTTTCACGCTTTCTCTTGCGTTATTCGCCAGGCCAGGCGGTCCGCGTGCTTGTACCGTTGTGCGGCCTGCACAGGGAAGGCAGGCGCAGCGGCGCCAGTCAGGAGTCGGCTTCAGGCAAAGCAGTGCAAACATGTATGTGTGTGCATGCGTGTCATCCACGTGCGCCTTGTTGCTGCTGCTGTTGTTGCCCCTGTAGCAGACTCAGGGCTCCTCATTCGAGCTGGGACTGCCGCTGCTGGTGGCGGTGCCGGGCGGTTGCCACGACACGTCGTGCCTCGTGTGGGTACAGGCAGTAGGGCCACCCGTGTTGGCTGGTACACCTACCATGTGTACAACAGCGCTTGTGCCAGTCGTCTCCTGCTGTCATGGCTTGGTGTGTGCCGCACGGCAGAACGCGTTGCGGCGTGCTGCTCCATGCAATGATTTGTGGCTTAACCCGCCCACGCACAGCTGCATTCATCGGCTGAGCCTTCGCTCCCCCCTCCATGCTTGCTCTGCAGGCGCTACACCGGCGCGATGAGGCTGAGCGCAGTTCAGGTGCGCAACAACCTCCCGCTGCCGTTGCACGCAGCACCTATCACAACCATTCTCTGCGCCACGGTCTTAATCACTGCGCCTGTCTGCTTCTCTACAGCCCCCGAAACCTGCAATCGCACTTTGCACCGGCACTCCCGCAAGATTAGGCGTGCATGCGTCCACAGCCTCTGCCTCACACCCCCAGTCCAGCAGCCACACCACCAACCACACCCAGCCCACCAACTTCCTCCCTCCCTCCCTTCCACACGGCTCCGCACGCTCCCTCCCTCACAGGACTTTGTGGCGGACCGGCTGCTGTCGCTGCCCAAGGTACGGCAGCTGGAGCCGGGCGACCTGCCCGCCTTCCTGCGCTCGCCCTCCCTGTCGCCCTACCACGTGCTGGCGGTGGTGTTCGGCCGCGGCGGCGGCAGCGGCTCCCTCGCCCTGCGCATGCTGGCGGAGCGGCAGCGCGACATGATCACCTTCGTGCGGGCGCATGTTGCGGTGGGTGGGGTAAGGATGCAGGGGGCCGGAGTGGGCAGGGGAGGGCGCACGCCTGGGGCAGGTATGGGGCGGCACGTGGCAGCTGCCGCCTGGGGTAAGTGGGGGTGAGTCCAGGCACACGTGCAGGTAGGTTTCGGGGCAACGGCGCGGGCGCACGGAGAGGTGTGGGTGTGGGATGCCACAGCGGCTTCCTCTTACAACGTCATGCCTTCGTGCTGCTACCAAACAGCCGCTCCCCATGCCCCATGTCTCATGCCCATGCCTTTCCACCCCCTAGCGTTCCTGTGATTCCCTGACGCCTTACACGGTTTCCTCGCGTGTTACACGTACCCCTCCGCTCGCCCCCGCAGGACGACCGCACGGCCGCCGCCTGGCAGGCTGCCCTGGGCATATCCTCCCCGCCCGCCTCCGGCACCATGGTGTTCCTGCGCGGCCCCGGCGCCACGCCGCGCACCCTGGCCGTGCCGCCGGGCTCGGCCCCGCGCGCCGCCGACCTGCAGCAGCTCATAGACTCCAACGGTACGTCCTTGACCTCGGACGGACGGAGAAAGGCCCCCTGTGTGGGTGCCGCGGCTGAGATGGGCGGCACCCAAGGTCCTGCCAACACCCAAACCTTGCTCGTTACAACACATGCATGCATTACGGAACTTACAGAAAGGAGACCCTGGTACCAGTTGGTGGCTACGTTGTGTTAATTGCTTACAACTCCGCACGCTTGTTGTCGTTCTCCTGTAGCCTGTTTTATCAACCCCCAGATGTGTCTTGGCAGGAGGTGGCCGCCCTGAAGACTAGTGAGCCATTTGAAATGCCTTGCCGGTATCATGAAATACCCACACCGGCACTGCCTGTTGCAGGCGTGTCGTGGCAGGAGATCCCCGTGCTGCGGCCCAACACCGGCAGCGCGCTGGGCTGCCTGTGGGGCCGCGCCGCCGCCGCGTCGGGCCGCTCGCTGCTGGACACGTGTGTGGTGGCTGTGGGCACGGGCGGGCCGCACCTGGAGGCGGCACGACGGCGCATGGCGCTGCTGGGCAGGCACCTGGAGTACGCCTCGGCGCAGGTGGGCGTGAGGGAAGGCTGACTAATGCGTATGGCTGCAGTGAGGGTCGTCCTTGTGGGATGAATGCATGGAAGATGGTGCAGTGGGAGCGGGTGAGTGAGTTGTGGCTTAGCTCGTGTGCGTGCGCGAGTCCGGCCGGTTGCAGGGCTGCGGGCTGGGGAGCGCTTGGCTAGTACGTATACCATGCATGTGCATTATGGATGTGTGTGGAAGCGTCCACGGAGTACTCAAGGTGTGGCGGCTAGACTAGGGCCTGTCCTGACTGGCAAGGGAACGTCCTGACCATCGTCTCACCACCGGCACCTGCCCACAGCACTTCTGATGTTTATTGTATGTAACATAGAAGAGTTTGCAAGCAGAAATGTGCACTTTTGTGTTGGGTCCCCTCGCAGCGCGACCCCACGCTGTCCGCAGCCGCCGGCGCCTACATGGCGGGCCGGCTGCGGCTGGTGTGGCTGGACGCGTCGGCACAGCGGCACGTGTGCCGATGGCTGGTGGGCGCCGACGGCGGCGCCGCGCTGCGGCCAGACGACGTGGCGGCGCCGCCGGGCGTCAAGCTGACGGCGGCGGCCAAGGCGGCGCTGACGGCGGCGGCGAGGGCGGCGGCGGCGGCCAAGGTAGGTTATGGGTTCAGGGGCATAACGTACGACTATAAGCACTAGTGCCATGCTATGGAACGCAGTGCACCAGTTCCGTACCTTTCGCTTTCTCTTGACATGTGCAGCTTGGCAACCCTGTGAGCAAGTGCGCATTTTGGCCATGCCCTGACGCTAGTGCGGACTGTCGGCCCTTCGCCCAGGCCGTGGCAACTACTAAATGAGTCATGACCCCCACTCGGCATGGCCACTCCCGCCGCCACTCTGGTGCAACTTAACGCCGTACACGTTTCCTCCCGCCAGGCACCTGAGCTACTGCGGGATGTGTGCGGCTCGGGGCCGTGGGACGCGCTTGGACACGCCAAGGAGCTCGCGGGTCGCGCAGCCGCCTTCCTCGGCCTGCCAACCGTCGCCAACCGCCTCCGCCGTGCGCCTGCCGTACGCCTGGTCGTACTGCGCCCGTCGGCTGATTCATCCACGTGGGCCCGGGGGTCGCAGCGCGGGCGGCCCGCCTTCTACCACGCGGTCAACGCTGACTTTGACCTCGGGTCAACGGCCAACGACAGCTCGGTCGACGGGCGGCTTGGGCGGCTGGCTATCTGGGTCAATGCCGTACACTTGGACAGTACGGCAAGTGCGGCGGGCAAGCAGCGCGAGCCGCAGGTACTGCACGTGAGCAGCACCTTCCCTCCGCCGCTCAGAGAGGACAACGAGCAGGGCGCGGTGGAGTACCTGAAGGACAGGTGTGTTACTGATACACACACTGTCGCATGCTGTGGCTAACATATTCGCAGGATACGTGACTAAGACGCTGTAAGAATGCGTGCCACCGGCACTCTCAGGGCAATAGCTCACAGGCCAGCACCGCGCCGCCGCCGAATGGCACGTGGGATTAGGTCTTCACCGCGCCGGCAAGCAAAACTGCACACTGCAAGGCAGGCCCGCGTTGTGACGCCTACCGATGCCTGCGTCGCCGCACAGCAAGGTTGCGCCCCTGCCCATCCTCCTCGTCCCATGCTCCCAACCGTCGTTTTTCGGCATCCCCGCGTCTGACGCGCTCCGCTGCATGTCGGACTTTCGTCCACCATGCCACTCCGCCGCGGTGCTCTTCCTTTCATGTCACAGTTACATGTCTTGGTGCCTCCGCAGGCTCAAGGCCGGGGCGCTGCACGTGTGGGGGCTGCTGGTGGCTGTGGTGGCTGGGTCTGGCCCCGGCTCCAACGGGGAGCTGCCGCACGTCAACCTGGTGCTGGTGGGGCTGGCGGTGCTGCTGGTCAACCTGGCGTGGAGGTGGGTTAACGTGGTGTGGTGGTGGAGTAGTGGTGGTGGTGGTGGTGGTGCGGCTGGTGGGGCTGCTGGTCTTCCTGGCGTGGAGATGGCTTTAGGTGGTGGCGGTGGTAGTGGTTGGGAATGTGCAGGTGCTCTCTCGCGCCGATGGCGGTCTGCGCTTGCCTGGCAAATGCAGTTGGCGTTGGCAGCCTCCGGATGCCACAGTGTCTGTTGCTTCTGCTGGCTCAGGGTGTCGCCATGTCTATGTGCTTTTGCGACCTTACGATGGTGTGACACGGAACTGGGGGGGCTGTCACGGTACAGCTCTGTCCGCGCGCACTGCGATTACCTACGCAGAAGTGACACGGATTTTTGTGCTTTATGTTGCTTGGCTGCAGGCGGCCGAGCGCTGAACAGCAGGAGCAGCTGCGACGGCGGCGGCAGCAGCAGGAGCAGCAGCAGCAGCGGCGGGGCATGGGGGGCAACTGGGAGTCGCTGGTGCAGCAGAGGGCCATGCAGCAGCAGGGAGCGGAGGGAGAGGAGGCGGAGGGAGAGGAAAGGGAGGAGCAGAAGCCGCAGGGCGGGCCGGCGGAAGGCCCCAGCCGAGAACCGGCGACGGAGGGCGACGGGGGGCGCCAGGGGGCAGGGCGATCGCTGGGTGGAGAGGGGAAGGAGGCGGGTGCAGGTGGGCCTGGGGATGGCGGGAGCGGAGAGGCGCAAGCGGGAGGGGCGAGGAGAAGGAAGGGTGGGAATGGGGAGGGGAGGAAGCGTGGGTCCCGTGGGAGGGAGGGAGCAGGCGGGGGTACTGCGGATGGCGGTGTGCCGAACGCGGAGGAGGATGAGGACGGCTGGACGCACGTGCAGCGGTAAGAGCGGTAAGAGTTGGGCTAGCTGGCGGCGTGTGTGTTAGTTTTCCAAGGGGGCGAGAGCGGAAGGGGGTTGAGTCGGGCTTGCTGAAGGGGGTTGAGTCGGGCTTGCTGTGCCTTAGTTGGCTCAGCTTGGGTACCAAGACGATTCGGCGACGGGCACCGTGTCGTGATTCCGACTTAGCCTTGCAAGTTTGGGTGCGCGTGTGCATTGCCTCGGCCAGAGTCTCTGGGTGTGATCGGCCCTAAGCTCCAATCGTGACGTGGCAAGCGCGTGTGTTTGATGCTGTAGTCAGGACGTTTCCCGCACGTGGTAGTGCGGGGTTGTGTTGCTTTGCTACTGCGCGACGCTTGTGACGTTCCTGTTGGCATTCGTCAGCTCACGTTCGGCATCTTGGTAGTGGCTGTGCATAAGAGCTCTGGTGGCTAGGTGCGCTCCGTGCCAACGGCATGGAAGGACGATGGACCCAGTCAAACGCAGATCGTCACGCATCTTACAGCTTCTGTTTACGACTCAATAAGCGGCCTAGGGCCGTAACCTGCTGCTCACGCTGTCTCGCGCTGTGCAGAATGCTACACCGACCAATGCTGTAAACCGAACGAAACTAGTTCATGTCCGTCCTCATCCGGCAAAATCGTCCCGCCACACACCGACCAGCAGGCCGAAGAAAAGGTGCCCCAGCACACAATCACTACACCGCACACCATATGCTACCCCAGGCTTCCTTGCGCTCGTGCGCCTATCGAGGAAGTATAATGTGTATCGTACAGCCGTTTGCAATGCAACACGAACCGACAAACAAATATGGAGCCGCAGGTTCCAACAGCTCGCATAAGCAACTCGCGAGCAGTGCCAAGCGGACAAGGACAGCCACATGTCACCACGCATGTGGACAAGTGCAGCCCCATTCGACCCTCCAAACACGCAACGACGAAGCCCATACAAACGGGTCATTTGATAGCTTAGCGCTCACATCACTAACGGGGATGCGCTGCACAACCTGACTTGCTGCGCCATTGAGTGGCGCATAAACGCAAGCAGGTGGTCTAATCCATGCACTTAAATTATTTATGCCTGTGAGCAATGCCGCTTGGAGCAGCATCAATGCATGCAACGTATGCCCGGTTCTTCTCCACTGGCATTGTGTAAGTGTGACTAAGCAGTGCAAATGTCATCTTCTCATTGTCAGCTCATGCCGTCCTGGGACAGCGCTCTGAGCCACGTGCCCGTCGGACCCACCCCGCCCTCCCACAGTTGCCATCAAGCGTCCTGTCTGCCGTTCGTCCCGATTCCCGGCCGAACACGCAAGCGGCAGCTCATAACCTGCGCAGGCGCTAACGCACTCTCAGGCACACAACCGCTCCGAGCTCCCTCGCATCGCACTCCGCCGAATACGCCGCGGCAATTGCTGCAGCGCACAAGCGCGCCCCTTATGCTCGCTGCCAATGTTGACAGGATGGTGGATCGCTCAGTGCTTGTTGTTGTTGAAGAAGAGCTCGTTGGCGACCAAAGCGACGACGGTGGATGTCGCTGTGATGGACAGGGCCGTCCAGGGGTCTTGGCCATGGGCGTACACGCACCAGGAGGTCACCACTAGGGCGCCGACGCCGGTCGACAAGACGTCGTAGCGCTGGAGGGAGGGCAGCGGGAGGACATGCGCGCGAGGGTCGGCGGGTCGACAGGTAGGAGGGTAGGCCATGAACTTTTACAACGCGCCGTGTGCGATAGTTGCACCGGAAAATCAGTAACATGCAATCTGCCGGGCAACTGGTCCGCTCTCAGCGCGCAACGTGTGCAACACGGTTAGGCCATCAGCTTCAGACCAGAGCACCAGCACAACGTCATTGGAGCAAAAACATCCCATCCATAGCTGTATGAGCTCACCCGCAGAAAAGAGTCCACGGCAGAGGAGACATTGCGGAGAGGGTCGTTAAGTTCAGCCCGAACAGAGACCGCGGCGCGCCGGGAGCAAACGGGGCGACGAGGCGACGCTGGCAGACGCGATGCAGAGCGCACAGGCCGGATTGGCCCAGCCGTCTTGGCAGCAACTGCGAACGCCATAGCTGAAAGTGAGCGAGACAGTCCACAAGTAGTGAAGAAGTGAGCAAGCCGAGAAAAATCAGAAACCTCGCCGCACTGCAACGCTTGTATATGCAAAAGTGCTCTGACAGGGCTTAAGAACCCTGCTCTTTCCGTTGCGCTTTAGGTTACCCACACCGATTGCGATCTCTCGCCGTATCTTCGCCGTGGAGCCATGATGGCTAGACTTCATAACTCTAACAAAGACTGAACTCGATTTGTTACAGAACTACATAGCGGGATCTGCGAGCCGGGCCTGGGCTGAAAGTTCTTAGGTCAAGCATAGTTCGCAGGCCAGTTCGCAGGCGACCCAAGGGACCGTCGCAGGGAGGTATGCATAACACAGCCTGGAAAGGTTTCAGGACCACACATAATACTCTTAGTCTGCACTGACGAGCGTCTGCGATGTTCTGACAGCCGAAGTTAGCGAGACGCGACCAACGCGACGGCGAAACGGCTCTCAACCTCTCGTCAGCGCACCTTTGAGCACATCGCTAACGCTGAACCAAGTTCTTGTACACTTTCCTTTACAGCGTCTGCATGTGGCATGCCTAGGCCTGCCTTTGCCAGGGGCTCTGAGCAAGCGCACCCACCTCAGCCTCGCCTTTCGCCCTGCAGTACGGCCCCCATACGCAAGCAGCTCCTCCACCTCCCCACCGCCTGCCAGCTTCACGCACCTCTCAGCAACCCATACCAATCCGCAACCCACATCGCCGCCGCTTCCGTGCACCCGCCCGCCACTCCCTTCACACGCCAAGCCCGCTTACTAGCCCTCCACACTATCCCAACTCAAGCCATCAGGCGCCAGCAGCAGCTGCTGCACCCGCTCCATCCCCACTCCAACCTACACCTGCTGCGATGCCTGCCTGCGCTGCTCGCGCTGCTGCTGCTTGCTGGCCGCCGCCTGCTGCCGGTCTGCCTCCGCCAGCACCGGGTCCTCCGACACCAGCTGGGGCCGCAGCCGCTTCCACAGGCTGGTCTTCTTCTGCACGCGGCCAAAAGCGCGGCAGCAAACAGCAACAGCACAGTAAGTGATTTAGTGCAATGCGCAATAAACGTGACCAACAGTAACAGCACAGTTCAACGCGTGTAACGTTAGATGTCATAAGTATGTAACGTGCGGATGGTGCCGCTGCTGGAGGCCGGTCTCATCCTGCATGTGGCTAACACCGACAGGAAAAAAAGCAAGCTCACAGCACGGAAGGGGCTCTGTGCAATGGCGCAAAGGTAGTTCTGCCGCATGCTGTAGGGGTGGCGTTGGTCCCCTTGGCGTGCACGTGTCGGCAAGGCGGTGCCGGATCCGCACAACAAAAACGCAAGCAGGTGATTGCCACACAGTCCGCCGCCGCCGCCGGCGTCCAAAGGCAAACGTTACGCTGCGAGTGGCAGGCAGCATGCGCCGCCCAGACCTGGGCAAACACTGCACAGCACTCATAGAATGCCGATTTGGGTTTAGGGCAGCGTGCACTGTTGCAAACGCGGCTCGGCGTGGAGATGGGGGCGTGCACTGGAGCCCAGACGCGCCCTTGCACCCCGCCACAAATACCACTTCCCACCCACAACACCATTGCCACCAAACCCTGCTCCAACATTGCTCCATCCCACCCATGCTGTCGCCCGTGCCCGTGCCCCTAGCCGGACACAGCTAGCACCTACCCGTGTCCCACCAGGTCCCCATACGGCACCCAGTCGCTGATGTGCCCGCGTGGTCCCTTCCACTGCCCTAGACCCTAGCATGGCGTTCGCAGCAACCGCTGGCGTCGTAGACAGCCACCGTGAGCCCCCCGCCGCACCTGCTTGTACTTGGAGTGGAAGCTGAAGCGCAGGCGGTTGACGGCGTCTCCGTCCAGTGGGTCGTCCTCGTGCCGCAGGCCCTCGCGGTAGCGGTCGGCGGCGCCCTGCGGGAAGGGCGCAAGGGAATAGAATAAGCGTTGGGACGGAGGACAGGGGGCAAGGGGGTGAAACAAGTGTGGAGGCGGAGACCGGGTCTCAGTAGTCAGGTAGCTGTCTGCGGCCAGCCCAACGTGAAGTCGATCCGGTGTTGGTTAGGTTCGGCGGTGGATAAGCAGTGTAGCTTTTCACACTGGTTGGGTTGGGCAGGTGACACTGGGTGTGGGGAAGACGTTTGCAGGTGGGCGTACAGCTGTAGCCCAATGGTTTGCGCGGATGGGGGTGTTCCCATGCCAGGCGGAAGGAGCATGAGTGCTGAAGCGGGCGTGAACGGCGTGCAACCTTAGATCGGCAGCGGAATAGCTTGGGCCCGACTGGACTGCAAGCGGGTGGGTGCCGTGCAAACTTGGGCACGTGCAGTCAGGTAGTTTGGAAGGCAGTCACATGCGCGCGTGCGTGCGTTGGTTGGCAGTGGAGTACCGGTACCAAGAGCGTTTCCTAGCCGGCATATGACAAACGCTCGTGTGCAGGTGCACACGGAGCAGGAGTGCTGGAGCGATACCTCCGCACTGCACCAGTACCGTCACACGTGGATCCTCGTCCCTGCGTTTGGCGGACCAGGACTAGACCCAATCGCAATGGCGCACAGACGTCGCGCGCTGGAGGTGGCTCCAGCCACCATAGGTCATAGCAACATCAGCCTCGACAGACCGCTCGCCTCCAAACGCAGGAAGCACGCCGCACATCACCCTGGCCTGCTGCCCTCCCGACATACATCTGCCTTTGCGGACCCTGCCCCACCGTGTGGCTGTAAATGTCCTGTAGCCCAAGCTTGTTAATGGTGTAGGCGTACGACTCAAAGTCAGCGCGCCGCAGCCATATGAGCAGTCGCCGCCGCTTGTTGACCATGAGCTCGAGCTGCCTGCACGCGGAGGATACAACACGATGAGCAGCTGGCCTCAGCCATGTCCCATGCCCAATCTCAGACCGCGTCTGTTCATCATGCGTTCCCTGGTGTGCCGCTTGTGCTCTCCCCTGGTGCACGTTAGCATGTCACAGGCTTCGCAGGCCGCATGTCACAGCCGTGCAGCTCCCTTGCCCTTAAAGAAACGAAGACCCCCGCCCAACGCTCCGCCCCCCTGGTCCCCCTCTCCCCGTCCCCCGTCCCTCTGCCCCCCTAACCCCCGCCCCTGCCTTCTCATATCTTGCCCCTTTGCCCCTAACCCCCGCCCCTTGCCCCCTGCCCCGTGCCCCTTACCCCCGCGCCATGCTCCCTGCCGCACCCCTTGCCCCGTGCCCCCTGACCCCGCATCGCCCTGCTCCTGCCCCGCCCCCACCCGCTGCCACCACCCCCTGCCCCCGCACCTCATGGGGTGCAGCCGCTTCCTGTTGGCGTCGAAGTGCGGCACCAGCTCCCGGATGCGTTGCGTCCACAGCGCCACTGCGAGGGCAGGCCATCGCAGAGAGTGAGCTGGAGTTAGAACAGCGGGAGCACACAGCTGCTCAGCGCAACACCGATAGCCAACAAGCTGGAGCACGCGCACTGTAGCATGCTGCCCCCTAATGGAAGCGCTTGGACGCCTGACGTTTTGGCCGCCGTTGGCCGCACGGGCGAGCCCGTTCGTAAGAGCGACCTGGCCAGCCGATCGCGTCACGCTGCATTGGGCACGGCCTGGAGCGTGCCTCCGAGCTGTCTTCCGCCCCACACCCAGGCGCTAGGCAACGGACAAGGGAAACGCACGGGAAGTGCAGGCGCCCCGTTGAGCACGGCCGTGCCTGTGCCTTTGCCCATGAGCGGGCACTCGTACCTAGGGTCCACACGACGTGCCGTACACCGTACACCGTACCGATGCATGCATAAGGCATGTCCAAAAACTCCCTCAAGGCCAGGTTCCTTCCGACAACGGCACGGCTTTCGGTTGGACTGGCCAGTAAGCACAAGACGGTGCTCGCGTCCGCGTACCAAATTTAGCTGGGACCTTGATCCGGCCCACGCCCGCGGTTGCTCGTCGGCACAGCACCGGTGCTACATCACATAGCAGCAGGAGTGTGACGGTGACGAGGAGGAGGGGCGCAGCGTGTCCCGGCCCCACGCACCTGTGACCTGCGGCGAGCCCACGTCCGCCGGGTGGCGCTGGAAGGCCCGCAGCACCGTCTGCCGCGCCAGCCGCCGCTGCGTGCCGCTGCTGGCGATCAACTCCGAAGACAGGAACTGGGGGTGGATGGGACGGGTGGTGGTGCATGCCGTGTTAGCGGTGGCAGCGGAGGTTGTGTTGTCAGAGACGGTTGCGGGTTGGTGGTGGTGCGGTGGACGTGTGTGCACGGGGCGCACAGCAGAGAGGCCGCGCAAGTCGGCCAGCAAATGCAAGGGCGAACGGCGGGGACTTGCGCAAAGCTGGTTGGAAAGGCCTTGTGTCAAACAAGGCCAGCTGGCGATGCGGCACGGCAAGGCGCACACGCAGCCTTGTTTGCCAAAGCAGCAGCGCCTGCTGCATATCCACTTCCTCTTCTCGTGCAGGCACCAGCGTTTCCGCGTTTCCCTGACGCCTGTACACGGTTTCCTCGCGTTTCACGCGTACCCCGAGCGCTGCCATACCTAGCCATGCCCAGCCTCTCACCTTCTCCACCAGGTCTGGCTTGCCCTGCACCTCTTCCTCTCGTTGTTGCTGCTGCTGCTGCCCCCCGGATGTCCCCGCGCCTTGTGTGCTGCTAGCCGCTTCCACGGCTGGTGCATCCCCAACACTTGATGTCGCTGCTGCCGCTGCCTCGGGGCCGCTGGCAGTTGGTGCGCGGGCTGCTATGGATGGCCCACTAGCTGCTGTGGAAGCAGGGGTGGTACCGTCGGCGTGTGGGGTGAAGGCTGCCGTGGACAACCCACGCCAGGAGCTTTGCACTGCGCGGGGCAAGGGCGGGTTGCATGTACCGTAGTGGATGTGGTGTTGCCTGCGGAGTGCACTGCCTTGTGGGGCACGTGCCGCCGGTTGCTGCCGCGCGCGCGACCCCACCGTCGCAGTCCTGGACATATGCCACCCTCCCTCCCCTCCGTTCTCATCCCTTTCCTTCCTCTACTTTTTATAGCTCAGGGCACACTGTGAATGACGCTGTGCTATGCATGCGTCCAGGATACCCAGCGTGTGTTGTGGCAAGCGTCAGTACGGGACGAAAGCGCGGTTGGGCGGCCTGGCAGTGCTCGCCAGCTGCGTGAGGGTTGCAACTGTGCCAGTTGCAGCATGGCACCGTACGTGCACTGTGCGTACGGTTGCCGCAAGGACGACCGCGTGAAGGGGAGGTGAACGGGCAGGGGGCTCCTGAGGAGCAGTGGCGCTCCGAAACACGCGAGCCTTCCCAGCTCGTCTCCTCAACAACCGCACCTGGCAGGGACGCGAACGAGAGATTGAAGGGCCGCAGCAGTGGAGATTGCGGCGCAGCAAGGGCCTGGGCCAAAGAGAGGGCTGGTAGTCCAGCATCACTGGCCGGCCACAGCGCACGTACAAGGCGCAGGCCAGCCATGCCCCAGGACTCTAGCTATGCAGTGAGTTATGGTAACATGGGATGGGGCTGTGCTGCAAACCTCAATGCAGGGAAGGTACTGCCGGCAAGGTCACAATAAATTTGGTCGGGGTGGCAAGTAAGCTCCTGCTACTTGTAATTACTACAGTGTTGTATATAATATACATACGTGTCAATACATACAAGGACACCGTTTCGTGCATGGGGCACAGCTGAAAAAGCGCGTTGTGCAACAGTTTCAAGCCGGGTGCGGGACTACCCGGGCCGGTGCACCAGCCCATATCATGAGAGATATTGCCACTGGTACTGTAGCGCAGACCATGTCCGCTGTTTTGGGCAACAATCGCTTCCTCCTGGGACTAGCAAAGTCCCTTGGAGTGATCTTGGCGTCCGAGATAGGAGATAAAACCTTCTTCATAGCTGCGGTGATGGCAATGAGGAATCCCCGCATGACGGTCAGTTCGGGGAAGACAGGCATTTCGCGCGCGCAGCCCTAAGCAGACGTGCGCAGCTCACGCGGCATGCACTTACAGGTCTTCGCTGGAGCAATGGGAGCGCTGGCGCTTATGACTGTACTATCCGCAGCCCTCGGATACGCTGCACCAAACTTGGTAGGTGGTCTGGGCGCCGCATCTGTGCCACACTCGCGGCGATGACACACGCCTGACGCACACCGACCGACCGGGCGAACCGCAGATCAGCAAGGTGTACACACACTACGCTGCCGTGGCGCTGTTCTTCTTCTTCGGCCTGAAGACGCTGTACGATGCGTTCTTCAAGAAGGACGAGGTGCGTGGGGCAGCCTCCGCGCTGGTGTACGCTGTGTAGCCAGTCCTTGAACCTCTTGTCACCGGCCGCCCCGTCCCCCTCCCCGCTACACAACGGCCCCTGCCCGTTGCCCCTTGCGTGTACAAGTTGGCTGCACAAGCACACACGCAGCCTATCATGTTAGCCGTAGCCAGCCTCGGCGACCCTACCACCGGGCTCACCCTCACGAGTACTGCCTGCCTCCCTGCACGTGTCCCGTACATTCCCTCCCCCGTCACTGTACGTGTGTACGTGCACTAGGGGGTGGTTAGCACGAGCGACCACCCCCAACCCCACTTCACACGCAGGTTCTGCCGCAACGGCAATTTTTGGCCCCTCACCACAACTCCTCTCTCTTCGCCAGCATCCGTAGCTGTGTGCTGACGCTACCCCCATGAACCGACCCGATTGCAGCTCACGAGAGCACAAAGATTTACAGCACAGCACATCACTCCTTGATACCATTTTACTGTGTTCGCAGGGCGAGGAGTCTGAGCTGGAGCAGGTGGAGCACGAGCTGTCGGACATGAACAAGTCGCGCAGCAACGGCAAGGACCTCAAGGACATGGACAAGAAGAAGGCCAACATGCTGGTCACGCTGCTGGGCATGATCTTCTCGCAAATCTTCCTAAAGTCCTTCACGCTCACCTTCCTGGCGGAGTGGGGTGACCGCAGCCAGATAGCCACCATCGGGTAAGGGGGGCAGGGGTGGTGCCGGTACTGCCGGCGTCAAGAGTCAGAGTACAGCGCAGCGGGACGGGTGCTGTCAAGGGGACCAGGAATGCAGGCTGGCAAGGTGGTGCGGTACGGGTGTACTAGCGTACGGAGCTTGCGCACGTGGAAGGGCCGGCGGTGGCGCCAGAGGTACGATGCAGCAGGCCGGGAGTCGGCGAGCGGACAAGGAAGGGCAGGCTGGTACAGTCCAACGGCAGGGGTGGGCAGCATTCAGGGGGATCGGTGCGCAAGGGGATCGGTCAGAGGGACAGCGGGTGTGCGTTTGGACTGGTTGCCACGTGTTGTGAGGTGGGGAAGGGATGGGCTGCACGGGCGTGGGTGTGGACACGGCAAGCGGGCTGCTTCCATGCCTCCAGGGTCGCCCGGCAATGCAGCCAGTGCGCCTTGCTACACACGCACGCTGCGGTGCAGGCGCCGCATACGGTTTTGCTGATGCACTCGTGCCCATACCTCCCACCCATCCTGCCCGTCTGTCCCCCTGCCTGCCAACACCCCCTGGTACATTACTGCCGTAGTTCAGCTGTCCCATCCACGCCCGCACGCGTGGCCCCGTGTTGGGCCGCACCTACCGTAAGGAGCCGCGCTGTATACCTGCCCTCTGTCCGCACATTCTACCAGTCCAACTACCCTGGCGCAGCACGGCCACGCCCGCCCCCCTGGCCCCTCCTTGGCATGCACTGACAGGCCGCGCTGTGCACCTGCCCCCTGTCCCCTGCCTGCAGCCTCGCCGCCTCCGAGGACGTGTACGGTGTGACCATCGGGGGCATCCTGGGCCACTGCGCGTGCACGGGCGCAGCCGTGATCGGGGGGCGGCACCTGGCCTCGCACATCAACGAGCACACCGTCGCGGTGAGTTGGTCATTTGGTCGTGCCGTACACGCACCGCGTGGCTGCGGACGGATGTGCCTTTGTGGCAACAACAGAGCTGGCCGCACCATGGTCATAAGGGCGGGCTGCGTAACGTTGGGCGAAGAAGCGTGACTGGGTCGTGCGCGGCCGCACGCTTGTGCGCCCGACTGCATCGGAGACACAACATTAGCAAGGGGCAGCAGGTGTTGACCGTGGGCTCGGGGTGCCCACCGTCGCCTGCGTGCACGAACTCATGCCGGGGCATGTAGGCGTACGACGAGTGCAAGCGGCCCAACAGGCAGCGGGCTCGGACTGTTGAGTAGAATGCCGTGAGCAGAGAGGGCAGGACAATGGCGAGTCGTCCGCCTGGCATGTTGTCCACTCCGACATATGCGTGCGTATTCAGGCGCCAACACGCTGGGTTACGTAAACGTTTCCGCGCGCTCCTGCGCTGTACACCATCCGCCGCTGCCGCCCACGCGCCGCTGATCCCGCCTCACGCCTCTCGCCGTCCTTTCCCCCCCCGCCCCCCGCCGACCGTTTCCGTTATTTGTTACTTTGCCGCACCGCGGTTGCCTCACGCCCCCAGATCTTCGGCGGTGTCATGTTCCTGCTGTTCGGCGCGCACGCGCTGTACACGGGGCCGCCCCAATGAGCGCGCCCGCTGCGCCCACCGCCTCCCTGCGAGGCTCTCGAGGCCGTGGAGGGGCGGCTCACGGTGGCCTTGAGCGTGCAGCAGGGCGGCAGGCTGCCGGCAGACGGGGGCCCTGCCTGCTGCAGGATTGCCGCCGCCCAGGGGAGATCCCCTGGCGCCGCCCTTGCCCTCGGCCTGTGAGTGCTTTGGTGCTTGGGCAGGCCAGCGGTGCAGGCGTGGGTAAACTCTCAGGTGGAAGGTAGGAGCTGCGGCGCTCTGAGGAGGAGGGCCGCTGTTTGGGGCCGCTGCGCTTTGGTCCGGCGAGTTCCGCAAGGGCATTTGTGTGGTGCTGGGGTTGAGCTGCTGGCCTATTAGCTTGGACAACTGGGCACGTCAGCGCCGGCCCCTCCGGTGCGCTTGGTGTGGGCCATGCAATAAGCATCATTGGTACTGTTGGATGCGGATGTGTGGCATTCGAGGTGCACTGGGAAGGCTAGGGATCGGACACAGGCACGCGGCGCGAAAGTAAGGGACATGTGGTGGCAACGAGTTGGCTACTTGGCTTCACAAGGAGCTATCCGTGGGTCACTGGGCCTGAATGCAACTGCTGTGAGCATAGGTGCTTGACTGCATGGGTTGCATTGTGGTTGTGTCGCAGACTCCGCTTTGGGGGTGTGCAACTAGTCAGACGGTGGCACGGTGGGGGCGCGGCGTGAGGCGCGGCTTGCTCTGCTCCCATGTGGAGGTCGGGTGCGCTGCGATTGTTGCATTCCGGTGGGTGCTCTGTTGCAAAATGGTGCAAGCGTACATTCTCAGTTGTGGGCCCTGTCAGCACTGGGACGTCCCTATGATGAAACGCCAATTAACGAGTAAGCGAGCAAGCAGGGGTAAGCAAAGTGCATGCGCGTTGTACAGTGAGTGGCAGTGGTCAACGAGGGTAGGCCACCGACTTCTGCGAGTCCAGAGCCCTCTTTTGCAACTTGATGTTCTAGGACCGAGGTTGCAACGCTACGCGTAGTAAAGGATACCACGATCCACGGGTGGCGGGACGGAAGTTCCGCCAGCTCCAAGTCCGCCTCACACCGTATAGCGACGGAGGCAAGCCGCGGGGACCTTGTTAATCCTAAAGACAAATGATGGATTTCTATCTTTTCGCACTCTCCTCCAATGGCACGGTATGACTGGACGCGAGCGGCGGAGGAAACCTTTCAGGTCTCCGTTTCAGTGCACCTGTGGCTTCGCCGCATGCACTTGCGTGGAGATTTCATAACTAACATGTGATAAGGACAGAGGCACAGGGGGCTACGCACTGGTCTACTACGGAAGGTCTAGGAACGAGCAGGCGGGCATTCGCCGAGAAGTGCCAGAGGTGGGCGACCAAGGCGGCACCAGTCTTCCTAAGCAGTAGTGCGGGAATTGACACCATCGATAGTTCCCTACCTGGCAAACAGCGCTAGCTCAATGCGTACATCCGGTAGCATACCTTCCCGGTTCTACTGATTCGTTTACGCAGCCAGAAGACACAGAGCGCTGTAAACCCATCTTGTAACATGAGTTTTAACAACAGTTGCAGTTGCATAATTGAAGACATGCCTGCACAACTCAATTAGCTGAGAATGGCCAACGGCACAGTACCTAGCCTGTGGCCTCAGACGGTCTTGTGCACTGTTGTTTTCGCCAGGGTTTGGTCCGAAAAGAATAAACCACTAGCATCTCCTAAGTTCCCAGAGCCACCTGAGGGCCTGACGGAGCACGAGCAGGCCGTCTGGCTCGCGGCTCGTCTGGAAGAGGAGCGAGAAGCAGTTCTCCGCAGTGGAGGCACTCTCGACCTCGCGTCGCAGCAGCACTTGTGCTTAGACGTGCCGGGAACTGGTTCGCGGCAGGTAGGGCCCTCAATGGTCTAGTACCCGTTTACGAGCAGAAGCTATGCGCGCATACGTTCAACAAGGAAAATTGCTCCTTTGATTTCGCTGTTTGCTGCAGGTTGGCATCAGCTGCAAAGTCTTTGGGGTGTTCTCGGTGGCCCGCTACTTGAATGCGCACCCGTGCTTTCAAGTTCCGGGAGTCGAGGGCTACATTACGCCCAGCAGTTTCGAGCATGTGAGTTTTGCATGGTAACACAACAGACTTTCAAGGCGTCGACTGCTCTTTTGCACCTGCACCGGAAGCAGCCAGGGCCCAGTGCGCCAAGGGATGCCAAGCAATCCGTCTCGTCTCTCCACCAGACGCGATAAGCAAACTTCTACTCCACAACTGCACATGGTCATCATTTCCTCGCCACTCATAGGATGCGAGATTGACCAAAACCTTCAAGCTTCGTAACATCCTGTGGGTTACGCATGACTTGCAACTGCCTTGACTTGCCACGTGCCCCCTGCCACACCACTGACACTCGCTCTACGAACGCGCCCCGCCAACATGCCCGCCCGTGACCCCTATGCAGTTGGGCGGAGGCACGGGCGCTCGCTGGTACCGCAGCATCTACGTGATTCCCGGTCGGATTACCCTAGAGAAATGGCTCGTGTCGCACGGTCTGGAGGTGCGGCGTGGTGGCAGCCGCAGCAGGCGTGTACGGCCGAACGACCTGGGTGCGGGCACCTCCCCCCAGTACGGCAGCGATGACGACTTGCCAAGTCGGGACAAGCCGTACGGCAGGCCGCAGGGCGACGGGGATGACGACGAGGAGGAGGACGTTGACGCCGAAACCAAGGAGGGCAGCCCACGCAACAGTGCAGGTGGGAGCCCCCACAAGCGGCCGCGCCTAGCTTCGGAACCCTCACCCCTGGAGCAGCTGTCTGCGGTAGCGGCAGCGGCTGCTGTTGGCCTGATCCCTGCGGCCGCGCCCTTTGGCAGCGGCGGAAGCGGCGGTGGCGGCAGCGATTCCTCAGCTGCGCTCAGCAGCCACAGGCTGCTCTGCTCCGCTGGCGCGGCCGCTGTGCCGCTTCTGCCGCCGCTGCTTCCAGAGCCCCTCCCGCACAGCGGCGCCCCTGCTTGTGCTGCTGGTGTGCGGACGCCCGCTGGGAACCGCCTTGGCGCCGCCTGCCTCGGGCAGCCAGCCGCAGCGGCGACAGACAGGGCACAGGCGGACGAGAACGCGCGCATCCTTTCTCGGGCACTCCAGCTGCTGGGGCAGTACCAACCGGGGTCCCATCACGACAGCCAGCGGCAACAGCAGCAGCAGCAGCAGCAGCTTCTGCAGCAGTCGTGGCCGGCCAGCGGGTCGCCCCTGTCCCCCTCGCCGACCCATGGGTCACCGACCAACAAAATTAACGGCCCCAACCTACCGGTACCCGGCAACGCCCGGTCCGGCTCCCCAACCGGGGCAGCTGGCGACAGCGCCGCAACTGCGCCCGCTGCCGGCAAGCTGACCGGCGGCGCGGCGACAAGCACGGTGGGCTACACGCTGGGCCCCACTGCCGGCAGCAGCTCCAGTGCACCCGGAGCCGGCTGCAAGTCTGCCGCCCCAGCGTCCCTGCAGCAGCAGCTGCTGGAGGCAGCGAGGGCCGCTAGCGCCAGCTTCTCAGCCTCTTCACACTCTGTCGGGGCCCTGGCAGGGCTGCTGGCTGCCTACCCCGCCCCGCCTGGGACCCCAGCTGTGGCGAATGGGCCTTCCGTACAGGTCTTCAGGCCCCCTGCGGCGTCCTCCCGCACGCTGTTCCTCGGTCCACCCTTCGCAAACAGACAGGTGCAGCAATTGCAGGCTGGCCTGTTGCAAGACCAGCGAGGTGCTGAAGGAAAGCGGCAGCCACAGCAGGAAACACAGCAGGAGGAGGGGGAGGAGCAGCAGCGCCACAGCCAGGGTGGCAAGGAGTTGCACGATACGGAGCGGTCCCGACGCCCAAGCAGCACATCCACCGCGGAAGGTCACCACCCCTGTGGTAGCGACCGTAGCCCCAGCCGTACCCTCAACCTGGCCCAGAGCAGCGGGCTGCGTGGCTCGCCCCATGGCGCTCGCTCCTCCTGGCCTTCTGGCTCTCCGCACGCCGGCAGCCCCCGCCATCCAGATTCACCCGGGTCGCAGCAGCCCGCCGCCGGCACCTCCACCCGCACCCCGTCAGATGCAGCAGCCATGCCGGAGTCTCCCCTGGAGCCACACGCTGGGTGGCGGCAACGCACAGGCGTGCAAATGTGGCCTGACCGCCGAGGGGCAACCCGCATGCAGCATAGCAGCATCGGCGGCGGCGGCGGCCCCCCGCCGGGCGTCGTGCTACTGCCACGGCCGCTGCCCAGGCTGACTGCCGTACTCCCCATGCCATGCCTGGGAGGTCCCCGGCCCGTGCATGATGCCCGGTTTGCAGCCTTGCAGTCGGGCTCGCCCATGGCAGCTTCCACCGGCTCCCCGCGCACCCCTGTCGCGTTCGTACCCCGGCCTCTTATCGCGCCGTACGGCATCTCCCCTGCTCCCGGCCTCGTCCGGGTCTCCCCTGACGCCCGGGTCTCCAGCAGCAGCGAACCGCGTTCGAGCCCGTCCGGGCTCGTTCTCGGCAAACGCGCTTGGGCGGCCGTGGGTCAGACTCAGGCATCCCCGGAGCAAGGCGTGCGCACGTGGGAGCCGGTACCGCCTGCCGTACAGGCGGTAGTGACGTCGGGCCAGGGCCGACCCATGGGTCTGGGGAGGCCGGTCGCCCCTGGGGCGGTCGCCCCTGGGGCGGGGCGGCTGGTGGCCTACGACAGGCTCTTGGTAGAGTCTGGGTGGGGCGCTGACCACCCGCCGGCAGGGAGTCCCAGGTTCTCTGCTGGGGAGGGCGCGGGAGTCAGCCGCCACGGTCACTGTGGGTCGCCGTCGTGTTCAGGGGAGGTTCACCATCCGGTGTCGGGGCACCAGCTGCGGGGCCGGCAAGTGGGGGAGGAGGAGGAGCAGCAACAGCGGCAGCAGCAGGGCTGGTCTTTCAAGCAGCAACGGCGGTCGGGCCAGGGCGTGGAGCAGGCGGAGCACCACGAGCATGGGCACCCACGCAGGCAGCAACGGGTGCAAGAGCAGCAGCGGGAGGCGTGTGGCTTAGCAAGGGGTTCCGGGTCTCCTAGTGGACCGTCCCAGACGGCGCCCCGCGTGCAGTGCCGGCCGATGGTGTTTGTACCCCCGTTCCCGCCGCCAGGCAACATGCACCACAGGCCGCAGCCCCCTGTGACGTACGTATGGCCTGGGCCGAGGCCAGGCAGTGCCCCTGCTGCTGCTGCGGCGGCGGCGGCGGCGGCAGGTGCTGCTGCGCCATTCGCCGCTGGTGGCGGGCGTGGGCTGCAACGCCCTGTGTACGTTATTCCTATGCCGTACGCGCCGCATGTGGCAGCTCCGCAAGGAGCAGCCGTCTTTGCGCGCAGCAGGCCGGCACCTCCTGGGCTGTACAGAACGGTTGCCATGCCCCCTGGTGACGGGGCTGAGCCTTTCGCCGACGAACGAGAGTACAGCGAAGGGCAGCACGAGCAGCGCGAGAGGTGAGGGTGGTTGGTTGTGTTTCCCTGCTGCAAGGCTGTAGTTGAGCGAGCAGTGACGGATTGGCCGTTGCATGCATAGCAGGCTGGTAGAGTGCATATATGTGAGCGCTAGGCGGTAAGCTGTAGCGGTGCAGTTGCTGGGATAGCATTAGCATATAGCAAACGCGGTTGCGTAGGACATAGTGTGCGGTGCCAAGGGTGGTGATGCACCTGCCGGTTGTGGCATGGCGGTAGCTAGTGCGGGGAGCTAGTAGAAGTTAGCACGTGGCCTAGGGATTCAGGTTAGTCTGCGGTAGGAGCGTTAGGTATTCAGTGCCGCGGGCTTCCCAAGGGAGGAAGCAGCATGCATGCTCTTTTGGGGCAGCACTGGGCTGCACGGCCTTAACTGTCCATGAGCAGGTGTGCGCATTGTATCTTAGAACAGTTTGAATCTTAATCTAGCAGCGGTGTGCTAGTGCGTGGTGGCAGGTAGGGAGCAATGTCACGCAGTGGGGTAACGGGCTGCCCTGCTCGTCTCGTCTACCGAGCGAGCCGCAGGTGGTGTGCTTTCTGCGTAGCATACAACTAACACGTAGCAACGTGCACTTGCCCTAGGTTGTGTACTAGCGCATCTGCATGGCAGGCGCAAACCTCCCATACGTTGGCTTCCTAGGTGCTCCTACCGTCATGTCGCGGGGATGGGGTGATGGTGGAGAGACGGGGTGTACAGCACCCTTGCGCCCGTCATGGTGTGGCTCTTTCGGTATAGGCTTGAGAGGCAGAAGTTCAGAGCAGCTGATGACAGCGTATCATCACTCAGTATGACCGGAATGAAGCACTCGTTAAAATGGCGTTGCGTCCGTGTGCGAGTATGTGGCAGAAGCGACCTGAGGTACTGCGTTGCAATGTCATGGACTTGAAACTGCTAACAGCCGCAGCTGGCCACAGGGACAGGTGCACCGATGCTTTATTTCCCAGCCCAATGTGCTGGCTACTGCTAACCTTGCAAGTGTTTTTCTTTTGACGGGTGTACGCGGCATTTAATGTGATGCATCATGGGGGTGCCCTGTGAGGTGACCCTGCGGATGGGGCTCGACGCGCACAACCCACACCATCGTGCTCTAGGCGCGGTGCTGACCACAAAGTTGGTGTCACAAACTGCTGCAGGGATTATTGTCGGAGGCGGCTGGGCAGGTAGGCGTCGGAGGTGCCTTGGCGCTTTGCGGCTCTGCACCTTGAAATACTCACTTTTCATCAAACGTTGCATACCGTACTCTGGCAGTCACTGTACTGCCACTGATGGAATTGCTGTGCACGTGGCGGCAACCGTCGTGGCCTAAGGTAGCCTTGGATACTAGTTTGTGCAAGTTCCTACGAGGCATTGGCCAAGTCTTCAGCGGTGCGCAGTTTTGCGCTGTCGCCTGGTAAGCTGCCAGTGGATAGCAGGTCTGCCGTATGTGCGGCCAGCAGGGGATCAGCGCTCTGCCCCCGTGCCTCGCTCTTGCCTCCTGCTGCAGTCGCAGTGCAGTCGGTGTGTGTCTTTGCTGCTGGGGCATGGCCTGGGCTCGCATGTAGCCGGATATTGGAAATGCTGAACGCGCATTTGCTCACGTGTACCGTATGCGAAGTTTACTGCCCGTGTCTATTGCTCGTGCGTTGCCCGGTGTGTCGTAGGAGCGTCAGTGGGTACCGTATTGCGTGCATGCTCAGGTGCAGCGGGAGTCCACGCCCGCGGTCTACGCATCTGATTTGCAGTACCAAGGCGCCGTGTAAGGGGCTCAGGGTGCAATACATGCAACGTCCCTGTCAGGCTTAGCCAGGTCAGCTGGTGCCATGGAGTGTGACAGCTTTGGACAACCCAGCCAGCTTCAGGCACAGCAGCACGGGAGGCTGACCAGCACGGACCTAACCCGCTGAGCGCTGACTGTCCTGCACAGCGGTTTCCACAGCAGGCAGAGACCACGCTGATGAGTCGCTGCCCTGCGCTGCCCCCTCGGTCACCATACCAGAGGGGCCGGTTGAATGCCAATAGGTCGGCGCTGTGCTGCTGTTCTGCGCGCCGATAGGGGCCAAGGGAGTCCCAGTCTGCGCCGGCCCCACCAACCCTTGGCCTCGCCGGCGTCACCGCCGTCCGCCCCGCTCCAATATGCACGCAGCTATCAAGTGATACCGTATGCCTTCAGCGGCAGATTGCATGTGTGCGCTTGGCACTCCGGTAACGGAAGGCACGGCGTAGGCCCCTGGAACGGGACGGAGCGCACCACCTGCACCAGGGCTAAGGGGTCAGTTGGTGCCCTTTGAGGGAAGGTTCACAGGGGGTCCCCTTGGCTGGCGTAATGCTGAGTACATGCCCCCAGTCCGGCGACAATAGATTGTGGGCGAGTGCGAGAACGAAGACGTTATGCAGCCATATAATTCCATAATGTTCTGAAGCATTCTTTACCAATTCTACCGCTTTGCGCGTGGACTGGTCGGGAACTTGTGCGCTAGAGCCCAGGCCCCAACATCTGCTGTTTATATATCGTGATAAATGCACGTTGACGCAAAGCTATGCGGGTGCAATCGTAGGGCAAGTTCATGGTGCGCCTGGTGGGCGCCCGCTGCGGCACAATTAATTGGAGTCCGCCTGTCGTGCGTCGTGCTTTCATACACGAAACCTGCGCATGAAAAGCAGACATACGTTATGAGAGGCGGTTTTGAGTTTAGTCATGATGCTGTAAAGCTGCTCAGCTCGCCTTACATCGATTTACCTCTGGTACTACTCGTCGCCCGACAACCGGGAGCAGACGATACTAGCCGTATGCGCACCTTCGGCCAGCACTTGAGCATTTCCTGTAGTTCAGGACACAACCATTTGTCGGGGTTGTCGGATCCCCTCAGTCCCGTTTGTAACCCGCTTTCAACCCGACACTCCTTGTTACCGCAAATGGTTCAGCGTTCTATGCTGATAGCACGAGTGTTTTTTAGTTGGCAAATGCAGCATTGTGCTCGTTCTCCATGCCATGGGTATTGAGACAGTTACGAGACAGATGCTCTTGTGCAGAGCGGGGCACACTACTTCCGCGGCGCCAAAGCCTCATGCACTAACGCGAACGTGGAATCAGAGTCGCATTAGATTGAACTTAGCTTCGACGGCACTTGGGGTCACCGGCGTCAAACCGTCAAGTCACCCCATGCTGCCCCAGGAGGGGTACCGGTATGCATGTCGGCCCACGTCCAGAAGGTGCTGACTCCATGCGCACATCCGGGGGGCACATCGCAGCGGAGGAGCGCACACGATACGATATCAGGGGGAGCTCTGACGCGCATACGGAACCAGGGGAACATCAACAAAATCAGGGACGCCTGGAAGCGCACATGCGCACCCGATGCCGGACATGCTTTTAGAGGCTCGTGTTGAGCAGGCCCATTCGTCGTCCCCTGCTCCTGTAGCACCTGCCCCACACATACCGGTGTTTCCCTCCAGCTGTTGAGGAGAGTGGGCGGATTGCACTCGTACTGCAGTACCACGGTCCAGCACGGTCACATCCTGTGACGCCCAAAGCTGCGACGGTCTCCCCTGGTTACGGTGGTAGCAGCAGTTGGCGCAAGGCCGACCCGCGGGACAGTATTGAAGAAGCACAGGCTTCTCCGTCTTCTTCGGTTACTACTGAATACTGATTTCCGTGACACGTAATGTTGCGGGTCCAGGTGGCTTTCAGCAGTTGCCGCATGACTTGTGACACACCGGCATTGGCTGCCCTAACGAAACCCAGCCTCATGATCAGTTTCCATGCGGCTTCCTGTTATGTAATATTGAAATTTGAAGATGCAGCACACCGCTCGCAGGTCATTTACTGGGCCCGCTCGCGGCACGTTTCAACACATCTACCACGTCCAACGCCACCCCAAGACCGCGCTGAACGCCAACATAATAGGAAGGTCAGGTTTTGCCTTCCTGTAGTATGCAGTCATACATGATACGTACAGCGATCACGCGGAGTTGCGTTATGGCCGCGACATCCCAACCGCGAAAGCCAAGTGATCACGTCGCTGTTCCCTCTCCCACATGCCTTGTAGTGTTCTGCGAGTACTCAGCAGCTTCACACCAAAAGCATCCATGGGCCCCTACACCGATGACAAGTGGTGGGACGCTGACACTGTGGCTGTCGTCACAGGGTCAAACAAGGTAGGTCTTGAGGCATGCTCATCCACGCACGCACCAGGAGGACAGCACTCTCCGGTCGTGTGCAACCCACACCATATGCCATTACCAACGAACCCATATCCGCGGCTGCACGCGAGCAGCACTGCTACCGCCGCCCCCATGCTACACGCACGCTGCCACCGCAATAGTCCACACACGTGGTGCCACCACCCCGACCAACACCACCACCACAGCAGCGGCGACCACAGCAATAGCTGTCAGCATGATGGCACAACACTCGCATCGCCGCAGAGGATGATGCACCGCTACTGACCACCATTGGGCTCTGTGTCGCTTACGGGATGCTCCGACCCCTGCAGGGCATCGGCTTCCAGACCGCCCGCATCCTGGCGCAGCAGGGTCTTACCACCGTCGTAACCGCACGCAACGGTACGGTACGTGCGCAACAGGATACCGCTCTGTGCCTGTACCGTAACACCAGACTGCACGGGGGGCTCACAAGCGTTTACTGAAGCGTTAGAGGGGCGTCCAGTGGTCCCGACCGACGCCCGGATATGCGAGAGGGCATGCGAGCTGGGCAACGGACCAACAGGGATGCTGACAGGTGCTCCGTGTGTGGGCAGTCTGCATGCGCCGGCTGGCAGTTGTGCATCGGCTGCCCAGAAGCGGCAGGGGCAAAGGGAGCATGTTCCACACACCGGCGACGGTAGGCGCATCGGCCGTGCAGGGGCACTGTACATCCGTACCCCATGCAGGCTACGGTAGGGTCAAGGGGTACCACCGTACGGCGCAGCACGGTACTGTACCGCTCGTGGTGCTTTTCGTGCCCTGCGTGGGCCCTGCAGAAATATCTCACAAGCTCAGCCTTACCCTCGTGTGCATTCTTGATGCGCCACGTTGCCGACCCGGGCTGCCCTGTGCGCTACGGCCTTGGCCGCAGAGGAGCTTGGGCAGAAGGCGCTGGCGGAGATCCAGGAAGCAGGTGAGGGAACGCCTGGGGAATACCGTACAAACGCGATAACGCAGAACTAGGGTTTCCGCTTTACGATACGGTAACGGTGTGTCTGTGCATCCAATGTCTGGCGAATGACGACCCCTTCCTGGCTCTCCTTGCCCTCCCCCAGCCCCCGAGGCACGTGTGCTGTACCACCAGCTGGACATATCGGACCCCGCCTCCGTGGACCGATTTGTGGAGTGGCTGGGGAGGGAGGTGGGCGGCCTCACCGTGCTGGTCAACAACGCAGGTGGACAGCGGTTGTGGGGTGTGGGTTATGGGTGTGGATGCGGGTGCGGCTGTGGTTGTGGTTGTGGGTGTGGATGTGATACGGGTACACTGCTAAGCCGCTCCGCAGGGCCGGCTCACAGCCGCGGAGGCCCTCTTAGAGGCCTCAGCCTAGAGAGCGGCCCCAAAAAGGCACGCTCCCTGATGCACGCCTCCCTTAAAAGGGCAACGAGCCGCCCGGAATACAGCGCAGGCGAGGCCACACGCTCACACCCACGCGCCGCACCCGGTGTGAGTGTTGGAGGTGGTGTTATAGCCACGGGTTGTGGCTATGTCACCCGTGTGTATCGTGCTGGTCGTTACAGCAGCCGGGTGCTGAGCAGTGGCTGTGGGTGCTCCACGTGTGTTTCGGCAGGTTCCTGGGGTTCTTGTAGTGCCTCAAAGCATCACATAGAATGGTGTATTACTGTACTAATGGGTGTTGTGCGTCGTGGGACCGTCATCTGTGGCTGGTGACCCTGCTTTTATGACACCAGCGTCAGCCGTCCATGGGGAACCTCTTCCTGTTGCACGGAAGGCAAACACACTTGCGCTGCGCTGCCACCAGCCACTTTCCAGTCGAGGCAGTCACATCACTCAAGCGCCCAATGTTGCTCAAGCGCTTTTTGCTCTACATATACTTTCCGAACTGCACAAACCGTGGTCGCTTGCCCCAATCCTGGCTTGACACCACACCATACAGGGATGGCGTACAAGGGCAACACGTTCGGAGCCGAGGAGGCCAAGAACACCCTGGTAGGTGTTGTGCAGCTCCTGGTGTGGGGTACGCGCTGCGCCCTCTACTGCACTCCGCATGGTTTGCTGTTCGCGTGCAGAGGGGCCAGCAGCGCCTTGCCTCGACGCTTTGCCATGCTTTTCTCGTGCAACCCGATGCCCGCCCCCGCATGCGCCGCGGCCCCGGGGCCACCGGCCCAAGCTATCCTACCCCTGCCCGTGCTGGCCTCCCAGCCCCAGTCGCCCCCTCCTCTCACCCTTGCACTCACCATACCCAAACCACCATAGGGCTAACTTCTCGCCTTCTGCTCCACACGGCTTCCTCTCCCCCATGCGCTGGCTCGTGCCGTAAATGCTTGGCTCCTTGGTGTGTCTAGCTACGCCTTGTTCGCCCCTGTTCCCTGCTCCAGGCCACCAACTTCTTTGGCACGGTGGACCTGACGGAGAAGCTGCTACCGCTGCTCAAGGGCCCAGCGCGCATCGTCAACGTGGCCTCCAGGTGGGCAACAGGAGCCGGCTCATCGGACGGGCTAACACACTACGCGTTACGTATACTGCACCTTTCCTGCATGCAGCACACCTCATCGCCAACACACGTATTATTTCGGTACCCCGTGTGAACATCCACCCCCCTGAGTGGTACCCCATGCCCTCCTGCCGGGTGCAGGGCGGGCCTGCGTTCCATTGTGAAGGACAGGGCGCGGCTGGAGACCCTCACCTCCGCTAAGACACCCGAGGTGCGGCGGGGAACCAGCTGGACTGGCATGGTCTTGCCCTTGGGTGCGAAAAGCAAAGGTTGTTGCATGTGGACAACTGGTCTGTTAAGTAGTGATCCCTATGCACCTCTCCTGCGGTTGCTGTGCGAAGTGACCCAGAGCGGCCAGCTTGCCAGGTGCGTCCCGTCTGTCCGGTCATCGCGTAGTGTCGTACGTACTGCAGCACCAACACCACACGCACCGCTATGCACCTGCCCACCCCACAGGAGCTGTGCGCTCTGGCCAACCAGTTTGTGGAGGACATTCGGGCGGGGCAGCACAGCGCCAGGGGCTGGCCCAGCTCCATGTACGGTGAGTGGGGGTATCACATGAAGCGCGAAGGAAGGGTGTACGGCGCAAGGGGTAATGGAACGCTGATACCTGCAGTGCCAGGCCCGACAGCTCAGACCACCGTTGATGCGGTACGGTAAGTGGAGGGTGCAACGGCCAGAACCAGCATTGGGTCGCCAGCTGCCTACGGGGAGAGTGCATTGGGCTGCGTTGCCTCAAAACCGGATGCAAAGGGCCTGACAGTCGGTCGGTGGCCCAGCTCCATGTACGGTGGGTAGGGGGCGCATCGGGCTCACCACCGGGCATGCGGTCGTGGTGCGGTTCGGGTGAACCTGTTCACGTTTCTTGGCAATCAAATGTACACCACCGCCAACATAGTTTGGACGTGCCGTATAGGTGGACTGCATCAGAGGGCCCGGTCCAGCTGTCGTACGACACGTTGTTGGTGCTGGACCCTACCTGCTTCTCCCAGTAGCGAGTCAGCGTGTTTTCGGCCTCCTTCTTGGCAGCCCAGCAGCGCGCACAACGTTGAGCGTCACCCAACGCCCCTGCCTTCCCTCCCCCTCTCCTTACCCCCGGGCCTCCGTGACACCCTGACGCCTTACACGGTTTCTCGCGTTTTACGCGTACCCCCGGGCCCCCGCCCCCAAGCCGTGCCGTTGTAGGACGGCGGTATGCATCACTGCATTAGTCATTGCTACTTACCAGGTGCGGCCAGCCTTCCATCCCTGCCATCCTGCCATGCTGTGGGTCTTGAACCCTACCCTGGCTCCCATCCTGAACGTTTGCCCCATAAACGACGTTGGGCGTTCCCTATTACCCCTGCCTCCCGCCCCCTCTCCTTACCCGCGGCCCTGCCCCCCAGGCATGTCCAAGCTGTTGCTGTGCTTGTACACTGCGCAGCTGGCGGAGCGGCTGCGGGACAAGGGGGTCATGGTCAACGCGGTGTGCCCCGGGTGGGTTGGAGTCAAAGTGCGGGTACCGGGTAGGGCAGGTGCAGGGACAGGAAATAGTAGGTAGTGATGCTGTGTACTGGTACTGGTACTTGGGGGCAGAGCAAAACGGGTGGCGAGAGCTGGTGTTGGTCCAGACCTTGATGCGGCAAGCGGGTTCATGGTAGGGTGCGCGGGCAGCGCAAGCCCCGTCGCCCCTGCCTTGCTGAGAGGCATCGGGGCAAGCACGGCAGGTCGTGGTCAAAATGCGCTGTGCCCGAGGTGGATACCTCTTTCAAGTGCGGGCAGATTAGCTACGGTAGGCACGGATGCGGCATGCCCGTAGACGGTGGCAGACTCAACGGGAAGCAGGGAAGAAGGGCCGACTTTGAGGCAGGTCTCAATGGCGTCCCGGCGGTTGCATCATCCCCCCCCTCCCTGTGCCTCCCGTGCCTTTACATGACCCGTGACCCTACCTGGTGGCACCCCGCTGTGCTCCCCTGCAGGTGGTGCCAGACCGACATGTCCAGCGGCGGCGGCAGCAAGACCGCGGCGGAGGGCGCGGACACGGCCGTTTGGCTGGCTCTGAGGTCGCCAAAGGAGTTCACCACTGGGGGCTTCTGGGGCGAGCGGTCGCAGCTGTCGTGGTGAACGGACACGCGCGGGGACGAGTACCAGTGCGCAGCGGTACGCAGTTTACACCAGACGAGAAACACAAGCCGAGGCGCCTTGAACGGAACTCGGTCTTGCCGGTACTCGGTGGCTCGGGCGTTCTGCAGGGAACATGCCAAGGATGCCGAACAGCGGCACGGCTTTTTGTGGCTTAAACTGGCCAGTATGCCCAGGGTGTGCCTGGCGGGCACTTTGGGCCAGCGGTGTTTGCCGCACAACCTGTGAAAGGGTTGCAGCAGGCCGGATCCCGGCACATGAGCGGGGTACGGCGCAGAGGGTGCCTGGTGCTGCTCCGGTTTTCGAGCAGGGGGTGCTGTTTGGGGCCGCGGTCGCCGCTGTCGTGTTGGGAGATGTGAGAGATGTACACAGCACCGTACACGACGTTCAGCGGCCCAGGGTACCGGTGCTAGGCGTGGATGTGGGGCAACAGTGGCAAGTGTGCAGGGCACCGCAACCCCTGGTACCATGTTGATGCAAAAAGGGTTGCAACGGGGGGTGGAGGGGACGCCGCAGAGGGAGCCTGGCGTCTTCCGGATAATTGAGAGACTGAGCCCGCATTCTTGCGTGGTGCAGCCGCGTTGTACTTCTAGTGATGTACACTGTGCCCTGGAGTTGCCTTTGCACAAGTTGTGCGTTGCCAACATTGGTTGCCGTACTGAACGTGCATAAGGGGAGCTGCCGTGCTGCCCCCGCCGTGCATGAAGAGCAACGGCGTTAGGGATTTGGTCCGAAGCCACGGGAGCAGGGGAGCTCACCTGCACGGGAGCTCGCCTACACTGTACATTGCCAGGCACATGCTGGGAAGAAGTGCAGTTGCAGCACTCTCTGGGCGGCATGGGTCGTAGTAACAGGTGCTATCCTGGCTAATCCAGCACGTTGCGAATCGTAGGGTTGATGTACTGCTGTACGGTATAGGACCAGCCAGCAGACAGGCCGAGACAGGCAGATGTCTAGTGCTGTGGGCTGTGGCAGGTGCTTTGCTTCGCGGTCTTGGTTGCCCTGATGGCAACTGGCTAGGTTCAGAGGCTGGCGTAGGAATTACTGCGTGGGCTTGCAAGGTAAAGTGTCGTGCTGTAACCAGTTACGCAGGCACTGTGTGCGTGTTCCCCCAACAGACACCATGAGACCTCGTATTGCCTGGCAGTTACATGGCAATTGCGTGAACGTAGGGCATCATGCAAGCCGCCACTGCGTCAATGCAACAGTGCAAGTCGGCGCAATAATACCGTTGCAAGTCAGCCTGTCACCTTCAGCCCCTTTCCCGCCGCGAAAACATCCGTGTCTGTGCTGGGCGTGAGCAGAACCACATTGTGTCTTAGCACCCCGCACGTCCGCCCTTCCACAGCCACACGACAGATGCGCGCCATCGGGTTCCTCCACTCCACTTGCTGTCAACCACCCAATCGCCATCCGCCTTTACCTAGATGCAGCACCCGACAACTATGATTGCCGGCTTGCCAGTAACTGCATTGAAGTTGCCTGTCCTACTGTCGTCGTTCAGGGACGATATGGAAAACAACCGAACACCGAAATCCAACACCAAAAGCTTATGGGTTTGCTCACCCATTACCACACGACGCACGGCACTCGACTTTGCGCGATCCGGGCCCTTCACTGTACAGCCGCATCCGCACCTCTGTTCCCGCAGCTGCCGCAGAATGGCCAGAAAGCAGCGTCTCTCATCACCTGCACCTCGACCAGCACCATGCCATGCCTCACGCAGCACTCCAGCTCACGCACGAACGCCAACACAGTGACCAGCTCCACGACGGCGACCAGGATCCGGGGCGCGGCCCTGCAGCCCTCCCTCCCTCCTCCCTCTGCACCACCCCGCTCTCATCCCGCTCAGAGTCCCGCGCTGCAGTCAAAACCACACATGCACCACACGCTCTCACAGGAACACGCACTCATGCACACGAGCAACACCAAACACAGCACACGTGGGGCACAGCACGGCCGCTGCTCTCCGCCTCAAGCCTTGCCGGCCTTCAGCGCAAACCGCCCGCCCGTGCCGCGCCCACGTGCCACGTGTGCTCAGCGCTGGCCCGCGCCCACGAGGCTCCCTGAGGACGCGTGGGCACCCGCAAACTCCGGCTGCAGCGCTGGTAGCTCGATCACGCCGCTCGACTGCTGCGCGACCAGGCTCGCCAGGTCAATCGCGGACTCGTCGTTCGAGACGGTGGCGTCTTGGGAGGCCGCCGAGGTGGAGGTCACCGCCTGGTGCCCCCCCTGCTCGTGCCCGTGCGCCGCCGCGTAGCTGCTGCTGCTGCCCTGCTCCGCCGGCTCCGCCGTCAGCGCCAGCACCTGGTCAAGGACCACCTCCTGCTGCCCCTGCCCCTGCTGCTGCAGGCCCGCCACCTCCGAGGCGACAGCCGCCGCCGCGGCCCCCGCCGCCAGCGGCACCAGCACCTCCGGCTGCTGCTGCACCTCCGGCGGCACCACCTGCGGCTTGACCACCTTCTTCCGCACCACCACCTTCCGCTTCACCACCCGCCGCTTGGGCGCCGCCGCCTCAGGCAGGCCCTGGCAGAACGGCCGGTGCGTCTCGCCCACCTGGTTGCTCACCACGCGCGCGGCGGTGGTCATGGCCAGGTAGGTCCACAGGAAGTTGCTGTGCCCGATCAGGTAGCGGTCCATGCCGCCGAGCAGCTGGTAGCGTGTGTTAGCGGACAGGGCGAAGAACGCGGCCAGGCCGGCGCCTGAGCGCGCCGCGTCCGGGATGGGCACGGAGGGCTCGAAGCTGGGGTCCGTGTACTTTTGCCGCAGGGCCACTGCGGCGGAGGACAGGAGCGAAGTGGCGGTGCCGGTGAGCAGGCCCACGGCGGACAGCTCCGCGGCCTTGCTGAAGAAGGCGGCCACGCGCGACTGCGTCGTGTACTGCCGCAGCGGGCCGTTGGCGTCGAACACGCAGTTGGGCAGGTTCTCCAGCATCTGGGGGAGCAGAGTTGGCGAGTTCCAGGGGCAGAATGGGTTAGCCAGGCATGAAAACAAGGGTAGGGTGCCCAGCCCGTCTATAACTGGTCGCCGTGCGCACACGTTGTGCACGTACAGCACGTAGCTGCTAGGGGCAGCAGCTAGTCCAGTGCATAGGTACCGTGCTTGCAATGTGCCTCGCTAAGAGCGCCGCAGTATTTTGGAGCTTGCGGGCTCTGTCAAACTACCGTGACCTACCCATGCGCTGCGTTCACACGCAAACAGCTGATAGAAGGCCGCCAGCACGACAGCATGCGCCAGAGCATAGTATACCGACCTGAACCCTTTGACGCGAACCCCAACATCAAGCCCACACGTCCTCACGCCCACAGGCTGTCCCAGACGACCCACCCACGCTTCCCCAGCCCCACCCACAGCAAGCACCACACACCCGCTTTTAAGCCCCCACACCCACCTGCTGCCAGGGGAACTTGTGCACGTTGCCGTAGCTGCGCGTGGGCGCCACCATCCACACGGTGGCGCTGGTGGCCGCCGCCATGCCCAGCGTGTTGATGAGCACCAGGTCCAGCTCGTCCTTGAAGCGGTCGCCGCGCGCCTTGTACTCGTACCACAGCGAGGCGCACGCCGCGATGACGCTCTCCATCGCCATCTTCTGCACGAACGCAGGGTCAGCCATCAGGCGGCCCACGAAGTCGCGCGCCCACTGCACGGGGGAAGGGATAGGGGCAGGGAGGGGAGGGAGTGAGGTGCGGGTGTTGAGGGGGACAGGGCAGGGAGGCAGCGTGCGTGCCGGTGGCGTATTGCAGGATGCAGATGATGTGGGTGCGTGGATTGCGGGGTGCCGTCAGGTGTGGGTGGTTGGACGGTGGGAGGATAGGTAAGGGGGAGGGCTAGGCTAGGCTTGGCAGTCTCTGCCAAGGTTAAGCGCAAGCGTGCTGTGATGCAAACTGGCGCGACGACGCTTACAGCGGGAGCAGATATCTGCACTGGCTGTGCATGTGAGGCGTCTAGCGCTGGAACCGAAGGTGCGCGAAGTCCCCCTGTTCCATACCCTCCTTACCGCTGGTGGCAAGGAGCGAGAGATGTTCCTCGTCAGGTTTGGCCGCACGTCCATGGAGAAGAAGCGGACGAGCTGCGCCGAGCTGAATAGGCCCATTTCCACGGCTCTCCGGAGAATGAGAGGCAGCTCGGCAACGGTGCGCATCCACTCGGCAAAGACTGCCCCAATCGAGAACTTGTCATACGACTCTGGAATGACGGTGCGGAAGAAGGAGTTACCGCCCTCGCCCTCCCCGTCGCCATCGCCATCGCCATCCTCGTTGAAGTAGTCGTCGTCGTCACCGCCATCGCCATCGCCACCGCCACCACCGTTGTGGTTGTGTTTCCCAATGTCACCGCCGCTGCCACCATCGTCCAGCTTTGGCGCTTGCGCCGGGGGCGTTGGCATGACGAAGTTCATTTTGGACTTCTCCATGACGGCCCCCAGGCTGCCCCCCGACCCGAAATCGCGGCCACCACCACCGCCCTTAGCAGCAACGATGTTGGGAATTGAGATGTTGGCGTCGAACTGCCCAAGGAAATCGCCCTTGTTGGTGTCCTGCGAGCGCAAGGCAGAAAGCGGCGGAATTGAGGGGTTGGGTACCTCTGCACATCCAAGAGCCAGGACTCAGCAAGTCAGCATCCCTAAGCCATCGGTAAGCGCTCGAGGCTGCTGGTGGTTCAGCTTCAGCCCCCGTTTGCTGGGTCACGTCCGAAGCGTTCCCACCGCAGAGCGATTGCGACCCCCGAAGCACCGATCCCAAGATAATCCATGGCCCAATTGATAACATGATGATATGCATGCCAAGGAGCTTACCTCGCCAGGGTGCGCCAGGCCTCCCGCAGCACAAACCACCGGCAACGTGGTGGACCTCCTCCGCACCAGTCCAGGCGCCACAAGCTGAGCGGGGCGAACAATAGGCGCTGCACGAGGAGCCTGAATCGGCGCCGAGCGGCGCAGGCTTTGGAGCTTCATGTTTATCGCTAGTGTGGAGGCTATCGGTCGGAAAAGTTATGAGAGAAGTCGGTGCCCTGAATCAGGTCCGGGAATCCAATCGACTTGAGGTTAAGTCGTATGGCGACCCTGCGACCGTCGTCGTTGGGCTGGAAAGGCGTTGTGCTGGGCTCCTTGAGACATTTGCCGGATGATGATTGGGGCCGTACGTCCCACAATGTTCAGGGAAGCCCCGGGAACATGGTAGACGTATGTATATGATCTCAAGAAGCTTGCCGTAATCATGACTGTGCGTCTGAGGCTCCCTGCCGCTTCTGCGGAAGAGCCAAACGCACCCCCTAGACGCGCATGTCCTTACGCGAGCTTGCGTAGGGCAGCGCTCTACGACCACGCGCTCACGTATCCTTAATCCTGGTCTTGTGACAAACCTGAAATACAGGGTCTACAGCCTGACGAGGGCAGGGGACTGCTTGCTGGGTGTCGGGTGTGAGGCAGGAGCTGGAGTGCAGCAACGCTAGATCTATTGCGCCTGAGGTGCCCACACGAGTCAGGACTGTTCCACATGCATAGTACGTGTGCGTAGAGCTGGCTTACCCGTCAGCACGTTAATGTGGCATCAGCATCGGCAGGGAGGCGCCTTGGCCTCCCGGCTGTCCAGACCCAGGGGTCAGGTTCACGCCAAGGGATGCAGCCAACAGCCTGCGGCCACCGGCCAGCCACTAGCCAGCATATCGCATGAGCGTATCGTTGCGCTCTGGTATCGCGCTGTAGGTCTGTCCTTCAGCACTCCACCGCCACCGAGGCATTTTGTGGGGGCAGCACGAGTGCAGCACAGGGAGAGCAGCAATTGGGTCCGCGCACTGGGTCTGCATTTGTGCTTGTGCTGCGACAACGTTGAAAGCTCCATGCGGCGGCAAGCGCTGTGGCACCAGCTGCCACTCACAGATGCCGGCTATCTCGCACGCGTAGCACGTGTCACCCTGACCCTGCCTCTCCACTGAACCATAGCGGAAGGGCTGCCAGTTAGGGCCAGGCCTGGCCAGACCCATGGCTGGAACAGGGGAGTTTGAGGTGCGTGGCCGGCTGTGCTTTTTCCGCCACGCAGGTGTCATTCTAAAGAGTCCAAAATTTAGATACTGGTACGCCGTGCTGCAGGAGGTCACCAGCTGCGGCCAAGAGATAGGGCCCAGGCGCCAGGGGAACATGCTTACGCTGGCATATGGGCAGGCTCGGCTCCAGGGACCCTCCCAGCCCCCCTTGACAGCTCTGCAACAGTGCACCCAGGTGCACCCTCCCGACGGGAGGCTCCCGTGCAAGGCTGTGTGGAGGCGGATGGGCTGCAGGCATGAGGAGAAGAGGCAACGCGGCTGGCACAGCAGCAGCGCTCAGCATCCAGGCTGTCTTGCGGCCTGTCTCGTAGAGTATCGTGTTGAGTCTAGTAGAGTCTCGTGGCATCACGCAACAGCAGTGCTTGTCTTGCGAGTTACCAACCTCACAGCAGGCGAACTGGGCTCCAGGCACGTGGTATGGAGTTCCCACATGTAGCTGGACAGCGGCCAGCAGCCATAGCGCAAAGGTCCATCCCTCCTGCTTCTTACGGCTTGACACAGGCTGCCTTCACCACCACCTCCTGCCTTCCGCCGTCCCCCTTCATACCCGCCGCCCACGGCCCTTAGTCACGGGCCCACCATGGGGGCCCATCTAGCGACCCAAGCACTTACAACGTGCCAAGGACTGACAAACCATCTACATGTGCGCAGTGGACACAGAGCAGGGGGCGGTCGCCAGCAACCAACCTAGCCACTGTCGCACGCAGTCCACGGCGACTGTAAGTTCGTAGCTGCATATTGTGCTGCATACAGCACAAACACGCAACACTTGATGACACATCACACTCCAGCGCTTGCTGCACCTGCGTGGGCATGCAGCACATGCGAGGTTGATTGCGTGAACCCCCGGGTACACCCAGTAACAAGGCTACGCCCCAGACTGGTAGCAGCAAAACTTGCCTATGCGCCTCTGATGACGCAGGGCCCACTCTCCACAGCTGGCTAGCGCTAGCACCCAGCCCAACTTGACCGGCATCACAAGTTCATCCACAAGAAACGCACCCACGAAACGGGTGCAACCTTGCGGGTCATGATCCCTGCTCCCTGCCTACGTCGCCTAGTCAGTACGTGCACCCAATGCCCACTGCCTCATGGGCCCCCGTCTGCCCCTACTCGCAGGCCACGGATGGCCCCCTACAGCATGTCCTGTAAGATGAGAACAGACAAGCCTCGCACCTCTACGCCTCGGTCTATGCGCCCACCCCTCCTCTAGTGTGCTTCTCGCAGCAGCCCAGCAAGCATCGCTGCCCTCCACCGCATCGCTCTCCTCAGGCCCTACTGGTTCCCGAATCTTCTTCACTCTTCCGCTCTGCAGTTACTCCTCAGGCTATTGTCGTTCCCCGGTTGGTCGTGCCAGGCGCAGCGGCAGCAGCACTCCTGTAACAGGCCCTGCCACGTGCCTCGCAGACCGTCTGCTGCACACGCCGCATACACCACGGTCCCTCACTTCTGCTTCATGCGCTTGGCCCTCGAGCGCTTCCGGATTTTGTGCTTCTTCATCTTCATTCGCCGCCACTGCTTGATGGTCGTCGTCTGCAGCTCCTCCGTCCCCGTGGCGCCAGGGGCCTCCCAAGAGAGCGTTTGGCCCCAGCCGCTGTGCAGCCACGTGCCCAACGCCCTGTCTGGTGACTGCTGAGGCTGCAGCTGCCCACTTGCGGACAGGGGCAGCTGAAGACAGCCGTGCGGCAGGTGGAAGAGCGCCTTCAGGGGGTGGACAGGAGCAGTGCTGAGGGCGGGGGCCCTCGCGAGTCGCCAATGCCGCAAGGACTGCACGTTGTCTGCAGTCGATGGCTGCTGTGAGTTGTCGCCGCTGGGTCTTTGAAGGTCACAATGCGCGCTGGCGTGCAACCTAGGACCTGGGCTTAGGCTAAGGGTGGCATCAGCGTATGTCGCTGTAGAGGAACCGCTGCAGCTGCTAAAGCAACTAATTAACCCCGATTTGCCTATGTTTAGCACAGCATTTTCTTCAGAGCGGCAAGCTGTAAGTAAGCCGCAGCGCAAAAGAACGCTGCGCGCAGCCATGCCGACGCGTTGTTGGCAGGACAGTAGTGGCACTTTAGCTATTATGATGGCGTAGATACGCACGCTGTGCGTCGTGCCATGGGGCATCAGTTGAACCGCACGGCAATCGGGCAACACCCGTAGACCCGTTATGTCGCCTTTCTTTCCTGCAGCCAGACCCCACTGTACGCAACAAAGGGCACTTCTTATCAACACAGATGGCATATGACTATAGTATAAACCACTCAGGCTGCTGACCTGGCACTGTCTTCTCACGTTAGGGCTTTCGCGCCGAGACGGCCGCGCGCAGGCTAGTAAGCTCTTGCAATCGCTCTCACGGTAACAACTATGGAACCTAGCGCTGCGTCTGCTGAGGACAAGGCGAAGGTCGAGCACCTTTTCAAGGTAGGTTGGCTCCGTGGGGAAAAGCCCAGTCTCAAGGCCTTCCCAGGACCCACCAGCTCCGCCTGCCTGCAGGTCATCTTCGTGGGGGCCTCCGGCACAGGCAAGACATGCCTCATCCAGCGCCTTTTTACGGACAAGTTCAAGGAGGATGCACAGCCAACCATTGGTGGGTTCCCGCAGCACTCCACTGGGTTTGCCACGTGGCAGGGGGGTACTTCGGGGCACCTCGCTCCTACACAGGTGACAGCTCTAGTTGCCGCAACGCTTATGCATTCATCCCAGGATGCTAGCACCGTCTCCGTCATCAGAAGCTAGCCCGGTATTGTACATGTCGAAGATCTGCCGGCGGCAGGGAGTGCGGGTGTTGCAGTGCAGGTACCGGGGTGCCTGATCTCTCAACAGCAGCCCGTTTACCTTCGGCATGTCAAGCCCGCTTCTCCTTGCCTCGCCATTCATGGGTTCGGCCATGTGGCCCTGGGATGTGGGTAGGGGCTGGCCCATATGCGTCGTACACGTGGCGGCTTTGGCAAGTGGGGTTGACCCATGGGTCGCTGACGACGAGCTGCCTCACCATGGCCTGGGGAGCGCAGAGCTTGCTAAGGCTATTCACTGGATAATACTATTTGTGCAGCTTTGTCTTGAATCGTGCGTGAGCGGTGCCATGCGGGTGGGCAAGGCGGCAAGCTTGCAACACAGCACAGGCAGGCACATGCCTCTCCTTGTGCGTTATAGCATTATGACTCTGTTCGGCGGGGTGTAGTTAGTCTGGCGTGGTATCTTGCAGGCACAGCCCCGGCTGGTTTGGTCGTCTGGCGCCACAAGCCATTGTGTGTATGCAGCAGTGCCACGGCATAAATTACGTGTCAACGGTGCAAGCCGAGAAGGACGTGTGCGCTGGGCTTATCCGGGAAGGGCATGCTTGGGACCTATCCGGAACCAAGGCGGATCTGCACGTGCAGCGCTTGGTCCTCCGTGTGGCCCTGTGCGCTGCTAAACCTCCGGTTGCCCTCCTTGCCCTCCTTGCCCTCCCTGTGCGCACCAGGCTGTGACTTCTTCTTCAAGCGTTACGAGTTCGACAACACGTCGATAGGCGTCACGCTGTGGGACACGGCGGGGGCAGGTGGGCTGGGGCCAGGAGCAAAGTGCACTTCTGCGCCCTTGTGGACGAATTAGGCTGCTGCCAAACGGCTGCTCCTGGGCAGCATGTTGGTAGGATTTCTGCTTCAGGCGTCCTCCTGGTGGGAGTTGCAATCCCCCGCTGGCCCTCACTGCCCACCCTCTGCATGGCGGTTGTGGGTTCATGCAGAAAAGTTCGAGGCGGTCACGGCGAGCTACTACCGGGGAGCACAGGGCGTCGTGTTTGGTGGGTGCGGGAAGGGAAAATTGTGACTTTGGGGTTTGGATTCAGGTGGGCTCGTTTGGCAGGGTTGCATGGGGCTGGCGGCTGGAGTCTGGGTTGGGGCCAAGGGCTTGCGTAACGTTGCATCGTGCCGAAAGGAACGGTCGCCTGGCCGCTGTAAGAGGATTGGGCCCGTTTGCATGGTTTGCGGTGTGTAAATGCTTGCTCAAAGGAGGCCAGTATTCGATGAAACGGGGCAGTTCATAGCTGGGGCCGCCGTTTTCGGTACACGCTGATCTCAGTTACGCCGTGTGGGCACACAAAGCCGCGTCGCGAAGAGAATATGGAGCGGATTGGCGCAACCCACATCGTGTCCTGTTTCCCTACCCTGCTGTACACGCCTTGCCGTACAGTGTACGACGTGACCCGCCGCGAGACTTTGGACGCTATCGGGCGGTACTGGCTGCCGGAGGCGGAGCGCAACGGGACGTACCCAGACGCCGTGAAGATGATCATGGCCAACAAGATAGATATGGTGGGTACAAGGGCATGTGGAGAGGACTTGCCCCTTTCCCTTGTATGCAAACAATTTGTAAGACAACATGTAGCATGAGTCTCTATGCAGGGGACTTGTTTCTTTCGTTGGGTGTGCGGAAGGCATACATTGCATGCTGGTACGGCCATCACGGCTAACACGGTCGACGTGATTGGGGAGGGGTACGGGCTTGCATTAGTACACAAGCGGTATGCGGTTCGTTGGGGGTTACTGTAAAGCGGTATGCCGTGGCCTACTGGACGCTGTCGCCTGCGTAGAGCTAGGCCTTTGAACCATGTGGGCCGGCTTACACACGGTTGACTCTCCGGACTGTGGAAACAGAGGAAGGGCGCAGGCACCGGTGCATGCGCTGAGGGGCCTGTGGCATGGAGCATGTGCGGTAAAACGGCGAGTGGGGCACACAACCACGGCGAAACCGTCCCTTGACCTGCGACTGCGTGCAGGTGGAGGAGCGGGCCGTGGGCCCTGAGGAGGGCGCAGCCTTCGCCGCGGAGCTAGGTGAGATAGGAGTAGGATAGAGCGTTGAACGGAAAGACGAAACGATGGGAACGGTGCTTAATGGTACTCTTGTGCTTTGTCGCCAGCCTGGTGAGGCTGGAGTCCCTGTCATTTCCTTGCACGGGCCGTTTGCGAGGTGTGCGTTTTAGGGCGCCTCCCGGCCCGGCTGGGGTGCACATGTGCCTGTGCCGATGTCAGATGGCGCACGACGTTGTGCCTACGTGTACACGTTAACCAGCAAGAACCCTGCCGCTTTCCACAGCTGCCCAGCCCAGGACTTGGTGCGCCGGAGCAGGTGGCGCTGGACATGACCAACTGCGCAACGCCCCCGCCGCCCTGTGTGTGCGCAGGCTGCATGTACCACGAGACCAGCGCACGTACGGACATGGGCGTGTACGACGCCTTCGTATGGGGCTTACTAACCGCCATCATCGACACGCCCAGCCTGCTGCGGTCGTACGGCCACGACCGGTTGCACGTGGACGGACCAGGGCGGGGGGACGGTGGGCAAGGAGGGCGGGGCGGGGGCGGTGGCGGCTGCTGCGGGTAAGGCAGGATGCCGGGTGGACTGGCGTGGGCGGAGGAGGTTGAGTGGGTGGGGAGTAGTTGCTGTCGGGCAGTTTCTGCGTCACGCGTTTGTGGAAGGCACGACACGCGGTTGGGTTACAACCCGCAGCGCCTCGAGATTGCCGGTGAGGGCTGGGGTTGCGTTTGTGGTCGATTGGAAGCCGTGTCGAATGTGCACCTGTGCACTTTGGGGCGTTGTGGGTGGTGGGCTTGGGGACCTGTTGGCGTCCTGGCGCATGGCAGGCAGTATCATGGAGGTTGCCTGGAGCACGGGAGCGCCCCGGAGCATCCCGGAGCGGTGCCCTCTTGCAGGTACCGCCTTTCATTCCTGTGATTGCGAGGCGCAAGCATACGGCGGCATTGTGCCTTTTGTTCTGTGGCATGGTTTGCGTGGAGGAACGGGTGACCTGGTGCTCCCAGTGGGTGCTCTCGTACTGGAGGCTCCCCTGCTTGGTGTGGCCGATGACGGCAAGTACCGTCGGTATGCGACCTTGCCAAAGCTGCAAGAGTTTTAAGACATCAAATAGGCCTCATCGTCGAGTCTTCGTGTTGAACACTAGAGCGCAGCAAGTCTGCCGATAAACGGAGTAACACCATCGAGTTACTCAGGCTCTTACCGGACTAGGAAGGCTTTGCCATGTCAGCGGCATAGTCGACAATCATAATGACAGCGCCGTTACCTGCGCCGCTTTGACACCCATAGGAATGATGGGGCGGAGGACCATGTTGGCGACGGAATGGCACCGATACCACAGGGCGCTCCAGCCAGTCACCAAAGCACTTATAATTTTTTGCCTTATAAATCATGTTGAATCTCAGTTCAGCATGGCCGGGTCTACAGGCGTGCGCCGGCTGCCACCGCACGTCCTTGCAGAGCTTGCGAACCAGGTGGGCACAGTGGCACAGGGTGGGGCATCCATGGACCACGGTGGGCACATGTGTGTCACTGTGCCCACATTTACAATGCACGACGCTTATATCTATATCTTACTAGCCCTCACAGCATATGATATACTTCCGGTTTTCGCTGCACATTCCATCACGCAAAGTGAGTGCCAAGCAACGACTGTCAGCACGTGCCCCTCCCCGGACGCCCGCTGCCCCTTGTCTCGTTCCCCTGCCCGAGAGCCGTCCCCTGCTTAGTCATCTTACGCGACCTTGCCCTTATTCAACCTCCTGCCTAACCCCGTGCTCCACAGTTACGTCTCATGCATGTGCTTGGATCCCCTTCCCCTGCCCCCATGCCCCCCGCAGCACCATGCAGCACACCAGCTAACACTGTGGGCCCAGACCCATTTTGCGCACGCTCCACACTTGGCCGGGGGCCGGAGCCCAGGGGAAGGGGCCACGCCAGGACCGGGCGCCCTGGACACCCTGTGCATCCACAACGGCACCAGCTGCCGCTTCAACCCCATGGCGCTCGGCAAGACCACATTTCCAACACCTAAGACGTCAGCAGAGAGGTGCGTGGGGCGACATCAGCACGTGTGGTGCGTTACCCTGGGTAGAGAGGCTTTTACTACGCATGTGCGTGCGCTGCAAAGCCTGCAGGGCTGTAGCATGCACACAGGCACCTGCCGGAAGCGTGCAGCTGGGTTCGTCAGACCAGTCTCACCGCAGCCAGACGTAGAATGCTTGGGTGCGGCGGCTGAGCCTGTCAAACTGTCTAGCGCACACCCTTCATTCAGCAGACAGCCCGGTCGCTCGCCCGACTCGCCTGCACAACCCGCCGCTCGCCCGCCAGGATACTGAAGCAGTACGCCCTCGAGTCGTACACCTGCCTCGCCGCCGCCGACGAGAAGTCCTGCCACCAGGACCCCAACTGCCACTGGTACCCCGCCAACGCCACCTCGCCACGTGGCACGTGTGCGCTTGACCACGACCCGCACGTGGACCTGCTGCGTGCCACAGCCACGTGCCCGGACGCCCTGTCCTCGCGTGCTGCCCGGAGGTGCTGGAAGAGCGTCCCCGGGTCGCCAGCGCAGGGCAGCGCGTGTGAGGCGGCGCCCGGCTGCCGGCTGTACCCCAAGGGTACGGACGGGGCGGGCGGTGAGGGCATCCCGCAGGACAGGTGCATGCCGTACAGCCTGGTGTCGGCTGAGGTGAGGGGGATAGTGGGCGGTGGGGAAGGGGGCGGTGGGGTGTGGGCTGGGGTGTAGGTGAATGGGTGAGAGGACGGATGGATGATGCAGGGTGGGTGCGTGTTGGGCGTGGGGCGGGACATGCGAGTGTCCTGGTTCGCTGGAGCAGCTCCATAAGGAGGGGAAATACGCATGGCGCAAGCGTGGACCGGGCTTGGGGCGCTTGCTTGGAACCCCTGGCTTTTCGGTGCCACCAGCCGTAGCTGTCGCCGACTCATGCAGTTAATTTGATGATGGTCCTCGCACAGTTACCTGTTGTCCACGCCCGTTACCGCAGGCCAACTCCACCCACCAGCGGCCGGGCGCCGAGCGACCATCAGTACGGGAAGCGTACGACATCCTGTCCCGGCTGTACGGCCCCGGCTTCGCTAATGCGAAGGAATCATCCGCAGCCGCAGCCGCTGCCCACCACGGCGGCTTCATCCACAACCCACACTTCCTTGCCATGAATGCCGCCCTAATGCACGACGCCCTGGCGAACGAGCAGGAGCCCAAAGCAGGGGGTGTCCTCGTCAAGGCCTTCGGCAGCTGCCCCGCCGGCCCCCTGCACCACGCGTTCCTCACCGCTTGCCGCCACAGCAGCAAGGCCGCCTGCGCAGCAGACCCCAAATGCGAGTGGCTACACGACGCAACGGCCCTCCCGTCCGCCCCCTCGCCCATGGGAGGGCCAGGCTCCTCCACGACACGGGGAGGGGCGGGCGACCCCTGGGCAAGGGTGACGGTGCAGCTTGGGGGCGTCAAGATGGGCAAGGAGGGCCACCCGGGCAAGCTGGGGCTCCGGGGGCGCGGCCACAGGATGCAGGGCGGGCTGCGCGGGGAGCACTGTGTATTAGCTCTGCCCACGGTGGTGGAGCTGGTGATGGGCTGGTCGCCGTTCACGCAGGCGGTGGTCAAGGTGGGTGAAGGTGTGGGTAAGGGCGAGGTGCTGTGGGCGTGTACCACATTGCGTGTGTGTGGAGCCATGAAAGGTGTTGCAAAGGTCAGGATGCACAGGTCGAGCGCACGCGTGCGCTGGGCAAGCACTGTCAGGTTACCCCGTATGGCTCAGTCGATTGGTTGCACGCAGTACGAGGAATCACCACGTCCGGATCGACCCTCTCTATCCTGCTGAGCATGCAAGCTGCGGTGCTGCATCCTGAATGCCGACTGCACTGCACAGCCCCCTCCAGCGGCGATCCTCCCTACCGACCTCTCGTATACCTGTGCACGTTTGCTTGCAGGCCGATGCGGCGTGCGCCGCTGCGGGCAGCTCTGTGGACCGCTGCAAGGCCGTCGACCTGGCGGCCGCTTCAGGGGCCGGGCAAGGAGGGAGGAGTGTGCGGTAGAGGCTTGTTGACACGTGACCAGCACGGTGTCGTTGAACGGTACGGCAGCTGTGCGGACCACTGCCGTATAGTGGGTTATGGTGCTCAGGGGCGGTGGGGGAGGCGGAGCGAAGGCAGGGGCAGGGGCCGCTATGGGGGCTGGCGGTAGGGCAGCACTGCGGCCCGTCGCCATGGAGCTGGGTGGTGGCGACAGGGGAGGTGAAGCGGGGGGCAGAGGTGGGGGTCACGCCGGGGGCCGGGCAAGGAGGAAGGCGGATGCGGTAGAGCAGGGCAGAGGACCTTTCACACATGACAGGGCAGCTGTGCGGACCGTCGCCAGCGATGCCCGGTCGTGGACATGGAGCTGCATGAAGCTAAGTGGCGACAGGGGAGGCTGCGCGGGTGCGGGTGCGGGGGCTGCTTCGGGGGCCGGGCAAGGAGGGACGCGGGTGCGGTTGGGGACTTGGGGTTTGTTTGACAGGTGATCGGTAGGCGCGGGATGCTGACCTTGCAAGGATATGGTGTAAGAACCTGGATATGGTCTTGCCCTGTTTAGGCATGATGCTTGGCTGCTATTCGTGGTTTCGTGCCATACGTACGGCAGCGTCCGTCAAGGATGCAGGAGGAAGGGCGAAAGGAGGTAGCAATTGTCAACACGACTCCGGCGCAGGAGCCACATGAGTTCAGCGTCGGTCGGAGTGATCCTGAAAGGTCTCAATGGTTACGTTGGCATTGAGGGGCTCGGCCCAAGCCGTAGCTCAGGCTCAGAAGGCCTGGACAAGAGCCCCTGCAGAGATCAGCTGGTCCGCTGTGTGCTGTCACGTTTACATTTGCATAGAAACCTGCAAACGAGTACGGTGTCCGACAACTGCATCCGGCATTATGGCAACGAAACATCTCATGCCCGACACTCTCTTCCAGAACCTGACCAACCGCGGTACGCCTGGCGCCGATCTGGAGCTCAGCTGCTGACGCCAAGGCGGCACAGCGTCACACAGAAGATCAGCATGCTGCCACAATTGGCGCAGCGTCGTTGCCTGCCAGACACAACCCGCCGTCGCTCGCAGCTACATCCCGCACAGCACCCAAGCAGACTTTACCTACATAATAGCCCCTCACGCCATGGTTGCGGCGTGTTGCACGCGCACCAGCGATTCCATACCTGCTGCCCCTCCTTCTTGCCAAGTTTGGCCATGCAAAACGTTAAGCCACCCCTACTGCCAGCATCCTCTGTATATTCTGACCCACAGCCCAGCCCGTGTATCTTAATCGCCAAGGCAACCGGGGCCACCCTTCAATGTCGTGTCCACGTACCGGTACCCACACACGTGCTTCCGGCGTTGCCGGCACACCAGGTACACCTTGCTGTTTTCGTCCACCTTGCACACTACTAACCACCACTATCGATATCGCTACAACAAAGCTACCGTGTGACACAATCACCTAAGCACTGCACGCTGTACTACACTGCGCCCGACAAAGAGATGTACGAAAAGAGAGTTGTACCCGGCTGAACCTTGAGACTGGAGAGGCCCTTCCGCAAAGAAGGGGCAAAAAAGTGCAAAGCGACCAAAACCCACTGGCGACACCTGAGGCACCCACACGAGTCTCATGGCCCCTGTCTATGTGCGCGAGCCTCACCCGAATCCAAGGTCCCGGCTCACGTGTTACTGTGTCGCAGGGGGACGCAGCACCCCTGGCCAAAATTGTTCCCAGCTGCTGGCAGGCGATGAGCCCCTTATGTCCTCACCCCACCCTAACCCCACCATACACCGTGAGCCACCAACTACATTGCTGTACACTCAGTTACCACCACTGCGAGCCACGTGTTGGAAACAAAAAGACGAAGAGACCAGTAGCCACCAGGGTAACCCCCTCAATCGACACGTGGCAAACCGTCAGTCCACAGTATCCCTACCACTACATCTACCTGAAGGCAACATTATCACTTGTAAGCCCTCCGCTTCAGCTGTATTCGCCCATTTCCATCTCCCATCTGCTACCCATCGGCCCAGGCCTCCTCGCCCTTACCCGCCCATTACCAGCCCCCCATCGCGGCATACGCCATCGCCCCCACGCTCGCTCCCACCGCAAACCCCACACCCCCTGCAGCTGCCACCAGCTTCCAAGGCCCCACGCCCAACGACCCGCCGCATGCCTGCCCCTTTCCGCCCTCGCCCAGCGCCGCCGCCATCCACTTGCCCGCATCACCCAAAACGCCTCTCGCCGCCACCAGCTCCACCACACGTGCCTCCAGCTTCAGCAGCGCCGCCTGCGTGGCCGCAAAGCCGTACGACCTGCACCTCGTGCCGTACGGGCCTGCTCGTGATGTACGGCAGGGGGTGTTGTTCGGAGCGATTAGGCCCCGCAGCAGCTGCAGCAGCCGCGTGCGCCGCAGCTCCGCGGCAACGGTGTGGTGGAGCTTGGGCGGCAGCTGCGTGCGGCGGCGTACGGCATGAGGGGTTGCAGCAAGGGGCATTGATTCTGGAACGCGCAAGCGGGCTTGCAGTCGCTTTGCACGCGAGCCAGCAGGTGTAAGGTGACTAGAACTGTAGGACAGCACAGCGCATGATCAGCTACAGTGTCTAAGCTACTCATACGCCGTGTTGTCCTACAGTCCTGGTTGACGGTCCCTTCTGCAGGTCTTGCAGGCAATGCAGCCACTGTGGGGCCCCCTGACCGCGACCCGAAGCATGCCAGCAGCCCAGCACTGCTCGCCCATGCCTCGTCCATGCCCCCCCCCCCCCATTCAGAACTATTTAATTTCATTACTCCTTTCCCCTCCCCCCCCCATGTGCCCCACCTTGTCCAACAGGAGCGTGCCCAGCAGCCTCATCGCCGCCGGCAGCAGCGGCTGCTCCTCCGCCACCTCCTCCCGCCCCGCGCCCCGCCGCCGCCCGCCGCGGCCGCCACCCACCGCCGCCACCTCGCCCCAGTCCGTGTGCTCCCGCATTGCCGCCACTGCGCGCCGCAGCGCCCCTGCCTCCAGCAGCTGTTGTCGGATGGCCTCGTGTGCAGCGTCCTCGCCTGGGGATAACCATGAACAGTTCGCAACATTTGGAGTGTGCTCAGGGTTGCAATAACTGTGCAGCGTCCTCGCCTGGGAAGTATGCGAAGAACCACGCACAATACCCCAGTTGGATGACTTCCACTTATGTGCCGTAGTTCTTGATAACATGGTAGACCGTCAAAACACAGCGCCACCTGATGTTAATAAGGGTTGCGGTATCTGCCCCGCGGATAAGCTGCTCCTGCGTGAGGCCCCGTGCGCAGCTGCAGGCCTCGCGCGGACATGGCCTGCCAACCAGGTACTGTCACTCCCTGCGCTTTTGCAGTCGTGGACGGACACCGCGATGGTAAGCATGTGATTGGCAACAGCCCTGCCCACCTTCCACCAGCTCCGCCAGCAGCTCCATGCCCGCCACCTGCACCCCCACGTGGTACGGCAGGGCGTCCAGCGCGCCCAGTACGACACCCAGGCCCCCGTACGCCACGTGCGCCTGCGGGGAAGTAAGCGTGCCGGACATCGAGTGAGCTACACGAACGGCCGCAGGCGCAAAGTGGAATCCCATCGGACAGCACGCGCGGACAACAGCCGACGCCAATGTCCAAAGCCGCAGGAATGCCGTTGGACGGCGGCAGACAGCCCACACACTCAGCCAGCGCACGGACCACGCCTAGTACACGCTCACCTGCGTCATGGCCGTACCCTGCACCAGTAGACGCAGCACCGTAAGCGCCGCCAACGCCAGCTGGCCGCCCTCCGCATCGGCCTCCACCTCGCCCCGGCCCGTACTCGCCTCGAGTACACCGCAACCAGACACAGCGCCACCGCCGCCACCTGCAGCACCCTCGCCGTCCCCTGCTGTGTCGAAGCCACCTCCCAGCCCCAGCCCCAGGCGTCTCCTCAGGCGCGCAACCACGCCCTCGGGTTGCTCCTCACCCTCCGGCCCAAGCTTCTGTCCAATCCCCGCACCCCTCTCCAACACACCCAGCAGCACCTCCGCCCCGCCCATCTTGGCAAGCGCCCACTGCATCAGTGCCGTACGGTCCTCCCCCGGGGTCAGCAGTGCAGCGAGTGTACGGCAGGCCGAGTGAAGCAACGGGTACGGCGTTGGTCCGTACGGCGCCGACGGCGGCGCGCCCTGGGCGCGCTCGCTGCCGGTCGCGGGTCCGCTGTGCACGTGTGCGGCAGCAATGCCCGTGGTGGAAAAGGGAGTCCCGAGGGTGGAGGAGGAAGAAGCTGGGCATGCGGCAGCTGCGGTGTAGCAGGCAGCGGTGCTACTGGAACGGGAGGTGGTGGTGGTGGCGGTGCTGGTGGCTGTGGGGTGCACCTGCTGCCAGGGTCCCCGCATGGCGGCCAGGCACGCTTGCAGCATGGCGTGATGCCGCAGGGAGTCGCGGACCTGAGGCGGCGGGCGCGCATCGAGCAGAACGCCGTTAGGTTTTCGCTGACCAGGCCCCCCAATGCTGATGCATGGCGGATCAATTGGTCGCAAAGTGTTCATCTTCAACATCCCGTTGCCAAGCATTTTGCAGCCAATGCTCGCCCCTAGTCCCTGTAACACGTGCTCCCACCTCCGGACTTCCGCCCGCCAGGCGCGCCAGCGCCCCCAGCAGCGTCAGGCATCGCTCCTGGGCAGCTGCCGCCAGCTCCGGGCCCAGCGCCTCGCGGCGACCGCCGCCCCCCGCCGCCTCCCGCTCCGCCTCCTCCCCCCCTGCGGCGGCCTCTAGCAGCCCCTGCATGCGGCTCAGCAGCTCCTCGCCCTGTGGGTTGGGAGAAGGCCACGGCATGCACGTAGGCAGGCGCTTAAGCACGCATATGGGCAGGTTCCTACACTCCTTGCACGCTCAGCAGCTCCTCGCCGGCTCAGCAGCTCCTCGCCCTGTGGGTTGAGAGACGGCCGAGGTGAAGGTGTAACGTCCTGTAGGCATGTTCCTACACACCTTGTTAGCATTTTAACCCATCTAAAACGAAGCCGTGCCTTGCAAGCATGAGCTCCTTGGATTCACAGGGCACATACGGTACATCACAAGTGCACTCCGGGTGTTTCAGCAGTGTGCCTAAGGCTCAAGCAGGCATCGAGCATATGATCGACCGGCTTTCCACGTGTCCCTAACACACGCGACGCCCCCCACCGTAGCCACACTCACCTGCCGCACGTGCAGCCGCGACGCCGGCAGCGGCAGCTCTCCGTCGCTCAGCGGCACCAGGTCGTGCATGGAGGGCGGGCAGCTGAAGCCCAGGGGCGGCGCCGGCGCCGCCGGCGGCAACGAGGAAGACGACGGCCCGCGCCTGCTGCCTGCCCTGCCCCCCACAACTCCACCGCCGTCGTCGATACGGCTGTCTCTGCCACCCCAGCCGCCCTCCCGTGGCGTGGCGACAGCGGGCGGAGGCGTCCGGGCCTCCTGATGGACTGGGGCAGGGAAGGTCCCACCACCCGAGCCCAGGACAGCGCTGGTGCTGTGGCACCGACCCACGGGTTCGCGGGACCGTCCCTGGCCCTCAAACCGAGTGTAGCCAGAGCCTGCTGCAGAGCCTGCGCCCTGCCCCGGACCCGTTGCGGCGCCTTCCTCCATGTGGAGGTAAGGAAAGCGGGCCTCGGAGAGGGACCTTCGGGGCAGGGAGCGGCCACCAGCACCCTCGCCGCCCCACCGGTCCCGGGATGTGCCCGGCAACTCGTACACGGCCCTGGTGGCGGGGCTGTGGGTCTGGGTCGCTGATGCAGCTGGTGTTGGTACTGCTGGTCCGTCCTCGGCTGAGGCGTGGGCAGCTAGGTACGCGCGCATGAAGGGTGACGGGCCGCCGGACGGGTCCCCATGGCCCGGGGCAAACGAGCCCGACCGGTGGACGCCCGTGTCCGCCCTGCGCCTGTGCCCGCCAAGCATGAGGTGCTGCCCTCCACCCTCCTGCTGCTGCAGCGTGTACCGGTATTCTTGCTCTCCCAGGTGGTTTCCCTCTTCAGGGTCCTCAGCATGGTGGTAATGACCGTGCGGCTCTGCGCACTCGGCGCCGCTGCCGTCATTGTCGCCGGCCGGAGACCTGTCGTACGGCGTGTCGTACTCTGCGGCCAGATCCGCCGTGCCGTACATGAGGCGCTCCAGGGCCCGGGCGGGGCGGTTGATGACAATGAGGTCAAGGTCGCGCGCCGTGCAGCCGCTGGAGGGGGCAGGCGGGTAAGAGCCAGGCGGACAGACTGAAGGGTTTTGAACAAGAGTCATGCAAACATTCGCCTGCGGCGCTGCAGATCAGTCATTTTCATTCGTGATATGCCAAATGCGCTGCGGAGCTGAGTCTCCAGGGTGCATTCGTACCACCCTTATACACACAGGCTGTGCGGGTTGGGTCTGTCCTCTTGCCTGTGCCGTCCTGGGGCCGCGGTTTGTTTGCCCTAGGTGAGTAGACCCCCGCGTGTGCTGTCGGGCGTTGTCCCGTGTTT
>VFQN01000271.1_pt1 | contig 104926 bp, 103 predicted proteins | sample 3512371 | NCBI WGS metagenome assembly VFQN01 (sample SAMN10412370, study PRJNA504923) | tailings metagenome | isolation source: Replicate 2 from Balatoc abandoned mine | place: Philippines: Itogon, Benguet | collected 2017-08-28 | reverse complement strand
CACCTCGATGTTCCAGACCTTCGTCGATTCGCTCAACAACCAGATCGCCGCGCAGAACACGCTGATCAACAAGCTGACCATCGATACCGAGCAGCGCATCGTGCTCTACAAGGCGCTGGAAGATTCGTTGAAGACGGCCGCCCAGCAGGATGTGGCGCACAAGATCAACACGCTCGGTTCGCAGGTCGATACCGCAGCAGAAGAGACCATGGCCGGCATCGGCTCGGCCGCCCAGCGCCATATCGGCGACCTTCTCGAAATGCACGAGAAGAACATGCTGTCGACCCAGGACATCCAGCGCCGCAAGAAGCTCGCCGACGATGCTTTCGCGCGGCGCTTCCAGGCCGTGATGGACAAGCACAACACCGCCAATTACGTGAAGCAGTGATGGTTGCAGGCATGCCATGGCCCCTCACCCTAACCCTCTCCCCGCGAGCGGGGAGAGGGGACTTGCCCCATGAACGGCTGTTGGCTGGGGAAAGGCGTGCGGCATATCTCCTTCGCCCCGTTTACGGGGAGAAGGTGGCCGGCAGGCCGGATGAGGGGCGACTGCGGACCGCCCGCGAGGATGCTGCGCCATGAACGCCTCTGCCGACAGCGCCGTCGCGCAATATTTCTCCACCATCCGCGCCGCCCTTGGCGGGCTGGAAATCTTCCTTGCCGACCGCAACTCGCCACTCTACCGCAACTCCGTGGTAGGCGAGATCGTCGTGCCCTATCTTGCCAGGCTGAAGGCCTCCTTCGCCTGCTGGGAAAACCGCATCGGCTTCGTCCAGCAGTTTCGCGTGTCGCGCGCCGAGAGCGGCTTTCCGGTGTTTCAGAATGTGCTGGAGCTGGAAAACGACCGGCAGAGCGCGGAAAAACGGCTTGCTGCGATCCCGAACGCCGACCAGCTGCGCGGCGAGATGGCGGATTTCATCCTGCGCCAGAAGGCCTTTCCGAGCGACCTCCAGGCACGCATGGCCGAACGGCTCTATCTGGAGCAGATCGGCAAGGGCGACATCTTCTCGCCCTTCGTGCTGCCCGAGACGATCCGCGTGGCGGTCAATCCGAAGACCATGCGACCCTACTATTTCGTGTGCTGGGGCGCTTTTGACGGCACGGCGACATTGCCGATGGTCTATATGGCGACCATCGAGGATTCGGGCGAAAACGTCATCAACATGCTGGTGACGAAAGACGGCAAGCTCAATCCTGATGTGGACATTCCGCTGCCGGTCGGCGGCCTGCTCAATCCCGAGCTTGCCAGCCGCTTCGACGATTTTGCGCTGAAGAACAGTGCTTACTCGCTGACGCCGGCGACCATCGCCACCAATCTCGACAAGGATTTCCCGACGCTGCACCCCAAGCAGCTGCGCCGCATCGTGCTGGGCCCGTTCTATTCGGCCGGAATCACCGAGAACAACGAACGGGTCAACGAGATCCTTTCCAAGGTGAGGAAGCCGGAAAATGCCTGGCTTTTGACCTGGACGGTGCAGGAGGTCTTTTCCAAGGCCGAGCGGCCGGCGCAAAAGGGGTTCTGGAGTTCCACCCCGGCGCAGGAGGAGTTCCATATCGAGACCAACGATCTCGAGGCCGCCCGCATGGGTGTCAGCGCCTACGAGAAACACGCGCTGGTGCCGCACGATGCCTATCAGGCGCTCTATGCCGCCGGCGAGACCGCCGGCATTTTCGGCGCTTACAAGGTGCACGTGATCTCGGGCAACCAGGTGATCAGCGAAGGCTAGGCTCTCCTCTCGCCTCGCCGGCCTTGTTGAACACCGGCTGCAAAGGGCTCCGCGGAGCCTAAAATCTCTCGGTGGCTCTTCGTCGCCGAATTTTCGGAAGGACTGAGACCGATGAGCCTCAATGCCGGACTGACGACGATCCACGAAGACGATATCGCCAAGCACCAGGCGACGGCGCAGAGCCTCGTCACAAAGCTCGTCATCCTCGAAAGCGAAGACGGCAAGAGCGGCACAGCGCTCGCCGGCACCGGCCGGCGTTTCGTCTCCACCGTCTCGACCGCCGGCACAAGACGCACGCGTGAGGTGGAACTCGCAAAAACCATCCAGTCCGTGCATGCAGCCGATCCGCTGCTGACGCCGCAGCAGCATGCCGTGCTCTTCCGCTCCCGCCGTGGGCTGCAGGTGGCGCTGGCGGTGACGGATGCGTTTTCCCGCCAGACCAATCTGGAGGGCCTACAGGCGCGCAATCTCGCTTCGCCGCTGGCGGGCGACGAGGCCAACCAGTTCAAGGCGCTGCTTTCCGCCTCCGCCTACATTGCCGCCTTTACCTTCGCCGCCTATCTCGGCGCGACGCTGCCGGGCGAGGGGGAGCCGGTGGAGGATGGCGGCGAGCCGGATTATCTCTTCGATACGCCGCAGGATGCCTTGAAAAGCATGGTCGCCGGTCTTGACGGCACGCTTGCCGGAGCGCCTGACGATGCGGCGCTCATCAGCCGTGCCCGCGCCTTTTCGCGCGTTGCCATCGAGGGGCTGATCGGGCGTCGCGCGCGCTTCACCGGCCTTGCCGGCTTCGAGAATGCCCATATCCGCATCGAGCAGGACGATTTCACGCTTTCCGGTTTCGACGTTGCGCCCGGACAGAAGCGCAAGCCGCTCACGATGACCTTCAAGAAACCGGAGGAGATCATCGGCAACCACATCGCCAAATACCAGGCGATGAAGCTTGCCAAGATGCTGGTCGCCTATGATTTCGAGCGCCAGCTCAACCCTTTCGTCGAACTCGGCGGCTTCCTCTTCACTTTCATTGGCGACGGCATGCCGGGCACCGGCAAGACGATCCTCATCCAGATGCTCGCCGGCCTCGTCAACGGCTACTGCCAGACCGCCGGCTATTCCTTCCACTACGGGAATTTCGGCGTCGACCAGATCTCGTCCTACCAGGGAAAATCCGGCCAGAACTGCAAGGAATTCGTCAACAACGTCATTAATCCCAAGGCGATCGGGTTCGGCACGATCGATGATGTCGACCAGGTGGCTGCGAAACGGTCCGACGACCGCGCCTCCGCCGGCCAGCACGAAGTCACCGCCGTTTTGATGGAGAGCTTTGCCGGCGCCTCGACCGTGGTGCGCGGCAACTGCACCTTCGGCATGTTCTCCAACTATCCGGAAAATGTCGATGACGCGCTCCGCCAGCGCGCCGGCGCGCGGTGGCTTGTCGACGGGCCGCAGACCGAGGACGACTATATCGACATCTTCGCCATGCTGGTCGGCAAGAACCATGCGATCCCGCTCGGCGGGCACACGCTTTTCGAGGGGCAGGAGATCAAGCGCGCCGTCTCCACCTCCTATGGGCAGCATGCCAAACCGCAGGAAGACGGCCTGCTTGCCGTCTGGGAGATGCACGAGAAGGAGCACGGCGCGATCAAGACGCTCGCCGATATCGGCGCCTATCTGCACCGCATCAAGATTGCCGAACCGCGTTTTACCGGCCGCGCCATCAAGAACATCACCGATGCCATCAAGATGCGCGCCATGGACGTGGAGCTGCCGGACGACTGGTTCGCGACGGCCGGCGCTTTCATGCACAAGGGCTACGACGAGAAGAAGGCGATGATCGAGGAGCTGCGCGGGCCGATCACCATGGAGATGGTGCTCCAGGAGATCAACCGCTACGCCGACAGCGAATTCCGCTACACCGACAAATCCGACGACGCTGCCGTTTCGGACATCATCCGCCGCGAACGCCAGCGCGAAAAGGCGATCCACGAGATCGAGACGATGAAGGCGGAGGGGCGGTGGTGATCGCGGGAGTGCCCCTCATCCGGCCTGCCGGCCACCTTCTCCCCGCAAGCGGGGAGAAGGGATTTGCGGTAATGGGTTCCCCCGATCAACAGCCTTTTACGGAGTATGTTCCCTCTCCCCGCTTGCGGGGAGAGGGTTAGGGTGAGGGGCAAATGCGCGGCGCAAACGAGCGAAAGACCGTCAAGGCCCGCCGACTGCGCCAAGTCGACAATGATGCAGAGGCATTGCTTTGGTCCGACTTGCGTGGCCGTCGTCTGAACGGTCTCAAGTTTGTGCGGCAATTCGCGATCGGGCCATACTATGCTGACTTTGCGTGCCGGGAGAAAATGCTGGTGGTCGAGGTTGACGGGAGCCAGCATGTCGGTAGTGAGTATGACCAGAAACGAAATGAATTCATGCGCATAAATGGCTGGTCAGTTGCCCGCTTCTGGAACGTTGATGTAATAGGAGAGCGCGAGGCTGTGTTGGAAACGATTTTGGCAGCGTGTGAAGGGCGTCTTTCCGAGCGCGTATCGGCAGCGGACTTTACATATCTGCCTGCAGCGGAGCGCCCATGAAACGCCTCCTCGAAGCCGAATTGATCTATGGCCGGCTGCTGCCGGTCGATGAGCCGCATCTCGTCGAGCGCTACAACAAGGCGCTCGACGGGTTCGGCATCAAGCGCACCGCTCTGACCAGCTTCCGCATCGACATGACCGGTTTTTCGCCTGAAATTGCCGACGAACTTGGCGACCGGGACTACCTCGATCCGAACCGCGTCAACCGCCGCTTCGTCATCATGACGCCGGAGCAGGTGAACCTGCCGGTGGTGCATACGAGCTTTTCCAACACCGCCGCCCTGATGCACGAGTTCTTCTCGGCCAATGCGCGGGCGATCAACGCCATCACCATCCGCGATGCGCTCTATGGCGAGATCGAGGATTCCGTTTCCGTCGTCAACGACATCGACGACCTGCTGTCGATCAACGAGGTGCGCTTCAAGGTGCTCTCTGCCGAGGACATGCTGGGCAAGGCGGCGGAGCTGCGCGGGCTGGTCGATCGGCTGAAGACCGTACCGAATGCCTGGTCGGATGACACCATGCTCAACCGCATGGTGGAGCTTGCCAAGCAGACCGGCGACATTCGCCAGAACGAGCTCGTCTTCCGCCACGAAGCCTATTGGGCGAACCATTTCGGCGGCGTCTATGTCTTCCTCGACGACAAGACGACGACCGTCATCTGCGATCCCTCCGTGCCCGGCTTCCGCCGCTCGCGGCCCTGGCAGGTGAGCTATATCGCGCTTGACGATCACAAGCGCATCTTCGATTTCCTGGCTTCCACCAAACGGCTGGAGCTGCCGCGCGCCTCGTGGGTGGAGCCGTCCGGCCTTTTCCAGCATCGCGCGGAGATGACGGTCGTCGGCCTCGTCAACCGGGGCGATCCGACCGCCGATCTCGAAAAGGCCGACCGCATCTGGCTGCAGACCTGGATGCACCGCAACGCCGAGCTCGTGGCGCGCGACGGGACCTACCCCTTCCTGCAGGAGGCGATCCGTACCGTCGCGTCGACGGGCGAGATCAAGATCAACGAGGTATCGCCGGAGCGGCGCTTCATGCTGGTACGCGCCGCACCGGCGCACCCGGACCAGTGGCTGGTCAACCGCCTGATTTCGCAGATGGTTCCCTACGACTTCGTCTCCCGCTTCGTCTTCGACAAGCAAGGGTTCTACGCCGCCTACGAACAATACAGCGAAAAGTTCCGCGCCTATGTTGTGACGACGTTGACGCGGACCTATCTGCAGGACAAGGCTGCCTTCCGCAGGAAACTATTCGGTATCAAAGAGGACGACGCCCATGCTTGACCCGATCGTCGCGTTTTTCCAACGCATCTTCGCGGCCATCGGCCGGGGCATCGGCCTCGTGATCGCCTGGATCCTCTGGCCGTTCATGACGGTGACGAACTGGTATCGGGCACGCGGCTGGATCATCAAGGGGCCGATCGGCATCGGCCTTCTCGTGCTCATCGGCTTCTACGCCTATTTCATCTGGCAGACCCAGATGTGGAGCGGCTTCAACCCCGACTACGTCAACAGCTACAACCTTGCCCAGCGCAAGCAGGATGCCGGTACGGCCGCCTCGGGCGCCCAGGCGACAACGCCGGCAACGGGGGAGGTTGCCGAGCCGGAGCCGAAGACCTGCGTGCGCTCGGCGATCGTCGACGTCACGGCCGATCTCATCGACTACAATGTCGACCAGAACGCCTGGATCTCCTCCATGCTGCTCTACAAGCTTGGGCTCTTCGGCCTCGACTGGGACAAAACGCCCTGGTTCGACAACAAGGCCTCGTTTCAGCGCGGTATCAACCAGGCGGTCCGCCGCACGGCGGTGGAGCTCGTCGATTCGCTCGGGCGCGTGCGCGGCACCTCGGGCATCAATGCCGATCTCCAGCGCGCCCGCGGCAATATCCAGTTCGATGAGGAAACCTGGTATTTCGGCTCGGATTCGCTGCTGCCGAAGACCCCGACGCCGAACTACTATCGCACGGCCATGGCGGACCTGCGCAAGTTCAACGCCTCGCTCGAAGCCTGTGACGCGATCTTCGACGGCCGCTCGGACAACCTGATCGAATTCCTCGACCGCATCGCCAACGATATCGGCTCGACCTCGGCCATCATTCGCGAGCGGTCGGAGTTCCACAATGGCGGCTGGTTCGATACGCGTGCCGACGACCGTTTCTGGTTCGCCTACGGCCAGCTCTACGGTTACTACGGCATCCTCGCCGCTGCCGGTGCGGATTTCGACGCCGTCATCAAGGCACGCGGCATCGAGCCGCTCTGGGTGGAGAGCATCAAGCAGCTGCGGTCCGCGCTGAACATCCAGCCGGCAATCATTTCGAACGGCCGCGAAGACGGGTGGATCATGCCGACGCATCTAGCCACGATGGGCTTCTACATTCTGCGCGTGCGCTCAAATCTCGTCGAAATGCGCGATGTGCTGGCGCGATAAATAAGGCAGAGCTTTTAAAGCGGCGCGCGTCGGATAACGCGCGCCGCTTTCGTTTCAGGCGCAAATTTATCTCCGTGTGTCGCTTCTGGTCTAGCGGGCGGCAAAACCCGGTGTGGCATCGCCACGGGCTTCACGGTGAAATGGCGCGCCAGACAAGGAAGGAAGCGCCGCCTTCGGGGGAGGAGCCCGGTTGCGGTAGCAGTGCCGAAAGGGAGCGACACCGCATGGCCGACGTGAAATCCGATATCGAAATAGCCCGCGCCGCAAAGAAGAGGCCGATCCTGGAGATCGGCGAAAAGCTCGGCATTCCCGCCGAGCATCTGTTGCCCTATGGCCATGACAAGGCGAAGATCAGCGCCGAGTTCATTGCCGGGCAGAAGGGCAAGAAGAACGGCAAGCTGATCCTCGTCACCGCGATCAATCCCACGCCGGCCGGCGAAGGCAAGACGACGACGACGGTCGGCCTCGGCGACGGCCTCAACCGCATCGGCAAAAAGGCGATCACCTGTATCCGCGAGGCCTCGCTCGGGCCGTGCTTCGGCGTGAAGGGCGGAGCGGCCGGCGGCGGTTACGCGCAGGTCGTGCCGATGGAGGACATGAACCTTCACTTCACCGGTGACTTCCACGCCATCACCTCGGCACACAACCTGCTTTCCGCGCTCATCGACAACCACATCTACTGGGGCAACGAGCAGAACATCGACATCCGCCGCATCGCCTGGCGGCGTGTCATGGACATGAACGACCGGGCGCTGCGCCACATCGTCGCCTCGCTCGGCGGGGTCGCCAACGGTTATCCGCGCGAGACGGGTTTCGACATCACGGTTGCCTCGGAGGTCATGGCGATCCTCTGCCTTGCGACGGACCTGAAGGATCTCGAAAAACGTCTGGGCAGCATCATCGTCGGCTATCGCCGAGACAAGTCGCCGGTCTTTGCCCGGGATATCAAGGCGGACGGCGCGATGACGGTGCTGCTGAAGGATGCCATGCAGCCGAACCTCGTGCAGACGCTGGAGAACAATCCGGCTTTCGTGCATGGCGGCCCCTTCGCCAACATCGCGCACGGCTGCAATTCGGTTGTCGCAACCACGACGGCGCTGAAACTCGCCGACTATGTGGTGACGGAAGCCGGTTTCGGCGCCGATCTCGGGGCGGAAAAATTCTTCGACATCAAGTGCCGCAAGGCCGGGCTGAAGCCGGACGCGGCGGTGATCGTCGCCACCGTGCGCGCCATGAAGATGAACGGGGGCGTGAAGAAGGACGATCTTGGCCGGGAAAACATCGATGCGGTGAAAAAGGGCTGCGCGAATCTCGGTCGTCATGTGCAGAACGTCAAGAAATTCGGCGTGCCCGTCGTCGTCGCCATCAACCATTTCATCTCGGACACGGATGCGGAAATCCAGGCGGTGAAGGACTATGTCGCGACGCTCGGCGCGGAGGCGATCCTCTGCCGGCACTGGGCGCTCGGCTCGGCCGGCATCGAGAACCTTGCGCGCAAGGTGGTGGAGCTGGCCGAATCCGGATTGTCGCAGTTCTCGCCGCTCTATCCCGACGAGATGCCGCTGTTCCAGAAGATCGAGACCATCGCCAAGGACATCTACCATGCCGGCGAGGTGATCGCGGACAAGTCGGTGCGCGACCAGTTGCGTATCTGGGAGGAGCAGGGCTACGGCAACCTGCCGGTCTGCATGGCCAAGACGCAATATTCCTTCTCGACCGACCCGAACCTGCGTGGCGCGCCCTCGGGCCATACGGTGCCGGTGCGCGAAGTGCGCCTTTCGGCCGGTGCCGGTTTCGTCGTCGTCATCACCGGCGAGATCATGACCATGCCGGGCCTGCCGAAGGTGCCGTCGTCGGAAAAGATCTTCCTCAACGAGGAAGGTTTTATCGAGGGGCTGTTCTGAGGCGGGCGTGTTGGCGCTCTCGCACTCTGTTCCGTCATGGTCGGGCTTGACCCGACCATCCACGCTACACCCGCTGCATGGATCCTCGGGTCAAGCCCGAGGATGACGGAGGGGAGAACCGGATATCTGAAGGTCCAGAAGGCCCTACGCCCGCCCAAGATAATCCAGCTTGCCCACTGCGACGCCATTGTGGCGCAGGATCGCGTAGGCGGCCGTCAGGTGGAAGTAGAAGTTCGGCAGGGCGAAGGTGAGGAGATAGTCCCTGCCGGAGGAGCTCAGCTCTCCGCCGCGTGTCTTTACCACGACGGTACGGTCCTCCGCGCCTTCGAAGGCGGCTTCCGGCACGCTGGCGAGATAGGCCGTGGTCTTCTCGATGCGGGCGCGCAGATCAGCCATTGTGGTTTCGTCATCGGCAAAGCTCGGTGCCGCCGTGCCAGTCAGGCGCGCGGCGGCGCCCTTTGCGGTGTCGCTCATGCGCTGGATCTGGCCGGCAAGCGAAAGCATGTCCGGTGCTAGGCGGGCATTGACCAGAATTTCCGGTTTGATCTTCTTGTCTTCAGCGAAGGCCTCTGCCTTGTCGAGCAGCTTGGCGAGCACGGTAAAGCCACGCTGGAAGGCCGGGGTGGAGAGATCGTAGGGGGTGATGGACATGGCGGGAACCTTGTTGGGCAGAAAGGACGAAAGGCCGGAAGGCCCCGCCTGAAATAGGGCTGCCACCCGGGTTTTTCAGGAGCCGGCTGGAATATAATCCTCCTACCAGCAATAGCGGTAGCCGCCGCGCCGGTCCTTCACGTCGAGATGCAGGTGGTTCTGGTGCGCCGCGTCGCTGCCGGGGTCGAGCACCGTGGTGAAGTAGAGGCAGGCTGCCTCCGTGATGGTGCGCTGGAACGCGCCTTCGAGGGTCGGCTCCTTGTCCGCCGGGCGGATCGTGACGGTCTTGCCGCTTTTCAGCGTAAAGCCGGCAATGTCCACGGCGTTGCCGAAGGCGTGTTCGGAGATCTTGCCGTCCTCGGCGTTGTTGCGGTTGCGGCAGACATAAGCCGAGGCCTGGGAGAGCATGGTGACGGTTTCGCCGGGCATGGCGGCTTGGAGGGACGGTTTCACCGATCCCTCCATCCAGCGGGCGAGCTGTAGCGCAGTCTCGCAGCGGATCGTCGCTGCGGGCTCGACCTTGATGCCACCCGGCAGGGTCTCGAGCAGGACGGGCCTGTCGATGCCGCAGGCCTTGCCGTCGTTGACGGCGGGCGCCGCCTTGAAACCGGCCCCGACGGTCTTCAGTGCCGCCAGGCAGGCGGCTTCCTCTGTGTCGTCCTCCCGGGGGCGCTCGTTTGCCTTCTCCGCATCGTCTTCCGCCTTGCGCTCGGCTTCTGCCGAAGCCTTTCCGGAGCCTTCTTCGGATTCCTGTTGCGGCCTTGCTATGGGCAGGGGGCCGTCCTTCGGCAGGTCGGCGGCGCCGGCCAGAATGAGGAGGGCGGCGAGCATGGCTGGTCGGTGGAGCGTGACGATGGTTCCGTCTCCCGGCTGACAAGATCAGCGGGGAAACGCCGGAAACCGGATTTGGTTGCCGGCGGAGCGGTCAGATGCCCGCGCCGTTTGTGATTTCCATCAGCGGACGGGACTGGGCGGTATAGTCGCCGATGATCGTGCGCACCCGCTGAATGAGGTGAACGCTGTCGCCGCCGTCATTGTCTTCGATGAGGTCGAGGAAAAGGCCGACCAGGGTGTGGGCCTCGTCGGCATTGCGTGGTTCGTACCGGTAGAGGGTGTCGAAGGCACGGGCGATCCTGCCGTCCAGCCTTGTGAACTCCGGTGTTTCATAGTCCGCGATCGTTTCCGCGAGCAGGATCTGCATTTCGCGGAACTGTTCCACCATGATGGAGACCATGGGTTCTTGCCTTGATTTCGATGGTTTATCGTGCGCCATTAGCATATGCTCACGGAAGGGGCAAACCTCCAGGCATGGCGAATTCTCGCCATATTGACGGATTGTTTCGCCGCCCTGGTCCGATGCGCAGCAAGTGCGATGCCGGGTGATGCGAGGGCGCAACATCCGGAATACCGTGTCGCGCGGGCTGCAATCGGCCTTGCGTGCGCCGGCACTTCACGCTAACACTCCGCTCATGGAAAAGATGATCAACATCGCTGGTTGGTGGTGGGCTCGCTGAGGCGGCCTTGACCAGTCATGCGTGATTGAGACGACAAGCCGCCCGGAACCTTCGAGGCGGCTTTTTCTTTTTGGGCCGCCGTCACGGGACCGGGCCTGAAACGGAGTTGGGGAATGGCCACGAAAATTCTGGAAGATGGTGCCGAAGCCTACGAGACGAGGGGCGGGGTTACCGTCACACGTCGTCGCCGCGCCGCCGACTATGCCCATGCGATTTCCGCCTATGTCGACAAGCTTGACGAACGGCGCGGTGCGGTTTTCTCGTCGAACTACGAATATCCCGGTCGCTATACCCGCTGGGACACCGCCGTCGTCGATCCGCCGCTCGGCATCTCCTCTTTCGGCCGTGCGGTCTGGATCGAGGCCTACAACGCCCGCGGTACCGTACTGCTCGCCTTCATCGCCGACCGTCTGGCGGAGGTGCCGGAACTGGCGCTCGGCGCCCGTACGGAAAACCGCCTCGATCTTGAGGTGAAGCTGCCCGACCGGGTCTTCACCGAGGAAGAGCGTTCCAAGATGCCGACGGTCTTCACCGTGCTGCGCGCCGTCACTGATCTCTTCCATTCGGACCAGGACGCGAGCCTCGGCCTTTACGGCGCCTTCGGCTACGATCTCGCCTTCCAGTTCGATGCGATCGACCTGAAGCTCAAGCGGCCGGACGACCAGCGCGACATGGTGCTCTTCCTGCCCGACGAGATCCTCGTCGTCGACCACTACGCCGCCAAGGCCTGGATCGACCGCTATGATTTTTCCAAGGACGGCACTTCGACGGAAGGCAAGGGCGAGGCGATCGCACCCGAGCCATTCCAGACCGTTGACGTGATTCCGCCGCATGGCGATCATCGCCCCGGCGAATATGCTGAGCTCGTCGTCAAGGCGAAGGAAAGTTTTCGGCGCGGCGACCTCTTCGAAGTGGTTCCGGGCCAGAAATTCTTCGAGCGCTGCGAAAGCAAGCCGTCGGAAATCTCCCGTCGGCTCAAGGCGATCAACCCGTCGCCCTATTCCTTCTTCATCAATCTCGGCAACCAGGAATATCTCGTCGGCGCCTCGCCGGAAATGTTCGTGCGCGTGTCCGGCCGCCGCATCGAGACCTGCCCGATCTCGGGCACGATCAAGCGCGGCGACGATCCGATTGCCGATTCGGAACAGATCCTGAAACTGCTCAATTCTAAAAAGGACGAATCCGAACTGACCATGTGCTCGGACGTCGACCGCAACGACAAGAGCCGCGTCTGCGAGCCGGGTTCGGTCAAGGTCATCGGCCGTCGGCAGATCGAGATGTATTCGCGCCTCATCCACACGGTCGACCATATCGAGGGGCGCCTGCGCGACGACATGGATGCCTTCGACGGCTTCCTCTCGCATGCCTGGGCCGTCACGGTCACGGGAGCGCCGAAACTCTGGGCGATGCGCTTCATCGAGGCGCATGAGAAGAGCCCGCGGGCGTGGTATGGTGGGGCGATCGGTATGGTCGGCTTCAACGGTGACATGAACACGGGCCTGACGCTGCGCACCATCCGCATCAAGGACGGCATCGCCGAAGTGCGAGCCGGCGCTACGCTGCTGTTCGATTCCATTCCCGAGGAAGAAGAAGCCGAAACCGAACTGAAGGCCTCCGCCATGATCTCCGCCATCCGCGACGCCAGGTCCGGCAATTCCGCAAAAGTCCAGCGTGACGTTGCGGCCGTCGGCGCTGGGGTCAATATCCTGCTCGTCGACCACGAGGACAGTTTCGTCCACACGCTCGCCAACTACTTCCGCCAGACGGGTGCGACGGTGACGACCGTGCGCACGCCGGTTCCCGAGGAGGTGTTCGATCGCATCAAGCCCGACCTCGTCGTGCTTTCGCCTGGACCGGGCACGCCGAAGGATTTCGACTGCAAGGCGACGATCAAGAAGGCGCGGGCGCGCAACCTGCCGATCTTCGGGGTCTGCCTCGGCCTGCAGGCGCTTGCCGAGGCCTATGGCGGTGAACTGCGCCAGCTCGCCATCCCCATGCACGGCAAGCCGTCGCGCATCCGCGTGCTGGAGCCGGGCGTTGTCTTCTCCGGTCTCGGCCGCGAGGTGACGGTCGGCCGCTACCATTCGATCTTCGCCGATCCGGCCACGCTGCCGCGTGATTTCATCATCACGGCGGAAAGCGAGGACGGCACGATCATGGGTATCGAGCATGCCAGCGAGCCGGTGGCGGCGGTGCAGTTCCACCCGGAATCGATCATGACGCTCGGCCAGGATGCCGGTATGCGCATGATCGAGAACGTGGTGGCGCACCTTTCGAAAAAAGCGAAGGTAAAAGCCGCCTGAGGCTTTGACAAAACGGCCGAACTGGCCGATATCGACCCCAAGAGAAAACCGCGTGCACGACCCCGTGCGCGCGGTTTTGCGTTGATGGACCAGGCTTTTTGCAACTCGGTTGCATGCGCATGGAGAGTGGCATGGAAAATTCTGACAGGGTCAAGCGGCTGGCGCTCTGGGGTATCCCGCTTTCGCTTTTCGTCATGGGGCTGAAGCTCGTCGCCTGGTGGGTGACGGGGTCCGTGGCGCTCCTGTCGGACGGGCTGGAATCGAGCGTCAATGTGGTGGCGGCCATCGTCGCTTTCGCCGCGATCACCTATGCGGCGAAACCGGCGGACAAGACGCATCCCTTCGGCCACCACAAGGCGGAGTATCTGTCGGCGGTCCTGGAGGGCGTGCTGATCGTCGTGGCGGCGTTGCTGATCGTCGCCGAGGCGTTGCCGGCGGTGCTTGCACCCACGCAGATGGAGGCGCCGGCGCTGGGCCTTGCCATCAACTTCCTTGCGGGCGTCATCAATGTGATCTGGGCCTACACGCTCATCCGTGCAGGGAAACGCTATCGTTCGCCGGCCCTGTCGGCGGACGGACAGCACATCCTCTCCGACGTCGTGACTTCGATCGGCGTGCTCGTTGGCCTCGTTCTCGCCATCGCCACCGGCTATGCGGTGCTGGATCCGCTGCTGGCCGTGCTTGTGGCGCTGAACATCCTTTACCAGGGCTGGAAGGTCATCGCCCATTCGGTCGATGGCCTGATGGACCATGCGGTGGAGCCGGAGGAAGCGGAGGCCATCCAGGCGGCGATTGCCGCGCACGGCGCGGGCTCGCTCGGCGTGCATGACCTGAAGACGCGCAGGGCAGGGGCGGCGACCTTCGTTGATTTCCACCTCGTCGTGCCGGCGCGGATGCCCGTCGGCGAGGCGCACGACATCTGCGACCGGCTGGAGGATGCCATCCGCGCCGTGCAGCCGGGCGCGCAGATCGCCATCCATGTCGAGCCGGAGACGGAAAAGGCGCATGGGATCAGAGTGAAGATCGAAGAGGTTCACAATGAGCAAGACTGACGTATCGGGACTGTCGCAGCTCGGCCAGCCGGTTGATCTGCCGTCCAACCCGGACACCGCCGTTCTGGAAAAGGTGCCGAGCAGCCACGCCGGCACGGATTTCGTGGTGCGTTTCACCGCGCCGGAATTCACCTCGCTCTGCCCGATGACCGGCCAGCCGGATTTCGCGCATATCGTCATCGACTACATACCGGATGGCTGGCTGGTCGAATCGAAGTCGCTGAAGCTCTATTTGCATTCCTTCCGCAACCACGGCGCCTTCCACGAGGACTGCACCATCGACATCGCCAAGCGCCTCGTCGGCCTGCTGGAGCCGAAATGGCTGCGTATCGGCGCCTACTGGTATCCGCGCGGCGGCATTCCGATCGATGTGTTCTGGCAGACGGGCGACGCGCCGAAGGGTGTGTGGATCCCGGATCAGGGCGTCCAGCCCTATCGCGGCAGGGGGTGAAGGGGGCGGCGGTTTGTCCCGCCGCCCGTCAGGCATCAGCCGAAGGCGAGAACCAGGCCGGTGAGCGCCGTGATGGCCCCGAGGATGCGGGCCGCGATGGCGCCACCCGAAAGGCGCGCGATGCCGAGGCCGAAACCGATGCCGGCAATGTGGAGCAGCGCGGTCGCGACGACGAAGCCGACGCCGAATTCGAAGGCGCCGGCGCTGCCGAGCTCGCCGCCATGGGCATGGCCGTGGAAGAGCGCGAAGGTGGCGACGATCGCGGCCGAGGCTGCCGTGTCGAGTTTTACCGCCATGGCCACGAGCAGGCCGAGGGCGACGACCGAGGCAAGGATCGCCGGCTCGACGAAGGGCAGATCGATACCCGCCAGTGCGAGGCCGAAACCGACCGCCATCGTTGTAACGAAGGCCGCCGGTACGCCCCAGAGCGCCTTGCCGCCGATCTGTGCCGCCCAGAGGCCGACGGCGACCATGACGAGGATATGGTCGAGGCCGAAGAGCGGATGCGAGAAGCCGGCCATGAAGGAGCCGTGCTCTTCCGGATTGAGATGAGCGAAGGCCGGTACGGCCGTGACGGCGAGCGCGGCCAGCGCCAGCGGGATGCGTCTGATCATGGTGTCCCCTGTTCCGCCGGTCTGGGGAATGACCGGCGCCTGTGTCGGTAAGGCGAGGATCGTAGGAGCAGTGCCGGCGCCGGGTCCATACGCAAAGTGCGCACCTTGCCGGGCGTATTTACCCTGTTTTCCGGTGGTGCGGTGAGGCTCTATCGCCACCTATTGGTTTTGTTGCATTGTCTTGGCCAGTGAGTCGCATTATCTGACAGCGACAGGACTATTGACGAGCAATCCGGAGACTTTGGATGAGCGACGAAGACGACAAGAAGACGGAACTGCCCCTGGGCAAGGAAACGGAGGCGAACCTTTTCAAGTCGCGTTCGATCTTCATCTATGGGCCGATCAACCAGGAACTGGCGCAGAAGGTCTGCTCGCAGCTCGTGGCGCTTGCCGCCGCCAGCGACGAAGACATCCGCATCTATGTGAATTCGCCGGGCGGTCACGTCGAATCGGGCGATTCGATCCATGACATGATCAAGTTCATCAAGCCGAAGGTCTGGATGATCGGCACGGGCTGGGTCGCTTCCGCCGGTGCACTGATCTATGTCGCCGCACCGAAGGAACAGCGCCTTTGCCTGCCGAACACCCGCTTCCTCCTGCACCAACCGTCGGGCGGCACCCGCGGCATGGCGTCTGACATCGAGATCCAGGCGCGCGAGATCATCAAGATGAACGAGCGCCTCAACAAGATCTTCGCCGAAGCGACCGGCCAGCCGATCGAGAAGATCGCCAAGGACACGGACCGCGACTACTGGCTCTCGGCCGAAGAAGCCAAGGGTTATGGCCTCGTCTCGCGCATCGTGACGTCGCAGGCGGATATCTGATCCGCCCTTGCCCCTCATCCCCCTGCCGGGACCTTCTCCCCGCAAGCGGGGAGAAGGGGTAGAACGGAGAGCCCATCGCTCTTCTCCCCGCTTGCGGGGAGAAGATGCCGGCAGGCAGGTGAGGGGCGCTTCGGCAAAAATCCTGCGCCCCGCTTGCCCTTTCGTCTCTCCCCCGCTATAAGCCGCCTCATGTTGAAGACCAGCGCACAGATCATCGAACGGGTTTCTCGCGGCAGCGCAGCTGTGCGTGAGCGTTCGCGCGGCTTCTCCTCGCTTCTTCTTCTCGGCCTTACGCGCGGTTGCCGGGTTCGCTGAGGAGCGCCCGGCGGCCGAAAAGCCCGTCCGGCAATAGCTCCTCGTTTCACCCCCAATGCATGAATTCCGCTGCATTCGCCGTCGCCAAGCCCGTGTGCTTGCGCTAAGACGTTCTCGCGAATGCCGGGACGACGAAGAGACGAAGACGATGATTTTGAAGACCCATTCCCCCAAGCAGGGCATGCCCGAGGCCGTAACCAAGTATCAGGCCTACCCGACGATCAACATTGCGGACCGCACCTGGCCCGGCAAGACCATTACCGAGGCGCCGATCTGGTGTTCGGTGGACCTGCGCGACGGGAACCAGTCGCTGGTCAACCCGATGGGCCACGACCGCAAGGCCCGCATGTTCCAGCTGCTGCTGGATATGGGTTTCAAGGAAATCGAGATCGGTTTCCCCTCCGCTTCGCAGACCGATTTCGACTTCGCCCGCTGGTGTGTCGAAGAGGGCAATGTGCCTCAGGATGTCTCCCTCCAGGTGCTGGTGCAGTGCCGCCCGGAGCTGATCACCCGCACCTTTGAAGCCCTGGAAGGCGCCCACAAGCCGATCATCCATTTCTACAATTCGACGAGTGAATTGCAGCGCCGCGTCGTGTTCGCCAAGGACGTTCCTGGCATCAAGCAGATCGCCACCGATGCCGCCAAGATGATCACCGACATGGCCGCCAAGGCCGGCGGCGGCTACCGTTTCGAATATTCCCCGGAGAGTTTTACCGGCACCGAGCTGGAAGTGGCGCTGGAGATCTGCAACGCGGTCGTGGAGATCGTCAAGCCAACGGCGGACAACAAGCTGATCCTCAACCTGCCGTCCACGGTCGAGATGGCGACGCCGAATATCTATGCCGACCAGATCGAATGGATGTGCCGCAACATCGACAACCGCGAGAACGTCATCATCTCGCTGCACCCGCACAACGACCGCGGCACCGGCATCGCCGCGACCGAACTGGCGCTGATGGCCGGCGCCGACCGCGTTGAAGGCACGCTGTTCGGCAATGGCGAGCGCACGGGCAATGTCGACGTCGTCACGCTGGCCTTGAACATGTACACGCAGGGCGTCGATCCCAAGCTCGACTGCTCCGACATCGAGCGCATCAAGGCCGTCTACGAATATTCCAACGAGATGGCCATTCCCGAGCGCCATCCCTATGTCGGCGAACTGGTCTATACCGCTTTCTCCGGCTCGCATCAGGACGCCATCAACAAGGGCATGAAGGCCATCAAGAAGGCCAACAAGCCGATCTGGGAAGTGCCCTATCTGCCGATCGACCCGCAGGACGTCGGCCGCTCTTACGAGGCGATCATCCGCATCAACTCACAGTCCGGCAAGGGTGGCATCGCCTATATCCTGCAGGAAGACTACGGCATCAACCTGCCGCGCAACCTGCAGGTGGAGTTCCGCGAGGAGATCCAGCGCATTACCGACGAAGAGGGCGTGGAGCTGCCGTCGAAGCGCATCCATGAGAGCTTCATGCAGCGCTATGTCACGCAGCCGGGCACGCGCCTGCGCTTCGTCGATCACCACACCTATCCCGATGATGCCGGCCAGAAGGGCACGCGCATTGTTGCCGCCGAGATCACCGATGGCGGCGAGACGAAGCGCATCGAAGGTAAGGGCACCGGCCCGATCGACGGGTTCATCAACGCCCTCTCGATCTATCTGGGCATTCCGATGTCGGTGGCCGACTATTCCGAGCACTCGCTCCAGCACGGCTCGAACGCGGCGGCCATCGCCTATGTCGAGGTCGAGCATCCCGGCGGCAAGCTGTTCGGCGTCGGCATCAACACCAACATCGTGACGGCCTCGCTCGAAGCCATCGTCTCGGCCGCCAACCGCGTGCTCGCCGTTCGCGGCTAAGCCTTGGCAATTCTGGAACGGAAAAAGCCCGGCAGCGATGCTGTCGGGCTTTTTCGATGCCGGAAATCCGTGGGTGCACCCGCTGCGGGAATGCTCAGATCGTCGAGGAAACCGCTTCGGCGATGCGCTCCAGCGCCGGATCGGCCGAGGGGCCGACCACGACATAGGACGCGCTGCCTTTCTGCCAGGAGACGAGGCCGATATCGTTGCGCATGCTTTCGGTGAGGGCCGTGACGGTTTCGACCGGGTCGCTCTGGACGAAACAGATGGCGAAGACCTCGTTCTGGGCATTGCGATAGAGCAGCTGTGCCGCCGGCTTGCCGCCGGCGACCAGCAGGCGCGCGCCTTCGAAGGTCAGGTTCTGGTCGGAAAGGTCAGGCAGCTTGAAGGGCACGCCCGTGCTGGCGGACAGCCATTCGACGATATGTTCCTTGTCGCTCGCCGGCACCTCCACGAGATGGCGTGTCTGGCGGGCGTAGATGCGGTGATAGTCGGCGATATCGTCCAGCCAGGTGCGGGCGGGAGCGAACTGGGTGGAGGCAAGCTCAGACATGCCGTCCTGCCGTTCGCCGACGAGATAACCGGCGGCGCCGCCGGCGAGGAACAGCACGAGCGAGGCGGCAAGCGCCTTTGGCCAGACGGCGGACGGGCGGCGCGGCGCGGCCACGGCGACGGGGATGGCGGCAAAGCCCGCCTTCGGCGGCTCTTCGTCCTTTTTGCCCGCCTCCTTGATGTTGCGCACCAGATCGAGCGGAATGGGCTCCTGCAGCAGCTTGTCGAAGGCGCGCGCGCCGAAATCGCTGCCGAGCTTCAACTTCTCGAAGACAATGCGCGCGTCGTCGTCCTCGGCGAGGATCGCGTTGATCTCGTCCATTTCCGCTTCCGGCAGCTGGCCATCGAGATAGGCCGACAAGCGTACTTCGAGCGGAAGACCCTGTGTGCTCTCCACCATCAGGCCCTCCTTTCCATCTGTTCCGAGATCATGGCCGCAAGCCGGATGCGGGCCGCCGAAAGCCGGCTCATCACGGTGCCGATCGGTATGCCCAGAATATCCGCCGCCTCCCGATAGCTGTGACCTTCGACATTGACGAGGAGAAAGACACTCGAGAGACCTTCCGGCATGGTCATGATCAACTTGTGCAATTGCTTGGCATAGACCGCCTTGTCGGCCGACGCTTCGATATGCAGGCTATCCTGCTCGGCGACATCTACCGTGCCGGACCCTGTGCGGACCTTTCGCTTGCGGATCTCGTCCACCCAGAGATTGCGCGTCATGGCATAAACCCAGCTTTCCAGCCGGCCTTCCCCGTTCCATAGATGGCTCCGCGTGATGGCCCGCTCGCATGCCTCCTGCACGAGGTCGTCGGCATCGCTGCCGTTGCGCGTCAGCGTCATCGCAAAACGGCGCAACTTCGGCAGCAAATTGACCAATTCTCGCCGGAACTCATTCGATTCTGCCGTCGGACGCATTGCTTTTCCAAGGAAACGTTCGGGATCAAAACTCTATTCGCTGCCGGGCGGGCAGCGACCGTCTGATATGAAACATTCTTCCTAGGGTCTGCAAGCATGAACGGCAACCCGGAGCGCAGTTTCCCGCGTTCCCTCAACGATTGATCCCTTGTCGGCCGGCGCCGTGCCGTTTCCGGACGGCGCCGCCGGCATTCTATCAGTAAGTGGTGCGCTCGCCGCCGAGCGACTGGAGCAGCGCGCGATAGGCCCAGGTGTTCTCGCCGCCGCGATCGCGGATTTCGACGAGCTGGACACGGGCGCCTTCGATATCGCCCTGCTCGATCAGCGCCTGGCCCATATAGGAGCGGGCGAGGATATAGTTCTCGTCCTTCTGCAGCGCCCGCTTGTAATAGGCCATGCCTCGCGCCATGTCGCCGAGCTTGCGGGTGTTGTAGCCCATGTAGTTGAGGATGCGCGGATCCTCCTGGTCGTAGGCGGCGCGCAGCGCCCGAAGCGCATTCTCATGCTGGCCGGCATAGGCGAATTCGCGTGCGGCCTCATAGAGCTTGTCGTCGATCTTGCGTTCGGTCTTCTTCTGCTCCTCCGTCTTCGCCTTGTCCTCGGGCGTCGTGCCCTCGGCGGGCGTGCCTTCGGCCGGCTTCAGGTCCTCGGGCGCGACGCATTCCTTCTTTTCCTCGTTCCAGATCTTGCCGTCCGTGCAGGTCGTCGTCGTTTCGGTCGCGACCGGCGGGGTGGTGGTATCGGAATCGGCTGCGCGCGCGGCCGACAGCGCCGTCAGCGAAACGGCGGCGCAGAATGAAAGCAGCATGGTGTGGCGGAGCATGGTCATGGTTCCCTCTCGTTCTTGTCGTCTGCCCGGCGCTGGCCGTTCGAGCGGCCGGCTCTTTCGGTGCTCTTGCGGGCCGACCGTTCTGAGAGGATATGACGGGGGAATAGAGGGTTTTATTCGGCCGGGGATGCTAGAAACGCGTGGTTTCCGCCAGTGCCAGCGCAAGGCCGTCCGTCGTCAGCGCGTAGCGCTCGCGCATGACGTTCCAGTTCCCGGGGGCGCCGGAAATGGAGAACAGGTTGTAGCCCGCCGGCGGCTTGTGGCCGCCCGGCCCCTGTGAGGCCGAGGCAATGCCGACGACGGGAATCTGCTTCGTCTGCCCGGGCAGCCAATGCACCGTATTGAGGTGGGTGTGGCCGTGCAGCACGAGGTCGGCGCCACCCGTCGAGACCGTGGCGGCGAAGCGGCGGATGCCGATCATGCGCTTGTGGAGCGAGGTTGCGCCGCGGATCGGCGGGTGGTGGATCAGCACGACACGGAAGAGGCCGTGCTTCTCTGCCGCCCGCAGGAGATTGACGGTTTCGCGCGCCTGCCGCCTGCCGAAATAGCCCGAGGCGGCGAAGGGCGGCGTTGCGACCGCCGTCGAGCAGCCGATGATCGCCACCTGGCCGCGAACCCGCATGTAGGGAAAGACGTGAAAGTCCTCGTCCCATTCGGCCGGTGCGTTGTCGCCACGCATGTAGGGATACCAGGCCCTGGTCGATTTTTCGTAGGCGCCCCGCACATAGGCGTCGTGGTTGCCCGGCACGACCGAGACGTTCTCCGGCGTGCCGGCCTCCGCCAGCCAGCTTTTGACGGCGGCGATCTCGAGCGAGGAGGCAAGGTTCACGAGGTCGCCGGTGATCGCGAGATGATCCGGGTCGCGCCGCTCGAGATCGTCCAGAACGATGTCCAGCGTGTTGGCGAAGAGGTGCCGGCGCCGGTTGCGGTGCCAGTTGACGAAGCCGGTGATGCGCTTGGAAAAAAGCTCCAGGAAGGTGAGGGCAGGGAGCGGCCCGAGATGGACGTCCGATATATGGGCAAGTCTGAACATATCCTTCCTTAGTGCATAAGATGCGCAAGGGGAACGCAAGGCGTGGATATTCCTCGGTCTTTGGCGCGGTGAGACTTGATTTGGCCAAAAGCTTCCGGCGAAGTGCCGCCATGGACCAGGACAAGCCCGCCGCCACACCACCGACCCGCAGCCGCCTCAGGCGGCTTGCGACGCGTGTGCTGCACGGCTACTTCGCGCTTTCCCGCGGCATGACGATGGGCGTGCGCGCCGCCTGCTTCGACGAGGCCGGCCGGCTCTTCCTGGTGCGTCACAGCTATGTGCCCGGCTGGCACCTGCCGGGCGGCGGCATCGAGCGCGGCGAGACGGCGCTGGAGGCGCTGGCCAAGGAGATGCGCGAGGAGGGCAATCTCGTTGCGGGTGCGGCGCCCCGGCTCGTGCACGTCTATTTCAACCGGCAGACCAGCAAGCGCGACCACGTTCTCCTCTACTGCTGCGAAGGCGTCACCCAGTCCGCACCGCGCCTGAAGGACCGGGAGATCGTCGAGGCCGGCTTCTTCGGGCTCGACGCCCTGCCGGCTGCAACGACCGCCGCCACCCGGCGGCGACTGGAGGAGCTTGCCGGCCGGGCGCCGTTTGCCGATGTGTGGTAGGTTCAGGCCGCCTTCAGCCGCTCGCGGCCATGGGGCAGGGTCAGGTCGAGTTCGGGGCCGACGGGCACGATCCCCGTCGGATTGATCGTCGTGTGGCTGCGGTAGTAGTGCTCCTTGATGTGGCGCATGTTCACCGTTCCGGCGATACCCGGCACCTGGTAGAGTTCGCGCAGATAGCCGGAAAGATTGGGGTAATCGGCGATGCGGCGGATGTTGCACTTGAAGTGGCCGACATAGACCGGATCGAAGCGCACCAGCGTGGTGAAGAGCCGCCAATCGGCCTCCGTCAACCGGTCGCCGGTGAGGTAGCGTTTCGTGGAAAGCCGGTCATCGAGACGGTCCAGCATCTCGAAGAGCTTTTGCACGGCGCCTTCGTAGGCGTCCTGTGCCGTCGCGAAACCGGCCTTGTAGACGCCGTTGTTGACGGTGTCGTAGATCGCCTCGTTGAGCACGTCGATCTCCGCACGCAGCGGTTCGGGATAATAGTCCTCGCGCGAACCGGTGATACCGTCGAAAGCCGCGTTGAACATGCGGATGATCTCGGCCGATTCGTTCGAGACCAGACTGTTCTGTTTCTTGTCCCAGAGAACCGGCACGGTGACGCGGCCGGAATAGTGCGGATCGGCCTTCTGGTAGATTTCGTAGAGTGCGGTGGCACCGAACAGCGGATCGAGCGTGCCGCCGTTCTCGCCCTTGAACTCCCAGCCTCGGGTCAGCATCAGCGGATCGACGACGGAGACCGTGATGAGTTCTTCCAGCTTCTTCAGCTTGCGGAAGATCAGCGTGCGGTGCGCCCAGGGACAGGCATAGGAGACATAGAGATGGTAGCGTCCGGCCTCCGCGGCAAAGCCGCCTTCGCCGGTCGGTCCTGGCGCGCCGTCCGGCGTGATCCAGTTGCGGAACTGCGAGGCGGCGCGCTTGAAATGGCCCTTCGTTGATTCCGTATCATACCAGACGTCGTGCCAGACGCCGTCCACGAGCATGCCCATGATATTCTCCTTCTGCCGCCTTTCGTGGCCAAAACGTGCAGCCATAGTGCGCATATGGACGAAGCGTGGATAGGTGCATTTTGATGAACAGTGCGTTTTGCTCTTTGACAGACGCGAAATTTCTGCTATCGGCGCAGGTCAGTACCGGCGCTCAAGCCGGCAAGGAAGACGAACCCCGCATGTTCTGCACCGGAACCCCACGACGACGCTGATGCTCCTGCTGCGCCCCCTGGCGGCGGCGCGATCACCCGCATCCCTCGTTTCGTATCCGGTTCCCTGATCCATGAACATGCTCAAGCACGACCTCGTCTACCTCACGGAAGATGTCTCCCACGACGCGGCCATCGAACACATCAACGAAGAGGCCTTCGGCCCCGGCCGGCATGTGCGTGCGGCTGCGCGCATCCGCGAGCAGGGGCCGCACGACCTGTCGCTCTCCTTCGTCTGTACCGATGACGGCGAGACGATCGCCTCCGTGCGCATGACGCCGGTGCTGGCGGGCGGCGTGAAGGCACACCTGCTCGGCCCGCTCGCCGTGCGGCCGTCGCACAAGAACAAGGGCATCGGCCGGGAACTGCTGCGGATCGCCTGCGCGGCGGCCAAGCGCAAGGGTTCGGAAGCGGTGGTCCTCGTCGGCGATCCGCCCTACTACGGCCCGCTCGGTTTCGAAAAGGTCGCGTGGAATGCGCTTGCCTTCCCCGGTCCGGTCGATCCGGCCCGGGTGCTCGTCATGCCCTTTGCCGAGGATACGCATACGCGGCTGAAGGGTGTAATTGCGTGGCGGTGCGGCGAGGGGGCTAACCCCGGCGTTTGAGGCCCCCTCATCTTGCTGCCGCCACCATCTCCCCGCAAGCGGGAAGATGGTGAAATTTGCTAGGGCTTCCTACCCATCGGACTGTGTTGTTGGGAAAACAACGCGACATAGCGCTTCTCCCCGCATGCGGGGAGAAGGGGTCGGCAGCCGGCTGAGGGGTAATCTCAGTCCTTCAACTCCATGAAGCGGATGTGGTTGTTGAACGGATCCGTCACCGTCACCTCCAGCCGCGAGCCCTCATCCTCCAGCCCCGGCTTCATGTAGCGGTAGTCCTTGCCGATCAGCTCCTTCTGGAAGGCGCGGATGCCCGTCATGTAGACGACCATGTTGCCGCCCGGCGTTGCGTCGCCCGCGTGCTCGGAAAGATGCAGCCTGAGGCCGCCGCGCGAGACCTGGGTATAGAGCGGAAAATTCTCGCCGTAGCGGTGTTCCCAATCGATGGAGAAGCCGAGGAAGCCGAGATAGAATTCGTGCGCCTTCGCCACATCGAAGATGCGGACGATCGGCACCGCCTGCTCGAACGCGATACCGGCCGGCGGCTTGGCCTCGATTTTCGCCGACAGGATATTCCACGTCTCGACGCCGAACTGGCGGGCGACGATTTCGAGGGCCTGGCTGTGGGGAATGTCGATATCCCGGGCGGCGAGGGTGTCCCGCAGGGTTTTCGCCATGGTTTTTGCGTCGCGAAAGTCGCGCATGTCCGTTCCTCATATCAGGCGAAGTCTTCGTCAGTGCCCGCATTGCCGACGCCTTCGCCACGATGAACGGTGGAGAAAGGTTTTGGGGGGAGGCGTTCGCCATGCCGTTGGAAAGGCGCGGGTCTGCCGGCCGCCTCCGGCCGTGCCGCGACACTAGCCGAACGTTTGGCGTGGCGCCAGAGGCGATTACCGCCCTTCGCGATACCACATGGCCGAGAAGGCGAGCAGCAGCAGGCCGACGCCGGCAAAACCGGCAAAGAGCGGCAGCGAGTTGATGCCCTTCAGCACCGTCTCGTCCGTCATGCGCAGCGACAGACGGTTCTCGTCGACGGTGCGCACCTGGCCCGACACCGGCAGCAGCGGCGGCAGGGACACGGCCTCGCCCTCCGCATCGACCAGCCGGCGCACCGTCCCCCTCGTGGCCTCGGCGAGCGGCTTCAGGCTCTCGGTGGTCGAGATCGTCGCCTTGAACTCCGGCGCATCGACCGCGCCGACATGGACGAGGGCGGAAAGAGCGTCGTTGGTGATCTCGTAGAGGCCGGTCTCCGCGGTCGGCACCTCGGCGCGGTAGAGGCCGGGTTCGGCCTCGGTGAGTACCACCTGCTGCGTTGCGCCGGAGGGGAGCTTCAGCGTCGCCTCGCCTGGCGCGTCGCCGATCGTCTGGCGGTTGATCTGGAGCGTGCGGCCGAAGGTGCGGGCGGTCAGCGCCTCCTCCTCCAGCGCCGGCTCCTGCATCAGCCAGTGCGCCGTGCGACGGTAGAGCGAGACATGCGGGCCGCCCCCTTCGAAACCGCGCGCCCAGAGCCAGCCCTGGTCGGAAAGCAGCATGGCGACGCGGCCCTTGCCGGCGCGGTTCAGCACCAAGAGCGGCTTGCCGTCATTGGCCTCCATCACGACATTGCCGTCCGGGCGCTGGACGTCGACGGTGCGGAACCAGCGGCCCCAGCGCGGGGGCTCCTCGCTCGCGCCTTCGAGGCCGCGCGTGACGGGGTGCTTTTTGCCCTGGTCCGAAAGACGCGGATAGAAGGGTGCCTCGTTCATCGCGCCCGTCGGGTTCGCCGGCAGCACGACAGAGAGCGGCGTGCCGGCAATGGAATCGCTGCCCGCATGCTCCGGCCCGGCCGCGATCAGAAGCGCGCCGCCGTTTTCCACGTACTGGGCGATGTTGTCGTAGTAGAGGATCGGCAGCACGCCGCGGTGCTGGTAGCGGTCGAAAATGATGAGATCGAACTCGTTGATCTTGTCGACGAAAAGCTCGCGCGTCGGGAAGGCGATCAGCGACAGTTCGTTGATCGGCGTGCCGTCCTGCTTTTCCGGCGGGCGAAGAATGGTGAAGTGCACGAGGTCGATGGCGGTGTCGGACTTCAAAAGGTTGCGCCAGGCGCGCTCGCCGGCATGCGGCTCGCCGGAGACCAGCAGCACGCGCAGGTTCTCGCGGATGCCTTCGATGACATGGACGGCGCGGTTGTTCGCCGTGGTGATTTCGCCCGCGACCGGCTCGACCTCGAACTCCAGGATATTGTTGCCGCCGCGCGGGACGGTGAAGCCGAGCGGGTGTTCCGTGCCCGGCTGGGCGATTTCGGAGGCGATCTCGTTGCCGTTGAGGCGGACCGTCACGCGGGCGGTGCCGCCGGGGCCTGCGCCATCGTCCACCACGCGGAATTTCAGCTCCTGCGGCTCGCCGACGATGCCGAAGCGCGGCGCGCTGACGATCTCTATGCGGCGGTCGAATTCATCCGGCCGGCCGGTGACGAGCGCATGCACGGGCGCTTCGAAACTGGAGAAGGCCGATGCCTCCGGAATGTCGTGCACCTGGCCGTCGGTGATGAGGATCGCGCCGCCGACGCGTGAGCGCGGCACATCGGCGATCGCGGCGTTGAGCGCATCGAAGAGGCGGGTGGAAGGCGTGTCCGACGTGCCGTCGTCGCCGGCCTCCACGATGCGCGGCTCGATGCGGGGGTAGCGGGAAAAGCGTTCCTTGAGGCCTTCGAGCGCGGCGTTGGTCTGGGCGGTGCGCTGTTCGTTGTCCTGGCTCTGGCTGCGGTCGACGATGACGGGGACGACGGTTGACAGCGCCTCGCGGTCCTCCTGCAGGAAAACGGGGTTGGCGAGGGCGAAGACAAGCAAGGCAAGCGCCAGCGCGCGAATGAAGGCACCGCGCAGGCCCCGCCAGAAGCCGAGGACGGCAAGCGCGATGCCGACGAGGGCGATTGCGGCGATGGCGAGCCAGGGCAGGAAAGGGGAGAACTGGAGGGTCATGTCATTGTCCCAGCCGTTCGAGGAGGGCGGGAACGTGCACCTGGTCCGCCTTGTAGTTGCCGGTCAGCATGTACATCATGATGTTGACGCCGGCACGGAAGGCGTGGTCGCGCTGGACTTCATCCGGCGGCACGGTCGGCAGCAGCGCCATGCCGTTGGCATCGACCGCCCAGGCGCCGGCGAAATCGTTGCCGGTGATCATGATCGGCGAGACGCCATCGCCCGCGCGGGCCGGGCGGCTCGGGTCCTCGGCGCGGTCAAGTTCGGCCTCGATCCAGAGCGGGCTGCCGGCATAGCGGCCGGGGAAGTTCGCGAGCAGGTAGAACGCCTTGGTCAAAACGTGATCGGCCGGTACGGGTTCGAGCGGGGGAATGTCGAGATTGGCGAGGATCGCCTGAAGGCGCTCGGTGTTCGGGCTCGTCGAATTGCCGTCGAGCGAGACATATTGATCGCGCGTGTCGAACAGCACCGTGCCGCCGTTGCGCATATAGGCGTCGATGCGGCTGATCGCGGCGCTGGAGGGCATTTCCGCCGTGGCGCTCACCGGCCAATAGATGATCGGGTAGAGCGACAGCTCGTCCCTGGAAATGTCGATGCCGACAGGTTCGCCGGGCTCCAGCGTGGTGCGGTAGGTGAGGAATTCCGTGAGGCCGGCAAGGCCGCGTTCGGAGATGCGGTCCACTTCGCCCTCGCCGGTGACGACATAGGCGATATGCGTCGTGTCGAGCCGCGACATGATCGTCTCGTCGCCCGGTTTGTTGTCGGCCGCGCGGCTTTCCGACGGCGCGACGATCAGCGCGCCGGCGACGAGTGCCAGAAGCACGGCGGCGGTCGCGCCGCGTTTCGGCACGCTGCGGGTGGCGGCAGCGAAGGCGCCGCCCATGAAGAGCACGATGGCGCAATCGGCAAGCAGCAGGAGGGCGGCGAGGGTGAAGAGATGCGGTTTCAGCGACCAGGTCTCCCTGCCGGCAAGCGGCTCGCGCGTGACGCTCGCGCCGTCAGCGATGGCGAGCGGGCGGATCTCGTGGCCGGGCGGAAAGAGGTTGTGGGCGACATAGCCGTCCTCCGTGCCGTAGAGGCCGGGCGGGTTGTCGAAACTGGCGATCGCCTTCGTGGCATTGCCCGTGGCGAGCGGTTTTGCCTCGCCGGTCGCGGCGGCAAGCGTGCCGTTCGCGGTCATCAGCCGGTAGGGCGGCAGGCCCTGCGTCTCTGCGTCGCCGGTCGAAACGCCGCCGCCGCGCGAAAGCTGCACGGTGCGGCGGAGCATTTCGACGAAATCGCCTGACAGCGGCAGGTTGGACCAGCCGGTTTCCGCGCTGATGTGGAAGAGCACGATGCGGCCGGAGCCGAGCGGGCCGGTCGTCACCAGCGGCGTACCGTCGGCAAGGTTTGCCCAGGTACGCTCGGCAAGGTCGGGCGTCGGTTCGGCGAGCACCTGGCGCTTGATGAGGATGCCTTCGGGTGCACGCATGCCGAAGAACGGGCTGTTTTGCGGATAGGCGGACAGCGGTTGCGGCTCGGACCACGACAGCGCGCCGCCCAGTGCCCGTTCGCCCTTGCGCAGCATGACCGGCACCAGCGGATCGTCCGCGGGGGCGGCGGCAAGGCGCGGGCCGGCGAAGCGGATCAGCATGCCGCCGGCCTCGATCCAGCGCTGCACCGCGCCCTGCACATCCTCCGGCAGGCGGCCGATATCGGCCATGATCAGCACGGAGGGGTTTTGCTCGAGAAGCTCGGGAATGGCGACGGAGAGGTCGGCGACGCTCGGCTCGATCAGGTCGGCATAGGGCGCGAGCGCGCGGTTGATATAGTGCAGCGGCGAAAGCAGCGGCTGGCTGGCATCCACCACCTCGCCGGAGAGGAAGGCGACGCGGCGGCGGCGGAAACCGTCGTCGAGGAGGTATGTGCCGCCGGCATTGGCGAGCCCGTCGATGGCGATGCGGGCAAAATCGTTGCGCAGCTCGAAGGGGGCCGTGATCGTGCCCGTCGTCGTCGTGCTGCCCGCGGCGAAGTCGGCCGTGCCTGTTGCGATGGGGCGGCCGCGGGAATCGTGCGCCGTCAGCGGCAGGCTGCGCGCTGCGCCGCCGTCGAGGCGGGTGAGGGTGACGGAGAGCGCATCCGAACCGTTGTTCGCCGCCGTGATGGCGACGGCCGGCAATCCGTCGCCGGCGATCAGGCGGAAATCGGCGGGCGAGAGAGACTGCAGCGCGGAGACCGTCTCGTCGGTCTCGCCGCCCGCCATGCCGTCGCTGATGAAGGCGATGGTGCCCGGCGCGGTGCCGTCGAGCGCGGTGCGGAGCGACGCGACGGCAACGGCGCGGTCGGCCGGCAGCGGACGGACCTCCGCCGCGGCAAGGCGGGTGCGCGCGGTCGCGGCATCGACAGGCACGGCGTCGTGCTGTCGGTCGGCGGTCAGCACCAGGGAGATCGGCACGTCGCGGCTTTCGGCGTCGTCGATCAGCGTCGATGCCGTGTCGATGCGCTGTTGCCAGTCGGTGGCGGTGGCCCAGCTATTGTCGACGACGAGGGCGAGGGGGCCGCTCGACGCGAGCGTATTGGTGCGCGGGTTGAAGACCGGGTCGGCGATCGCAAATATGATCGCGGCGGCCATGAGCATGCGCAGCAGCGTCAACCACCAGGGGCTTTGCGCCGGCGTCTCCTCGCGCTTCATGATCGAGGCGAGGATGGCGAAGGGCGGAAAGACTTCCGTCAGCGGCTTCGGCGGGGTCAGGCGCAGCAGCCACCAGATGACCGGCAGCAGCACCAGCGTCGTCAGCACGGCGGGGAATGCGAAGGCGAAGGCGCTCATCGGCCGCGGCCCTCCGTCTTCATGGCCGGCATGCCGGAGAGATACATGTGCACGGCGACCAGCGCCTCCGACGCGAGCCGGTCGGTGCGGTGGGGCACGAAACTCCAGCCGAGATGGCGCAGATTGTCCGCCAGCGTGTCGCGGCGCGCGCCATAGGCACGGGCGTAGTCTTCCTTCAGCGTCTCGGCGCGGCCGGCGGTAAGTTTTTGGCCGCTTTCGGGATCGGTGAATTCGGTGCGGCCGACATAGGGGAAGGTTTCTTCCGCGGGGTCGGCGATCTCCACCACATGGCCTCTAAGGCCCCGGCGCGCGAGGGGGCCGAGCCGCTCCATGACGTCCTCGACGGGATCCAGAAAATCGCCGATCAGCACGATATCGCTGTTGCCGCGGATCATGCCCGTGTCCGGCAGGCCGCTGACGGAGGCGTTGTGCATCAGGGCTGTGGCGAGGCGTTCGGCGGCGTTGCGCGCCGCGATCGGCTCCATCACGCCGGGGCAGCCGATGCGCTCGCCGGAACGCGCGAGGATTTCGGCGAGCGCCAGCATGAGGACCAGCGCGCGGCTTTCCTTCGAGACGCTGCCGAAGGTGGATTTGTACATCATCGAGGGCGAAAGATCGGCCCAGATCCAGACGGTGTGGGCGGCCTCCCATTCGCGGTCGCGCACATAGGTGTGGTCGTCGCGGGCCGAGCGCCGCCAGTCGATGCGCGCAAGGCTCTCGCCGTCGACATAGGGGCGGAACTGCCAGAAATTTTCGCCGATGCCGCGCTTGCGGCGGCCATGCCAGCCGGCGATCACGGTGTTGGCGAGGCGCTGGGCTTCCACCATGCAATCGGGAATGAGGGCGGCGCGCGCCTGCGCCCGCGAAAGCACCTCGCGGGTCGGTGTTGGCTCGACGATCTGGCCGACGGACGCCATGCGCTCTCCCCGCTCAGCCGCCGGCCTGCCGGACGAGGCCGGCGATGACGTCCCGCACGGACATGCCTTCCGCGCGGGCGCCGAAGGTCAGCGCCATGCGGTGCTGGAGGATCGGTTCGGCGAGCGCCAGCACGTCGTCAACGGAGGGCGCGAGGCGGCCTTCGTAGAGCGCGCGGGCGCGGGCGCAGAGCATCATCGCCTGGCCGGCACGCGGGCCTGGGCCCCAGGCGACGTGTTTGTCGGTCGAAGCGACGCCGTTGCCGGGGCGGGCGGAGCGCACCAGCGAGAGGATCGCGTCGAGCACCTTCTCGCTCACCGGCATCTGGCGGATGAGGGTCTGGATCTCGATGAGGCGGTCTGCGGCGATGGCGGCGCTCGTCTGCGCCTCGTGCACGCCGGTCGTTTCGAGCAGGATCTGCCGTTCGGCGGCGAGCTCCGGATAGTGCACGTCGACCTGCAAGAGGAAGCGGTCGAGCTGGGCTTCGGGCAGCGGATAGGTGCCTTCCTGCTCCAGCGGGTTCTGCGTCGCCAGCACATGGAAGGGTTTTGGCAGGTCGTTCGCCCGGCCGGCGACCGTCACATGGTATTCCTGCATCGCCTGAAGCAGGGCGGACTGGGTGCGCGGCGAGGCACGGTTGATCTCGTCGGCCATCAGGAGCTGGGTGAAGATCGGGCCGGGCACGAAGCGGAAGGAGCGCTTGCCGTTCTCGTCCTGATCCATCACTTCTGAGCCGAGGATATCGGAGGGCATCAGGTCGGGCGTGAACTGGATGCGGCTGGAGGAGAGGCCGAGCACGGTGCCGAGCGTTGCGACCAGCTTGGTCTTGGCAAGGCCCGGTACGCCGACGAGCAGGGCGTGGCCGCCTGACAGTACGGCGAGCATGGTCTGTTCGACCACGCTTTCCTGACCGAAGATGACCTTGCCGACCTCCTGCTTGATGGCGGCGATGTCGGAGAGCGCCCGTTCCGCGGCGGCGATCACCGTTTTTTCGTCCAGGCCAGCCTCGGGGGAATTCTGAACGCCCATGGTCGTCTCCGCTACCGATCTCAAATTTTGAGGCGAATCGTGGTCTTGCCGCGTTCGCTTCATACATAGAAAGCTTATTAGCTCACCCGTGGCTGACAAGCGGCCACGAAATGACTATCTCGTGAGTGTATCCACCCTTTCCTCTGGGGAGGAAGGGCCTTTCGCGGAGATAGGGTTCAACCGGGACGGAACAATGGCAACGGGCGAAATTCGCGAAAGCGGCGATGCGGCGGGACTGGCCGCGCTGATTTCCCGCGCGGGCGCGGAAACCGGCGGGCGCGGCCTGCCGCCGGTCGAGCGCTGGAACCCGCCGTTCTGCGGCGATATCGATATGGAGATCCGCGCCGACGGTACCTGGTTCTATCTGGGAACGCCGATCGGCCGCGCGCCGCTGGTGCGGCTTTTCTCGACCGTGCTGCGCAAGGACGAGGACGGTAAGATCTATCTGGTGACGCCGGTCGAGAAGGTCGGCATCCGCGTCGTGGATGCGCCGTTCCTGGCGGTCGAAATGAATGCGTCGGGCGAGGGCGAGGGGCAAAAACTCACCTTCCGCACCAATGTCGGCGATGTCGTCGAGGCCGGGCGGGAGCACCCGCTGCGTTTCGTCATCGAGGGCGAAAACAGCGAGCTGAAGCCCTATCTCCTCGTGCGCGGGCGGCTGGAGGCGCTGGTCTCGCGGGCGATGATGTACGAGCTTGTCGGCCTTGGCGAGACGATCGAGATTGACGGTGTAAAAATGTTCGCCGTGCGTTCGGGCGGCACGGTCTTCCCGGTCATGCCGGCAGCCGAGCTGGATGCACTGTCGCGATGAGTTTTCCCCCTTTTAGTGCTGCGGAATTTCGTCGCCGGGCGATGGAGCAGATGCTGACGCTCGGCGAGGAGAGTTGGCGCGAGCATGGTGACAGCCTGCTCAATCCCGGCGTCATCCCCCATATCGAAGGCATGAAGCTGCGCGATGCCGCGGTGCTGATCCCCGTCGTCGACGATGGCGAGGAGGCGCGCGTCATCTTCACGCAGCGCACCGCGACGATGCGCAAACATTCCGGTCAGGTCGCCTTTCCGGGCGGGGCGGTCGATGATGAGGACGCCGATGTCGAGACGGCGGCGATGCGCGAGGCGGAGGAGGAGATCAGCCTCGACCGCCGCTTCGTCGAGCCGGTCGGGCGGCTGCCGCAATATAAGGCGCTGTCGGGCTTTTCCATCACGCCGGTCCTTGCTGTGGTGCAGCCAGGTTTCGAGCTCACGCCCAATCCGGCGGAAGTCGAGACGGTTTTCGACGTGCCGCTCTCCTTCCTGATGGACCCGCGCAACCACGAGCGGGGCAGCGGCATCTGGCTCGGCGGCGAGCGGCATTATTATCGCATGCCCTATGAGGGGCATAATATCTGGGGCATCACCGCCGGCATCGTGCGGGTGATCTATGAAAGGCTTTATGCATGACGTCTGTTTCGGGCGAGGCGTGGTTCGCCGATCCGGCGCTCGCTCGCGTGCTGGCGCTTTTGAACAGCGACGGCGGGGAGGCGCGCGTCGCCGGCGGGGCCGTGCGCAACAGCCTGATGGGCCTGCCGGTCGCCGATGTCGATATTGCAACGACGCTGCGGCCCGAGGTGGTTGTCGAGCGGGCGAAGGAAGCCGGCATCAAGGCGGTGCCGACGGGCATCGAGCATGGCACGGTGACGCTTGTCATCGAGGGCAAACCCTTCGAGGTGACGACGTTGCGCCGCGACATTTCCACCGACGGCCGCCACGCCGAAGTCGCCTTCGGCACGGACTGGCGGGCGGACGCCGAACGGCGCGACCTGACGATCAATGCGCTCTACGCCGATGCCGGCGGTGCGGTCATCGATCTCGTGGGCGGCCTGCCGGATATCGAAAGCCGCACCGTGCGTTTCATCGGCGATGCGGGAACGCGCATCGCGGAGGATCACCTGCGCATCCTGCGCTTTTTCCGCTTCTTTGCGCTCTACGGCAGCGGCCGGCCCGATGCGGACGGGCTGAAGGCCTGCGCACGGGCGAAGGGCAGCCTTGGAAAACTTTCAGCCGAGCGCGTCTGGTCCGAGACGAAGAAATTGCTCATAGCGCCCGATCCCGGCCGCGCGCTGCTGTGGATGCGGCAGGCGGGCGTGCTCACCGAAATCCTGCCCGAGACGGAAAAGTGGGGCATCGACGCAATCCCCGGCCTGATCCATGCCGAAAAGGCGTTCGGCTGGAAGCCCGACCCGATGCTGCGCCTTGCGGCCATGGTGCCGGCGGATCGCGACCGGCTGAAGGCGCTCGCCGAGCGCCTGCGCCTTTCCAAGGCGGAGGCGGCCGTTCTCGACCATTGGGCGGCCGCGCCGGAAATCGCGCCGAAACTTGCCGAGACGGCATTCGAGCGGCTGCTTTATCGCAGCGGTGTGCAGGGGCTGACGATGCGGCTGAAGCTGGCACTGGCGTCCGCCCGGGCGCGGGGCCTTGGTGACCCGGAGGCGCTGGCCTTTGCCGGCCTTTGCCAGCGGCTTCTTGCCCGGGCCGAGAAATGGCACCGGCCGACCTTCCCGCTGAACGGCGCGGACGTGCTTGCCGCAGGTATTCCCGCCGGCCCGAAGGTCGGTGCGGTTCTGGGGGCGATCGAAGAGACATGGGTGGCGGGCAACTTCCATGACGGCCGCGCAAAGCTGCTTGCCCGTCTGGCGGCGATGGCAAAGGAGGAGGGAGAACCTTCCACCCCCTGAGCGCATCACGATCCTTCAGGTTTGCGTCTGACGTCAGGCTTTTGATTTTCCGGGTGCTACCGCAAACGGCTCATTTCGCGCCATGGGCTATTTGACCTTCTCCCCGGCGGGGAGAAGGTGAGCAGGCGGTGTGAATTTGTCGGAAATGCCTGTCAGGCGGCGTCGGCCGCCTTCTCGTCGAGGATGCGTTCCTTGATGTGATCGACCATGCTTTCCCGGATGATCGCCTCGCCATGGGCGGTGCGCATATGCTCGACCGCACGGCGGACGACTTCGGCGTCGTCATTGGCCCGCGTATGCCAGTCGCATCCGGGGACGAGTGAACCGCATTCAAAAAGTCTCATGACCTATCTCCTGTCGTTTCAGCGGAACCAGTGTAGCAGATGAGGCCCGATCAGCCAAATTGCAGCCGGGCCTGCGGCATCAGGAAGCCGTCCCATCAAACGGCAGAAGCCGCCCGAGGTTCCGCCCCGGGCGCGATTTCGTTGCTGCATTTCCAGCCGGCTGCTGTCAGGCCGCGTCGTCCTTCGCCCAGGCGTCGAAGCAGCAGGACGACTGGAATTGCGCCGGGGTGGTGTGGTGATCGACGAGATGATGCACCACGCCGCTGGCAAGCCGCAGCCGGGCTTCTTCGACGAAATAGGCGTGCGGCAGGTCCAGCCCGCTCTCGGCACGTATGGTTTCGGCGAAACGATCGAGAAATTCGGGAGATTTCGGGTCGGAACCCGTCTGCATTGCCTCTTGTGCTGCAATCTTCATGACTGCTTCCTCCATGGACTCATGCAGCAGGCATTATACCACGGAAGGCGTAGGTCTGTAATCACAAGGCAGGGAGGGCCGGCCTTCAGGGCCAGCGCACCACCGGGGGAAGCGAGGAGAGGATCGACTCGACATTGCCGCCCGTCTTGAGGCCGAAGATCGTGCCGCGGTCGTAGAGCAGGTTGAACTCGACATAGCGGCCGCGCCGCACGAGCTGTTCGTCGCGGTCTTCTTCCGTCCAGCCCTTGTTGAAGTTCGACCGCACGATCTTCGGATAGACCATGGCGAAGGCGCGCCCGACATCCTGGGTGAAGGCAAAATCGGCATCCCAGCCGCCAAGCTCTTCCGACGAATGCAGCCAGTCGTAAAAAATGCCGCCGGTGCCGCGCGGTTCATTGCGGTGCTTCAGGAAGAAGTAGTCGTCGCACCAGGCTTTGAATTTCTGGTGATCGGCGACGGGATGGCGGTTGCAGGTGATCTCCATCGCCTTGTGGAAGAGCGTGGTGTCCGGATCGTCCATCCTGCGGCGGCGGTCGAGCACCGGCGTCAGGTCCGCACCCCCGCCGAACCAGCGGCTGGTGGTGACGACCATACGCGTGTTCATGTGCACGGCGGGTACGTTGGGGTTCACCGGATGGGCGATGAGCGAGATGCCGGAGGCCCAGAAACGCGGGTCCTCGCTCGCGCCGGGAATCTGGCCGCGGAACTCCGGCGAGAATTCGCCATAGACGGTCGAGGTGTGCACGCCGACTTTCTCGAAGACGCGGCCTTCCATCATCGACATGCGTCCGCCGCCACCTGCGCCGCCCTCGCGCAGCCAGTCCTTGGCGACGAAGCGGCCGGGCTGCATGTCGGAGAGCGGCCCTTGCAGGTCGTCCTCAAGCGTCTCGAAGCTGGTGCAGATCGCGTCGCGCAGCTGCCCGAACCAGGCCTGCGCGGCGGTCTTCTTCTCTTCGATGTCCTCGGGCAGGCCTTTCGGCAGGTCTGGTCGTTCCATGGTGCTTCCCGCTGGCGGGCAGCCCGCCGAATCGTATTTTCGCCACAGTCCAAAACTTTGCGCCATTTGGCAACCGCGGGCAGGGCATCGGCTGGGGACGACGGGACTCGCAAAACGCGCGGGGGCGGCTTATCTTTCCTCCGTTGAATGTGCTGCCAGGAGGAAATCTGCATGGCGCGTGTTCCCGGTCCGCCCCCGCTTGAAGGGCTCCGGCGCCATATCGAGCGTCGCCGTCGCGAAAAACCCGCCCGCGAAGGCCATTTCGTCCGCGAGACCTTCTGCCTCGACCGGCAGGCGGCGCGAGAGAAGGCGCGTGAATGGTTCGACCTCTGGCCGAAGGCCGCCTACTGGACCGAGGTCGAAAGCTGGCGCGCCATGGAGGGCGACCGCATCGAATTCACGATGCGCCGCCTGCCGAGCGCCGATTGATGCGTCACGCCGCAAGGGCGACGTGCCGGCTTTCCTGTGTCCGGCCGCCGTACCCCCAGCTGTCCATCGCGATATCGCGGATGACCACATAGGTCACGGGATCAAGATGTGCGCCCAGCGTCTCCTCAAGCAGGGCATAGGCGGCGGCGATGAAGCAGGCCTTTTCCTCTGCCGTGTTGGTGCCCTCGCTGATCAGGATTTCGAAATGGCCGGCCACCTTCTGCCGTCGCGCGCCGATGGTCCAGTTGGCGATCGGCGTTCCCTCGACGAGGACGGCGGTCGCTTCGGCGCGCTTGCCGAGCAGCGTGACGGCAAGGCGGGTCGCCTCGTCCTGAAGGTGCAGGCGCTCGCCGTCCGTCAGGTTCTTGCCGGCGAGGCGGATGTGGAGGAAGGGCATGGTCGTCTCCTGTCTCGTGTTGACGGAAGGAGCCTATTGCGCGACTATTGTTTTTAAAATTGAGAATCATTGCCGGTATGGTTTTGGAAAACTGAATGGTCTCTCCGCGCAACTTCGACATGGACGTGCTGCGCACGTTTGTTACGGGCGTGCGCCTCGGCAGCTTTGCGAAAGCCGCGGAGGCGCTGGGGCGGACGCCGCCGGCCGTCAGCCTGCAACTGAAGAAACTGTCTGAACTCAGCGGTCAGACGCTTTTCGTCAAGCAGGGCCGGGGCCTCGTACTCACCGATGCCGGCGAAGCCTTGCACGACTATGCGGTGCGCATTCTCGACCTGAACGACGAGGCGATGATGATGCTGGGCTCCAGCCGGGCGCTCGACGGCTGGCTGCGGCTCGGTATCCCGCAGGACTTTGCGGAGACCTCGCTGCCGCCGGTGCTCGGCCGCTTTTCGCGGGCGCACCCGAAGCTGCGCGTCGAAGCGCGGGTCGATCGCGGGGCCAAGCTGGTGGCGGCGGTCGAGCGCGGCGATCTCGACATGGCCGTCACCTGGGGCGGCCAGAAGAGCGCCCATTGCCGGCACATCGCCACCCACCCGGTCGTCTGGATCGCGGCCGTGGACCATGACATCTCCGCCGGCGCGCCGGTGCCGCTCATTGCGTTCGATCCACCCTGTACGTTCCGGGCGGCCGCCGTCGAGGCGCTTTCTGCGACCGGACGGGAATGGCGCCAGGTCTTTTCCAGCCCCGGGCTTGCGGGGCTCTGGGCGGCGGTGACGGCCGGGCTCGGCGTGACAATCCGCACGACCACGGGCATGCCGTCCCATCTGCGTGTGCTCGACCCGCAACAGGCGGGGCTACCGTTGCTCGGCAGTATCGACCTGATGCTGCACACGGCCGAAGCACAGCCGCCCGCGCCGGTCGGACGGCTGCGTGACATCCTCCTCGAAATGCTCGTGATCCCCACCTGACACGACCGTGATCGGCAAGTTCGATTGACGGCGACCCGCCGCGCCCCTATCTTGCGGCCATCGTCATCAACAGAAAGGCGCCGTTGCGGTTCAGAAGCACGGCTCACAGTCCTTGTTCGAACTCGCGATTGCTGTCTTCCTTATCCTCTTCAATGGGGTCTTTGCCCTTTCCGAACTTTCCATCGTTTCTGCCCGAAAGCCGCGCCTGAAGACCATGGCTGCGCAGGGCTCGCGTGGTGCTGCGGCCGCGCTGAAGCTGGCGGACCACCCCGGAAAATTCCTCTCCACCGTCCAGATCGGCATCACCCTCATCGGCATTCTCGCCGGTGCCTTCTCGGGTGCCGCGCTCGGCGGACGCCTGCGTGACATCCTCTATGCCGAGGGCGTGCCGGACTGGCTGGCCGATCCGCTCGGCTACGGTATCGTCATCTTCATTATCACCTATCTGTCGGTGGTGGTCGGAGAACTGGTGCCCAAGCAGATCGCGTTGAAGAACCCGGAGCGTTTTGCTGCGCTCGTCGCGCCCGCCATGTCGCTGCTCTCGAAGATCGGTGCCCCGGCGGTCTGGATCCTCGATGCCTCGACGCGGTTGATCTTCCGTCTGCTTGGCCAGCATCAGGTCGCCGAAAGCATCGTTACCGACGAGGAAATCAAGACCATCGTCGCCGAGGCGGAAGCTGCCGGTGTCATCGAGGGCGGCGAAAAGCTGATGATCGCCGGCGTCATGCGCTTCTCCGACCGTGAGGCGCGCGGTCTCATGACCCCGCGCAACGATGTCGACTGGATCGATCTCGGCGACACGGTGGAGGAGATCCACAAGACCCTGACCGACAGCCCGCATTCCCGCCTGCCGGTCGCCGATGGCGGGCCGGAGACGATCGTCGGCATCGTGCAGAAGCGTGAGTTGCTTTCGGCCCTGTTGAACGGCCAGCCGCTGGACATCCGCAGCTTCGTGCGCCCCGCGCCGATCGTGCCCGATACGATGGATGCCATGCGTGTGCTCGAAACGCTGCGCAATTCCGAAGTGCCGATCCTGCTCATCCATGACGAATACGGCCACTTCGAAGGCATCATCACGCCTGCCGACGTGCTGGAGGCGATTGCCGGCGTGTTCCGCGCCGATATCGAGGAAGGCGACGACGATTATGCGGTGCAGCGCGAGGATGGCTCCTGGCTGATCTCCGGCTCCATGCCGATCGACGAGATGGCCGACCGTCTCGGCCTGCAGCTGCCGGCCCGCCGCAGCTACCAGACCGCGGCCGGCCTCGTCATCGAATCGCTGCAGAAGCTGCCGAAGACCGGCGAGATCACGGAAACCCAGGGCTGGCGCTTCGAGGTCGTCGATATGGATGGTCGCCGCGTCGACAAGCTGCTCGCCACGCGGCTGGATTAATCCGACACCACAAATGCGGTTGCGTCCCGCTGAGGATCAGGGCTCGAGCAGTCTCGGGCCCGGGCCTTCGGCCGCCAGTTCGTCCAGCGGGTTGCGCAACGGGCATTCCTGCAATGACAGGCAACCACAGCCGATGCAGCCGTCCAGCTGGTTGCGCAGCTTGGTGAGGCGGGCGATGCGCTCGTCGAGTTGCCCACGCCAGTTTTCCGAAAGCCTGCGCCAGTCGAGACCCGTCAATGGCCGGTCGTGCGGCAGCACCGACAGGGCCTCGGCAATCTCCGAAAGCGGAATGCCGGTGCGCTGCGCCACCTTGATCACCGCCACGCGGCGCAGGATGCCGCGTGGATAGCGCCGCTGGTTGCCACGGTTGCGCTGGCTGTGGATCAGCCCCTTCGCCTCATAAAAATGCAGGGTGGACACTGCGATCCCGCTGCGCTCGGCGACCTCGCCGACGCTGAGTTCCCGGGGCATTCCGCTCTTCGGACATTTTTTCGTCATCGCTGTTGACCTCAACTTAAGTTGAGGTTTTATACCAGCGGCTCCTAACTTTTCCAAGACGGAGCCGACGCATGACTGAAAGACTGACCATCGCCCTCATCTATGGCAGCGGCCGCGAAGGGCGCTTTGCCGATACGATCGCGGGATGGCTGGAGCCTGAACTCTCCGCGCTTGGCTATCACGACATCATCCGTATCGATCCGGTGGAGCTGACCTTCACGCCGGGCGGTCTCGACGAGGCATCGGCCCAGCTGGTCGAAAGCCGTATCTCGCGGGCGGACGCTTTCCTGATCGTCACGCCGGAATACAACCACGCCTACCCGGCCGCGCTGAAGGCGATCATCGACAGCTGCTTCCGCCCCTGGCATGCCAAGCCGATCGCCTTCGTCTCTTATGGCGGCGTCTCCGGCGGCCTGCGCGCCGTCGAGCAGCTTCGGCTGGTCTTTGCCGAGCTGCATGCGGTGGCGATCCGCGAGACGGTAAGCCTTGCCCATGCCTGGACGCAGTTCGACCCGGTCGGCAATCCCTTTCGCCCCGGCCAGCTCAACGGCCAGCTCGCCGTCCTGATGAAACGCCTGATCTGGTGGGCCAACGCGCTGAAGGCGGCACGCATCGCAACCCGCTACGACGAGGTGGCCGCATGAAGCCAGAACACTATGCGGCAGCGGAGGTCGCGCGGTCCCCCGCCGAGACCCGGCGCAATGCGACGCTGCTCTTCATCAGCACGCTCACCATCATGTCCGGCGCGACGATTTCCGCGTCGCTGCCGGGCATCGCGGCGCGGTTTGCCGATGTGGAGAATGTCGCGCTGCTCAGCAGGCTGGTGCTGACGTTGCCGGCCGTGTTCATCGCGCTCTTCTCTCCGGCGGCCGGCTTCCTGGTGGATCGTTTCGGCCGCAAGCCGCTGCTCGTCGCCTCGCTTGCGCTGTTTGCCGGTGCCGGTGCCTCCGGGCTTTTCCTCGATACGCTGCCGGGGCTCCTCGCCGGACGCGCCGTGCTGGGTATCGCCGTCGGCGGCATCATGACGGCGACGACGGCGCTGGTCGGCGATTTCTTTCAGGGGGCGGCGCGCGATCGCTATATGGGCCTGCAACAGGCCTTTGTCGGTGTCGGTGGCACGATTTTCCTGACGGGCGGCGGGTTCCTTGCGGAGGTCCACTGGCGCGGGCCGTTTCTGATCTACATGGTGGCGATCCTGCTGGTGCCGGCGGCACTTGCTTTCCTGCCGGAGCCGCGACGTGCACGGCCGGCGGGTGCCGCGGCGGGGGAGGGCCGGCTCGACGGGCGGGCGATAGCGCTGCTCGCCCTTTTGTTCCTGGCAGCGGCCGTCAACATGATCGCCTTCTACATGGTCCCGACGCAGCTACCCTTCTACCTCGAATCGCTCGGCTTTGCCGCACCGAGCCTTGCCGGTGCGGCGATCGGCGCGGGGCAGCTCGTCGGCGTGGTGAGCGCGCTCGCCTTCGCGCCCCTCCGGCGCCAGCTCGGCATCATGGGCGTCTTCGGCCTCGGCTTCGTTTCGGCCGGTCTTTCCTTCCTCCTGCTCTCGACGGCGGAAAGTTATGTCAGCGTGCTCGTCGCCATGGCCGTCTCCGGTGTCTGCATGGGCACGATCATGCCGAACTTCGCGGCCGCGGCGATGCTGCTTGCCCCTCCGGCCCGCCGCGGCCGCGTCTCCGGTCTCCTGGTTTCCAGCATCTTTGCCGGCCAGTTCCTGTCGCCCATCGTCTCGCAGCCGCTGATTGCCGCATCGGGTTACGCTGGCGCCTATGCCCTTGTCGGTGCCGTCGTGCTGGTCTTCGGCATCGTGGCCTTCGCCCTGCGCTGGGTGTGGCCGGGCGATGGCTAAGGCGTTTTGGAGACCCCTGGAAAGGGGGTACGTTCGGTCAGGCGAAGCCCGTCTGGCGCAGCGCCTCGCCACAGATCATTGCGGCCGAGAGCGCGACATTGATGGAGCGTTGCCCCTCGACCATGGGAATGAGCACGCGTCCATCCGCCCTGTCGTGGACGTGATCGGGAACGCCGGCGCTTTCGCGGCCGAACAGCAGGATGTCCGTCGGCTGGTAGGCGAAGTCCGTATAGCGCCCGGCGGCCTTGGTGGAGGCGAGCACCAGGCGGCGGCCGCTCTCTGCCCGCCACGCCTCGTATCGCTCCCAGTTGACATGTCGTGTCAGCGTCACGGCGGCAAGATAGTCCATGCCCGCACGCTTGAGGCTGCGGTCGGAAATATCGAAGCCGGCCGGCTCGATGAGGTCGACCGAAAGGCCAAGGCAGGCGGCGAACCGCAGGATCGTGCCGGTATTGCCGGCAATGTCGGGCTGGTAAAGGGCGATGCGGAGTGTAGACATGCGGTTTCGCCTACAGCAATTCCGGCCGGGGTGCGAAGCGGTTTGTCTTCAAAATTGCGAAAAGACAAGAAGGGTGCGCCATCCCGCCTCGCGGCGAAAAGCGGCAGAGGGGGCGCCCGGATGTGGCGACACGGCAACAGAATTGGCCGGAAAGACGAAATTGCGACAAAGTGGCTGGCAAATTGCGGCGTTTCGGGTTAACCAGAGCCATCTTCAACGCGAGAAAAGGGAGGACCACTATGGATACCATGTATCGACCACGCCTCCCGGCTGGAATCACGCCTCTTCTCGCGTAGGCGTTTCGCCACCAAGATTCCCTTCGTTTCTTCTTTTTACTTCGTCGTGTGACGCTTTTCGTCGCCCCACGGCAATCCTACCGGAACCCCGTTCCTGACCGCGCTCATTTTGCGCCGTCCGCGCCGGTTCCGTCTTTCTATTACGGAGAAAGCCATGTTCGGCTGGTTCGAAAGACGTTTGAATCCCTATCCTTCCGAGGCGCCCTCGCTGCCTCCGAAGGGCCTTTTCGCCTTCCTTTGGCACTATACGCGCCCGGCTGCGCCGTGGCTTGCGCTGCTCGGCTTCTGCTCCATGGTGCTCGGCATTGCGGAAGTCGTGCTGTTCCAGTTCCTCGGCAGTATCGTCGACTGGCTTTCGGCCGGTGACAAGACGACGTTCCTTGCCCGCGAGGGCGACACGCTGGTCTGGATGGCGGTCCTGCTGCTCGTCGTCATCCCGGGGTTTGGCGCGCTGCACACCATGACCATGCACCAGGCGCTCGCGGGCAATTTCCCGATGATCGCCCGCTGGCAGATGCATCGCTACCTGATCCGCCAGAGCATGACCTTCTTCTCCAACGAGTTCGCCGGCCGCGTGTCGACGAAGGTGATGCAGACGGCGCTTGCGGTGCGCGAAGCCGTCATGAAGATCATCGACGTCTTCATCTACGTGGTGAGCTACTTCATCTCGATGATCGCGATCATCGCCGCGGCGGACCTGCGTCTGGTCGTGCCGCTGCTCGTGTGGTTCGTCGCCTATGTCAGTATCCTGCGCTATTTCGTGCCGAAACTGATGGTGATCTCGCGCGAGCAGGCCGACGCGCGTTCGATGATGACGGGCCGGATCGTCGACAGCTACACCAACATCGCGACGGTCAAGCTGTTCTCGCATGCCGGGCGGGAGGAGAGCTATGCCCGTGAAGGCATGGACGAGTTCCTGCAGACCGTTCACAAGCAGATGCGGCTGATCACCCTGTTCAACATCCTGATCGACATCAACAATGTCGTCACGATGTTCTTCACGGCGGGCATCGGCATCTACTTCTGGATGACGGGCGATGTCTCCGTCGGCGCGGTGGCAGTCGCCATCGGTCTCGTCATGCGCATCAACGGCATGTCGCAGTGGGTGATGTGGGAAGTGACCGCGCTCTTCGAGAACATCGGCACGGTCTATGACGGCATGGGCATGATGACGCGTCCGCACGACATCAAGGATGCGCCGCAGGCGCCCGCTTTGCCTGCCGCCAAGGGCGCGATCAACTTCGACCATGTCCGCTTCCACTACGGCAAGAACAAGGGTGTGATCGAGGATCTGTCGCTGTCGATCGGGGCGGGGGAGAAGGTCGGCCTTGTCGGCCGCTCCGGCGCAGGCAAGACGACGCTGATGAACGTGCTGCTGCGGTTCTACGACCTCGAATCCGGCAGGATCACCATCGATGGCAAGGATGTCGCCACGGTGACGCAGGACAGCCTGCGTTCCCAGATCGGCGTGGTCACGCAGGACACCTCCCTGCTGCACCGCTCGATCCGTGACAACATCGCCTACGGCAAGCCGGACGCTGACGACGCCGAGATCATCGAGGCAGCCAAGCGCGCCAATGCCTGGGACTTCATCGAAGGCCTCACCGACCAGCAGGGGCGCACGGGCCTCGATGCCCAGGTCGGCGAGCGCGGTGTCAAGCTCTCCGGCGGCCAGCGCCAGCGTATCGCGATCGCCCGCGTCTTCCTGAAGGACGCGCCGATCCTGGTGCTGGACGAGGCGACCTCGGCGCTCGATTCGGAAGTCGAGGCGGCGATCCAGGAAAACCTCTTCGCTCTCATGCAGGGCAAGACGGTGATCGCGATCGCCCATCGCTTGTCGACGCTGACGGAGATGGACCGCCTCATCGTGCTCGACAAGGGCCGTCTCCACGAGACCGGCACCCATGCCGAACTCGTCGCCATGGGCGGCATCTATGCCGACCTCTGGACCCGCCAGTCCGGCGGCTTCATCGCCGACGACGCCGAGGCGGAAGCGGCGGCGGAATAGTCGGGCAGAAGGCACCCCTTTCCAGCAGAAGGGGTGCCTTCCTCAAGCGAGCAATCTTCGCACGCGATGCCCTTCCACCTTTCCAATCTTTAATTTGTCGCCCGTCAAAAACCGCCTATATCGATGGCATGATCTTCCGCCCGCTCTTCTCCTGGTTCGAGAACTGGATTCAGCCCTTCGCGCGGCGGGATGATCTTCGTCCGCCGCAGGGGCTTCTCGCCTTCATCTGGTTCTATGTTGGCCAGGCCAAGGCGCCGTTTGCGGCGATGCTGGTGCTCGGCGGCGTGACCGCGGGCATCGAGGCGGCGACCTTCTGGTTCGTCGGGCGGCTGGTCGATATCCTGGCGACGGTGAAGCCGGGAGACGGGTGGGGCGGGCTTATGGCCGCGCATGGGCCGGAGCTTCTGCTGATGCTCGGCCTCATCGGCCTCCTTCGCTTCGTGATCACCTTTCTCACTGCGCTCGTCGACCAGCAGGTCATCACGCCCGGCTTTTACAATCTCGTGCGCTGGCAGTCCTATGTGCATGTCGCGCGACAGTCGCTGTCGTTCTTCCAGAACGATTTTTCCGGGCGCATCGTCACGAAGGTCTGGTCGGCGGGGCAGGCGACCGGCGACGTCATCACCTCCTTCATGGAAAGTGTCTGGTTCGTGACGATCTACACGGCCTCGACGCTGGTGCTGCTCGGCGGGCTCGACTGGCGGCTTGCCGCCGTGCTCGGCGTGTGGCTCGTGGTGTTTTCCGTGCTGGCACGCTATTTCGTGCCGCGCATCCGCGAGCATTCGCGCCAGACCGCCGAGGCCGCGTCGATGCTGAGCGGCCGTATGGTGGATGCCTATTCCAACATCCAGACGCTCAAGCTGTTCGGCCGCGACGAGGCGAACGACCGCTACATGCGCAGCGGTTTCGATACTTTCCAGGCGACGACGCTCGATTTCACGCGCTTCCTGACGGGCGTGCGTGCCTCGATGGCCTTCGTCTCCGGCCTGATGATCGTCGCCATGGCCGTGCTCTCCATCCATCTTTGGCTTGGCGGCGTTGCCAGTTCCGGGGCCGTCGCCTTTACCATGGCGCTGGTGCTGCGGCTGAATTTCCTGCTCAATCGCCTGATGACACAGCTCAACAGCATCATGCGCAATATCGGCACGATCCAGAACTCGGCCGATCTCATCTCCCAGCCGATCGGCCTTGTCGACAAGCCGGATGCGATGGAAATGAAGGTCGTGCGCCCGGACATCCGCTTCGAGGCCATTCGCTTCCACTATGGCCGTAAGTCCGGCGTCATCGACGACCTGACGCTGTCGATCCGGCCCGGCGAGAAGGTCGGCATCGTCGGTCGGTCCGGTGCCGGCAAGTCGACGCTGGTCAATCTCCTGTTGCGCTTCTACGATCTTGAGGGCGGGCGCATTCTCGTCGGTGGGCAGGACATCGCCACCGTCACGCAGGAGAGCCTGCGCGCCAATATCGGCATGGTCAGCCAGGATACCGCGCTCTTGCACCGCTCGATCCGCGACAACATCCTCTTCGGCAATCCCGACGCCAGCGAGGACGAGATGATCGAGGCGGCGCGAAAGGCCGAGGCGCATGATTTCATCCTCACGCTGGAAGACCAGCGTGGGCGCAAGGGGTACGATGCCCACGTCGGCGAGCGCGGCGTCAAGCTTTCAGGTGGTCAGCGCCAGCGTATCGCCATTGCCCGCGTCATGCTGAAGGATGCACCGATCCTCGTGCTCGACGAGGCGACCTCGGCGCTCGATAGCGAAGTCGAGGCGGCGATCCAGTCGAACCTCGAGCGGCTGATGCGCGGCAAGACGGTGCTCGCCATCGCGCACCGCCTCTCCACCATCGCTGCGCTCGACCGGCTGATCGTCATGGATCGCGGCCATATCGTGGAGGAGGGGACCCATGCGGAACTCGTCGCGCGCGGTGGTCTCTATGCGGATCTCTGGTCGCGCCAGTCGGGCGGTTTTCTCGGCCATGAGGAAGCGGCGCAATAAAGCCGCAGGGCGTCGTCCTTCACATGCTTTTTGAGCCGGGAAGCGCTGGAGGTTCAAGGCGATGCCTGCGCCTTGTCAAGATGCTCCGTTTTTCCCGCGACAATGTGCCCACCTCCCCTTGCCAAGGCTGGACATAATTTGCGATCAAGCATAGAACGCGCCGGATTGACGGGGAATCTATGGCCGTATTGTGTCCGGATTTGACCGGTTTCCAAGGGGCGTGGCGGGTTTCCGCAGACTTTGCGTGAGAGGATGGTTTAGCCGTGAGCGAACACGAGACATCAAGCGAATCCCTGGGCGAGCCCACTCGCCGCGATTTCCTTTACCTGACCACCGGGATGGCTGGCGTCGTGGGCGGCGTTGCGGTTGCCTGGCCGTTTATCGACCAGATGCGCCCGGATGCGTCGACGCTGGCGCTTGGCGCCATCGATGTCGATGTCTCCAGCGTGACCCCTGGCATGTCCTTGACCGTCAAATGGCGCGGCAAGCCGGTCTTCATCCGCAACCGCACGGACAAGGAAGTCGAAGAGGCCAAGGCCGTTCAGCTTTCCGACCTCAAGGACGCTGTTGCCCGTAACGCCAACATTGCTGCCGACGCCCAGGCGACGGACCTCGACCGCTCGGCGGGCGTGGGCAAGGAAAACTGGATCATCATGGTTGGTGTCTGTACCCACCTCGGCTGTATTCCGCTCGGCCAGGCCGGCGATTTCGGCGGCTGGTTCTGTCCCTGCCATGGTTCTCACTACGATACCGCTGGTCGTATTCGTAAGGGTCCGGCCCCTGAGAACCTTGCTGTGCCGACCTTCTCGTTCGTATCCGACACAGTCATCAAGATCGGTTGAGGGGACACCTGATAATGAGTGCTGAACATTCCACCTACCAGCCGACGACTGGCATCGAAAAATGGGTCGATTCGCGCCTGCCTCTGCCGCGCATGATCCATGACAGCTTCGTGTCCTACCCGGTTCCGCGCAACCTGAACTATGCCTACACCTTCGGCGCCATGCTGTCGGTGATGCTCATCGTGCAGATCCTGACCGGTATCGTGCTGGCCATGCACTATGCCGCCGAAACCTCCGTCGCGTTCAACTCGGTCGAGAAGATCATGCGCGACGTGAACCACGGCTGGCTGCTGCGCTACATGCACGCCAACGGTGCGTCCTTCTTCTTCATCGCGGTCTATCTCCACATCGCCCGCGGCCTCTACTACGGCTCCTACAAGGCGCCGCGCGAAATCCTCTGGATCCTCGGCGTGGTCATCTATCTCCTGATGATGGCGACCGGCTTCATGGGCTACGTTCTGCCCTGGGGTCAGATGTCCTTCTGGGGCGCGACCGTTATCACCGGCTTCTTCTCGGCCTTCCCGTGGGTCGGCGAGTGGATCCAGCAGTTCCTGCTCGGCGGCTTCGCGGTCGACAACCCGACGCTGAACCGCTTCTTCGCGCTGCACTACCTGCTGCCGTTCATGATCGCCGGCGTCGTCGTCCTGCACGTCTGGGCGCTGCACGTCACCGGCCAGACGAACCCGACCGGCGTCGAAGTGAAGTCCAAGACCGACACGGTCGCCTTCACGCCCTATGCGACGCTGAAGGACGCCCTTGGCGTTTCGGTCTTCCTGATCGTCTTCGCCTGGTTCATCTTCTACATGCCGAACTATCTCGGCCACCCGGACAACTATATCCCAGCCGATCCGCTGAAGACCCCGCCCCACATCGTTCCGGAATGGTACTACCTGCCGTTCTACGCGATGCTGCGCGCCATCACCTTCAACATCGGCCCGATCGACTCCAAGCTTGGCGGCGTCCTCGTGATGTTCGGCGCGATCATCGTGCTGTTCTTCCTGCCCTGGCTCGATACGTCCAAGGTCCGTTCGGCTGTCTACCGCCCGTGGTACAAGCTGTTCTTCTGGATCTTCGTGGCGAATGCCATCCTGCTCGGTTGGCTTGGCGCCATGCCGGCGGAAGGCATCTACGTCATCCTCTCGCAGCTCGGTACGCTCTACTACTTTGGCTTCTTCCTCGTGCTCATGCCGATCCTCGGCCTGATCGAGACCCCGAAGCGCATTCCGAATTCGATCACGGAAGCGGTTCTGGAAAAGAAGAACGCCAAGGCGGCCAAGGCCTGATAGCGAGCGACGAAAGGAACCATGACAATGAAAAAGCTTGTTGCAGGCATTCTGTCGCTCGCACTCGTCGCCGGTCTCGGCGTCTCCTTCGCCACGGCGGAAGAGGCGGCGCCCGCCGGTGGTGCCGAAGCGGAACACGCCGCCAGTGCCACACCCCACTACCCGATCCACAAGCCCAAGCAGCAGGAATGGTCCTTCGCCGGCCCATTCGGCAAGTATGACAAGGGCCAGCTCCAGCGCGGCCTGAAGGTCTATACCGAAGTCTGTTCTGCCTGCCATTCGATGAGCCTCGTCTCCTTCCGCACGCTGGAAGGCCTCGGCTACTCGGAAGCCCAGGTGAAGGCTTTTGCAGCGAACTACGAAGTGCAGGACGGCCCGAACAGCGACGGTGAGATGTTCACCCGCAAGGCTGTGCCGGCCGACTACTTCCCGTCGCCCTACGCCAACCACGAGGCGGCTGCCGCTTCGAACAATGGCGCCGCTCCGCCGGACTTCTCGCTGATCGCCAAGGCACGCGGCATCACCCGCGGCTTCCCGCAGTTCGTCTTCGACATTTTCACTCAGTATCAGGAAGGTGGCCCGGACTACATCTACTCGCTGCTGACGGGGTACGATGAAGAGAAGCCGGCGCATATCGAAGTCGGCGAAGGCACGCACTACAACCCGTACTTCGCAAACGCTGCGGCGCTCGCCATGGCAAAGCCGATCTCCGACGACCAGGTCACCTATGACGACGGTTCGCCGCAGACGGTCGACCAGTATGCGCATGACGTCTCCGCCTTCCTGATGTGGGCCGCAGAGCCGCACTTGGAAGAGCGCAAGCGTACCGGCTTCATGGTCATGGTTTTCCTGGTGATCTTCACCGGCCTGATCTACCTGACGAAGAAGTCGGTCTACGCGAACAAGGAAAGCTGAGCGGCTCCGTCGCTCTGTCGAAAGGCGGCCTTCGGGCCGCCTTTTTTGTTGTGAGGGACTGCGGCACCTGCAATAACCGGAGAAAGCCCTCCGCAGTCGGAATTCCCATGTCTACACTCGAAAACGAACTCGTCGCCGCGATCCGCAACATCCCGGACTATCCCAAGCCCGGCGTGATGTTCCGCGACATCACCACGCTCCTCGGCAATCCGCGCGCCTTCCGCCGTGCGGTGGATGAGCTGGTGCACCCCTATGCGGGCATCGGCGTCGCCAAGGTCGCCGGCATCGAGGCGCGCGGTTTCATCCTCGGTGGCGCGATGGCGCACCAGCTGTCGACCGGCTTCGTGCCGATCCGCAAGAAGGGCAAGCTGCCGCACGAGACCGTGCGCATCGCCTACAGCCTGGAATATGGCGTGGACGAGATGGAGATGCACAAGGACGCCATCAAGCCGGGGGAGAAGGTCATCCTCATCGACGACCTGATCGCGACCGGTGGCACGGCGGAGGCTGCGGTGAAGCTGCTGCGCCAGATCGGCGCGGATATCGTCGCGGCCTGTTTCGTCATCGACCTGCCGGAACTCGGCGGGCGCAAGAAGCTCGAAGCGCTCGGCGTGGAAGTGCGCACGCTGGTGGCGTTCGACGGGCATTGAAGGCAGCTGCCGGCTGTCTGAGGTGGCGGTGTCGCTCCTCATCCGGCCTGCCGTCACCTTCTCCCCGCAAGCCGGGCGAAGGGATAGGCCGCGCCGGTTTCCCAACTGACGCTGTTTGTGGAGCACATCCCCTCTCCCCGCTGCGGGGAGAGGGTCAGGGTGAGGGCAAAGCGAACGGGCGGTTCAGACGAATTCCAGAACCGTGCTCTCGAAGCGAATGACCGGTTCGCCGCTCTGGTTCCTTCCCGCGCACAGGATCGTATTGATCAGCCGGCCCGGCCGTGAGGCGAGTTCGCGCGAGGCGGTCAGGGTCACCGAATAGGTGATCGTGTCACCGGCAAAGACCGGCTTCAGCCAGCGCAGGTTCGTGAAGCCGGGGGAGGGGCCGAGGTTCGGGGGCGTGATGCCCTCGCGGGCGAGGCGTTTGCATTCGCACGCCCAGAACGGCACGAAGCATTTCATCCAGCCGGCGGAGGAATGCCAGCCGGAAGCGCAGAGGCCACCGAAAAGCGCCTGCTTGGCCAGCTCCGCGTCGAGATGGAAGGGTTGCGGGTCGAAATCCCCTGCGAAGCGGATGATGTCTTCCGCCGTGAAGGTGAGGTTGCCGATTTCGACGGCCTCGCCGAAGGCATAGAGCTCAGCCATGCGCATGGTCGGCTTCCTTTTCGGCAAGGCGCATCATGTTGATGTATTCGCAAAGGGCGACCGTTTCGCCGCGCTGGTTCGTCACCGTGGCGCGCATGCGCACGATGCCGATTTCGGGGCGCGAGCGTGAGGTGCGGGCATCGAGCACTTCGCAGTGGCCGCCGAGCGTATCGCCCGCCAGCACCGGGCGCTTCCATTCCATCAGGTCGACGCCGGGCGAGCCTTCCGAGGTGGAGCCGTCGATATAGGCCTCGAAGAGCATGCGCATCATCACGGCGCTGGTGTGCCAGCCGGAGGCGGCAAGGCCGCCGAGAATGCTTGCGCGACCGGCGGCCTCGTCCATGTGCATCGGCTGGGGATCGAATTCCGTCGCGAAGGCGACGATCTCGGTTGCCGTGAGCGTGCGCTTCGTGAAGTCGAAGCGCCGACCCGGCGTGAAGTCTTCAAAGGTGTAGTTGGCCACGTCGCGATCCGTTCTGTTGCGGGGGGACAATGGCGAGGGTGTCCGGCTTTTGCAAGCGCCGGCGGAATTGGCGGGACGCCATGTCCTTCAAGCGCAAAGAAAAACCGCCGCCCCAGCCGGAGACGGCGGTCTCGAATGGAGGCTGTCGGGTCGTCTTACGTGTTGAAGCGGAAGTGGATGACGTCGCCGTCCTGCACCACGTATTCCTTGCCTTCGTCGCGGCCCTTGCCGGCCTCCTTTGCGCCGACTTCGCCCTTGTAGGCGATGTAGTCGTCATAGGAGATGGTGAAGGCACGGATGAAGCCGCGTTCGAAATCCGTATGGATGACGCCGGCCGCCTGCGGGGCCTTGGTGCCGCGCACGATGGTCCAGGCGCGGGTTTCCTTGGGGCCGACGGTAAAATAGGTGATAAGGTCGAGCAGGTGGTAGCCGGCGCGGATCAGCCGGTCGAGACCCGCTTCCTCAAGGCCGAGCGCGGAGAGGAATTCGGCGGCTTCCTCTTCCGGAAGCTGGGCGACCTCGGATTCGATCGCTGCCGAGATGATGACGCATTCGGCGCCCTGTTCCTTCGCCATGGCGGCGACGGCTTCGGTGTGCGTGTTGCCGGTCGAGGCATCGGCCTCCGCGACGTTGCAGACATAGAGAACCGGGTGGGAGGTGAGGAGGTTGAGACCTTTCAGAACCTCGATTTCCTCGGGTGCCAGCGTCTTGAGGAGCAGGCGGGCCGGTTTGCCTTCGTTGAGCAGCTTCACCACGGCTTCCATAATCGGCAGCTGCGCAAGGGACTCCTTGTCCTTGCCGGTGGCGCGCTTGCGGGTCTGTTCGACGCGGCGTTCCAGGCTTTCGAGGTCGGCGAGCATCAGCTCGGTCTCGATCGTGTCGGCATCGCCGACCGGGTTGATGCGGCCCTCGACGTGGGTGATGTCGTCATCCTCGAAGCAGCGCAGCACATGCACGACGGCATCGACTTCACGGATGTTGGCGAGAAACTTGTTGCCGAGGCCTTCACCCTTCGAGGCGCCGCGCACGAGGCCGGCGATGTCGACGAAGGAGATGCGGGTGGGGATGATTTCCTTGGAACCGGCGATGGTGGCGAGCGCCTTCATGCGCGGATCGGGAACAGCCACTTCGCCGGTGTTCGGCTCGATGGTGCAGAAGGGGTAGTTTGCCGCCTGGGCGGCCGCCGTCTTGGTCAGCGCGTTGAAGAGGGTCGACTTGCCGACATTCGGCAGACCGACGATACCGCATTTGAAACCCATGGAAGTGGTCCATTCGTCTTAAGAAAATCGTTGCCCTCGCTATGGGGGATGGCGGGGGCAGGGTCAAGGCCTTCGGCCATGCAGGGCCTTGAAGTCGCCTCTCCTGCGGTGCACAATGGGGCTCACACCGCTCGGAGCCGGAATACGAGGAGCTTCCCATGAGCAATGGTGACACGACCCTCACCCCGAAAACCGTGACGGAGCCGAAGCTGGAGCGCCCGAAGCTCTACAAGGTCATTCTCGTCAACGACGACTACACGCCGCGCGAATTCGTGACGCTGGTGCTGAAGGCCGTCTTCCGCATGGCGGAGGAGACGAGCTATCGCGTCATGATGACCGCACACAAGATGGGCACGGCGGTGGTGGTCGTCTGCGCCCGCGACATTGCCGAGACCAAGGCGAAGGAAGCGACGGACCTTGCCAAGGAGGCAGGCTTCCCGCTGCTCTTCCAGACCGAGCCGGAGGAGTAGTCAATTCGGTGTGGGACGGCGGATCTGGAAGCCGGTCTTGTCCTGCCGGAAGCCGCAGCTCGTGTAGAAGGCATGGGCTTCGCTGTCGCCCCGGCCCGTCAGCAGCATGACCTTGTAGCAGCCGGCCGCCCAGGCCGTATCGATCGCATGCCGGATGACGGCACGGCCGAGGCCCCGCCGGCGGGCGGTGTGGTGGGTGACGACGTTCTCGATCAGCGCATAGGGGGCGCCGCCCCGGGTGAGGTTCGGCACGATGACGAGCGTGCAGGAGGCGAGCGGCTTTTGCCTGTCCGCGGCGACGAAGATCGTCATGCCGGGCTGGGCGAGGATTGCGGCGAAGCGATCATGCGCCGTTGCCGCATCCAGCGGCGGATCGGCAGGATTGAGTTCGGCATAGAGCGCGAGCAGCCCCGGAAGATCGCCCGGTTCTGCGGGGCGCAGGTCCACGTCCGCAGCCATCCTAGTCGCCCTTGTTGCCGAGCAGTTTCTTCAGCATCTCCGCCATCGGCCCGGTCGTCGGCAGGATCTTCGGCTGGGCGTGGTTGCGCGCCTGGCGGATATGGGACTGGCCGGCCGGTTTCTGTGCGGGCGTCTTTTCCGCTTCCGGCTTGCTGCCGGTGGCGAGCGCCAGCTTGTTCATCAGCTGCGAATCCTCTCCCCGCACCAGCATGTCGGCATTGAGGGCGAGCTCGTCGAGCAGCGGGTCGAGCCAGCTATGGTCGACCTTGGCGAAATCGCCGAGCACATGGTTGGTGACGAGTTCCTTGGCGCCCGGATGACCGATGCCGAGGCGCAGGCGCCGATAGTCCTTGCCGCAATGGGCGTCGATCGACTTGATGCCGTTGTGCCCGCCATGGCCGCCGGCGACCTTGATGCGCACCTTGCCCGGCGCAAGATCCAGTTCGTCGTAGATCGCGACGATGTCCTTCGGCGCCAGCTTGTAGAAGCGCATGGCCTCACCGACGGATTCGCCCGACAGGTTCATGAAGGTCTGCGGCTTGACGAGCAGCACCTTCTCGCCGGCAAGCTCGCCTTCGGAGATTTCTGCCTTGAACTTCTTCGACCAGGGCGAAAAGGGGTTCTTGCGGTGGATCGCATCCAGCGCCATGAAACCGATATTGTGGCGGTTGCCCGCATATTTTGCGCCCGGATTGCCGAGCCCCGCGATGATCTGCATGGAATGGTCCGCAAAATGGATCTGTCCGGCCTTCACCACCGCGAAAGCGACCGGAAGTCAACCGTCCGCATTCAATTCTTCGCGCCGCCATCGGCCGTGCGCGGGTTCGGCGGCAGGCCGTAGGCTGTATAGATGCGGTCCTGCTCACCGCTGACGATGAGCTGGTCGAGCGCCGCCTGCAGCCGCTTGATAAGCGCGGGTGGGGTCTGCTTGTGGCAGGCGAGGCCATAAATCTGGCCGGCCATCAGCATGGCCTTTTCAACCGGCTGGCCCTGGTTGATGAGGTTCTCATAGGTCTTGATCGAGGTCGGCATCAGGTCGATGCGGCCGGAGAGCAGCTTGCGCACCGAAATGTCGATGTCCGCTGCAAGGTCGATCTCTTTAAAACCGAGGCCCTCCAGCGCTTCGACGGCAAAATCGCCACGCTGCGAGCCGACCTTCATGGCAAGCGCGTCCTGCAGGTTTGCCGGCCCCTTGCTGCCATCCTTGCGCTTCAGCAGCACCATTTCGTCTTTCAGCAGCGGATTGACCCAGGCGAAGCGATCGGCGCGCTCCCGGTTGTAGCCAGTCGTGAAGACGCAGTTCATCGGCTGGCTTTCGGCCATCGCGAAGGCACGAGCCCAGGGCATGATCTCGATCGTGTAGTCGACGCCGGCGGCCTTTGCCATTGCCTCGACCTGCTCGACCGCGATGCCGGTGATCTTGCCGTCCTTGGAATAGTTGAAGGGTGCGTATTCCTCCGTCACGAAATGCAGCGTTTCGGCGAGCGGCGCTGAAAAGGGGGCGAGCGACAGGCAAAGCGTCAAAAGCAGCGTCTTCATCGTCTCGTCCTCAGTCTTTCATCAGGAGGCAGCGGCGCGGCGCTCCGGCCTTTCCGTCACCGTGAATTCGTCCAGTTTCTCCAGGAGCGCGTCAAGCGGAAGAGGACGACTCAGGAGATAGCCTTGGCCGAACTCGATCTGCATGGACTGGAGGATATCCCACTGTTCCGTCGTCTCGATGCCCTCCGCCACGACCGCACAACCCATCTGGTGCGAGATCGTGCGGATACCCTCGATCAGCATGCGGCTCTTGCGGCGCACGTCCGGCTGGTCGGAAGAGAGCGAGCGGGTGAAGGACTGGTCGACCTTGACGATATCGACGGGAAAACGGTTGAGATAGGACAGCGAGGAATAGCCGGTGCCGAAATCGTCGAGTGCGATGCGGCAACCGAGATCGGAGAGTGCATCGAGCACCTCGCGCACGATGGGATTGTCGAGCATCAGCACGGCCTCTGTGATTTCCACCACGATGCGCGACGGTGTGACGCCGTGTTCCAGGAGCAGGGCGGCAAGGCGGGCGGGCAAAGCGGGCTCGAACTGCAGGGGCGAGAAGTTCACGGCAAGATAGCTGTCGGCAAGCCCATCGAGCTTTGAAATGACGGCGAGGCTGGCGACCGACTTCGAGAGGATGGTGTCCCCGATGCGGCCGATCGAACCGTTCTCCTCCGCAATGCCGATGATCTCGGCCGGCGGCAGCAGGCCGCGCTCGGGGTGGCTGAGACGCATCAGGGCCTCGAAGCCGGCGACGCGCCCGTCAGCGAGCGAAACGATCGGCTGGAGATGGGCGACGAACCAGTCGTCGCGCAGGCCCTGGTCGATGAACTGCTCGGTTTCCAGCCGCTTGCGGGCGATGTCCACCATATTGTTGTCGAAGAGCTGCACGCCGTTCTTGCCGCTGCGCTTGCGCGCATACATCGCCATGTCCGACTTCTGCAGCAGGCAGGCCGCCGTCGAGGCGTGGTCAGGATAGACGGCGACGCCGATGCTGGCGCTGACTTGCAGGTCTGCGCCGTTGATGGTGAGGGGCGTGCGCAGGCTCGCGACCAACCGTTCGCTGACATCCATGGCGAGCTGCCGCGCGTTCGGGGCGGCGAGCAGGATGGCGAATTCGTCGCCGCCGAGCCGGGCGATGCGGTCGCCCGCACGCAGCTGCCGGCGCAGGCGTGTCGCCACCTGGCAAAGCACGTCGTCGCCGGCGGCATGGCCGAGGTTGTCGTTGATCCACTTGAAGCGGTCGAGATCGACGAAGAGGCAGGCGAGCTGCTGGCCGAGCCTGTCGGCGGTGCCGATCAGCTCGTCGAGCACCGATTCGAAGCCCTGCCGGTTGAGCAGGCCCGTCAGGTGGTCGGTGATCGCCTGGTGATGGTTGCGGTTCTCCGCCTCCTTGAGGTCGGTGACGTCGGTCATCACGGAGAGCGACAGCGCCTGGCGGTGGCTGCTGGCAGCGGCGCCGGTTTCCAGGATCAACACGTCGATCATGCTGCCATCGGCGCAGCGGAAGCGGACGGTCGCCTCGCAGATGCCGCCATTGGCGTTGTTCTCGTCATGGCGCCTGCGATAGGTCTCGCGCCAGTCCTCGGCAACGAAGTCGGTGAACTCCTGGCCGATCACCGCGGCGCGGCGATAGCCGGTCGCGGTCAGCCAGTAGTCGCTGACCGCGGTGATACGGTTCTCCGCGTCGATGGAGAAGAGCATGGCCGGCGTGAGATTGTAGATGTCGGTGGCGCGGGCATGAGCGAGCTTCAGCTCCTTCTCCTCGCGCTCCAGCTGGCTCTGCATCTCGTTGAAATTGTGGGCGAGGGCGCCCATCTCGTCACTCGATGTCCAGTCGACATGATGGCGCGAGCCGAGCCGGCGTGTCGCCTCGATGGCGGCCGTCAGCCGCATCAGCGGGCGGATGACGGTGATGCGGTTGCCGATGATGGCGGCGGTAAAGAGTGTCGCCACGGCAAAGAAGAAGATGGCGAAGATGCTCATCTCGTCCGTCGAGAATCGCGAGAGCAGGCCCTCCTTGTGGATCCAGATTTCCGCCGTACCGACCTTCTTGATGCCGTCGTTCGCCTTGTAGAGGATGTCGGTCTTGACGATCGAGCGGGCGTCGTCCGGGTCGGGGCGCGTCGCGGGCTTGCTGATGTCGATGACATTCGAGGTGTCGCGCACATGGACGAAGGAGATGTCGGCATCTGCCTGCAACGCGCTGACGATCTGGTCGATGCTGTCCTTGTCGAAATCCCACAATGGCTTGCCGAGTGCCTGGACGTTGGCCTCAAGCAGCACTTCTGTGTTCTCCAGGCGCTCCCGCGCGACGCGGTCGGAGGAAAGGATCAGGAAAAGTGCGAAGAGCGGGGCGACGAAGATGAACAGGGCGCCGATGACGATGGCAATGAAGCGGCTTTCCACCGAATGCATTTTCATGCCGGTTGCCCCCATGCCATGATGCCAAGCCCGCCCATAACGCCCCTCTTTGGCTTTCGCCATCTGTGAGGCTTAGATTTTCATCAAAGTCTTAAATGTTGCTGAAATCGCCGTCCGGAAAAGTGCTGAAAATTCAGGCCTCACGCCACGGTAGTGGCGGAAAACGGGCAAAGAAAAGCCCCGCATCCGTCGGGATGCGGGGCTTTCGAAGCCGTCAGAACGGAACCGATTACTCGGATGCTTCCGTTGCTTCTTCTTCCTTCACGCCGGCAGCCGGGACAGCGATCGTGGCGATCGTGAAGTCGCGGTCGGCGATGACCGGGCTCGTGCCCTTCGGCAGCTTGACATGCGAGATGTGGATGCCGTCGCCGACCTTCAGGCCGGCCAGGTCAGCCGTGATGAATTCCGGAATGTCGCCGGCCAGAGCATGCAGTTCGACAGCGTGGCGAACGATGTTCAGGACGCCGCCGGCCTTGATGCCCGGGGACTTCTCTTCGTTGACGAAGTGAACCGGAACTTCGACGACGACGTGGGTGTTGCCCGAAACGCGCAGGAAGTCGACATGCATCGTGAAGTCGCGGACCGGATCAAGCTGGTAGTCCTTCGGCAGGACCTTGATCTTCTCGCCGTTGACATCGATCGTCGCAACGGTCGTCTTGAAACCGCCGGCGTGGATACGCTGCGTGACGTCCTTGGTCGACAGGGCGATGGAGAGCGGGGCCTGCTTGTCGCCGTAAATGACTGCGGGAATAAGGCCGTTGCGGCGAAGTTCACGGGAGGACCCCTTACCAACCCGTTCGCGCGTCTCGGCCTTGAGCTCGTAAGTGTCGTGGCTCATGGCTTTACCTTTCGTGTGTTACTGGAGAGCCCTTCGCAGGCAGGGATCGCCCTGCCGCCGCAAAAAGCTTGAGGATTTCGTGAAAGCCTCATCCACGTTGCCTCCAAGGGTGTCTACGCGGACGGGGGTTCGATAAACGAGAACGCCCGGAAATGCAAGGCCCGCAGCCGGATTGACACGATGCGGTCATGATTGGATGTTCGCTTGCAAATCAGTTCGGCGAAGGAAACCACGATGAGAAGACAGATCCTGATGGCCTCGGCCGCATTCGCGCTTGTATCCGCAAGCCCGGTCCTTGCCCAGGAGGTTTCGCCAGCCGAGGCCGAAAGTATCCAGCAGAAGCTCACGCGCTACCTGCCGCAGGATATGATCGAGGCGGGTCTCGTCAGCGTCAAGGCGGCGACCTCGTTCTACGAGCTGCGCTTCAATCCGGCCGTGCTGCTCGAGAAGCACAAGTCCGGCGCGGTGACGGTCGAAGGGTTGAAGCCGATGACGGCCTATCTGAGGCCCATGCCGGAAGGCACCTATCGTATCGAGGCGAACGACAACCTCGACATCAAGGGGTCCGTCGACGTCGCGCCGGGCAAGAATTCCTTCTCCTACATCATTGCCTCGATGAAACTCGAAGGCATCTACGATCCTGATATCCTCTACTTTACCTCCGCCGACTGGAAGGCCGAGAAGATCGCCTTCACCAGCACCTCGCCGCAGGAGAGCATCACGGCGAGCTTCGGCGAGACGGTGATGCGTCTTGCCGCGGAGAAGAAGGGTGAGGGCATTCTCGACATTTCCAGCACGGGCGTGATGAAGGCCTTTGCCGAGACGATCACCGGCGGTGCGAACGGCCGGGTGGATATCAGCGCCGACACGGTCGACATCGATGTCAGTATGGATGGTGCGCGCAACAAGGTGGTGCAGGACCTCGTCTTCTTCGTGCTCGACAACATGCACAAGGACAAGCTGGAGGCGGTGGATGCGGTGCGGCTGAAGGAGATGCTGCGCTCCGCCCTGCCGGTCTTCGACAACCTCACCGAAACGATCAAGGCCTCCAATGTGAGCGTCGGTACGGAGCAGGGTACGTTCGGCGCCGAGAGCATCAGCTATGTCATCGACATGAACGGCATTGCCCATTCCACCCGTGTCGGCTTCGGTTTCGGCGTGGAGAAGCCCAAGCCGCCGGCCGGCATCCTGCCGGCGGCCTTTGCGGAGGCGCTGCCGGAGCGCGCGACCTTCAAGGCGGCGGTGACCAATCTCGATCTTGCCGGCGCGGTCAACTATCTCATCGACCATGCCGATTTCACCAAGCCCGAGCCGTTGACGGAGGCGCAGAACCAGGAGATCGGCCGCATCATCCTGCCGGACGGCGCGATGACCATGGAATTCGAGGACATTTCTGCCGTCTCGCCGATCTACGACGTGCATCTCGCCGGCAAGATGCTGGTCTATCCCGAGCAGCAGGATCGCCATAGCGCGGAAGTGACGGTGACCATGCGCAACTTCGACAAGACGATCGCCTATCTCCAGAAGAACGCCGCCACGGTGCCGGAATTCGGCCAGGCCGCCTTCGGCCTCCTGATGATGAAGGGCCTCGCCCGCGATGCCGGCGGCGGCGCGCAGGCCTGGGACCTGACGGTCGACAAGGACGGCAAGGTGCTGGTCAACGGCCAGCCGCTGCCCTTCCAGCAGTAAGGGTCAAGACCTGGCGCGACGCCTTGCCGTGAGGCGGGCAAGCGCCAGCATCAGCCCACCGGCGATCAGACCCCAGAAGGCGCCGGAAATGCCGGCGAAGGAAACACCCGAGGCGGTGACGAGGAAGGTCACCGCCGCAGCCTCGCGGCCCTCCGGCTCCTTGAAGGCGTTGAGCGCCGAGCCGGCAAAGGCGCTGATCAGCGCGAGCCCGGCGACGGCCTGGATGAGGATCGGCGGGGCGAGGCTGACAAAGGCCGTGACGGCGCCTGCGGCAAGCCCGAAGATCACGTAGAAGACGCCGGCATTGATCGCCGCCCAGTAACGCTTGGCCGGGTCGGGATGCGCGTCGCTTCCGGCGCACATGGCGGCGGTGATGGCGGCAAGGTTGACCGCATGGCCGCCGAAGGGCGCCGACAGCAGCGAGAAGAGACCGGTGACGGCAAAAAGCGGGCCGGGACTGGGCTCGTAGTGGTTGACCTTCAGAACGGCGATGCCCGGAATATTCTGCGAGGCCATGGTGACGATGAAGAGTGGCAGTGCGATGCCGACGAGCCCGGCGACGGTGAAGACGGGTGCGACGATCTCCGGCCGCGGCAGTAGCGAGTCGGCGAGGCCTGAAAGGGCGCCTTCGGGAATGTTGATGCCGAAGGCAAGCACGGCGACGAAGGCGGCAAGCGCCGCCGGTACGGCGTAAAGCCTGTTGATGCTGCCGACGACCACCCAGGCAAGGACGATCGGCAGGCCGAGCAGCGGATCGAAGGCGATGGCCTTCACCGGTGCGAAGCAGAGGCCGATGAGGACGCCCGACAGCATGGCATTGGCGAGGGTCGCCGGGATTGCAGCGACCATGCGGCCAAGCGGCTTCCACAGACCCGCGATGACGATCAGCACCGCGCAGACGAGGAACCCGCCGACGGCCGTCGCAAAGCCGCCCTCCACGGCGCCGGAACTTGCCAGCAGTGCGGCGCCCGGTGTCGACCAGGCAATGGAGACGGGGAGCCGCGTTGTGGCGCTGAGCACGATCGCGCAGACGCCCATCGACACGGACAGCGCCATCAGGCCGGAGGCCGCCTGCGCCTCCGTGGCGCCGACGCCGGTCAGTCCGTGCAGCACGACGGCGAAGGAACTCGCAAAACCGACGAAGGCGGTGAGCAGGCCCATGAACAGGGCTTGGGCGGAAAAATCACGAAACATGGCAAGGATCGATGCTGGACAGGAATGTGCACTGGTAACAGGCGCCGGGCGGCTTGGAAACAGGGTTTCGGCAAGGGCAGGACCCGGCAGGACGGACAGGAGGCCATTGCCTCGACGGAGCCCTGTTCGCCCCAGTCTTGTACCTTTGTCCTGCTGGACCGGCAGGCGCAAACATGGCTATAGTCATTGAGCGTTGTATTCTGGCGCGACGATCGGTCGAAGCTTTCGGGGAGGAGAGCGGATGCCCATGCGTTTCGATCACGCAGATCATGTGCAGAGCGTTGCGGCCCACACCTCGGCCGCGGCCAGTTCGCCGGTGGCTGCTTCCTGGCGCCGCTGCCTCACGCTGCACGGGCTTTCCCCCGAAGAGGCACGCCACCCCTGGCGCCTGACCGAGCCGGAATTCCGGCAGGCGCGGGCGCGCTCCAGCGTGCTGATCGAGGAGGCGCGCGGCGAGATCGACCGGCTCTTCGCCACGGTCGGCAAGGCCGGCTGCTGCCTGCTCCTGACGGATGAGAACGGCATTGCGCTCGAACGGCGCGGGGCGGCGGGCGACGACCGCGATTTTCGCGGTGTCGGGCTCTGGTCCGGCACGGTGTGGAGCGAGGCGAGCGTCGGCACCAACGGCATCGGCACCGCGTTGGCCGACGAGCGGCCCGTGCTCATCCTGCGCGACCAGCATTTCCTCTCGCAGAACACCGGCCTTTCCTGCACCACTGCGCCGATCCGCGATCATACGGGACGCATCGCTGCCGCCATCGACATTTCCACCTGCCGTGACGATGCGGGCGAGATGCCCATGTCGATCCTCTCGCAGGCGATCCGCGATGCCGCCGCGCGCATCGAGGCGCGGCTTTTCCGCCGCGCCTTCTCCGCCGCGCGCATCCTGCTTGTGCCCGTCGAGGGGCGTAGCGCGCCGGCGCTGCTCGCCGTCGATCGCGACGACCTGGTTCTGGGCGCAACCCGCGCCGCGCGCCAGGTGCTCGGTCTCGACGACCGGCGCATCGCCACGGGCGTCGCCGCCTCCGACCTCCTGCAGGAGGATAGGGCGGAGGACGGGCGCGACCTCGACGATGCGGAACGCGCGGCGCTGCGCCGCGTGCTGACGCGCGCCGGGGGCAATGTCAGCCAGGCGGCCGACCTGCTCGGCATCAGCCGCGCGACGCTGTACCGCAAGATGAAGAAGCTCTCGATCAATTGATGTTGCAATGCAGCACAGGCTGTCGCGCCGGCCTGTCTCAATTCTGAAACAGTCGCCGTCGCCATCGTCCTGCCCCCTCTACCGCGATCGGCCGAAGCGCAGCACCATCCTCTCCGACGGCCCGTCCGGGCCCTACATGGGAGGAATGACATGCTGCACCAGAAGATCGTCGAAAACCCGTACAAGGCAAAGTACGGCAACTTCATCGGCGGTGAGTGGAAGGAGCCGGTCGCCGGCCGCTACTTCGACAACATCACGCCGGTCACCGGCGGCAAGCTGTGCGAGATCGCCCGTTCTGACGCTGCCGATATCGAGCTCGCCCTCGACGCAGCCCATGCCGCCAAGGACAAATGGGGCCGCACCTCGACCACCGAGCGCTCCAACATCCTGATGAAGATCGCCCAGCGCATGGAGGACAATCTCGACCTTCTCGCCCGTGCGGAAACCTGGGACAACGGCAAGCCGCTGCGCGAGACGCTGGCCGCCGACATCCCGCTCGCCATCGACCACTTCCGCTATTTTGCATCCTGCGTTCGTGCGCAGGAGGGCGGCATCAGCGAGGTCGATCACAATACGATTGCCTATCACTTCCACGAGCCGCTCGGTGTCGTCGGCCAGATCATCCCCTGGAACTTCCCGATCCTGATGGCCGCCTGGAAGCTGGCGCCTGCTCTCGCCGCCGGCAACTGCGTGGTGCTGAAGCCGGCCGAACAGACGCCGTCCTCGATCCTCGTCTGGGCCGAGCTGATCGGTGATCTCTTGCCTGCCGGCGTGCTCAACATCGTCAACGGCTTCGGCCTGGAAGCCGGCAAGCCGCTCGCCTCCAATCCGCGCATCGCCAAGATCGCCTTCACCGGCGAGACGACGACCGGCCGCCTGATCATGCAATATGCCAGCCAGAACCTCATTCCGGTCACGCTGGAGCTTGGCGGCAAGTCGCCGAACATCTTCTTCGAAGACGTCATGCGCGAGGATGACGACTATCTCGACAAGGCGCTCGAGGGCTTTGCGATGTTCGCGCTGAACCAGGGCGAGGTCTGCACCTGCCCGAGCCGCGCGCTGGTACATGAGAAGATCTACGACCGCTTCATGGAGAAGGCCGTCAAGCGTGTCGAGAAGATCGTGCAGGGCAACCCGCTCGATACCGCGACGATGATCGGCGCGCAGGCGTCGTCCGAGCAGCTTGAAAAGATTCTCTCCTATATCGACATCGGCCGGCAGGAGGGTGCGGAACTGTTGACGGGCGGTGCGCGCAACGATCTCGGCGGTGATCTCTCGGGCGGTTACTATGTCAAACCGACCGTCTTCCGCGGTCACAACAAGATGCGCATCTTCCAGGAGGAGATCTTCGGGCCGGTGGTCTCGGTCACGACCTTCAAGGATGATGCGGAAGCGCTCGCCATCGCCAACGACACGCTCTACGGCCTCGGTGCCGGCGTGTGGAGCCGCGAAGCGAACCGTTGCTACCATTTCGGCCGCGACATCCAGGCCGGCCGTGTCTGGACCAACTGCTACCACGCCTATCCGGCCCATGCGGCCTTCGGCGGTTACAAGCAGTCGGGCATCGGCCGCGAGAACCACAAGATGATGCTCGACCACTACCAGCAGACCAAGAACATGCTGGTCAGCTACTCTCCCAAGGCGCTCGGTTTCTTCTGAGCGACCGCTCTCCTTCTCCACCCCCCGGAGAAGGCGTGCAACGGGCGTGGGAGCGCTGTCCGCCGTCGCTCCTCGCTCCATCCCTCTCCCCGTAGCCGGGGAGAGGGAAAACCGTTTGGAGGAGAGCTGCCATGACCGAAGTCACGACCGAGCCGCGTGTGGTGGCGACAGACGCCGCGCTGTCGCTCATCCGGGAGATCCAGGCCGATCATCCCGAGATCCTGTTCCACCAGTCCGGCGGCTGCTGCGACGGCTCCTCACCGATGTGCTATCCGGCGGACGACTACATTGTCGGCGACCGGGATGTGAAGCTCGGCGAGATCGGTGGTGTGCCGGTCTATATCAGCGAGAGCCAGTTCGATGTGTGGAAGCACACGCAGCTGATCATCGACGTGGTGCCGGGTCGGGGCGGTATGTTCTCGCTCGACAATGGCCGGGAAAAACGGTTTCTCACCCGCTCGCGCCTCTTTGGCGGCGGCGAGGCCTGTCCACTGCCGGGGCGCTGACCAGGTTCGAGGCAATCGCCCCGACTTTTATGAAAATCCGCCCGCGCTCGACTTCATCCTCGGGCTGGACCCGAGGATCCATATTTTTCAATGGGCTTAGGTGGCCGGGTCAAACCCGGCCATGATGACGGAGGCGTTGAGCGTGCAGCCTACCGATCGGGATGGGCTCAGCCAATCGGGCACTGGCCGCGCCGATAGACCGTGAAGCCGGCCGCCTCCGCCGAGCAGGCATTGCCGAACTCCTTGAAATCCGGGCCGCGGCGCCCGCAGACCGGATTGTAGTCCATCGTGCAGGCGCGCTGGTCACGCGGGCGTTCACGGTCGCCCCGGTCGTTGCGGTCACGCTCCCGGCGGTCCCGATCGTTGCGATTGCGGTCCCTGTCACGGTCGCGGCCGTCATTGTTCCAGCCGTCGCGATCCTCGTCCTGCCAGCCGGTCTGGTCGCGATCCGGGCGGCGGAACTGGCATTCACCGCGGCCGATGATGCCGTAGCCGCTGGAGCGCGCTTCGCAGGCATTGGCGAAGGTCTGGCGGTCGCGGCCGCGCTCGCCGCAGACCGGCGCATATTCGCGGGTGCAGAATTGCGGCGGGCGGGGATTGTAGCCGCCGGGGCCTTCATCGACCTCGACCGAGCAGGCCGCCAGAGTGCCGGCGGCGAGAAGGAGGACGGCAGGCCCCGCGAGCCGGGATAGAAATGGTAGTGAGATCATGGTTTTCCCCTGACGAATCTGAGGGGAACTTAGCGCAGAAATGCCAGGGCCGATATCGGCCCTGGCAAAAATCCGTCAGTCGAAGAGGCTCGATACCGATTCCTCGGCGCTGGTGCGGTTGATCGCTTCGCCGAGCAGGTTGGCCGTCGAGATGACGCGGATGTTGTGCGCCGACTGGACGGCCGTTGTCGGCTGGATCGAGTCGGTGATGACAAGCTCCTTGAGCTTGGACGAGGTGACGCGCGCGACGGCGCCGCCCGACAGAACGCCATGCGTGATATAGGCGGTGACACTGGTCGCGCCGTTCTTCAGCAGCGCCTCGGCCGCGTTGCAGAGCGTGCCGCCCGAGTCGACGATATCGTCGATCAGCAGGCAGTCCTTGCCCGAAACGTCGCCGATGACGTTCATCACCTCGGATTCACCCGGACGGTCACGGCGCTTGTCTACGATGGCGAGCAGACAGTCGAGGCGCTTGGCGAGCGCCCGGGCGCGCACCACGCCGCCGACGTCGGGCGAGACGACCATGACGTTTTCGAGGTTGTAGTTTTCCTTCACGTCGCGCGCCAGGATCGGCACGGCGTAGAGGTTGTCCGTGGGAATGTCGAAGAAACCCTGGATCTGGCCGGCATGCAGGTCCAGCGTCAGTACGCGGTCGGCACCGGCCTCGGTGATGAGGTTGGCGACAAGCTTTGCCGAGATCGGCGTACGCGGGCCGGGTTTGCGGTCCTGGCGGGCGTAGCCGAAATAGGGGATCACGGCCGTGATGCGGCGTGCCGAGGAACGGCGCATCGCATCGATCATGATGAGCATTTCCATCAGATGATCGTTGGTCGGGAACGAGGTCGACTGCACGACGAAAACGTCCTCGCCGCGCACGTTCTCCTGGATTTCAACGAAGATTTCCTGGTCTGCGAAGCGTCTGACCGTGGCCCGGCCGAGCGGAACATTCAGATAATTGCAGATCGCTTCGGCCAGGAGCCGGTTCGAATTGCCCGCGAAAACCTTCATCTATGGTCCGCCTGTGGATTATGCTGATGGGGGGGCTTTAAGCGGCAAAATCCGTGAATGCAAGGGCTTTGCGATATCCGAAAAGCGTTTCTTCGCATTTCGCTGTGATTAACCCTGCGACGTGCTTAACCGCGTGTGGCGCCGCGCCAGTCGAGATACTGGCGGATCGTCTTCTGGGCGATGCCCTGCATCGTGCGCGCCGGTACGGCGGCCCAGGGATCGGAGGCTGTGCCCGAGACGCTTTCCTGGCCCTGGATGCGATGCAGCCGTGCGCCACTGCCGTCGAGCACGTCCCAGACATAGACGACGGTGGTCTTGCCGTTGTCGTTCATGGCGGAGAAGTAGCCCTTCAGGATGTATTTGCTCGAACTGTCGGAGGCGCTACGGATCGTCAGCCCGTTGGAACGGGCTTCCGCGCCGAGCCGCTTGGAGAGCGGTGTCACGGCCTCGACCGGGGCGCCGATGATCGGCAGGAAGCGCACGGTCTCGCCTGCTTCCGCGGCCGGCGGGACGGTGGCGACCTCTTCCGCGCCGGTCGACGTTTCGGCCGCGAGCGAGCGCTGGGCGGTGGTGCGGGCAAGCTCCGCGTCCTGCTGGCCCCCCGCATTGCGGGCAAGCGCGTCGGCCTGGCCCTGCAGCGTGCCGGCGGTGTCCGCGCCCGTCGTGGTGCCGGATGACGGGGTGAAGGCCGTCTCCTGGGTCGTGCGCGTGACGGATGTCGTCTGTGCGCTCATCTGGTCGAGGTCGTTCTGGGTGACGGGCGGCGAATTGAAGGTGCCGCCGCCGACATCGACCTGCGGCGTCAGCGCGTCCGTGCTGTTGCAGCCGGCAAGGGTGGCAATGAGGCCGATCAGTGCCAGCCGCTTCATCAGCTCTTGCATCATTGTCGTCCGTGTCCTGCGGAAGGCTTTTCGCCTCCTCCGTTCCCCGCAACGATTTATGGGTGCGGCCTCAAGGCCTGTCAATCGCGGGATCGTGCGGGGTCTGCGGGTGGATCCCCTCAGACCTCGATGAAGTCGAGCCCGTAGCGCGAAAGCGCCTTCGGCGTGTCTGTCGTCGTCAGGTAGGTCTGGCCGAGCGTCATGGCCGTGCCGCTGTCGGAATCGAGCACGATCGTGTGCACGAAAAGCGTCATGTTCGGCTGGATCTCCTGGGGGTTTCCGACCAGGAACATCTGCTGCTCCATCCAGGATGGCGCAAAGCGCGCGCCGACGGAATAGCCGCAGGTGTTAAGCCTGTGGCGGGCAAGGCCGCGCTCGTCGATGATGCGGGCGAAGGTCTCGAAGACGGTGCCGAAGGTATTGCCGGGGCGCAGCACCATTTCCATCGCCTGCATGGCCTCGCGGCAGGCGCTGTAGAGCTCGCGGTGGCGGTTGGACGGCTCGCCGATGATGGCCGTGCGCATCATCGGCGCATGGTAGCGCGCGCTGACGCCTGACCATTCCAGCGTGAGCTGGTCCTCCGCATCGAGCTTGCGCCGGCCGGACTTGGAGCGGCAGAGCAGGGCGTCGGCGCCCGAGCCGATGACGAATTCGTTGGCGGCATAGTCGCCGCCGGCGGCCAGCACCGCATTCTGCAGCGCCGCGAGGATCGCCGCCTCGTCGCCGCCGGGCACGATGAGCGGAAGGGCAGCGGCCAGCGCATCGTCGGACAGCGCGGCGGCACGCTCGACATAGGCGATCTCGGCCGGGCTCTTGATGAGGCGCAGCCGGCTGACGAGGCTAGAGGCGTCGATGATCTGGCCGAAACTCTGGAGCTGGTTGTCGAGAAGGCGGGCGTTGCGGCCGGTAAGGCCATGCGTGTCATATTCGACGCCGATGCGGCAACCGAGCAGGTCGAGGTCGGAGAGCAGGTTCTTCAGGTCCATCGTCGGATCGGCCGTGATGCGGTCGATCCAGATCTCGATCTTCTCGATGTTGGAGGTGTGGCGGGCCTGGCGCAGGTCTGCCGAACGGGTCAGCAGCACCATCTCGCCGGTCGCCTTCACGACGAGCGTCTGGAAGAAGCAGTAGCCGAAGGTGTCGTAGCCGGTCAGCCAGTACATGCTCTCCTGCGCGAAGAGCAGCATGGCGTCGATCTTCTCCTCCCGCATGCGGGCGGTGAGGCGCTGGAGCCGGTTGGCGTATTCCTCGCTGTCGAAGTGAAGTGCCATGGCGGTGTCTCCCTCGTCCTGTGTCGTTGGGGGCCTCAGCCCCTTAGCATGATCGCCGATATCTGGCGGCCGTAGTCGGGTTCCTGGCGGTGCGTGGTGCGCCGGTAGGAGAAGAAGCGCTCTTCGTCCGGATAGGTGCAGATGTCGAGATTTTCCGCCGTCACCCCGGCGTCGGTCAATCGCTGCGTGGTCAGACCCGGCAGGTCGAACATGGCGTGGCCGGGTTTTTCCGAGGGCGTGAAATAGCGCGCATATGCCGTATCGACGTCGAGGAAGCGTTCCACGAATTCTGGCCCGACCTCGTAGCTCTTCCGGCTGATCGAGGGGCCGAGACTGGCGACGATGGTCTGTCTGCGGGCGCCGAGCTTTTCCATCGCCGCGATGGTGCTTTCGAGCACGCCGTAGAGGGCGCCCTTCCAGCCGGCATGGGCCGCTCCGACGACGCGCGCCTCGGGGTCGCAAAAGAGGATCGGCCCGCAATCGGCGGCAAGCACGCCCAGCACCATGCCGGGTGTCGCGCTGACCAGCGCATCGGCCTGCGGCCGTGCGCCGTCATAATCGCCATCGACCACGACGACATCGGGTGAATGGACCTGATGCACGGTGGCGAGCCGGTCTGGCGTGGCGGAGAACCAGCGGGCGACACGGGCGCGATTCTCGTCAACCTTTTCACGCTGGTCCTTCGAGCCGAGGCCGACATTGAGGCCGCGGTAGATGCCGTCGGAAACCCCGCCGGCGCGGGTGAAGAAGCCGTGCTGCGCGGCCTTTCCGGCGCGCTCCGTCAGGAGCGGGCTTTCGATCGGGGAGGGGAGCGCGTCGTCCTTCATGGTCTCTCGGCTGGGCTTGGGGCGGCCCGTCGGGCCAAGGTTTCGGCCGGGGCATGCGGGGTGCAAATCGGGCCGGATGTTGTCCGGCCTGACGGCCTGTGTCAATCCGGCTGGCGGAAGGGAAAGAGGGCAAGTGGCGTGCTGCCGACGGCCAACACCTTGAAAAGATCGCCCATTTTCCCAGCACCTGCGCCGGCGAGCCGGTCGACATCGGCAAGAATCGATTGCTGCGTCGCTGCGTCGCGGTTTCGGCCGAGGGCAGAGGCCCGCTCACCGATGCCAAGGCCGACGAGGAAGTCGCCCTGGTGCAGCATGCCGTGCACATGAAGGCCCACGCTTGCCGCCGTGCCGGCGAGACGCTCGAAATCCACATGGCTCGTCAGATCCGCCTCGCCGGGATGGGCGAGCGGCGGGTCGAAGTCGTGTTTCAGCACCGCCTGCAGCGTATCGCCGAAGCCGGTGACGAAATGGCCGTAGTCGATGATGAGCGCAGTACCGCCGAAACGGGCTATGCGCTCGCCGATCGCCGCCAAGACGGCCTCGCGGGCCGGGGCGATCTCGAAGATCGTGCCGTTTGGCACCGCCTTGTGGTTTTCCGGCAGAAGTGCGGGATCGAGGCCGGCGACGCCGGCGGCAAAGGTCAGGGCGTCGTCCGCATCGAGGCCGACAAGCCGCTCGCGAAAACCGGACGGTGTCTTGATGAACTGGCGGATCGGGATGGCATCGAAGAGCTCGTTGGCGGCAAGCAGCACGAAACCGTCGGGCAGTTCCTCGAAACTGTCATGCCAGGTGACGCGCGCGGCATGGGTGCCGAGCGTTTCGTGCTGGACGGTGCGCAGCTTCGGGCTTGTCTCGATCAGGTGGATCGTCGCGCTCTCATAGAGCTGCGGGGCGATCCTTGCGATCACGCGCAGCATGTCTGCCATCATCGTGCCCCGGCCGGGGCCGATCTCGGCAATGCGCACGTCCGCCGGTCCGCCGTGTTTCTGCCAGGCATGTACCAGGAAGATGCCGAGCATCTCGCCGAAGAGCTGGCTGACCTCCGGGGCGGTGACGAAGTCGCCGGCGACGCCGAAGGGGTCGCGGGTGCGGTAGTAGCCGTGCTCCGGATCGGCAAGGCACAGGGCGAAATAGTCGGTGACGCTGATCGGGCCGTTGGTTCGGATCAGCGCCTTGATCTTGCGGGCGAGGGGCGTCGGCATCGGCGCGTTCGCTCAGGCACTGGCCGCAGCGGCCGGCCGGGCGCGGACGATCGCCCAGAGGCCGAGTGCGAGCATCGGCAGCGAGAGCAGCATGCCCATGGTGAGCCAGCCGCCGAGAAGATAGCCGAGCTGCGGGTCCGGCTCGCGGAAGAACTCGACCGTGATGCGCGAGAGGGCATAGCCCGCCACGAAGAGGCCGGTCACGAGGCCGGGGCGCTTCAGCGCGGCGAAACGATAGATGGCAAGGGCGAGCACGATGACCAGCACGATGCCTTCGAGCCCCGCTTCGTAGAGCTGGCTCGGGTGGCGGGCGAAGGGGCCTGCCTCGGGGAAGATCACGGCCCAGGGCGCGTCGGAGAGGCGGCCCCAGAGTTCGCCGTTAACGAAGTTGGCGATGCGGCCGAAGAACAGGCCGATCGGCACGACGGCGGCGACGATATCGAAGAGGCTCCAGACCGGGATGGCGTTGCGCCGGGCGAAGAGGATCATGGCGAGCGTGGTGCCGGCAAGGCCGCCGTGGAAGGACATGCCGCCGTTCCACACTTGCAGGGCGCGCAGCGGATCGGCCGCGACGTTCGGGAAATCGTAGAAAAGAATATAGCCGACGCGACCGCCGAGAATGATGCCGACGGCGGCCCAGACGAGGAAGTCGTCGAGCTGGGTGCGGCTTATCGGCGCCTCGCCCGCCCACAGGCGTGGTGTCTCGATCAGCCGGCGCGCATAGACCCAGCCCAGGAGAATGCCCACGACATAGGCGATGCCGTACCAGTGCACGGCGACCGGGCCGATGGAGAAGGCGATCGGATCGATCTCGGGATAGGGCATGATGGCGAGGAGTTGGGCAAGGTTCGTCAAGATGAGGCTCTTTTGCGTTTTCGGGCGGAAGATGGAGGCGCCTTGGGGCAGGGTCAAGGCGATAAATCGTGATCGGAGGCGGTGCGGCGGCGTGAAGCGGCGGCGATCCACCGGAATCCGCTTGCAAGCAGCGGCATCAGACCCTACCTCAGGGCAACACGCGGGCGCTGGCGCCCGGAGCGACCATCGACACCTCAGGGAGGTCAGACCATGACGACATCAGGCGCAAACCGTATTCTCGACGACTTCGCCAAGTTGATGACCGACGCCGCCGGTGCCGCCCAGGGCGTGCGCAAGGAGGCCGAGACGGTGTTCCGCGCCCAGGCCGAGCGCTTCATCAACGGCATGGACCTCGTCAAGCGCGAGGAATTCGAGGTGGTGCGTGAAATGGCGATCAAGGCGCGGGATGAAAACGACGCGCTTTTGAAGCGCATCGAGGCGCTGGAAGCCCGCCTCAACGCAGGCAGCTGAGCCGTTCCGGCACAGGTTTTTACCGACAGGACTCGGTTGGCGTGATTCACCCCGCGCCAACCGTTTTTTTTAATAAAATTTTTACCCCTGTGGACACTTGCGAAAAGCCCTTTTCGAAGAGTCTCTTAAGCCTCCGACCTGAATCTTTTTCACAGCCTCTGTCCACAACCGGGCGGAGAAAATGGCGGGCCAGGGGCTGGCGTCGTGACTCCGCCGTTATACACTGATTTTAAATGATGATTCGAAACAGGCAGCGCAAGCTTCGGGCAGGGTAAGTCGTCCAGATTGCGCAGGGTGCCGAGCAATCATTCAGTGTTGTATCCGGAGTACGGTTTGCCGCGTCGTGTGTGTGAGCACGATGTCGCATGCCTTCCGGCCTTGAAGGTGATGCATGAGCCTTATGGAATTGGATATCGGGCGTCAGTCCAACCCGGTCGACATGATCGAGTTCGTCGCAGCCAACAATGACTGGACGTTCGAGCGGTCCGGCGAAGACGAGATCGCGATGACGGTCGAAGGCAAGTGGACGGATTACCACGTCTCCTTCTCCTGGATGGAAGAGTTCGAGGCGCTGCACCTTGCCTGCGCCTTCGACATCAAGGTTCCCGAAAGTCGCGTCAACGAGGTGCATTGCCTGCTCTCGCACGTGAACGGCCAGGTGCTGATGGGCCATTTCGACCTGTGGCGCCGCGAGGACGTGGTGATCTTCCGTCAGTCGCTGTTGCTTGCCGGCGGGGCGGAGCCCACCAACAAGCAGGTCGAGGTGCTGCTGTCGAGCGCGCTCGAAGCCTGCGAGGCTTATTTCCAGGCCTTCCAGTTTGTTGTCTGGTCCGGCATGGACGCCCAGTCCGCCGTCGATGCCGTCCTGTTCGAGACGGTCGGGGAAGCTTGAGGATGGCAGTTGCAGGTTCGGGGCCTATCGTTCTCATCGGTGCCGGTAATATGGGCGGCGCGATGCTGGCGGGTTGGCTGAAGAGCGGCATTTCCGGTTCTTCGGTCATCGTCATCGATCCCGGCCCGCAACCGGCCATGGCGAAGCTGATTGCCGACAATGGCGTGCGCCACGAAACCTCGGCACCCGAGGGTGTCAAGGCCGGCGTGCTTTTCGTTGCGGTCAAGCCGCAGGTGATGGACCAGGTGCTGCCGCCCCTGAAGGGTCTCGTCGGTCCGGAAACGGTGATCGTTTCGGTCGCCGCCGGCAAGACCATCGCCAATCTTGAAAACCATCTCGGCGCTGCCGCCACCGTGCGCGCCATGCCGAACACGCCGGCCATGATCGGTCGCGGCGTGACGGGTGCCTATGCCAATGCCCGAGTCTCTGCGGGCCAGCGCGATTTCGTTCACGCCCTTCTCAAGGTGAGCGGCCCGGTCGAATGGGTCGCATCCGAGGGGGATATCGACGCCGTCACGGCCGTCTCCGGCAGCGGACCGGCCTATGTCTTTTATCTCGTCGAGTGCATGGCGGAGGCAGGACGCAAAGCGGGTCTGCCGGCGGACCTCGCCATGCGGCTCGCACGGGAAACTGTCGCGGGGGCTGGTGAACTGCTTCATCAGTCCCCCGACGACGCCGCCCGCCTGCGCCAGAACGTTACCTCGCCCGGCGGCACCACCGCTGCGGCGCTCGCCGTTCTCATGGCCGAAGATGGCATGCAGCCGCTCTTCGACAAGGCGATCGCCGCCGCGCGCACGCGGGCCGAGGAATTGGCGGGCTGATTTTTCGGGCGCCCGTTTTCGAGTTTTCCCCTCAGCCGACCCTTTTCCCTGCAAGCGGGGAGAGGGGACGTGGCCCACGAACCGGTCATTGTTTGAGGAAAACGGGGCGGCATCTCCCCTTCGCCCCCTGCTTGCGGGGAAAAGGTAACCGGCAGGCCGGGTGAGGGGCCGGAACAGACCAAGGATTTTCCATGACCGACACCATTACCTATGCCGATTTCGAACGGGTCGACATTCGCGCCGGCACCATCATCGAAGCGCTGCCGTTCCCGGAAGCACGCAAACCCGCCTACAAGCTGACGATCGATTTCGGCCCCGAGATCGGCATCAAGAAGTCGTCGGCGCAGATCACCGTGCACTACACGCTGGAAGATCTCGTCGGCCGTCAGGTGCTCGCCGTCGTCAACTTCCCGCCGCGCCAGATCGGCCCGGTGCGCTCGGAAGTGCTGACACTCGGCTTCGAGGACGAGGCGGGCGCCATCGTGCTTGCCGGCGTCGAGCGGCCGGTGCCGAACGGCAAGAAGATGTGCTGATTCATCTGCTTCGTAGATCTGGTGTAGGACAGCCGGTGACGCTGAACAGAAAGCCTCCGGCCTAGTGGATATCCCGCGACAGGGGCGGCCCCAGCCGAAACTCCGAGAACTCCGCCTCGAAACCCCCACGCTGGGGCGAGCAGGCCATCAGGCCGACCAAAAGGTCCGGAAGCTCCGGCGGAAAATAGGCGAGGCGTGCCATGCGCCATTCGGACATGGCATCCGTCCGGTACTGGATGAAGAGCGCATCGCCGTTGCGTGTCACACGCACGGATATCGCCTCGAAATCGTGGTCGATGCGGAAGGCGGACCAGTCGGAATGGCCGCGCGTCACCACCACGCTGAAGTGTTTCGCACCGTCGGTGAATTCGATGCCGCATTTCATCCAGGTCGTTTCCTCGTGACGGACCATCAGGCCGGCCTGGTCGTAGAGCGTTTCATAGCGGCCGGAAAAGGTCGTCTCCAGCGTGAAGTCGCCAGCCCAGGGGCGGTGCAGGAAATGGCCGCTGTCCGGCTGGAAGCCGTAATAGGTGCGCTGCCAGAAATCGCTTCTAAGGCCGGTGCGGACATGGAGGCGGCCGTTGCGGATCGCGCTTTCCGCCGGCGGGGTGAGCCAGGTCAGACCGTCGAAGGAAGATGTGCTCATCGGTTCCGCCTGACCACTATGCGGGAATACGGATCGTTGCGCGCAGGCCGCCCATCGGGCTATCCGACAGGGTGACGTTGCCGCCGTGGCTGCGGGCGATGTCGCGGGCGATGGCAAGGCCGAGACCGGTGCCCGACGCGTCGAGATTGCGCGCCTCGTCAAGCCGGAAGAAAGGCTTGAAGACGTCGTCACGCGAGCGTTCGGGAATGCCCGGGCCGTCGTCGTCGACGGTGATGGTCAGCCATTTGGAGCGGTGCCGCGCCTCGACATGCACCGTCTTGGCGTAGCGCATGGAGTTGGAGACGAGGTTGCCCACGAGGCGGCTGAAGGCGTTCGGGCGCACCATGACCTCGTCCTCGCCGTCGATCTCGCTGGAGAAGGTGCGCTCGTGCAGCTCCGCCTCCATGGCGAACTTGTCGAAGAGGGTGGAAAGCCGCAGCTCGCCGACGTCTTCCTCGACATCGCCGCGCGCGAAGGAAAGGTATCCTTCGAGCATGGTCTGCATGTCCGCGACGTCCTTGTTGAGGCCCTGCAGGTCGGGATTGTCGCCGGCGAGCGCCAGTTGCAGCTTGAAGCGCGTGAGGATGGTGCGCAGGTCGTGGCTGACGCCGGTTAGCATGGCCGTGCGCTGTTCCATCTGCCGTTCGATGCGCTCGCGCATGAGGATGAAGGCAAGGCCGGCACGGCGTACCTCGTCCGCCCCGCGTGGGGCGAAGTCCTCTGGCATCTTCTGGCCCTTGCCGAAACTCTCCGCCGCCTGCGCCAGCGCCAGGATCGGCCGGATCTGACCGCGCAGGAAGAGGATGGAGATGGTGATCAGCACCAGCGAGGTGCCGACCATCCAGAGCAGGAAGATATGCGTGTTCGAGGCATAGGCCTGATTGCGCCGCGCATAGACGCGCAGGATCTTGTTGTCGAGCAGGATGCGGATTTCGACGAGATTGCTTTCGCCGACCGTGTCGATCCAGAACGGGCGGCGGATCTGCCGCACGATCTCCTCGCTCAGGATCTCGTCGAGAATATTGAAGAACGGCTTGGTGCGCGGGGCGGGCAGTTCCGTGCCCGGCTCGATGGCGATGTTGAGCTCCAGCCGCTCGCGCGCGATACGCGTGATCTCGGAGTAGTTGGAATCCTGCGGGTAGGTGTCGATGAGATCGATGATGGCGGCGATGTCACGGGTGACGGCAGTGGAGAGGCGCTGCGTGACGAGCTGCCAGTGGCGCTCCATGAAGACGAAGGCGACGACCGACTGGAGCAGCACCATGGGGATGATGATGATCAGCAGCGAGCGGGCATAAAGGCCCGTCGGCATCTGGCGGCGCAGCCAGCGGGCAAGGCGCTTCCAGCCGGCGGCCGGTGCGCGCTCGATATCCCGTTTGAAGGTCTCGAAGGTGGTCATCGGACCGGATTTTCCAAGATGGGGCGGCTGCGATTGTGTGAGTCGCGCCAAGAGCTTGCCGCAAGATGTTCATGCGGATGCGCACGGAAAACCGCGTTAAACCTTTGCTTGAATTGCACTGTGCGGCGCACGATCAGCCTTGCTCCACGCTCAGTCGGTAACCGATGCCGCGCACGGTCTGCAGCCACACCGGGTTGGACGGATCGTCCTCGATCTTACGCCTCAAGCGATTGATCTGCACGTCGATTGTGCGTTCACCCACTTCTGTTTCTTCGCCGATCAGTTCGTGGCGTGGAATGGTTTCGCCCGCGCGCAGCGAGAAGAGCAGCATGATCTCCTGTTCGCGATCCGTAAGCCGGATGGCGTCGCTGCCGCGTTTGAGTTCCTTGCGCACGATGGAGAAGGTGTAGGGACCGAACATGACCTGCTCGATCTTCGGCGTCGCCGGCGCGGCGTTGCGTTTCAGGATGTTGTTGATGCGCAGCACCAGCTCGCGCGGCTCGAAGGGTTTCGAAAGATAGTCGTCGGCGCCGGCCTCCAGGCCCTCGATGCGGGCCTTCGATTCGGCAAGCGCCGTCAGCATGAGGATCGGCACCGGGCGAATTTCCCGCAGGCTCTTCGTCAGCGACAGGCCGCTTTCACCGGGCATCATCACGTCCATGATGATGAGGTCGAAATCGAGGCCGCGCAGCTTGCGCCGCGCCTCGTCGGCATCTGCAGCGACGGTGACACGAAAGCCCTCGCCCATCAGGTAGCGATTGAGGAGATCGCGGATGCGCGTGTCGTCGTCGACGACGAGGAGATGGGACGCGTCGTCGGAGGGCGTGCCGGCAGCGGTCATCGTCTGTCCTCCCTTTTCTGCTTGTCAGCCGTTCATTCGCTCTTGGCGTTCTGCATGCCGGTGAGGAACTGGATCACCACCCGGCGCTCGTCCGCACTCATCGCCTCAAATGCACGGGCGATGCGGCGGGATTGCGGCTCGGCGAGCGCCAGCGCCAGTTCCCGTCCTGTCCGCGTCGGATAAAGCTTCCGCTGGCGGCGGTCCTCGGGGCCGGCCACCTGCTGGATATAGCCGGAATCGATGAGCTGCTTCAAGACGCGCGCCAGGCTCTGCTTGGTGATCTTCAGCGTATCGAGCAGGTCGGCGACCGTCATGCCCGGCTCGCGGTTGACGAAGTGCACGACCCGGTGATGGGCACGGCCGAAGCCGCTCTTTTCCAGGATCGCGTCGGGATCGGAAATGAAGTCGCGATAGGCGAAGAAGAAGCCTTCGATGATCTCGAAATCGATGCGATCGTCGCCTGTCATGGCGTCGTGGTGCAGCTCGCTCACGCCGTTCTTGTCCGGCATCTGTCGCGCCACGTTGTCATTTCCTTTCATGCCTTGCCGTCCCCGCGTAATTTATAGCAAAATATGTCAGCTTTGTTGACATATTTTGCCGCCCTTGTTAGGGTCCCGCCTATATTGCGGTTCCCGGACGCCGAAGAAATCCGGTGTTTTTCCGATCCCCAATCCGGATTACTCTCATGATCAGGTAATCCGGGCCTGTTTCTGGTTAGACCGTTACAGGCAAAACAATCAACTTGAAAGAATGGCGCGGATGCGCCGGAGGATGAGACGATGGCAGTTCCTTTCGATCAGCTGGATGGGCAAATCTGGTTCAACGGCGAGTTCGTCGACTGGAAGGACGCGAAAATCCACGTGCTGACCCACGGCCTGCACTATGCCAGCGCCGTGTTCGAAGGCGAGCGCGCCTATGGCGGGCGCATCTTCAAGCTCACCGAGCACAACCAGCGCCTGCACACGTCCGCCGAAATCCTCGGCTTCAAGATTCCCTATTCCGTGGAAGAGCTGGATGCGGCGACGATCGAGCTCCTGAGGCGCCAGGGCTTTTCCGAAGCCTATGCGCGGCCGATCGCCTGGCGCGGTTCGGAGATGATGGGCGTTTCGGCGCAGAACAACCGCATCAACGTTGCCATCGCCATCTGGCAGTGGGGCAGCTACTTCAATCCGGCCGAAAAGCTGAAGGGCATCCGCCTCGACATCGCCGAGTACCGCCGCCCCGACCCGAAGACCGCGCCCTCGAAATCGAAGGCCGCCGGCCTCTACATGATCTGCACGATCTCCAAGCACGCCGCCGAAGCCAAGGGCTATGCGGATGCGATGATGCTCGACTATCGCGGCCAGGTGGCGGAAGCCACGGGTGCAAATATCTTCTTCGTCAAGGACGGCGTCATCCACACTCCGGTGCCGGATTGCTTCCTCGACGGCATCACGCGTCGCACGGTCATCGAGCTTGCCAAGCGCCGCGGCTACCAGGTCATCGAGCGGGCGATCCTGCCGGAAGAGCTGTCGGACTTTTCCGAATGCTTCCTGACGGGCTCTGCGGCGGAAGTGACGCCGGTCTCGGAAATCGGCCCCTACCGCTTCACGCCGGGCACGATCTGCGAAACGCTGATGAACGACTACATGAAGGAAGTGTATCCCGTCGCCGCTGCGGCGGAGTAAGCGGCACGCTCGTACCGCTCCGCCATGAGCCATCCCCGGGTTAAACGCGAGGATGACGATGGTGGCTTCGGGTTAATCGGGATGAAGAACCGGGCGGCCCTTTCGGGCCGCCTTTCTTCGTTTCAGGCTGGCTTCTTGCCGAGCACCGCACCGACGATCGCCGTCAGCACGCCGCCGCCGACAAGGCCGCCGATGCCGTTGGCAACGAGGCCCGAGAGGCCGGCTTCACCGCCCAGCATCTGCAGGAGAAAGCCGCCACCGACACCGCCGATGGCGCCGACGATGGTGCGGACGATCGCGCTCACGGCCGCCTGTTTCAGGGCGGCGCCGGCCACGTTGCCGCCAACGGCCCCGGCGATGAGCTGCGTGATGATGGGCATCAATGCTTCCATGACTTCCCCTCCGAAAGGTCCGCCCGGAATAGAGAGTGATCCGAGCCGGACACTTGCCTCGCTACCGGGCCGCGGCCTGGAGCCCGCGCGCCCGTTGCCGAAAGACTCGGCACCTGCAACGTGCGGATAAAATTGGGATAAGTCAATTTGTCCGTGTACGTCCAGCACCGGAGTTTTGAAATGTAAAGAGGCGGCCGCTGGGCGGCCGCCTCTTCCTTCCCCGCAGTGGCTTGGTTGCCGCGGTTGTTATTCTGCTGCGATGACGCCCCGGCGGATCTGATCTTCCTCGATCGATTCGAAGAGCGCCCGGAAATTGCCCTCGCCAAAGCCTTCGTCGCCTTTGCGCTGGATGAATTCGAAGAAGATCGGGCCGATCACGGTCTTCGAGAAGATCTGGAGCAGGATCTTCGTCATGCCGCCGTCGACGACACCCTCGCCGTCGATCAGGATGCCGTGCGTCTTCATACGCTCGACCGGCTCTTCATGGCCCACGACGCGCACATAGGAGCGGTCGTAATAATTGTCCGGCGGACCGGGCATGAACGTCACGCCATTGTCGGCGAGCCTGTCGGTGGCGTCGTAGATTCCGTCCGTACCGACGGCGATGTGCTGGATGCCTTCGCCCTTGTACTTCTTCAGGTACTCGACGATCTGGCTCGTCTCGTCCTTCGATTCGTTCAGGGGAATGCGGATCTTGCCGCAGGGCGAGGTGATGGCGCGCGACACGAGGCCGGTAATGCGGCCGTCAATGTCGAAGAAATGGATCTGCTTGAAGCCGAACAGCTCGCGATAGAAGTCCCACCACTTGTCCATGTTGCCGCGATAGACATTGTGGGTGAGGTGATCGAGATAGTAGAAGCCGACGCCCTGCGGTTTGGGGTCGCGTTCGCCGGTCCAGTCGAATTCCGCGTCATAGGCCGAGCCCTTGGCGCCGTATTTTTCGACGAAATAGAGCAGTGAGCCGCCGATTCCGACGATGGCGGGCACGTCGAGTGCCTTGTCGTTCCCTTCATAGGGCGTCGCGCCCTTGGAGACGGCATGGGCGAAGGCGTGTTTCGCATCGACCACGCGCCAGGCCATGGAGGCGGCGCAGGGGCCATGCACGCCGGCGAATGTCATGGCATGCGAACCGGGCTCGGCATTGATCACATAGTTGATGTCGCCCTGCCGCCAGACGGAGATCGCCTTCGTGCGGTGGGTCGCGACCTTGCTGTATCCCATGCGGGCAAACAGCTCTTCCAGCTTTTCCGGTTCGGGATGGGCGAATTCGACGAACTCGAACCCGTCGGTCCCGGCCGGGTTATCGGCGGTGATCAGCGCCGGCGGCGCGTCATGCGGGAAAGGGCCCATCCGTCGTCCTCCTCGATGGTTATGACGGGAAGTATGACGCGTACTCCATGCAATGTGTGTGCATAGTGCTTGCGTTTTGATAATTCTCCGCGATATTCGTGCGTAAAATACAGATTTGGAGGGCAATCCGTGCAACTGGACGAATTCGACCGTAAACTGCTCGCGCATCTGCAGCAGGACGCGCGTCTGACCAACAACGAACTGTCCGAGCGCATCCATCTTTCCCCCTCGCAATGTTCCCGCCGGCGTATCCGGCTGGAAGAGGAGGGCATCATCCGCGCCTATCGGGCGGAGCTCGACCGGGAAAAGCTCGATCTCGGCATCGTCATCGTCGTTACGGTGACGCTTTCGACGCACAATCGCGACAATGCCGTACGGTTCGCACGGCTGATTTCCAATCTGCCGGAGGTGCTGGAGGCTTTCTCGCTGACGGGGGAGATGGACTACATCATCAAGGTCGTCGTGCCGAACCTCAAGGCGCTGTCGGCCTTCGTCAACGATGTGCTTCTGCCGCACGAATCCGTTTCGCATGTGAAGACGGCCATCGTGCTCGATACGCTGAAGGAGACGATGGCCCTGCCGCTCTGAGCGCTGTTGCGGACGGGCAACAGCCGTTCGCCTTGCCCTGTTCCCGCAGGAACAGGTTCGACTCTGCCGCCGTTGTAGAAACCGATCACAACGGATGAGACAGCGCCGAACGCGGCCGACAGCCAGGAAACAGGACCATGCAGACGAACACCCAGAAGCAGGAAAACCCGGTTGCGAGCCGCCTTCGCCCGGTCGTTTATCTCTATGCCGCCGTCAACATCGCCGTCGTGGCGCTGCTCTTCTCCACCGTCTCGCCGACGCTGGCCACCAGCCCGGCACAGGAGATCGCCAGCCTGCGCTGAGCCGGCATAGGGTTCTTGGCGCCTGTTGCCCGATCCGGGAGTCTCTTGAAGGGCTTACGCGAAAAACCTGATGTCTTGCAGCGTCCTTTGCGTGCGGCGCGGTAATGGCTATATCAGGCGCAACGCGGCACTTTGAGCGAGGACCCCATGGGCATGCTTCAGGCGGGCATCATTCCCGTCACCCCCTTCCAGCAGAACTGCACCATTCTCTTCGACAGCGAGACGAAGGAGGGCGTCGTCGTCGATCCCGGCGGCGATGTCGAGGTGATCCTCAAGACTCTGGAGGAGAACGGCATCACGGTGAAGGCGATCTGGCTGACGCATGGCCATATCGATCATGCCGGCGGCGCCAAGGAGCTGAAGGAGGCGCTCGGCATCGACATCATCGGCCCGCACAAGGACGACCTGTCGCTGTTGCAGCGGCTGGAAGCGCAGGCCTCGATGTTCGGCGTGCCGATGAAGGTGAGCAATGTGCTGCCCGACCGCTGGCTAGAGGATGGCGATACGGTATCCTTCGGCGACCACACCTTCGAAGTCTACCACACGCCCGGCCATGCGCCGGGGCACGTCATCTATTTCCACCGCGGTCAGGGCTTCGCCCATCTCGGCGACGTGCTCTTCCAGGGATCGATCGGCCGAACGGACCTGCCGGGCGGCAACCATCAGCAGCTCTTGGATTCCATCCGCGACAAGGTATTCCCGCTTGGCGACGAGGTCGGATTCCTTTGCGGGCATGGGCCGGGCGGCAAGATCGGCGAGGAGCGGCGCACGAACCCGTTCCTGCGCGGCCTGTAAACGCAAAAGAGGCGAGCGCCGCCTGGCGCCCGCCTCTCGATGTCGGCCCGGTCCGGTTTCAGCCGGCAGTGCAGAAGTGTTCACGGCCATCATAGCCGACGAAGGTGCCGCTGTTCGGGTTGAACGAGCGATAGCGCCGCGCGCAGTAGTCGTACCAGGATTGGGTCCAGGGCTCATAGCTCGGCACGACGACCGGCTGGCGGTAGATCACGCGCGGCTCGGGTTCCGGATAGTAGTCCGGCTCCACATAGACGCGGCGCTCTTCGTAGCGCGGCTGGTTGGCGATGGCGCCGCCGATGATGAGGCCGGTGGCAAGGCCCAGCGCGCCGCCAACGACGGCATCGCGGCCATTGTCGCGGTCGCGGTTGTGGCGACGCGGCTTGCGGTACTCGTAGGTATCGCCTTCGCGCCAGTAGCCATCGCGGTTGCGGTCACGCGCTTCAACGACGCCGGCCGTTGCGGTGAGGGTCGTCGCGGCGACGGCTGCGGACAACACAAGGGTCTTGAGGAACTTGTTCATGACGTCTTTCCCTAGGCTCCGGCCCAACGCCGGCTGATGGCGAGGAAACTAGAGGAAAGAGGCTGAACCGTGGCTGAACAAAAAAACCCGGCATCTCTGCCGGGCTTCAACTGAAAATCCTGAAAGGCGCCGCGGTTCAGCCGGCGATCTGCAGGTTGACCGCCTTCGGGCCTTTGCCGCGGCGATCGGGTTCCGTGTCGAAGCTTACCTTCTGGTTTTCGGAAAGGCCGTTCAGGCCGGAAGCCTGCACAGCGGAAATGTGTACGAAGATATCCGCACCACCGTTGTCGGGCTTGATAAAGCCAAAGCCCTTCTCGGTGTTGAAGAATTTTACGATGCCAGTCTCGGCCATACGTCAGGTCCTTTTCTCTCTGCCCGTATATTGGCGGCGGGCAGCACATCAGTTTTGCCCCGAGGGGCGTTAGGCAGGCAGTTCTCGAGGTTGAGGAAAGGGTCCTGTTTTCACCGCAGCCAGCCAGCCAGCTAGTCTCGTGGACTGTCCAGATCTTGGCTGCCCGGAATTATTTCGCGTCTCCGGCGCGCTTTTATTCAAGGTCTTCCCGTGTTCGCAAATTGCCCGAACGGCGCAAGAGTGATGCGTTTGCGTTAAATTGGCAAGCAAAAGTTTTAGCGCGTGTTTGACGCGCCTCACTTTGGTCAAATTCCGGGCGATTGCCGAAAAAACCCGCAGGTTTTACGGGGCTTTGCAGTCTTCGTGCGATCTATATTGCGCTGCCGAAGGAAGGGGCTGTAGACGGAAGACAATCATACTTTGTTGTGCGGCGGCATGTCGGCCGGGTGGTATCAATCCGTCGTGGTCGAGCGGGAAACGCGCAGCAGCGCGCCGTTCGGATCGTCCGTCAAGAGCAGCAACGCACCGTCTGGTGCAACGATGACATCGCGGATACGGCCGAATTCGCCGTCGAACATCCGCTCCTCCGAAACGACGGCGCCGCTTTCGTCGCGCTCCAGTCGGCTGACGAGCTGATATTTGAGAGCGGCGACGATCAGGTTGCCCTCCCATTCCGGGAACATGGCGCCGTGATAGACGGCGATGGCGCCGGGTGCGATGGACGGGTCCCAATAATAGAGTGGCTGTTCATAGCCTTTCGCCGCCGAGCCGAGGTCGAATTCCGCGCCGGAATAATGGCGGCCGAAGGAGACGAGGGGCCAGCCGTAGTTGTGGCCGGGCTGCGGCACATTGATCTCGTCGCCGCCGCGTGCGCCGTGCTCGACGGTCAGCAGCGTGCCGTCCTTCGGGTCGATGACGAGGCCCTGCGGATTGCGGTGCCCCTTCGACCAGATCTCCGCCAGCCCCTCGGCGCTGCCGAGGAAGGGATTGTCGGTATGCGGGCTGCCGTCCGGGTTGATGTGCAGGATGGCGCCGGCATGGTCGCGCGGATCCTGCGCGCGCGGGCCTTCGCCCCGGTCGCCGATGCCGAAGAACAGGCTGCCGTCCTTGGCGATGGCGATGCGCGAGCCGAAATGCTGGCCGCGCGAGGTGAGGCGGTTCATCAGGAAGATGCGGGTCGTGTCCTCCAGCGCCGTGTCGTCTGCGGCAAGCCTTGCCTTGGCCACGGCCGTGCCGGAACCGCCGTCGCCGCGGGCACTGTAGGTCAGGTACAGTATGCGGCTGGTCGCAAAATCGGGGGCGAGTGCGATGTCGAGCAAGCCGCCCTGGCCGGTGGTGGAGACTTCGGGCACGCCGCGAAGGGGCGCGGAGACCTTGCCGCCGCGGATCAGGCGGAGCGTGCCGCCTTTTTCGGAAACGAGATAGGCGCCATCGGGCAGGACCTCGACGGACCACGGCTGGTTCAGCCCCGTCGCCAGCGTCTCGACGAGCAGGGCGGCTTTCTTGCTGGGGATTTCGCGGGTTTCGGCGGATGCGGGAGAGACCAGAAGCGTCGCGGTCAGGAGGAGCATCGCGGCGGCGCCCGCCAATATGCCTTTCAAGGGCCGAATATCCTGTCGCATCGCCGTCTCCTGTCTTCTGCCGTTAACTGGCCCAGAGGCGAGCGGCTTTCAAGAGCGGCGCCGGGGCGGGCGGCTCACTTTTGCGTGGGCTCGATGTGAGACGTCGTCTTTTCGATGCCGGAGGTCTTGATCGTGTCGAGCGCGACGGCGGGTGGCGACATCAGGCTGACGACCATGGCGACGCAGGCGGCGAGCGCCGTCATGGCGATCATGAACATGGCGCGGGATTCGCGTGCCTTCGGCTTCCTGCCGACCTTGTCTTCATCCAGAAACATCGTTTTCCCCTCCTGTCCTTCGCTTGCCTTGGCACCGAAAAAGCTCGCCGAAATCGGCGCGAGAACGACCGAATTGCGGCAAGGCCCGACATTTATTGTGGCGAAAAGAAGGCGGGGTAAAAAAGCTGGATTTCCAGTGCGTTCGACCGAATAGACGGCGCGCCTGCGCCGTCTTACATGCCTCTGCGGCCGAACTGGCGGACCGGTCGCGCGGCTCGGTTTTCCAAGGGCGCGAAACCTGTTGCCGCAAGCGTTGCGGCAGGTGACTGTGCCGGCTCGTCGTCGCCTTCCGGGAAGGTGATGTTGAAGCTCGTGGGAGCCGTCTCCGGCCGGGCAAGCAGGTAGCCCTGCATCAGCGGCCCGCCCATGTCGCGGCACAGCGCGATCATCTCCGGTTCCTCGATGCCGCCGACAATGGCGCGGATACCTTTCGCTGCGAACTGGCCGACGACGACGCGCAACAAAGCGAGCCCGGCGGAGTTTTCCACGAAGCTGCGCAGCCAGGCGGTATCGAAGGTCACGAATTGCGGCTTCAGTCGTTCCAGGCGCTCAAGGTCGTGGTCCTCGCCGGTGTAGTTGTCGATGGCGATGGCAAAGCCGCTGTCATGCAGGCGCGTAGCGAAGGAAACCAGCGTGTCGAGATCGTCCCGCGGGTGCTCGCGGATCTCGCAGGCGATGCGCGCCGGCGGCAGGCCTGCCTCGTGCGCGGCAAGCCGCAGCCATTCCACTTCCTGGCGGATGGCCTGAGGCGTGGTGTAGAGCCCGGCCTGGAAATTGATGATGAGCGCGGCCTCGCGCCGGCCGAGCGCACCGGTATTGAGGATGTGCAGGCTGCGGCAAAGGCCGTCCACCGCCATGCGTTCGTCTTCCGGAACGCGTTCGAAGAATTCTGCCGGGGAGCAGGGCATGTCGCCCGCGCTGGCGCGGATCAATCCCTTGAATGCGGCGATCTGCGGTCGGCCGTCCGCGCGCTCGGAAAAGATCGGTTGAAGGGCGGATTGCAGGAAGAAGGGGCCGTAGGCTGCGCCGAAGGCGCCGCCCGGCTGCCGGACGAGATTGGAGAAGATGCTTCTTTCGCTCATGCAGCGCACCATCCGCTGGAACGTCCCGACGGCGCGATTATAGAGGGCACCCGTTAATGCCGGTTTAATCCTTCGCGTAAAAATCTTCGATGTTGCAGCTGGCCTCAACCAATTGGTGTGGCTCGTTTTTGCAAGGGCGGCGATCCATTCCGTTCGCTGATGGGGCTCATGAATTTTTTCGGTAGAGCCTGCATTTCCCGCTTTTTTCGTCCTTCGCGCTTGCAAGACCCGCCCACATTCGACATAGACCTAACCGCTATGGAGCCCGGCGCTCCGGGTCCATGGCGTCAAGCCGTCTTTGAACCCGATGAGGACATCTCCATCATGGCCTTTCTTGCCGACGCCCTTTCCCGTGTGAAGCCTTCCGCCACCATCGCCGTTTCCCAGAAAGCGCGTGAACTGAAAGCGAAAGGCCGTGACGTCATCGGGCTTGGCGCTGGCGAACCGGATTTCGACACGCCTGACAATATCAAGAAAGCCGCCATCGACGCGATCAACCGCGGCGAGACGAAGTACACGCCCGTTGCCGGTATCCCGGAACTGCGCGAAGCGATCGTCAAGAAATTCAAGCGTGAGAACGGCCTCGACTACACCGCCGCGCAGACGATCGTCGGCACGGGCGGAAAGCAGATTCTTTTCAACGCCTTCATGGCGACGATGAATCCGGGCGATGAAGTCGTTATCCCGACACCTTACTGGGTGTCCTATCCGGAAATGGTGTCGCTGTGCGGCGGCACGCCGGTCTTCGTCGCGACGACGCAGGAAAACAAGTTCAAGCTGAAGGCGGAAGACCTGGAGAAGGCGATCACGCCGAAGACCAAGTGGTTCATCTTCAACTCCCCGTCCAACCCGTCGGGCGCCGCCTACAGCCATGACGAGCTGAAGGCGCTGACGGACGTCCTGATGCGCCACCCGCATGTCTGGGTGCTGACGGACGACATGTACGAGCACCTGACCTATGGCGACTTCAAGTTCGCGACCCCGGTCGAGGTCGAGCCCGGCCTCTACGATCGTACGCTGACGATGAACGGCGTTTCCAAGGCCTATGCGATGACCGGCTGGCGTATCGGCTATGCGGCCGGCCCGCTCGCCCTCATCAAGGCGATGGACATGATCCAGGGCCAGCAGACCTCGGGCGCCTGCTCGATCGCCCAGTGGGCCGCCGTCGAGGCGCTGAACGGCACGCAGGACTTCATTCCGGAAAACAAGAAGATCTTCGAAGGCCGCCGCGACCTCGTCGTCTCCATGCTCAACCAGGCCAGGGGCATCGAGTGCCCGTCGCCGGAAGGTGCTTTCTATGTCTATCCGTCCTGCAAGGGGCTGATCGGCAAGACCGCGCCGTCGGGCAAGGTCATCGAGACGGACGAGGACTTCGTTTCGGAACTGCTGGAATCAGAAGGCGTCGCCGTCGTGCATGGCTCGGCCTTCGGCCTCGGCCCGAACTTCCGCATCTCCTATGCGACGTCCGAGGCCCAGCTCGAGGAAGCCTGCAAGCGCATCCAGCGCTTCTGCGCAGCCTGCAAGTAACACGGCTCTTTGCAATGTGATGCAAAACCCGCCGGCAACGGCGGGTTTTTTGTTGCCGCCCCCATGAAATTTCCACTCTCGGTGCCGATATTGGGGAAAAGCGAATCCCGGAGCAGGACCATGAACATGAAGTCATTCGCCGTTGCCGCCCTGGCAGCCCTTGCCGTTGCCGCGCCCGCCATGGCCGCGGACGGTTACAAGAATGGCGACGAGCGGGCGCCGCGCGGCAGCATCGTCGTCAGCGAGCGGGCGCAATACATGTCGTTCTACGATTATTTCTTCAACAATCCGGGCAAGTCCCGCACCCTGCGCTATGATCCCGGCGAGTACTACAAGGGCCTGACCCGCGAATACGACCGGCCGTAACGGGCCTTTCTCTGTTCGGGGGGGCTGCAGCCGGAGGAGCGAGCCAACAGCCCGTGCCGTGAACCGGATTGTTCCGGGAATGTCCTTGCGCCCATCGCATGCAAAAGAAAACGCCCGCGGGGAGGAGACCGCGGGCGTTTCTGTCCTCCCTCGGGGAGGAGGCATCGGAGCGCTGGATTGCGCAACGCTCCGATGCAAGGGTGTCACGCGACGTTGTCGAGGGACGGATAGTCCGTGTAGCCCTTGGCGCCGCCACCGTAGAAGGTGCCCTGGTCCGGGGCATTCAGCGCGGTCTCGTCCTTCAGCCGCTCGACGAGGTCCGGGTTGGCGATGAACAGCTTGCCGAAGGCGACGAGGTCGGCCTTGCCACTTTCGACGGCATCGATGGCGAGTTCGCGGTTGTAGCCGTTGTTGACCATCCACGCCGCCTTGCCGCCGGCGGCCTTGTAGGCGGCGCGCAGTGCCGCGTAATCGAAGGGCGTGTCGCCCTGCTGGTGGTCACGCGAGCCGCCCGTCGCGCCTTCGATGATATGGATGTAGGCCAGATCATACTTGGCGAGACCTTCGACCACATAGGTGAAGAGCGGCTGCGGGTCCGGGTCGAATGCGTCGTTGGCGGGGGTCACCGGCGAGATGCGGATCGCGGTGCGACCGGCGCCGATCTCCTTGGTGATGGTGTCGACGACCTCGAATAGCAGGCGCGCGCGGTTCTCGATCGAGCCGCCGTACTCGTCCGTGCGGACGTTACTGCCGGAGCGCAGGAACTGGTCGATCAGGTACCCGTTGGCGGCGTGGATCTCGACGCCGTCAAAGCCCGCATCGATCGCGGCACGGGCGGCGCGGCGGTAGTCCTCGACGATGCCGGGAAGCTCGGCCTTCTCCAGCGCGCGGGGCTCTGAGGTTTCGGCGAAACTCCCGCTGCCGTCGGCATTGATGAGGTAGGTCTTCGACTTGGCACGGATCGCCGAAGGGGCAACCGGCTTGCCGCCGTTCGGCTGGAGCGTGTCATGGGAGATGCGGCCGACATGCCACATCTGCACGACGATCTTGCCGCCTGCCTTGTGCACGCCGTCGGTGACCTGCTTCCAGCCGTCCAGCGCCTCGGCCTTGTAGAGGCCCGGCACGTCGGCGTAGCCCTGGCCCTGGTGGCTGATGGCGGTCGCTTCGGTGATCAGCAGGCCGGCGCTGGCGCGCTGCTCGTAGTAGGCGGCGTTCAGCGTGTTCGGCACGGCGCCCGGCGAACGGTTGCGCGTCAGCGGCGCCATGACGATGCGGTTGGCAAGCTGGATGTCACCGATCTTGAGAGGGTCGAAGAGCGAAGTCATGGGTAGTCCTTCTTCTGGCTTGGGGGAGGGCAGATGCTCAAAGCGAGCCGTTGATGTGGTGGAGAAAGGCCGCGATCTTGTCTTCGTCGCGTTTGAAGAACACCCATTGGCCGACCTTGCGCGTCGTCACGAGGCCGGCGCGCTGCAGGGTGGCAAGATGGGCGGAGACGGTGGACTGCGACAGGTCGCAGCGCCTTTCGATCTGGCCGGCGCAGACGCCAAACTCCAGCGGATGCTCCTGGCCGGAAAAATGGGTCTGCGGCTCCTTCAGCCAGGCAAGGATCTCCAGCCGCTTGGGATGCGCGAGCGCCTTGAGGATTTCGTCGGTGTCGAGCGGGGTCATATCTATCGTGGTCCAGCGATGTTTATATCGGGTATGTTCGATATTGGGTTCGCGAATGTTCGATACAAGAGGCCACGGCAAAAAAGAGGGCCGCAAGCGAAGCTTGGGCCCTGCAGGTGTGAAGGTATAAAACCTCCAGAGGGGAACAGCCAACGCGCGGCACTGGGAGGAGAAAGACCGCAAGTGCGTTGGCTAACCTGAATATGGGGGAGGGACCGGGGTTCTTCAAGAGAAGCACATCCCAAGTTTTTCACAAGGGTTGAAAATCTGTTTCGTCTGCCCGAAGGCAAAAGAGAAGGCTGCAAGGTCAGGTGGAAAGCGCAGCGCTTTGCGAGCAATAAAAGCCCAAAACGAAACAGATGTTTCCCGGGTGCCGCCGCACGGAATGCCGACGGCGCAGCAGGCCTTGCTTGAATATGTGGTGATCGCTTGGCGGGACAGGACGGCAGGCGTGCCGAAATACCGCAAGGTGCCGCGCTGTGCTTGCGGGGCGCCAGCCAAAGGCGCGGGTGATTTCCCATCCCTGGTGCCGAAGTGCGCCTGGAGAAAACTGTCACCCGGCGCCGGGATATCCGGCGCCGGGTGATGGGAAGCCTCAGCCTGCGCTGAACCGGTTCCAGCGATCCGGATGCCGGGCCTTGAAGTCCGAGACGAGATCGATGCAGCCGGGCTCGTTCAGCACGGTGAGTTCGACGTCCTGTGTTGCAAGCCAGTCGCACGCGCCCGGATAGTGGTGTGCTTCACCAACCACGATCCGGGAGACGCCGGCCACGATCGCCGCTCCGGCGCACATCGGGCAGGGCGCCTCGGTGGCAACGAGCGTCGCATTGTCCAGCGGTCCGTCATGGCCGGCGAGAAAGCTCTCCAGGCAGACCATTTCCGCGTGAGCCAGGAACCTGCGGTCCTGGATCTGTCGGTTGTGGCCCCTCGCAACGATCTGTCCGCCGACGACCAGGACCGAACCGAAGGGCATACCGCCGGAAGCGACACCGTCGCGCGCCTCCGCAAGGGCCGCCTCCATCCACAGTCGATGGGTGGAATGGGGATCGTCGCTCACGCCGTCCGCTCCTTCCGGCCGGAGAAGGCATAGTGCAGAATGCCGCCGGCAAAGGCACCGAAGAACCAGGAGTAGGCGGCCACGCTCGCGAAGAGGGCGAGCTGGGAGATCGAGAGGGCGAAGATGCCGGCGAGCACCAGGGCAAGGATGGCATTCGGATTGAAGCCGTTCCGGTACCAGTACTTGCCGCGCGGATCTTCCGTATAGAGGCTGTCCAGGTCGATCGATTGTTTGCGGATGATGAAATAGTCGCAGATGATGATGCCGAAGATCGGACCGATAAACGCGCCGAGCGTGCCGAGCGTGTACTGCACCATGACCGCGTTGGCGTAGAGCTTCCACGGCATGACCATGACGGAGATGAGCGAGGCGAGAACGCCTGCACGCCGGAAGGTCAGGTATTTCGGGGCAAGGTTCGTCAGGTCCATGGCGGCCGAGACGAAGTTCGCGACGATGTTTGTCGCGATGGTTGCGGTCATGAAGGTGAGGGCGCCAAGCACGATCGCGGTCACGCTGTCGAGCCGGGCGACCAGGTGAACGGGGTCGGTGATGAGCTCGCCGAAAACCTTCAGTGCGCCTGATGTCGTGACGACGGTGACGAGGGCGAAGAGGGCAAAATTGATCGGCAGGCCGAGGAAGTTGGCGCGGTTCATCGCCTCGCGCGATTTCATGAAGCGCGAGAAATCGGCAAAATTCAGCGTGGTGCCGGCAAACCAGGCAACCGTCAGGGCGACGGCGGTCAGCCAGGCCGAGAGAGCATCCCCACCGCTCAGGCTCTCCGAGCCGAGGTTGAAGTCGATATGTTCCAGTCCGCCTGCCTTCCAGACGACCCAGCCGGCCATGGCGAACATCACGAGGTAGATCGCGGGGCCGGCCCAGTCCGTGAACTTACGGATGGCTTCCCAGCCGTAGTAGAAGACGGCGAGCTGCGAGAACCACATGACGAGGAAGCAGATCCATCCCAGCGTGGTCATTCCGAGAATGGAATCGTTGTTGAGCACGGCGGCACCGGGGGCCAGCCGCAGCGTGACCACGACCAGTGCGGTCGAGGCAACCCAGGTCTGGATGCCGTACCAGCATGTCGCTGTCGATGCCTTGATCATGCTCGGTATGTTGGCGCCGAAGACGCCGAATGCGGGGCGGCAGAATGCTGCAAAGGCGATGCCGTATTTCTGGCCGGCGCGGCCGGCGAGGTTGGTAAAGACGTAGATCAGCAAGATGCCGGTGATGAGCGCCGCGAAAACCTGAAAGCCACCGAGGCCGAGGGTGAAGAGGCTTGCTGCAAATACATACCCTGCCACACTATGGACGTTCGACATCCACATTGCGGATAGATTGTATACGCCCCATGTCTGCTCCTTTATCGGGGCAATGTCTTCATTGAATAGGTTATCGCTGACCGGCAGGGGCGAAGACCCCAAGCGCTGTGTTGAAGATGATGGTGTAGAATCCACGATTGTCTCCTCCGGACTCATTTTACCCTCCGGAATTCTGATTAATCCGGTTGGGATTTGTCGTATATTCGCCAAAGTCTGCCATTTAATCTGGAAATACATGAGGATTTCCAGAGATATACGGAAAAACACCATTGGCGGCGCCAGCTCCTTTGGCGCCGCTTCCATGTCTAGCATTGCTTTCATTGCGGGTGATGGAAAGTTTTCCAACGAAAAGGGAAAACATGATTGCAATAATCGCACACAATCAGAATCCAGATTGCATGCTATTTTTAAGCGCGCAGCCAGCGCAATTACCGGCGCCGGTAGGGGCAGCGAGATTTTGTAATCGTCGGAATGTCGGGAGGGCTCAGGGGCCCTTTGACGGCTTGGGCGGGCCTGCTCTGCTCGATACGATTGCTTCGAGCCGTCGGGTCACTGGCGTCTGTGCATGGAGACGCGTGCGGTCCTGCCCGGAACAGCGGGCCGTCTCTTATCGGAAGGCAAAAAAAGAGGGCCGCAAGATCAACTTGGGCCCTTTATAGTTTTGAAGGTAATAAAACCTCCAGAGGGGAACAGCTGGTGCGGTGGCACTGGGAGGAAAAAGCCACCAAAGTGCATCAGCTGCGTGCGATATGATGGTTTTGTGGGCATACATCAATCATTTAATGTGCATGCCAGCCATGCAGGTGGCGCAGGCCTTGCAAATCCGTTCGCTCAGAAGTTCCAGTTGCGTGCCTTCGCGACGATGAAATCCCTGAAAACCTTGAGCTTTGCGGAGTTCTTCATCTCGCTCGGATAGCAGAAGTAAGTGTCGAAGGACGGGATGTCGGCGCTGACCGGCAACTGGATGAGGCCCGGATCGCGCCCGACAATATAGTCCGGCAGCATCGCGACCCCGATGCCGAGCAGGCAGGCGCGCTTGATCGAGGTCTGGCTGTTGATCTGCAGGATGGACGGGCGGGGATTGTCGGAATCGCGGCCGGCGATCTCCAGCCAGTTGACGTCGAGCAGGTAGCTGGGCGCGGGCTCGCCGAAGGTGATGATCTTGTGGTTGTCGAGATCGTCGATCGACTGCGGTTCGCCATAGCGGTTGATGTAGGAGGGGGCGGCGTAAATGTGCATGTGCACGGTGAAGAGCCGGCGCCGGATGAGGTCGGACTGCTGCGGTTCGCGAAGGCGGATGGCGCAGTCGGCATGGCGCATGTTCACGTCCAGCTCCTCATTGTCGAGGATGAGCTGCACCTGCATGTCGGGATAGAGCGCGAGGAATTCCTGCACCTTGTCGGTCAGCCATCCCTGGCCGAGGCCGACCGTGGTGGTGATGCGCAGCTTGCCGCTTGGCTTTTCCGTGTTTTCCGTCAGCTGTACGCGCACGCTTTCGAGCTTCATCAGCACGTCGTGCGCGGTGCGATAGAGGATCTCGCCCTGCTCGGTGAGGATAAGGCCGCGGGCGTGGCGGTGGAAGAGCTTGATGCCGACATCCTGCTCCAGCGCGCTCACCTGACGGCTGATGGCCGATTGAGAAAGGTGCAGCTTGTCTGCGGCGTGCGTAAACGAGCCGGCCTCGGCTGCGGCGTGGAAAATCCGCAGCTTGTCCCAATCGAGTGGCATTCTATCCCCCATATGTCTTTGTGGCGGGGAGCGCGTGCTTCCCGCCCGGTCGCTGATTCAACTGTTCCCACGTGGGCGGTCGGGCTATCCCGCCGCCCTTTGTTGGCGGCTTCTACTCGGCCGCAATTGCGACAGGCATATGACCTGCAAGGTATTTTTCGGTTTCGAGGGCTGCCATGCAACCCATGCCGGCAGCCGTAACCGCCTGGCGATAGATGTCGTCGGTGACGTCGCCTGCGGCAAAAACGCCCGGCACGTCCGTCGCCGTGGAATCGGACGCCGTCCACAGATAGCCGTTCGGCTTCTGGCGCAGCTTGCCCTTGAAGAGCTCGACCGCCGGCGCGTGGCCGATCGCCACGAACACGCCGTCCGTCACCATGTCGCGCGTTTCGCCGGTCTTGACGTTGCGCAGCTTCACGCCGTTGACGGAAGCGGGCATCGGCGGCTTCGGATCGGCACCGAGATATTCGACGACCTCGTGGTCCCAGACGATCTTGACATTCTCCTTGGCGAACAGCCGCTCCTGGAGAATCTTTTCCGCGCGGAAACTGTCGCGGCGGTGCACGACCGTCACGGTCTTGGCGAGGTTGGAGAGATAGAGCGCTTCCTCCACCGCCGAATTGCCGCCGCCGACCACGATGACGTCCTTGTTGCGATAGAAGAACCCGTCGCAGGTGGCGCAGGCCGAGACGCCGAAACCCATGAACTTGTGTTCGGTATCGATGCCGAGCCACTTGGCCTTGGCGCCCGTCGCGATGATCAGCGCGTCGGCGGTCCATTCGGTGCCGCTGTCGGTGGAGATGCGGAAGGGGCGCACGTCGAGATCGACGTTCGTGACGAGGTCGTTGACGATCTCGGCGCCGACATGCTGGGCCTGCTTGAGCATCTGCTCCATCATCCACGGGCCCTGTACCGGATCGGCATAACCCGGATAGTTTTCCACATCCGTGGTGATCATCAGCTGGCCACCCTGTTCCATGCCGGCGATCAGCACCGGCTCCAGCATGGCGCGGGCGGTATAGATGGCGGCGGTGTAGCCGGCGGGGCCGGAGCCGATGATCAGTACCTTGACGTGGCGGGTGGACATGGTCGTTCCTTCCGGGGTTTTAACCCCAATGGGCCATTTCCCGCGCGAATGGCGCGCTCGGGTCCGGCCGGCGTGTCGTTGTTCGACCTTCATTTATGAAGGGAGCGCCATGAGTTTCAAGAGCATGCAGGGCTTTGCCAACAGACAAGCGAAGGCGCGTGACATATTTGTGCCGTTTGCGGTAACAATGTTGCGCTGATACGGCGATTCGGATCACTTCCGGTCGCCTCCCTGAAAGGTTTCAATAATTCCCATGTTTCGTGCAGAACTCGACGCCATCGACATCCGTATCCTGAAGGAGCTTCAGGCCGATGGCCGGATGACCAATGTGGAGCTTGCCGCCCGTGCCGGCATCTCCGCGCCGCCCTGTCTACGCCGCGTGCGCAAGCTGGAGGAGGCGGGCATCATCGAGGGTTACACCGCGATGCTGAATGCTCCCGCGCTCGGTTATGATCTTGTCGCCTTCTGCATGGTCGGGCTCAAGCACCAGTCGGAGGCGAATCTCAAGGCCTTTGCGGCCGCCACCGGCGAATGGCCGATGGTACGCCAGGCCTGGATGGTCTCCGGCGACAGCGATTTCCTTCTGCACTGCGTTGCCGAAAACCTCACGCGCTTCCAGGACTTCGTCATCGAGGAACTGACCGCCAATGCGCAGGTCGACACCGTGCGCACCATGCTGACGATCCGCCAGGTCAAGAAGGTCGGGTTGGTCGAGCTTTAGACAGTCTCCACCGTTTCAGGATCTCTTCCGCCAGCCCCGATGTCGAATTGACCGGGTTGCCACGGCCGTGGGCGGGCGCCTCCGGAAACCGGCCGATGACGGTTTCCTGCGACAACGCGGCGATCAGGCTGTCGATCTTCGGATGGCCGCCGGACGGGTAGAAGAGTTGTACGGGCACGCCGAGCGCGGCTGCTTCCCCGATCATGTTGGTCGAATCGGCCGTGACGACGATCTCGTCGGCCCAGGCGAGATAGGCGAGCAGCGGGTTTTTCCCCGTTCCGTCCCAGAGATGCACGCCGGGGCGATTGCCGAGTCCCGCCAAGGCCTTGGCGAGCGGGGCTGGCGTGCGACGCGAAGTGGTTATCATCAGTCCACAGCCGTCTTCCAGTTTTGCATGAAGGCCACCAAGGAAGCGGTTGATATCGGCGTCGGTGAAACGATGATGCCGGCCGTTGCCGCCGACGAGCACCGCGATCCGTGGCACGGGCAGGGGGGCGAGGATGTCCGCAAAGGCGGCATGCGCCTCTGCCAGCCGCTCCGGCAGAAGCCTGTTGGGGGCGGTGGTGACCACGAGGACATTGCTGCCGCGTGGCGCGTCGTGCTGCTGCACGATGAGCAGGTCCGCGCCATGCCGCCGGGTCCGGGGATCCTTGAAGAGCACACAGAAGGTCGAAGGCGAAAGCGCCTTCAGCCGGCGCAGATAGGGCACCGCCCGCCGGCCCGTGGCAAGGCAGATATCCGGAAAGGGCGGAGCGAGCGGCGAGCCGGCCTTGGCCGGTGCATCCTTCGGGTCGATCGGTCCCCAGGGCATCAGCCAGGTATAGGCACGCCGCGGTGCCACCCGCCGCAGGAGAGGTTCCGTCTCCATGGCCTCAGCGAGGCCGATCAGCGGCTGTTCGTCGCCGGCCTTGCCGTCCGTCAGGACCCAGACGACGGGAGGGGCGCTCTTCGCCATGTCAGCGCCGCGGCTCCACCGCCATCAGCCGCTCATAGGCGGAATATTCCTTTTCGAGCATCTGCCGGGTGGTGAAGTTGGCAAGCACATGTGCCCGGCCGTTCGCACCCATGGTTTTCAGGCGATCCGGATCGGCAAGCGCCTCGTCCAGCGCGGCGGCAAGTGCCGCGACGTCGCCGGGCGGCACCAGCCAGCCGGTCCTGCCGGGCAGAACCGTCTCCCGGCTGCCGCCGTGATCGGTCGCGATGACGGGCGTGCCCATCGCCTGCGCTTCGATCGCGGCACGGCCGAAGGCTTCCGGGTCGGTCGAAGCCGAAACCGCGAGATCGGCGGCGGCGAGGACGGCGGGGATATCCCGTCGGCTGCCGGTGAAGGTGACGCGGCCGTCAAGGCCGAGGCGTGCCATGTCGCGCTGAAGCTCGGCAACGAGCGCCTCCGAGCCGCCGCCGACGAAGGCGAGGCGAAGGTCGGGACGGTCGAGGCGTGCGGCGGCCTCCAGCAGCACGGCATGGCCCTTCCACCGCGTGACGCGGCCGACCATCACCACCAGCGGGACACGCTCCGTGGCGCCGAGTTCACGGCGCAGGGTGCTGCGTGTTTCGGCCGGAATGCGTACGGGATCGAAGAGATCGGGCTCGACGCCGCGCGGGGCGACGATCACGCGCTCCCGCGGAAAGCCGTAGACGGCGACGATGTGGTCGCGGATGAACTGCGAATTTGCGATGACCAGCGGCACGCGCAACATGGCGCTGTTGTAGAAACGCTTGAGGGCGTTGCCGTGGCTGTAGACACCGTGGAACGTCGTCAGGAAACGCACCGGCCGCCGTGCCAGGCGGCAGGCGAGAAGACCGACCCAGGCCGGTACGCGGCTGCGGGCATGGATGATGTCGATGCCCTCGGCATCGACCAGCCGCGCGACGGCCCGTGCGGCGGAAACGGCGGAAAAGAGTGATTTCTTTCCGACCGGCAGCGTGACGTGCCGGGCGCCTGCGGCTTCTGCCGCGGCGACGAGCGGGCCGCCCGCGCTGGCGATCCAGTTCGGCAGGCCGAGTTCGCCGAGATGGCCGGCCATCTCCACGGTGCTGCGTTCCACGCCACCGTCGCCGAGCGCGGGAAGGAGTTGGAGGATGCGCGGTCCGGCGGCCGCCGTGCCCTGCTGCGGAGGCGCCAGGAAGTCCCCGATCTTGTGCTGCCAGGTCTGCTCACGGGCGTGCCGACGGGCGCTTTCGCCGAGCCGGAGCCGGAGGTCGCGGTCACCGAGGAGCCTGTCCAGCGTTGCCGTCACGGATGCCGTATCGGCGCCGTCGCACAGAAGGCCTGTCTTGCCGTCGAGCACGGCATCCGCCGCGCCACCCTCGCGGCCGGCAAGGCCGGGGGCGCCGTACCAGGCGGCTTCCAGATAGACGAGGCCGAATCCCTCGACGGAATTGCCCTCGCGGCGCGCCGGCATGGCGAAGACGTCGGCGAGTTCCAGAAGAGCCGCCTTTTCCGTATCCGATACGCGGCCGTGGAAGATGACGTCGCCGGCGATGCCGGCGTCCCTGGCGAGGGCTTCGAGCCGGGCGCGGTCCGCGCCGTCACCGGCGACGTGCAGGGTCAGGCCGGAATAGGCCGAGTGCAGCGCCGCGACGGCTTCGATGAGCCGGTCCACGCCCTTGCGCGGCTCCAGCCGGCAGAGCGTCACGACCTGCAGTCCATCGCCATGGGCTGTCCGTAGTGCCGCCAGCCGGTCGGGATCGGCCGGAGCCTGTGCCGGCACGGTGGGGGTGACGGCGCGCAGCCGGCCAGCCGCCACATAGGGCGCGGCAAGGCCGGCGGTGAAGCTGGAATTGGCGATGACGTCCTTCGCCTTGGCCATCGCCGCCTGGATGCGCTGCGCCTTGCGCGGGGTGGGGGCGGCAGGAAATTCCATGCCATGGGCGAGCACGGTGACCGGAACGGTGTCCACACCCAGGTTTTCCACGCTCTTCCAGGTATCGGCGATAATCCGGTCATAGGCGCCGGCGCGCACGAGGCGCGCAGCCTCCCGCGCCTTGCGCCAGCGCCGCAGCGGTTTCCATCCGGAGAATCGGGCCAGTCCGTAGGGACGTTCCTTGTCGGAAGCATCGGGCTTGCCGTCGGCCAGCACGGTGACGGCATGGCCGCCCTCCTGCAAGGCAAGCGCCATCGAGCCCATCATGTTCTCGATCCCGCCGACGACAGGGGGAAAGCATTGCGTGAGGATGAGAATGTTCATGGGGTGCTAGGGCTCGAAAATGCGGCGCGGTCGCGGAACTCCTATCACCGCCGACCGATATGGTCTATGGAGGCGCCGGCGCGCAATCGGCGCGTTCCAGTGGAGATGATGCGGATGCAGACGATCGTATGCATGAAATGGGGCACGCGCTATCCGGCGGATTACGTCAACCGCCTGTGGTCCATGATCAAGCGCAATACGGTTCGTCCGACGCGGCTCGTCTGCTTCACGGAAGATGCCGAAGGCATCGATCCCGCGGTCTCCGTCTTCCCGCTGCCGCCGATCACCATTCCCGAGCGCGTCGCCTGGAAGCCGTGGCGCAAGATTTCGCTGTGGCAGGCGCCGCTGGCCGACCTTGAGGGCGACGTGCTGTTCGTCGATCTCGACGTGGTCATCACCGGGCCGCTCGACGATTTCTTCGATTATGCGCCCGGCAAATTCTGCATTGCGGAAAACTGGACGCAGCTCGGCCAGGGCATCGGCAACACTTCGGTCTACCGCTGGACGGTCGGCACCAACACGCATGTGTATGACGACTTCATCCGCGACCCCGACGCCAAGGTCAACAAGCACACGATTTCGCAGCGCTACGTTTCCGCCGCCGCCGAAAACATGACCTACTGGCCGGCCGAGTGGTGCGTCAGTTTCAAACACACGCTCTTGCCGCGCTGGCCGCTGAACTTTTTCAAGGACGTGCCACTTCCCTCAGGCACGCGCATCGTGGCCTTCACCGGCAAGCCCGATCCCGACGAGGCCGTGATCGGGCAATGGCCGGTCTCGGCCTGGTGGAAGAAGGCCTACAAGCATGTCCGGCCGACGCGCTGGATCGACGAGAACTGGCGCTGAGACGCACGACGTTCCCGATTTCTGATGCCGTGCCTTTCTATTGCTTGAGGGTATCGAGGTACCAGCGATAGGCGCGGGCAATTCCGTCGCGAAGTTCCGTGGCGGGCTTCCAGCCCATCGCCGCCAGCTTGGCGTTCGACATCAGCTTGCGCGGCGTCCCATCCGGTTTGGAGGGATCGGTCTCGATCCGCCCCTTGAAGCCGACGACCTCGGCGACGAGCCGCATGAGGTCGAGAATGGCGATGTCCTCGCCAGAACCGACATTGACGTGTTCGTAGTCCTCGTAATTCTTGAGCAGGAAGATCAGCGCATCGGCGCAGTCCTCGCTGAACAGGAACTCGCGGCGCGGCGAGCCGGTGCCCCAGATCGTTACATGGTCGAGGCCGGCCAGTTTCGCCTCATGCGCCTTGCGGATCAGCGCCGGCAGCACATGGCTGGTCTTGAGGTCGAAATTGTCGTTCGGGCCGTAGAGGTTGGTGGGCATGGCCGAGATGAAGCGGGCGCCGTGCTGCTTCATATAGGCCTGGCAGAGCTTTATGCCGGCGATCTTGGCGATGGCATACCATTCGTTGGTCGGCTCCAGCGCGCCGGTCAAAAGTGCGCTCTCGGTGATCGGCTGGTCGGCGAATTTCGGATAGATGCAGCTTGAGCCGAGGAAGAGTAGCTTCTCGACCCCGGCCTCGTGCGCCGACTTGATGACGTTCATCTCCATCGCGAGATTGCGCTGGAGGAACTCCACGGGCTCGCGGTCATTGGCAAGGATGCCGCCGACCTTCGCCGCCGCCATCACCACGGCCTGCGGCCGCTCCGCCGCGAAGAAGCGCTCGACATCCGCCTGCCGCTCGAGGTCCACCGTGTCGCGCGGCGCGGTCAGCACCGTGCAGTTCTCCGCTGCCAGCCGCTTGGCGATGGCGCTGCCGACCATGCCGCGATGACCGGCGACGAAGACGCGTTTTCCTGCAAGGTCGTACATTCAGAGACGGCCCTTTTCCGCATAGTTTCTCTGCATGAGCTTCAGGTCTTCCCGCACCATTTCGCGGGCAAGCTCGTGCGCGCCCGTTTCATGACGCCAGCCGAGCACCCGCTCGGCCTTCGAGGGATCGCCGAGCAGGAGGTCGACTTCCGTCGGGCGGAAGTAGCGCGGGTCGATGGAGACGAGCTGCTTGCCCGTCGCCGCATCATAACCCTTCTCATCGACGCCCACGCCCTCCCAGCGGATGGCGATGCCGGCTTCGGCGAAGGACCATTCGGCAAACTGGCGCACGGTGGTCGTCTCGCCCGTCGCCAGCACATAATCGTCGGCCTTCGCCTGCTGCAGCATCAACCACATGCCGCGCACATATTCCTTCGCATGCCCCCAGTCGCGCTTGGCGTCGAGATTGCCGAGGAAGAGCTGGTCCTGCTGGCCGAGCGTGATGGCGGCGACGGCGCGGGTGATCTTGCGTGTCACGAAGGTCTCGCCGCGCAGTGGGCTTTCATGGTTGAAAAGGATACCGTTCGAGGCATGCATGCCGTAGGCTTCGCGATAGTTGACGACGATCCAATAGGCGTAGAGCTTTGCCGCGGCATAGGGCGAGCGGGGATAGAAGGGTGTCGTCTCGCTCTGGGGAACCTCCTGCACCTTGCCGTAGAGTTCCGACGTGGACGCCTGGTAGAAGCGCGTCTTCTTCTCGAGGCCGAGGATGCGGATCGCTTCCAGCATGCGCAGCGTGCCGATGGCGTCGGCATTGGCGGTATATTCCGGCGTCTCGAAGCTCACCTGCACATGGCTCTGGGCGGCAAGGTTGTAGATCTCGTCCGGCTGGGTCTGCTGGACGATCCGCACGAGATTCGTCGCGTCCGTCATGTCGCCGTAGTGCAGGAAAAGCTGCGGGTCCGGCTCGTGCGGATCCTCGTAGATGTGCTCGATGCGGCCCGTGTTGAACGAGGAGGACCGCCGCTTGATGCCATGCACGATGTAGCCCTTGTCGAGCAGCAGCTGCGCCAGATAGGCGCCGTCCTGGCCCGTCACACCCGTTATCAAAGCCACCGGTTTCTTGGACACGTCTGTTCTCCAGGATGAATGCGGGTTTTGAAGCAATTCCGGCAAAAGCGTCTAGCGGTTATGCGTCCGGAAATGCTGGAAGATACTCTAGCGTGCCAGCAGCCCGGCAATGCGATTTTTCAGGTGCAGCGCCTCGCGGAAGACGAAATCGCCGGCCGTCAGCAACGGATGACCCTGCCGGGCGGCCCGCTGGCTTTTCAGTACGGCCTTGCCTTCGCCCTTCGGACGGGTGCCGTTCTTCTCCACCACATCGGCGATCAATGCGACGAGGTTGTGGTCTTCCAGCACACGCCGCCGCGCTTCGCGGATGGCGGGCAGCCGCTTTTCATATTCGTTGTTGTCGATCGCCTCGCGCATGATGCGCCAGGCCTCGTCCGGCTTGCGGATGTCGATGGCGATGAAGCTCTCGGCCGGAAAATAGTCGGCGGCGTTCGGTGCACCGAAATAGAAAGGCAGCGACAGGCCCAGAAAGGGGTCGGCCAGCTTTTCCGTGAAATGGTGCGGGGCGAGGTGGTTCTCGATGGCGATGTGGTACTTGTAGGGATCGATCGATTCCGCCTTGTCGTCGACCGGCCTATGGCCACGGCCGAAGACGTCGAGATCGGGCATGCGGGCGGCCATGGCCTGCGTGAAATCATAACGCAGCCGGTGCAGCGTATGACCCTGCCGCTTGGTCGAGCAGACCGTGCCGATGACCTTGGTCTTTTCCGGAAAATGGCCGGCAATCTCGTCGGCGGTCACCAGATGACGGCTGCCTTCGCCATAGAACCAGCGCAGGCCCGCCTGGCTCCAGATGCGGCCGGGATGGCGGAGCGCAAAGGGTTCCTGGCTCGTTACCACATGGCCGAACTGCCGCGTGAAAGCGCGGCCGTAGATCTTGATGCCCGACGGCTCGGTGGTGAAGAGGATGGTGTTTTCGGGTGCGCAGGCGAGATCTTCCACCCGCATCGAGCGACGCTCGTTGCCGGCCGACGGCAGGTTCTCGTAGACCGCCAGCCAGTCGTAGTTGCGCGCCTCGGGATCGAAGGTGAAGACGAGGCCGCGCGATGCGGAGAAACCGGACGGCACCTGCCGGGCGAGGGGACTTATGCCATGGGTCCGGTTAACCCGATCCATGACCTTGACCACCGTCGGGCCGGTGCCGTTCTTGCCTGTGGAAAGCATGGGGCTCCCTTGTCCATCACCCCCAGGTGACGGCGAGGATCTCGTAGGCCTTGGAGCCACCCGGCGCGTTCACCTCGATCGAATCGCCGACTTCCTTGCCGATCAGCGCACGGGCGATTGGCGAGGAGATGGAGATGCGGCCCTGCTTCACGTCGGCTTCCTGGTCGCCGACGATCTGGTAGACCTTCTCTTCCTCGGTGTCCTCGTCGACAAGCTTCACCTTGGCGCCGAACTTGATCTTGGAGCCGGACATCTTGGAGAGGTCGATCACCTCGGCGCGCGCGACGAAGTCTTCGAGCTCCGTGATGCGGCCTTCATTGTGGCTCTGGGCTTCCTTGGCAGCGTGGTACTCGGCATTTTCCGACAGGTCGCCATGGGCGCGTGCCTCGGCAATCGCCTCGATGATTCGCGGACGCTCTTCCTGCTGACGCCAGCGCAGTTCTTCCTGCAGCTTGACGAAACCGCCCTGAGTCATCGGTACCTTTTCAACCATTTTATCTTGTCCTTCAGCCCGCGCCGCCCAAGCTATCGCCTGCGCGAACGCAAAAAGAAAACGGTCTCCAGAGAAGATTCTCCGGAACCGTCGAAAGCAATTGAACGACCCTTATAACAGATTGAGTCGTCCGAAAGCCAGTTTTTTCGCCGCAGGCCGGCCTCCGCCCACAATTGGTCGAGCAAACATCCGTTGCAGGTGTGTCGTCGATCTCTCGGATGACGTGTGGGCCCGAGATAGGGAGGACAGGCGGAAAACAAAAGCCGGGCGACGGGCGCCCGGCTGCTGCGATCCTGTGGAGAAAGGGTCTTTCTCAGAAATAGGCCTGAAGCGGCCGCACTTCCAGCTGGCCCTGCTTCAGGGCCTTGATCGCCTTGGCGGCGGCGTCGGCGCCGGCCATGGTGGTGTAGTAGGGCACCTTCTGCATCAGCGCGGCGCGGCGCAGCGATTTCGAATCCGAGATCGCCTTGTTGCTGTCCGTCGTGTTGATGACGAGCTGGACCTGGCGGTTGCGGATGGCGTCTTCGACATGCGGACGGCCTTCCTGCACCTTGTTGACCTTGACCGCCTCGATGCCGTTTTCGCGGAGGAAGCGGGCGGTGCCCGAGGTCGCCATCACCTTGAAGCCGATCTCCGTCAGAAGGCGCACGGTGCCGAGCACGCGCTCCTTGTCGCCGTCCCGCACGGACACGAAGACCGTGCCTTCACGCGGCAGGTCGACGCCGGCGCCGAGCTGCGACTTGGCGAAGGCCAGCGCGAAATCCGTGTCGAGGCCGATGACCTCGCCGGTCGAGCGCATTTCCGGGCCGAGCAGCGTATCGACGCCCGGGAAGCGGGCGAAGGGGAAGACGGCTTCCTTGACGGCGATGTGCTTCAGGTTGCGCGGATCCGGCTTCTCGCCATAGGCGGCGATGGCGGCGTCGAGCGTTTCGCCGGCCATGACGCGGGCGGCGATCTTGGCGATCGGTGCGCCGATGGTCTTGGCGACGAAGGGCACGGTGCGCGAGGCACGCGGGTTCACTTCGAGAACGTAGATCGTGCCGTCCTTGATGGCGTACTGCACGTTCATCAGACCGCCGACATTCAGCGCCTTGGCCAGCGCCTTCGTCTGGCGCTCCAGCTCGTCGACGATCTCGTTGGAGAGCGTGTGCACCGGCAGCGAGCAGGCCGAGTCGCCCGAATGGATGCCGGCTTCCTCGATATGCTCCATGATGCCGGAGACGAAGACGTCCTTGCCGTCGCAGAGCGCGTCCACATCCACTTCCACCGCGTTCGACAGGTAGCTGTCGAAGAGCAGCGGGTTCTTGCCGAGCAGCGTGTTGATCTGGCCGGTCTTGTCGTTCGGATAGCGCTGCTTGATGTCCTCAGGCACCAGTTCCGGAACCGTGTCGAGCAGGTAGGTCTGCAGCATCGATTCCGAATGGATGATCTGCATGGCGCGGCCGCCGAGCACGTAGGACGGGCGCACGACCAGCGGGAAGCCGATCTCGCCGGCGATCAGGCGCGCCTGTTCGACGGAATAGGCAATGCCGTTGTTCGGCTGGGTGAGGTCCAGCTTCTGCAGCAGCTTCTGGAAGCGGTCGCGGTCCTCGGCAAGGTCGATCATGTCAGGCGCGGTGCCGAGGATCGGGATGCCGTTCTTTTCCAGGGCCTCGGCAAGTTTCAGCGGCGTCTGGCCGCCGAACTGCACGATGACGCCGACGACTTCGCCGTTGGTCTGCTCGGCCTTCAGGATCTCGATGACGTCTTCGGCCGTCAGCGGCTCGAAATAGAGGCGATCGGACGTGTCGTAGTCGGTCGAGACGGTTTCCGGGTTGCAGTTGACCATGATCGCTTCATAGCCGGCATCCTTCAGCGCGAAGGCGGCGTGGCAGCAGCAATAGTCGAACTCGATGCCCTGGCCGATG
>VFQN01000270.1_pt1 | contig 105063 bp, 93 predicted proteins | sample 3512371 | NCBI WGS metagenome assembly VFQN01 (sample SAMN10412370, study PRJNA504923) | tailings metagenome | isolation source: Replicate 2 from Balatoc abandoned mine | place: Philippines: Itogon, Benguet | collected 2017-08-28 | reverse complement strand
CACTGACGCATAACTTTTCCACACAGCCTACGATTCCTACCTGATCAGAGTTTCCTTAGCTCCGCCGCTTCCGACCAGCGGAATCGCCATTCTCTCCGATACTTCACGGAGGCGGCCCGCGCGCGTCACTCCGACGAGGGAGACGCGATACCCATACTGGTTGCCGGCATGGTCATGTAACCAGGACGGGGCTCGTGCTGCCTCAACGAATGCCATGGGCTGCTCTCGCGGCCGGTATCCTCTTTACGATACTGGTACTCGGCCTGCGGATTGGTCTCAACGAATGGCTGGGAGAAGCACCGCACTTTCTCCTGCCGTTCACGCTGCCGGTGCTGGTCGCAGCCTCGTGGGGCGGCGTACGGGCCGGTGCGGGAACGGTCGCGTTCGCGACCGTTCTCCTCGCTCTACAGGCCCCAACGTCCGGCGCCGGTCTCGACCTCAGCAGCCACGCCGATCAACTGCGGTTGGGACTCTTCGTGACGATCGGCCTGTTCATGACCGGCGCACTGGGACAACTACGACGCGCACAGCATAACGCGACGAAGACCAGTGAGGTTATGCGGAGGCAGTTGGAGACACTTCAGCACATCGCCAGTGCCCGGACTGAGGCCGAAGCGCGGCTCAGCCAGAGTCAGGCGCGCCAGAGTGCTCTGGTCGAGGCCTTGCCGCAACTGATTTGGACCTGCCGCGATGATGGGTGGTGTGATTTCCTCAGTCCGCAGTGGATCGCCTATACCGGTATTCCCGAGGCCGAGCAACTTGGCTATGGCTGGTCGGACGCTGTGCACGTAGATGACCGGGACTTCGTCCTCTCGGCGTGGCAACTCGCCGTGCAGCACGCCGCCACCTTCGATGTCACGTTTCGTATTCGACGCGCTGACGGCGCTTATCGATGGTTCAAGACGCGTGCCGTTCGCGTGGAAGACCCCACCGGAACGGGATGCTGGTTTGGGACCAACACGGACATCCACGACCTGCGATCGGCGGAGGACGCCCTCCGGGATCTCACACGAACGCTGGAACAACGCGTGGAGGATCGGACGCGCGCACTGCAGGCAAGCGAACTGCGCTTCAGTGCCATCTTCCACGCCCAGTTTCAGTTCATCGGTCTCATGACTCCGGACGGTGTACTGCTCGAAGCCAACCGAACCGCATTGTCAGCCGCTGGCGTCGCGGCAGGCGATGTCCTCGGGCGGCCATTCGTGGACACCGTATGGTGGGCGCACGACGCCAGCCAACGCGACCGGCTGCGGGACGCGGTCCGCCGTGCGGCCAAGGGTGAACAGGTGCGTTTTGAGGCATCCCACCCCACGGCGTCTGGAACGCAGATGTGGGTGGACTTCTCCATCACTCCTTTCACTGATATGAGCGGCCGGGTGGTCCTGCTCATTCCCGAGGGACGCGACATCACGGCGCGCAAGGAAGCCGAAATGGCTCTGGCGTTGCAGGAAGAACGATTCCGCAGTGCCTTCGACCATGCCCCAATCGGTCTGGCGCTGGTTTCCCCGGAAGGCCGCTGGCTACGAGTGAACGAAGCGCTCTGCGAGCTGGTGGGCTACCGAGAAGAGCAGTTGTTGTCCACCTCGTTCCAGGACATCACCCATCCCGAGGATCTGCAGGCAGATCTGCAATTGGTCGGCGATTTGCTGGCCAACCGCATTCCGACCTACCAGCTGGAGAAACGCTACGTCCACCGGGATGGGCAGCACGTTCCGGTCTTGCTCTCGGTGTCGCTGGTACGAGACAGTCGCGGTGCTCCGCTCTATTTCATCTCTCAAATCCTTGACATCTCCCATCAAAAGCGGGCGGAGCTCGTGATGCAGAACGCCCTGCAGGAGAAGGAGCTCCTGCTCAAGGAGATTCACCATCGGGTAAAGAACAACCTCCAAGTGGTCTCCACCCTGCTCGACCTGCAATCAGACTTCAGCGAAGACCCACTCACGCAGAGTATGTTTGCGGAAAGTCGGAGCCGTGTTCGCTCCATGGCCCTCATCCATGAGCGCCTGTATCGGTCGCAGGACTTGGCACGAGTGCCGGTTCACGATTACATCGCCCAACTCGCGCAGGACCTGTACCGCAGCTACGGGGTGTCGGAAACCGAGGTGCTCTTTGGCCTCGATGTGAGTATCCCGTCACTGACGCTTGACGTGGCCATTCCCTGTGGGCTGCTCATCAACGAGCTGCTCTCCAACTGTTTCAAGCACGCCTTTACTGACGGGCGGCCGGGTGCAATCACGGTTTCGTTCTCGGAAGAGAGCCCGGGCCAATACTGCCTCGAAGTCTGTGATACCGGCGCCGGGTTCCCCAGCCCCGTGGACCCCCGGCATGCCACAACCTTTGGTTTGCAGCTGGTTCAAACCCTCGTCGAACAACTGCGCGGCACGCTACGGGTCACATCGGACCCGAACATGACGCCCAGCACTCGCATTGCCGTCAGTTTCCCCGCCACGGCGCGCGAACCCCTTTCCGGAATTGCCGCATGAAATCCATCACGGTTCTGGTTGTCGAAGACGATCGCCTCATTGCCGCAGGCCTCGCCAAGCGATTGCGGGTGCTGGGCTACACTACCGTTGGACAGGCCAGTAGCGGCAGCGAAGGGATATCTACTGCGCAGTTGCTGCGTCCTGACCTCGTGCTCATGGACATCCACCTCGGTCTCGGAATGGATGGCGTCGAAGCGGCACGGCGGATTCGCGAGGAGCTGGATATTCCCGTGGTATTCCTGACCGCACACTCCGACAAGGCCACCTTGCACCGGGCCAAGATCAGCGGACCGCACGGTTACGTGCTCAAGCCGTACGAAGACCGCGACCTTCAGACGGCCATCGAAATAGCATTGCACCGGCACACCATGGATCGGCAGGTCCGTGAGAGCGAACAGTGGTTGTCGGCCACGCTCAACAGCATCGGTGATGGCGTCATTGCGACGAATGCCGCGGGCCAGGTGCGCTTCATGAATCCGCTCGCTGAGCGCCTGACGGGGTGGACACAGGGCGAAGCAACCGGGCGCGACGTCGAATCGATCTTTCACATCGTGCATGAACACACGCGCGATCCCGTCGTCAATCCGGCCCTCGATGCCTTGGCCCTCGGCACTGCCGTTACCCTTGCCCCAGATACCGTGCTGATCGCGCGCGATGGCGGAGAACGTCCCATCGATGACAGTGCCGCGCCGATTCGCGCCCGAAACGGCGAGGTTGCAGGGGGGGTTCTCGTGTTTCGCGACGTTTCCGACAGGCGTGAACTTGAAACCAGTCTGCGCCAAGCTCAGAAGATGGAAGCGATAGGGCGATTGGCGGGCGGGATCGCGCATGACTTCAACAACATCATGACGGTGATCACCGGCTTCAGCGAGATGCTACTTGCAGAAGACGGGAGTGAAGAAGATCGGCGCAGCTATGCGCAGCACATCCATCAGGCCGGACGACGGGCAGCCACGCTTACGCAGCAGATCATGGCATTCAGCCGTAAGCAGGTTCTGCGGCCGGAGTTGATCAGCGTCAACGTCGCCGTGCAGGAGATGGGCGCTATGGTGAAACGACTGATCGGCTCCGACATCGAGTTCACACTCGACCTTGCCGGAGATGTTCCGGCCATCATGGTCGATCCGGCCCAACTGGGGCAGATCCTGCTCAATCTCGCCGTGAATGCACGCGATGCCATGCCACGCGGTGGCACTTTGTCGATCGGCACATCGCAGTTCGTTCGGCCGACAGCCGACGGAATGGATTTCCGCGAAATTCCGCCCGGGCACTATGTCCTGCTCACGGTCAGCGACACGGGCGTCGGCATGTCGCCAACTGTTATAAAGAACATCTTCGAACCGTTCTTCACCACCAAGGCCATAGGACAGGGAACAGGCCTTGGGCTTTCTACTGTGTACGGTATCGTCAAGCAGAGTCAGGGGCACATCAGCGTGGAGAGCGAGGAAGGACTTGGTACGACCTTTCGCCTGTACTTCCCCGCTGCAGGTTCGGCAGACGTCTCGCCCCATCCTGTGACGCCGCGAAACACCGAGCGTGGGGCGGGGCGGGTACTGCTGGTTGAGGATGACGCTGTCGTGCGTCGACTCACGGCGCGCGTCCTGACGCAGGCGGGTTATCAGGTGGTTGAAGCGTCAAATGGCGAGGAGGGATTGCGGATGGCTCAGGAGGCGAGTCCGCCGTTCGATCTGTTGCTTACCGACCTCGTCATGCCGAAGATGTCCGGTGCCGAGCTGGCGTCAGCCCTGCGCACCGAACGTCCATCGATGCCGGTGGTTTTCATGTCAGGGTACGCAGACGAAGTGATTCAACGTCAACTGGTGGACGAGACCAGCCTGCCCGCCATCCTTGCCAAACCCTACAGCATTGACGCGCTGCGGGCAGTGGTACGGGATGCTATCCGAAAGTTGTAAGGTGTCGCGGCCAAAGGCGTAAACGCGGAAAGAACGATGAGAGATTTCAGAGATTTCCGCGTTTGAAGTCGAGGTCGCGCCTCAGCGCAGCGGCAGCACCACCAGACGCGTGCCGGCCGAGCTGGACTGAACCTGCAGCTGCGGGCGGGGGCCCGAGGTCTGCAGGAGACGCCGCAGGGTCGCAACATCGCGCACCGCCGTGCCATTGACGCTGCGCAGCACCTCACCGGCGCGCAAACCGGCTTCGGCGGCGGGGGTACCGGGCGGCACTTTTAGAATCAGCACACCGGGCTCGAGTCCGAGCGTCTGCGTGAACTCCTCGTCCACGTTGCTGAACTGCGCACCCGCGAGCACCAGCGAGCCGGTCGGTATGGCATAGCTGCCACCCACCGGCCCCGGCCCCTGCGGTGAACGCAGGAAGATCATGCCACGCACGGGCTCTTCCACCATCCGCGGCGCCACGGTCACGTTGACGTCGCGCGCCTTGCCGCTCTTCACCACGCGCACGCGCACGGATTCGCCCGGCACGAGCATGGCGGGATAGTTGATGGCCAGCTTGGTCAGATCGCGGCCGTTGTACGAGAGCAACGTGTCGCCGGCCGCAAGCCCGGCGCGCGCTGCCGGCGAGCCCACGTCCACCGTCTCCACCATCGGATACTCGCAGTGGCTGGTCATCACCCCGTCGGGCGTAACCACACGCAGCTGGGCCCCGCTCAGCGTGATGCCCATGTAGCCAACGCCGCCCGCATGATTGCGCATGACACGCGCCTCGGCCTCACTGGCGAGCGCCGCGACCTGCGGCTGCAGATTGCGGATGACGCTGGGCACATCGGGCCCGAACATGCGCACGGTCATCGTGCGCTGCTCGCTGCCGTCCGCATTGCGCTCGATCACCACGCGCACCAGCGAATCCACGCCGCGCTGCATCTGCACAATGCGCTGCAACTGCTCGCGCTCCATCGGCTCCGACATCTCGAAGGTGAAGGCGGCACTCTCCAGCTCCCGCTTGAGACGGAGCAGTGCGAAGCCCTCCGGCGCCCCCACCAATGCCGACGGCTGGGCCATCAGCTCGGCGCAGGCGTTGGGCGCCGCCGGTGTCCCGGCTGCGCGCGGCACACTGCGCGGCGCCGAACGCACGGTCACGGTCTGCGCGCCGACGGGCAGCACCGCCACCGCGCTCAGCAACCACGCGGCGCGGCGCATCAGGCGGGAAACGTTCACGTCCGACATCATCAGTAGCGCTCGATCGTCTTGTTCACGGGCAGCGTTCCCATGAGCTGCTGCAACGTGGCCTCACGCGCCGTGTAGGCGGCGAGATAGTACTGGTTGAGCACGGGATCCTGCGGCGCATCCCGCAGCGCGGCGCGCGACGCCGCCATCATCTGGTCCAGGGCCGCCAGTCGTGCGCGGAAGACCTCGGAGTCATGTTGCGCCGTGTCGTTGGCCGCCAGCCACAGGGACGCGCGCTCATAATCGCGCTGCGCCCGGTCGAGCACCGTAGAGGCCTCCTCCACACTGCCGAAGCCTCCCGCGTTGCTCACAGGCAGCACACCGGCCGAGAGCCCGAGGGACTCAGCCACCGCCTCCTGCGAGGCACGCGCCAGCGACAGCCCGTTGGACGACGGACCCGTGAGGCGACCGAGGGCGGCACCGACGGAGACGAGCAACGCGGCCGCTGCGGCGAACTGCAAACGGCGGAACAGCAAACTGCGAGAGCCTGCAACCCGGACGCGCTGTTCCGGAAGCGCTGCCACGGAAGCCGAGTGCGCCGCGGCGGAAGATGCGGCCGCTGGAGCAGGCAGCACGTCGTGCGTGCCGTCTTGCCTCGCGTCCCGCGCCAATCCCGCCGCGATCTGCTCCCAGGCCACCAGCCGCGGCGCCGTCTGGCCCTCCGCTTCCGCGGCGGCCTCCGCCACCAGCACACCATGCGCCAGATCCACCAGACGCGTCATGGCGTCCTGTTCGGCGCGACACGCCGCGCAGGACGTCAGGTGCGCCAACTCGGCGTCGGTGAACGGCTCGTGATCGAACGCGGCCAGGCGTTCAGCATCGAGATGCGGCGTTGAATGCGTCATGTCCGGATACTCGTGCGGGTACTCAGGGTGCGGCATAGCTGCGATCCAGTCCAGTGGGCGGCGCCATCGTGTCCATCAGCGGCGCGAGCAGGCGGCGCAACTTCGCGCGCGCCTTGAACAGCTGTGACTTGCTGCCACCCGGCGTGATGCCGAGCTGCTCGGCGATCTCTTCGTGGGTGAAGCCTTCCACGTCGTGCAGATAGAACACCGTGCGCGCGCCGGGCGAGAGCTGCGCGGCCGCGGCCTCGATGTTCTGCGCCAACATGCGCCGCTCGGCGTCCTGTTCCACGATCACGGAGTGCTCCTCGATTTCCGATTCCACCGCGGCCGTGCGTTTGACCGGCCGCAGCGCGTTCAAGGTGCGGTTGATGGCCACCCGATGGATCCACGTGCTGAACTTCGCGTCCCCCCGCCAGGACGGGAGGGCGCGAAAAATCTGGATCCAGACCTCCTGCGCGATGTCCTGCGCGAGATCGGGATCACCGGCAAGTCGACGGACGACAGCCTCCACGTGCGGCGCGTGCTGGTTCCACAGCAGCCGCATGGCGCGTTCGTCACCGTCGATCGCCCGTCGGACGATGGCAGCGTCGGTCTCCATGGGTTCCACCGAATCTGTCACCGGCGCCGCCCGAAATGGTTGCCTGTCACGGGGATGAGCCGTCCGGGGTATTGACGGGTATCACTTTTGGCCTTAGATGCCGAGGGGCACCTGATGGGGTCGCTGTCGTCCCCCGCCCTCCGGCCCGTTCTCCTCTCGCCCTACGGACGGCATCGCGTCGTGTTCCTGCTGACCACCCTCCTGACCTTTGCGGCCGCCGACGTCACGCACGTGGCACGGCCCGGCAGCTGGTTTGGCGGCGGTCTCCCCGAACGGGAGCCGGCGGCAGTGGGCATGTCGGCTGAACGCCTGGGCACCATTGACCGCGTTGTCCAGCGCGGCGTGGAGGCCGGCGGATATCCCGGCGCCGCCGTGGTCGTGGGCCGCAAGGGCTACGCGGTCTGGTCGCGGGGCTTCGGCACCCTGGACTGGACAAAAAAGACCCGCGTCAGCGCCCAGGAAAGTGTGTACGACGTGGCCAGCCTGACCAAGGTCGTGGCCACCACCACCGCCATCATGATCCTGGTCGACCAGGGCAAGGTGGACATCAGCGCGCCAGTATCGCGCTATCTTCCCGACTTTTCCGGTGGCCTGAAGGACAAGGTCACCGTTGAGCATCTGCTCACGCACCACTCCGGCCTGCCGGCGGGGCGTGAGCTGTGGCGCATTGCCGACACGCCCGCCGAGGCTCGCGCCGCCGTACTGGCCGCGCCCGTCCAGTGTGCGCCGGGTCGCTGCTACGCCTATTCCGATCTGGGGGCCGACCTGCTGGGCTTCATTGCCGAAGCCGCCAGCGGCCAGCCGCTCGACAGCTTCCTCGACCGCCAGGTGTTCTCCCGCCTCGGCATGAGCGACACCCGCTTCCGGGTGGGCGCCGCTGACGTGGGACGCACGGCGCCCACCGAAATCGCGCCGCCGCGCGGCTACCCGCTGCGAGGTGAGGTGCACGATGAAAACGCCTTTGCCCTCGGCGGCGTGGCAGGCCATGCGGGGCTCTTCAGCACGGCCGCCGACCTTTCGGTGTTTGCGCAAATGATGCTCGACGGCGGCACCTACAACGGCGTGCGCATCGTCAGCGAGGCCACCGTGGACCGCTTCACGCGGCGCACCGCCGGTCATCGCGCCCTGGGCTGGGACACCTGCGACGGCGGCGCCGGCTGCGGGCAGTTCATGTCCACTCGGGCCTATGGCCACACGGGGTTCACGGGCACCTCGCTCTGGATCGATCCCGACCGCAACATGTTTGTCATCCTGCTGACCAACCGGGTGCACGCGGCCAAGGCGCGGCGCCCGAGTCAGGTCATTGCCGACGTGCGCAACGATCTGGCTGACGCGGCGGTGCTGGCGGTGATGGACGATCCGGACGGGGTCCGCGCGATGCCGGTGAGTTTCCGTGCCGACGTGGCCAAGGACTGGAATCGTCCGGTCCGCACACGTGCGTCGTCGGCGGCGGCTCGTCGGCGAGCGGCAGCGGCGCGGGCGGCAGCCGCAAAGAAAGCAAAAGCGAAGAGCGGGAGCGCCAAGGCCGGAAGCAAGACGTCCGGAAGCGCGAAGTCGACGAGCGCGACCAAGAAGGCCAGCACGGCCAAGAAGTCGACCGCCAAGAAACCGGTTGCCAAGAAGCCGGTCGCCAAGAAGGCGTCCACCAGCAAGTAGACCGGCGCCAGGTACCGCCCCGCGAACCTCCGGGGCCCGGTCCTGCTATTATTCGGCATGGACATTCAGGCCGACAACGGCGCGGACAGCAGCGCCGACAGCACCGCCGACACCGCAAGCGACAGCACCACGGCTGCCACCGCGGACAGCAGCACCGGCGCCGTTTCCGCCGATCAGGCGCGCATTGCGCTGCGGCGGGTCAAGGACCCCGAGCTCAACCTCAACATCGTGGACCTCGGTCTCATCTACGAGGTCACGGTGGACGGATCGACCGTGCGCGTGGACATGAGCCTCACCTCGCCGGGGTGCCCGTCGGGCCCCGAGATCATGTCAGAAGCCGAGCAGCAGCTGCGCGGCCTGCCCGGTGTGAGCGACGTGGTGATGAATCTGGTCTGGTCGCCGCCCTGGACGCCTGAGCGTATCGAGCCGCGCGTCCGCGCTTACATGGGGTTCTGAGGCAGCACACGCAGCTGCGCCGCGCGCTCTTCGCGTACCAGGCGCAGCAGCGTGAACGCCACCGGGGCGAGCATCAGGGCGCCGCCCCAGAGGAAGAGGTCGGCCACATTGGCCACCATGGTCGAATCGGCCGACAGACGCACGGCAATGAAGTCGGCCACGCCCGGCGGGCCCGCCACGATGCTGGCCAGATTGCCCAGCGCACCACCCGTCACCAGGCCCAGCGCCATCGTGGCGCGCGCATCCACATGGGCCATGGGCCGCACCACGGTCAGCACCAGCCACAGTGCCATGACCGTGACCAGCACATTGAGCGAGGCCGTGAACGGCCCCACGGACACGCCACCGGTGACGCCCGTGTTCCACACCAGGAAGAACGCCAGGCGCTCGGTCAGGTCCACGTAACCCGAGGGCCCCAGGAGCCGCACCGCCAGCTCCTTGGTGCACAGATCGGCCAGCATCGACAGACCGGCCACCGCGGCAAAGCGGTGCACGATGCGATCGCGCCAGAACGTCGGATGGGTCGGGACAGCGGCGGGAGCGGACATGGGGCCTGGGGCTGAAGAGTCAGGTCTGCTGCCTGTCTCTCTTGCACCGACCGTGCCGGAACCTCGCGCCGCGTGCCAGTCACCTTCCAAACCGGGATGGTCGGGTAAAACCTCTGCGCGACAAGCACTTACGATGCCTGAATGGATGAGATCATTTCGTTTACTGGAAAGACACTTTGCCCGAACACAATCGTGATGACCCGCCTGTCCTACACCAGCGTGGCGTCGGTGCCGCACTACCCCCCACGACCCGCCAGGTTCACTCCGGCTTGTACGGCGAGTCGTCGTCGGCCGACGCGGAGACCGTGGCGCGTGTAGCGGCCTGAGCGGGCGCCGCCTGAGCGGACGCTGCCTGTGCGGGCGCCGCGGGACTGGAAGAAGCCGGCAGCGGGGACGTGGTCGCACCGCCCGACGCACCGAGGGTCTTCACGAACGCGTCAGCCAGCACTTCCACCTGCCAGCGGCGCAGTTCGGGGATGGCCTCGAACTCCTCCACATGCCGCGGCCTGCGGCGGGCCACCGCCTCCATGCGATCACGCGAGCAGAGCACGCCGGGGTCGAGCTCGAGTTCGGCCGCCACCCGGTCACGCACGGTCTTGAGACGCGCCACACGTTCGTCGAACTCGGGGTCCTTGTCCCAGCGCGGCGCCTTGGGGAAACGTGGCAGTTCGTGATCGGGCACGGCGTTGCCACGCGCCACGGCAGCCAGCGCGTCCTGCACCCGCGCGTCATTCATGCCGCGCGGAAATCCCTTGGTGGCAAACAGCGCCTCACGCGTGCCGGGCGCCGAGCGCGCGAGATCGAGCAGCACCTCGTTGCTGGCCACGCGGAATGTGGCGCGATCGAGCTCCGCTGCGATTCCGTCGCGCCATTGCACGAGTTCACGCAGACGCGCGAGTTCACGACGCGTCAGATCGCGTGCGCCCTTGAGCTTGAGGAAGGCCTGCTCCGACCCATCACTCTCCCAGCGTGTGCCCTCGGCGCGCGTGAACTCTTCCTGCGCCCAGTGCCAGCGGCCCTTCTTCACGAGTTCGCGATGCAGCCGATCACGCAGCCCGAGCAGATGCCGCGTATCCTGCGCTGCGTAGTCGAGCATGTCCGCCGTGAGCGGACGCATGCTCCAGTCGGCGCGCTGATGCTTCTTGTCGAGCTTCACACCAAAGAACTGCTCGAGCAGCGCCGCAAGTCCGAAGGCCTTGATGCCCAGCAACTGCGCAGCCACACGCGTGTCGAACAGATGGCGCACCTGCCAGCCATAGTCCTGATGCAGCAGACGCAGATCGTAGTCGGCGTCATGCAGCACGACCTCCACCTTCGGATCCTCGATGAGCGCACCGAGGCGCGCCGGCGTGCCGATGGGCAGCGGATCGATGACGGCTTCGTGATGTGCCGTGGAGAGCTGCAGCAGGTAGATGCGATCGACGAAGCGATGGAAGCTGGCCCCTTCGGTGTCGAGCGCGATGGCCGACACGCCCGCCAAACCGCTGAGAAAGCGGTCCACGGCATCGGGCGTATCGAGATAAAGTGGGGCGGTTGCGGACATGTGTGACATAAGGTACACCAGAGGGCGGGGCCGAGGGCACCCGCAACCCACCACCTGACGCTACCTTGGTCACATGGCGCCTCTCGACGAATCCCTGCTGCCGTCCCCCCTGCCCCCTGAGCGCCGCGGGTGGCGATCGGGCGACCTCGTGCGCGCGGCCACCATCGCCCTGGCGGTCTGGTTCGGCCTGCAGCTGCTCTGGTCCGTTCGCTCGCTCGTCATCCTGGTCTTTCTGGCCACCCTGTTCGGACTGGCCGTGGGCCGCGGGGTGGACTACCTCGAGCGCTTTCGCATTCGCCGGGGCATCGGCTCGGCGCTCATTGTCCTCAGTACCCTGGGGGGCATTTTCGGCGTGCTGTCCCTGACGGCGCCCACGCTGCTCGAGCAGGGGAAGCAGCTGCAGCGGGAGTTCCCGGAAGCCATCGGCAAGGTCCAGCAGTGGATCGACAGCCGGCGCGGTGGCCTCATGGGCACCCTCATCGAACAGGCCAGCGGTCCGCCGGCCGCGACCGTCAGCGACAGTGCGGCCTCCGCTCTCAGCGCGTCGGGCACGCGGGCTGCTGCGGGCACCCCGTCGGCGGCGCGCGTGGGGGCCGAGACCGCGGCCGACACGGCCCTCGCCGAGACGCCCACCGATCGCATCAAGCGCCGTCTGAGCGAAGGGCTCGGCACGGCCTCCAAGTACCTGTTCTCGTTCGTTTCCAACACCCTCGCCGCGCTCACGGCCTTCGTGCTGCTGGTGTTCCTCGCCATGTACATCGGCGCTGAGCCCAAGGTGTACCGCGAATGGCTGATTGCCGTGGTGCCGGCCACCTCGCGCGCCTACGTGCGGGAGGTGTTGGCGGAAATCGCCACCGTGCTGCGCAAATGGCTCGTCACCCAGCTCATCGCCATGGTGGTGATTGGCGTGGTGAGCATGATCGTGTTGCTCGTGCTCGACGTGAAGGCGGCGTTTGCCCTGGCCTTCATCGCCGGACTCATGGAGTTCATTCCCACCGTGGGCCCGATTCTGAGTGCGGTCCCGGCCGTGCTCATGGCCTTCGTCGACTCCCCGGAAAAGGCGCTGTTCGTCGTCATTGCGTACTGGGGTATCCAGTTCCTCGAGAACAACCTGCTCATTCCCTTCCTCATGCGTGGGGAGATGGACCTGCCGCCCGCCATCACGCTGGTCGCGCAGACGCTGATGACGCTGGTTTTTGGCTTCCTCGGGCTCATGGTGGCCGTGCCCGTGACCGCAGCCGTGCTGGTACCGCTGCGCATGCGTGCCGAGCGCGAGCGCGCCGTGGAGCGGGCCATGCTCAAGGTCGAGGCCGCACACGAACGGGAAGCGGAGGGCAGCACATGATCGCACAGCTGGGCGATTTCCGCATGGGCTATGACGACAGTGGCGAGGGCCTGCCGGTCGTGTTTCTGCATGGATTTCCGCATGATCGAAACCTCTGGAACGCCCAACGACTTGCGCTCGCGTCCCAGGCGCGCTGCATCGTGCCGGATCTCCGGGGGTTTGGCCATTCGTCCACCCACGGTCCCTTTTCGGTCGATCAGTATGCCGACGACGTGATTGCCCTGCTCGACGCGTTGCAGATCGAGCGGGCCGTGGTGTGCGGCCTCTCCATGGGTGGCTATGTGGCCATGGCGCTCTGGCGACGGCACCCGGATCGCGTGAAGGCCTTCGTGTTCTGTGATACCAAGGCAGGCGCCGACAGCGAGGAGGCCCGTGCGAAACGCGATGAACTGGCCGCCGTCGTGCGCCGCGACGGCGCGCGCGCCATTGCGGAAGCGCAGATCCAGGGCATGGTGGGCGCCACCACACGCGAGCGACGCCCCGAGGTAGTGGCGGGCATGCGCGCCATGATGGCCCGTCAGCCCGTCGCGGGCATTGTGGGGGCACTCCAAGCTCTGCGTGACCGGCCGGACTCACGCGAGACGCTCCGAACGATTAGCGTTCCCGTGCTGGTGGTGGTCGGCGAGGACGATGTGCTCACGCCGATCAAGGAGGCCAGAGCCATCGCCGAAGCGTTGCCGACGGCGGCTCGGGTGCGCCTCGAAATCATCGCCGGCGCGGGCCACGTCCCCTGCCTCGAACGGCCCGCCGCGACAACACACGCTCTCTCCGACTTTCTTTCCACGCTGGCATGACAACCAACGCCGCCGCTCCCGTCATCTCCGAGGCGGAGCGCTCCACTGCCGCACGCATCGGGCAAGTGCTGTTCAAGAATCGCGGCTGGCTGCCGGTGCCGTTCCTGGCCGTGCCGCTGCTTGTGCCCGGCGCGCAGACCGTCACCTCGTGGTCGGTGGGGCTTGGCCTCGTGGCCCTCGGTGAAGCCATTCGCACGGCGGGCGTGGCTGCAGCGGGCACCGTAACGCGCAGACGCTCACGCGACGTGCAGCGCCTCGTGACCTACGGCGCGTTTGCCTGGTGCCGCAACCCGCTCTACGTGGGCAACTTCCTCGCCTGGATGGGCTTCACGGTGGTGAGCGGTGTGTACTGGTTCCTGCCGGTGGCGCTCATTGTGTTCGCGGTGGAGTACACCTTCATCGTGCGCTACGAAGAAGGCGTGCTCGAGTCCATCTTCGGGCAGGAATATCTCGACTACAAGAAGCGCACCCCGCGCTGGTTCGGCCGGCCGCCCAAAGGCTCCACCAGTGGACCGCACGACTGGGCCGAGGCCATGTGGAGCGAGCGCTCCACCATTTTGCAGTACATCGCGCTCATTGGCGCCTTCCTGCTCAAGGCCCGATATCTCGACTGAGCGACGACAACATTGCACACCGGTACAACGCAAAACGGCGACCCAATGCGGGTCGCCGTTTTGCGTCGCGTACTCCTGGTACCGCGTTGACTTGAGACGCGAAGAGCGAGCTCAGCGCGTCGGACGCCCCGGCGGCGTGGCACTGTTGAACACGTCCTTGTTCTTGCCGATGAAGCTCTTGAGCTGGACCGGCACGTCTTCCTCGGGGAAGATGGCCGTGACCGGGCACTCGGGCTCGCAGGCGCCGCAGTCGATGCACTCGTCGGGATGGATGAACAGCTGATCCGGCCCTTCGTAAATGCAGTCGACGGGGCAGACGTCCACGCACGACTTGTCCTTGACGTTGATGCAGGCTTCGGTAATGACGTAGGGCATGGGAGCGAGGCTCGGGTCAGACGCGACCGGAAAAGAGTTGGGTCCGCTTGCAGCTCAAGATACTGTGACGGGCAGCCGTCACAAGCGCTGTCGGGAATGCGAGGGGCCGGCGGCGGTCAGCGCCGCCAGGGGGGCAGTTCTCCCCGCTTGAGGTCCGGATTGTGGCGGTAGATGGTGAATGTGCGGCCGATGACCTGCACGACCTCGGCGCCGAGGCGCTGCGCCAGATCGTTGGCGGCGTCCTTGGCGGAGAGTTCGCCGCCCTTGGCCACCTGCACCTTCACCAATTCGTGCGTGCGCAGAACATCGCTCAGACTGGTCAGCAGCGCGTCGGTCACGCCGGCATGGCCGACGTGAACCTGCACGCTGAGGTGATGTGCTTCGGCGCGCAGCTCCGCGCGCGCCTTGCCGGTCATGCTCATGTCCCGTCCGGGATCGAATGCTGCGTCAAACGCTGGTGTAGACTCACGGCCTCAGGCCGTCGGTCGCGAAAAAGGAGAACGGGTTGATGGGCGGTCCATCCCACCAGGCACGCCCCGCACCCCGCTTCATGACCTGAAAGTGCAAATGCGGAGTGTCGGGCGGCGCGTTCCCCGTCGTTCCAACGTAGCCGATCACCGAGCCCTTGGCGACACGGTCCCCCACGGCCAGCCCGCGCCGGTAGCGCTCGAGATGGGCGTAGTAGTACACAAAGCGCCCCTCGGCGTCATGGGAGTAGATGAAGATGCCTCCGACCGAGCCGCGATCGAGCCGCCCGATGACCTGATCGGTGGGCGCCAGCACGGGCGTGCCCTTGGGAGCGAGAATGTCGAGGGCCGCATGAATTCGGCCGCCGCCGCGGCCCGCGGTGTAGTTGTCGCGGAGCTGGGCCCGCGTTACGCCCTCCACCGGCACCATGAGTTGACGCGACCAGAGCTCATGCAGATCCTCGTCGCTGATGCCCGCGTCGCGGGGCCCGGCATGGGCCGGCGTGGCCGGCAGGCGCTCGGGCGTGGGCTCTGCGGCGGCGGGCGCCGGCGCGGGACGAGGGAACGCATCGGGCCGCGGACCACTGGAGCAGGCAGCGGTGAGCAACACGGCCATCGCGGATGTCGCGCATGCGCGTATCGCCGGGCCCTGCAGACGACGGAGCCGTTGATACCGGTCCAGCGCTCAGCCCTTCACGACTTCGGGACGGAAGTAGGGCTCGAGGTACACCAGCAGGTCCTCCACGCTCTGCACCCGCGTCTTGAGCTCGTCCAGTTCATTGGCCCGCGGCAGACGGGCGCCGGCGCGGTCGGCAATCACCAGCACCGCATCCTCGAGGTCGAGATCGGCCAGCCCGTACACCCGCGCCAGGTCATCCTGCGGATTGACGATGTAATGCGGCTCCACAGCCCCATGCTGCTCGGCGAGGTAGGTGTACACCTGCGAGACGAGATTCTCGGGGTAGCGCCCGCGGAAATGATCGCGGAATCGGGACAGCCCGTCGCGTTCGATGGATTCGCGGGTAAGCCGCCGCGCCCGCACGAGCGCCAGCAGACCAACCAACAACACGCCCACGGCTATGATGACGGTCAGACGCACTGGGGGGAGATCCTCGGCGGCAAGAGGCGAATTGGCAAGTTGAGCGGCAGCAATATGCAGGCTGCACGCCCGGAGCGAAATGCAACAGGGGCCGAACGGTTGATGAATCGCCTGTCATGTGACAGAGGGCGTTCTGACCGGCACCAGCCGTACTCCGTACCCTCGAATTCGTGAACGGTTTCGTTGACCTATTGACTAAAGCCGAGCTATATTGTCGTGATGGAAGATGTGGTTGGCGCGCTTGGGGGCTTTCGTGGGGTTCGGGCCGATCTGCTGGTGGCGCTGCGCAAGGCGCAGCCGCTGACGGCGGGCGAGTTGGGCTCGCAGTTCGGGCTGACGGCCAACGCCCTGCGCCGGCACCTCAAGGCACTCGAGGAAGACGGGTTGGTGCGCTACCAGCGGGTGGTGCGTGGGGTGGGGGCACCGGTGTTTGCCTACTCGCTCACGCCGGCCGGCGAAGCGCTGTTCCCCCGCAGTTACGTGCAAATGCTGGCCACGGCGCTCGACCTGCTGCGGACCCACACGGGTGATCGCGCGGTGGAGTCGGTTCTGGAAGCCGATTGGCAACGTCTGGCCGACGAGGCTGGACCGGTGCTGGAGGCGCTGCCCCTCGAAGAGCGGGTGCCGCTGGTGGCGGAGTTGCTCACTTCCAAGGGCTATATGGCGGAGGTGGAACCCGCGAGCCTCACGTTGCGCATTCACAACTGTGCGCTGCGTGAAATCGCCGATCGGTTCCCGGCGGCATGTGACGTGGAAGCGAAGTTCGTGGAACGCCTGCTGGGCGTCCCCGTCGAGCGCCTGGCGCATCGACTGGGTGGCTGCGGGCGGTGTGAATACCGGATGTCAGGACCCCTCACGGCGGTGCAACAGGAGCAGGCATGAGTTCGACGATCGAGTCACTGGTCAATCGCGAGTACCAGTACGGCTTCACCACGGACATCGAGACGGAAACCCTGCCGCCGGGTCTGACGGAAGACACGGTGCGTTTCATCTCGGCCAAGAAGAACGAGCCGGAGTGGCTGCTGGAGTGGCGCCTCAAGGCCTTCCGTCGCTGGCAGACGATGACGGAGCCGCATTGGGCCAACGTCAGCTATCCGCCCATCGACTATCAGGCCGCGTCGTACTACAGCGCGCCCAAGTCGGTCAAGCCGCTCGCGTCGCTCGACGAGGTCGACCCCAAGCTGCTCGAGACTTACACCAAGCTGGGCATCTCGCTCACCGAGCAGAAGCGGCTCTCGGGTGTGGCCGTCGACGCCGTGTTCGACTCGGTGTCGGTGGGCACCACGTACAAGGAAGAACTGGCCAAGTACGGCGTGATCTTCATGTCGTTCGGTGAAGCGGTGCGTGAGCACCCCGAGCTGGTGCAGAAGTACCTGGGCTCGGTGGTGCCGTACAGCGACAACTTCTTTGCCGCGCTCAACAGCGCGGTGTTCTCCGACGGCTCATTCTGCTACATCCCCAAGGGCGTGCGCTGCCCCATGGAACTGTCCACCTATTTCCGCATCAACGCCGCGGAAACGGGCCAGTTCGAGCGCACGCTCATCGTGGCCGATGAAGGCGCGTATGTGAGCTATCTGGAAGGCTGCACCGCGCCCAAGCGCGACACCAACCAGTTGCATGCGGCCGTGGTGGAAATCGTGGCCCTCGACAACGCCACCGTGAAGTACAGCACGGTGCAGAACTGGTATGCGGGCGACGAACACGGCGTCGGTGGCATCTACAACTTCGTCACCAAGCGCGGCAAGGCGATGACCAACGCCAAGATCTCCTGGACCCAGGTGGAGACCGGCTCGGCCATCACCTGGAAGTATCCGTCGGTCATCCTGCAGGGTGACAACTCGGTGGGCGAGTTCTACTCGGTGGCCGTGGCCAGCAAGAAGCAGCAGGCCGACACGGGCACGAAGATGATTCACATCGGGCGCAACACGAAGAGCACCATCGTGTCCAAGGGTATCAGCGCCATGCAGGGTCAGAACAGCTACCGGGGCAAGGTGCAGATCCTGCCCAAGGCCGAGGGCGCGCGCAACTACACGCAGTGCGACTCGATGCTGGTGGGCAATGCCTGTGGTGCGCACACCTTCCCGTACGTCGAAGTCGGCAACAACAGCGCGACACTCGAGCACGAGGCCTCCACGTCCAAGATCGGTGAAGACCAGATCTTCTACCTCAAGGCGCGCGGCCTCGACGCCGAGCAGGCCGTGAGCATGATCGTGAGCGGCTTCTGCAAGGAAGTGTTCAAGGAGTTGCCCATGGAGTTCGCGCTCGAGGCGCAGCAGCTGCTGGGTATCACCCTCGAAGGATCCGTTGGCTGAAGACTTACGACTCGATACCTGAACCCAGAACTCGAAACTGATCAGTTTCGGGTATTGAGTTCGAGTTTCGAGTCGTAAGTGGGACTCGTTTCGTTCAAACATTCTCCATCGTTCTCATATATGCTGCAGATCAACGACCTCCACGCCGCCATCGACGGCAAGCCGATTCTCAAGGGCATCACGCTCACCGTGAACGCCGGCGAGGTGCATGCCGTCATGGGCCCCAACGGCTCGGGCAAGAGCACGCTCGCGCAGGTACTGGCCGGTCACCCGGCCTACGAGATCACGGGCGGTGAGGTGCTCTACAAGGGTGAGAACCTGCTGGAGATGGATCCGGAAGTGCGCGCGCAGTCGGGCGTGTTCCTGGCCTTCCAGTATCCCGTGGAGATTCCCGGCGTGACCAATGCGTACTTCCTGCGCGCGGCCTACAACGAGATCCGCAAGGCCAAGGGTCTCGAGGAAGTCGACCCCATGGAGTTCCTCGACCTCGTGGAAGAGAAGCTCAAGCTGGTGGACATGGATGCATCCATGCTCAACCGCTCGGTCAACGCCGGCTTCTCGGGCGGCGAGAAGAAGCGCAACGAAATCCTGCAGATGGCGGTGCTGCAGCCCACGCTGTCCATTCTCGACGAAACGGACTCGGGCCTCGACATCGACGCCCTGCGCATCGTGGCCGAGGGCGTGAATGCGCTCAAGCGCCCCGACAACGCCACCATCGTGGTCACGCACTACCAGCGCCTGCTCAACTACATCGTGCCCGACCACGTGCACGTGCTGGCCGGTGGTCGCATCATCAAGAGCGGCGACAAGTCGCTGGCGCTGGAGCTCGAGGCTCGCGGCTACGATTGGCTGCTGGAGACGGCGGCGTGACCACCGGGCTCCGATTTGCCGAGCAGGCGGTCGCGGCCTCCGTGGCCGACGCGCCGGGCTCACTCAAGGCGTTGCGTGCAGCGGGTGCCGAAGCGTTCAAGACGCTGGGCTTCCCCACCACGCGTAACGAGGACTGGCACTACACCAGCGTCTCGGCCATTGCCACGACCCCGTACACGCCGGCCGCCGACGTGGCGCCCGTATCGCTCGACGCGGCAGCGCTCGAGCCCTACACCTTTGGGGGCACCTGGCCGCTGGTGGTGTTCGTCAACGGTCGCTTCAACGCCGCGCTCTCGCGTCTGGACGCGTTGCCGGCGGGCATCACGGTGCGCTCGCTGGCCGATGCCTCCGTCGATGACGCGGAGTCGCTGGGCGCAGTGCTGGGCACGGCGGCCACGGCCGATCGCGACGGGTTCACGGCGCTCAACGCCGCCTTTGCCGGCGAGGGCACGTACATCCGCGTGGCCAAGGAAATGGTCATCGACACGCCCATTCATCTGTTGCACGTCACCGACGCGCGCGGTGAGGGACTGATGAGTCACCCACGCCATGTGCTGGTGGCCGAGCGTCATGCCAAGGCCATGGTGGTGGAGAGCCACATCGGTTTGGCCAACGTGCCGTACTTCACCAACGCGGTGGTGGAAGCCTTCGTGGAAGACGGCGCCACGCTGCAGCTCATCCGCGTGCAGCGTGAGGCGCGCACGGCGCATCATGTGGGCACGGTGGAAGCCCGTCAGGGGCGCGACAGTCACTTCGTCACCTTCACCTTCCAGACGGGCGCCGCGCTGTCGCGCAGCAATGTCTACACGGTGCTGGGCGGTGAAGGCTGCGGCTGCACCATCAACGGGCTTTACATGCTCGATGGCGAGCAGCACGGCGATCACCAGACGCGCGTGGAGCACGTGAAGGAAAACTGCTTCAGCCGTGAAGCCTACAAGGGTCTCATCGACGATAGCGCGCACGGCGTGTTCAACGGCAAGGTGTATGTGCACCCCGAGGCGCAGAAGACGGACGGCAAGCAGACCAATCACACCCTGCTCTTGTCCGAGAAGGCGCAGATCGACACCAAGCCGCAGCTCGAGATCTTTGCGGATGACGTGAAGTGCACGCACGGCGCCACGGTGGGTCGCATCGACGAGACGTCACTGTTCTACCTCAAGAGCCGTGGTGTGGGCAAGGTGCTGGCCCGTCAGCTGCTCATGTACGCCTTTGCAGCCGACGTGCTGGAGACCATCGAACATCCGGTCATTGTGGACGCACTGGAGAAGCTGACGGTGGAGCGGTTTACGGGAAGTTCAAACCACTGAACCAACCCAGGACCCCAAACCTGAACTCAATACCCGGAACTGATCAGTTTCGGGTTCTGAGTTCGAGTTTCGGGTCATGCGTTGATCGTTTCTCTTCCCGAAGACCAGGCCGCCATGTCCGACCTCCAAGAGCTCTACCAGTCCGTCATCCTCGACCACAACCGCAAGCCGCGGAACTTCGGCGAGCTGCCGTCGGCCAGCCATGAAGCCGACGGTCGCAATCCGCTCTGCGGCGACGAGGTGCATGTGGCGCTCGTGCTCGACGAGGCCGGTACCATTGCGGACGTCAAGTTCACCGGGCACGGCTGCGCCATTTCCAAGGCCAGCGCCTCGCTCATGACGGCGGCGGTCAAGGGCAAGTCGCGCAGCGAAGCCGAGGAGCTGTTCGCGCGATTCCATGCGCTGGTGCTCGGTCAGGATCCCGATGAAGGCAAGACGCTCGGCCAACTCGTGGTGTTCAGCGGCGTGTCGCGCTTCCCGGTGCGCGTGAAGTGTGCGTCGCTGGCCTGGCACACGCTCAAGGCGGCCCTTGAGAGTGGCGCCACCGATACGGCGGCGGTACCGGCCGTGAGCACGGAATGACGGCAGGGCCGGCCGACCGGGCCACGACTTGGGAACGGGTGGCCGAGCTCAGTCAGATCGAGGCCACGTTCCCGCTGGGCGTCAAGCTGGCCGACGGCACCCGCGTGTGTCTGGTGCGTGATGGTAGCGTGGTGCATGCCGTGGAGGACCGCTGCCCTCACCGTGATTTTGCCTTGTCGGGTGGGGATGTGGTGGCGCCCTGTGTGCTCGAGTGTCCCTGGCACGGCGCGCGTTTCGACGTGCGAACGGGAGAAGTGCTGCAGGGGCCGGCCACTGATGCCATTCGCGTGTACGAGGTCCGGGTTGAGGCGGGTTCGGTGTGGGTGCGGGGTGCAGACTCGGCGCCGGGAACCGCCAGCTGAACCCAGAACTCGAAACCTGAACTCGAAACTCGAAACTGATCAGTTCCGGGTTTTGAGTTCGAGTTCGGAGTATTGAGTTGGACAATGTCTGTGCCGCGATGAGTCCACCTGTAACCCGGCCCCCGATGTCCGCTGCCCTCGCACCCCGCTCCGACTTTCCGCTGCTGGCCGCCAACCCCGGCCTGCACTACCTGGACTCGGCCGCCACGTCGCAAAAACCGCGCATGGTGCTGGACGCGCTGCGCGACTTCTACGAAACGGCCAACGCCAATCCGCATCGCGGCGCGTACGCGCTGTCGGCGTTGGCCACCGAGCGCTATCACGACGCACGCCATACCATTGCCCGCTTTGTCGGGCTGGCTGACAGCGACTGTCTCATCTTCACGCGCGGGACCACCGAGAGCATGAATCTCGTGGCCTCGGCCTGGGGCCAAAGCAACGTGCAGGCCGGCGATGAGATCGTCATCACGGCGCTTGAGCACCATGCCAACTTCGTGCCCTGGCAGCAGCTGGCCTTGGCCACCGGCGCCACGCTGCGCATCGTGGAGCTCACTGACCGCCAGACCATCGATCTCGACCACCTGCGTGACCTGCTCTCGCCGCGCACCCGCGTGGTGGCGCTCACGCATGTGTCCAACGCGGTGGGCGCCATCACGCCGCTCGCCGAGGCCGTTCGCCTCATCCGCTCGCGCAGCGCCGCGATCATTGTGGTGGACGGCGCGCAGGCCGTGCCGCATCTGCCGGTGCACTTCGATACGCTCGACGTCGACTTCTATGCGTTCAGTGGCCACAAGCTGCTCGGCCCCATGGGCATTGGCTGTCTCATTGGCCGCCGCGCGCTGCTCGAGTCCATGTCACCGTACCAGTTTGGTGGCGATATGATCGAGTGGGTGCACGACACCCGGAGCACTTGGAACGTCATTCCGCACAAGTTCGAGGCCGGCACACCCAATGCGGCTGACGCCGCGGCGCTTGCTGCCGCCGTGCGGTACCTGGAGTCGCTGGGCATGGACCATGTGCGTGCGCACGAGTTGGCGCTGCTGGAGCTCGCGGATGCCCGCGTGCGTGAGCTGCCCGGTGTGACGGTGTACGGCCCGCCACCGGCCGAACGCAGTGGCGTGGTGAGTTTCTCGCTGGCCGACGTGCATCCGCATGACCTGGCCACCATTCTCGACCAGCATGGCGTCTGTGTGCGAGCCGGGCATCACTGCGCGCAGCCGCTCATGCGCCGGCTTGGTGTGAGCGCCACGGCGCGCGCATCGTTCTACGTCTATAGCGATGCATCGGACGTCGAGGCACTGGTGCATGCACTGCAGGCGGCGCAGGCCCTGTTCGCCACCGCCGACAGCTCGGCCTGAGTATTGCGACCGTGAGCAGCGTGACCTCACTGGCGGCCATGTATCAGGAGGCGCTGCTCGCGCATCATCGCGCACCGCGCAACAAGCGCGAGTTGGCGGCGCCAAGCGGCGTGGCGGTGCACAAGAACCCCGTGTGCGGCGACGAGATTCGCGTGATGGTGCGCGTCGAAGACGGGCGTCTTGCGGACCTGAGTTTTGGCGGGCAGTCCTGCTCCGTGGGCACGGCGTCCGCCAGTCTCATGACCGAGGCCGTGCAAGGGCTGACTGTGCGCGAGGCGCTGGCCATGGCCGACAATCTCGACGCCATGCTGGCCGGCGACGCCGAGGCGGTATTGCCGGAATCGCTGGCGCCTTTACGCAGCGTGGCGCCGTTTGCCGGGCGGCATGGGTGCGCGCGATTGCCGTGGACGGGTTTGCGCGAGGCGCTTTCCGGCTCGCGACTGACTGGCGGTTGAACCGATTACCGCGGATTCCGCGGACAACGATGAAAGCTTGTTGATTCTCCTCTGCGCCCTCTTTCTCCTCCGCGCCTCTGCGTGAGCTGTTGACGATCTTGTCGAATCCCCGAGTGTTGGTGTCGAGGCCAGATCCCTGACCAGCTCACGCAGAGGCGCAGAGGAAGCAGAGGTCGCAGAGGGGGACGAGTGCCAACGGCCGAGCTCGCCGACTGGAAGCCCGTCTCGTAACTTGGGGTAACAGCCCGGTTGGAATGTTGTGTGGTACCTCCCCTCCCCAATCCTTCAGGAAGGCTGGCCCAATGTCCCAGCTTCGTACCGTCCTCCGCCATTTCGCGGTGATTTTCTCAGTCACGGCATTGCTGGGTTCTCCAGCTTCGGCTCAGCGCGCGGCCGATGGTGTCACAGTGTCCGGTGTCGTCCTGGTGGATTCGCTCGAGCGGCCCATTGCCGGGGCCGAGGTGGAGCTGGTCGGCACCCCATATCGCACACGCTCCGACTCGGTCGGCGCATTCAGTCTTCGAAGCGTGCCGGTGGGCGCCTATCGTCTGCAACTGCGCGCTGTAGGCTACGCGCCGCTGGTGCTGGACGTACAACTCATGGCAGAGGGGCTCGAAGGTATAGAGGCACTCTTGCGTCCGGTGGCGCAGGAACTCGAGCGCGTGCGTATTCGCGCCAGTCTCACACCGACAGCGCGTCACCTCATTGACTTCGAGAACAGGCGCAAGTTCGGTATTGGCACGTTTCTCGATTCGACGCGTTTGTGGGCCTACGGTGGGCCGCAAGCCTGGTACCGAGCCATTACGGCGGAAGTCCCGGGCATGCGTGCCATGGCCTATGGTGGCAGTCTGGCGCTCGCGCGGGGCAGTCGTGGGCCAACGAGCCTCTCGAAACCCATGCCCGCTGGAGACGGTGGTGACCAAAGACGGGGCGCACGAAAGGCCTGCTACCTGCGTGTGATCATCGACGGCCAGATCCGCTACAACACCAATGTGGGTGAAACCCTGTTCGATGTGAGCAACTACGATGGCCCGCCCATCGTCGCGGCCGAGGTGTACTCCACAGCGCAGCTCCCTGCCGAGTTCAATCGGATGTCGGACTATTCCTGCGGCGCCATTGTGCTCTGGACAAAACGCTGACTGCCGGGACTCCACCGTTCGGTAATGCGCGCCGCGGTTGCCAAGCCGCGTGCGGCATGACTCATTTCTGGCATGTACGCACTCGCCATCCTCCGCTATCGCCGCCCGTTCGAAGAAGTCGCGCCGCATGTGGACGCGCACCGGGCCTATCTTCGCGAGCTCAAGGCTCAGGGCCTGCTCATCGCCTCGGGGCCGTTTGACCCGCGCGCCGGCGGCGGGCTGTTGCTGCGTGTGCCCGACGACGATGTGATCGGCACGCTCGATCGCATCCGCGACGGCGACCCGTTCAGCAAGCTCTCGCTGGCGCAGTACGAGCTGCTACCCTGGGCTCCCGTCATCGGCAAGGAAGAGCTGGACCGGCTCTAGGCAAGAGAATCAGCAATAACCGTTCATCCCTTGCGAGGTTACGCATGAGTAAGGTAGGCAGCAAGAAAGTCAGCATAACTGTTCCGGTCAATTGGCTCTGGGCCATAGTGGTGATCGGCCTTTCGCTGATAGTTACCTTCTTTGCAATTAAGGACGCATACCGCCCAGGATTGGTCTTTGTCGCGGCCGTTGTGGCAGGATGTGCCGCGCTCGTAACTGCGATCAACAATGTTGACCAGCGCATTTCCGCCGCGAAGACAGCTCGAGTCGGTGCAGCCATCGATCTCTTTCATCGCTGGAACGATCCGAAGTTTCTTCAATGTAAATTGGTGGGCGCCGAGATAAGGAAGAAGTTTCGAGAGGAGACCTGCATTTCGGTGGACGCAAGGCTCGCGTTCCTTCGTGAAGATCCTACTCGCCGTGGTAACCTGATAGACATTCTAAATCGCCTTGAGGCGCTATCGATCGCATTAGACAATAGCGTAGTCGACGAAGAAACGTGCAAGCGCTTTTTCCGAACAATTGTTCTTGAGTATTGGAGCTTGTGTGAGGACGTAGTAAAAAAAATGAGAGCCGAGGCTGGGCCTCGGCTCTTCAAAGAGTTGGAAGCGCTCTACGAGCGCTGGAAGGACTAAATGAAGACGATGTCGCCTGCGTCCGGGAATAGCATCATGATTCTTCTCGTAGGTTGAGTATACGATGAGAGTTGCAGCATAACCTTGGCTGTGTCAAGCGTCTGTATGTAAGACAGCGCAGCACACAGAAAGTTTCATGTTGAACATCTTACCACATCTCAAGCTGTCCTATATAGCGGACACGTCCGGCCTCTGCAGGACAAAGTGACCGAATCTCGGCGCACATCATCCCCAAGGCTAAATCGGGTTCGCCGTTGGTCGGATTCGCGGTTAGTCCCCTTCCGAGTGAAGGGCGACGTGCATCAAGGGGACAGCTAAAAAAGCTCGGTTCTTCTGGGCTGCTCAATTTCGACAGGAAGCTTTGACCACAAGCGCATTGCCCACCGGCCGCTCCGAGGGATCGGACGGCCGGTTGCGCAGCTGTCCGGCGCCAGTCCCGGGGTCGCGTACCACCAGAGCACTCGAGCCGCCGCCGTCGAGATTGATGGCCGTGCTCGCGCCCAGCAGGCGCAGCAGCGTACCAGTCTGCTCGAGCGACGTGCCCACGCTGCGTGTGGGTTGACGCCCGTCGATCACCACGAGCCAGGCGCGACGCCCATCGCGACTGAGGCCAAACGCGGAGCGCGGATTGGGGCCGCGGAAGCCGGCGTTGCCTTCGCTGTGCACATCGGCCGTGAGCGTGCTGTCGCGCAGCAGAATGGGTCGCCCGGCCACGGCATGCATCACGCCGGCCGGCACGGAGTCGCGCAGCCGCTGCACGCCGATGTCGAGGCTCAGCGTATCGCCCACCTGCACCGCCCAGGTGGTTTGCGGCGCGACATGCAGCAGCAGGGTATCGCCGAACACGAGGGTGTCGCGCGCAGTGCCGCGGGCCAGCACATAGCGGCCGCGTCGCGTGGCCGGACCGTCCTCCGGTGTACCAACGGGATTCAGTCGATAGACACGTCGGCGCACAGCCGTGTCGAGCGGCACGCCCCAGCGCGCGTCCACGATGCCCATGCTGCGCAGCGCCGGCCTGTTCCACGCATTGAGCGCCAGACTGCCACGCGGCGTACGCAGCAGGCCACGTGTGCGCAGCGTGTCCATGTGCACCGCTCCCTGACCATCCACCCACAGCACCGGCTTGCTGTCCGGCCCGGCCAACACCCGCCCATGTTCGATGTGCGCGTTGGTGGGCACGCCGGGTGGCGCAAAGAGAAAAAAGTCGGCGTTGATGGCGGCGATGGCACGTGCCGCCGCCGGTTGCGCCGCAAGCAGCGCGGAGGTGGTACGGCGCCCCACGGCCGATTCTGCGCCCTTGCTGGCCACGAGCCCCGTGCAACGCAGGTCGAGCTCCAGCACACTGCTCCGCCATGGCCCGGCGTTCTGCACCAGCGTGTACGCCAGCGCCCCCTCCGCGACCTGTAGCGGCGCCACCACGCTGTCCACCTGTCCGCTCGCTCGCAGGGCATCGATATGCGCCGGTAGCGTGGCCGTTCCGTCAGGCGTGCGGGTGCGCAGTCCGGCGCAGGACGTCAGTGCTGCGGCACCAACCAGCAGTAGCGCGAGGCGACGGGCATGGCGCCGAGTGGGGCGATGGTTGGTCGTTGACCGGGATGCAGCGGGCATGGGGCGCTGAGTAGGGAGTGATTATCTTGAGCAAATGTACTCCGGCTCCGTCGTCACGCGTGTCCACGCGCGCCTGCAGCATCTGGCCGACAGCGGACGCGGCGCGACCGTGGTGTTCGGCTGGGGCCTGCTGCAGGGCTGCGTGTTTCCCGGCCTCGCGGACCTATTCTTTCTGCCGCTGGCGCTCTCTCGGCCGGAGCGTGCCTATCGTCTGGCGCTCGTGGCCACCGCCGGCACAGTCATTGGCAGTGTGCTGCTGTTTTGGCTCGGAGCAGAGGCGCTCACGCTGCTGCAAGGTCCGCTCGCACGCATGGTGGGCATGACGCCGGCTGCGCTCGACGCGGCCCGCGCGCAGCTCGCCACTCACGGCGCCTGGCTGATTTTTGCGAGCACCATGAGCCCGGTGTCCACCAAGCTCACCAGCATTGCCTCGGGTGCGGTGGGCGTGTCCTTCGTGAGTTTCGTGGGCGCGCTGCTGGCAGGCCGTCTGCTGCGCACTTTCGTGTTGGCTTGGCTGGTGCGCAACGGCGGCGCGCATCTCGTCAACCGCTGGATGGCTCGGCGTCATCTCGAGGCGCATACCCATGCGCAAACGCACACGCACACTACAGATGCGTCGCGCACACCGCCTGCCCCGTAACCCATGTCCATGTCTGACCACGATCGCCGTCGCGTTGACGCGTTGATGCAGGACCTGCCCGGCCTGCTGGCGTTTCTCCGCGCCGCCGAGTCGCTCAAGCACACCACCCGCACCTCGTGGACCAGCACCGGTGTGCACGAAACCGTGGCCGCGCACACCTGGCGGCTCTGTCTCATGGCCCTCGTGCTCGCGCCCTATCTGCCTGGCATCGACCTTGGCCGATTGCTGCGCATCTGTCTCGTTCACGACTTGGGTGAAGCCATCAGCGGCGACATCTCGGCGGTTTTGCAGGTGGGTGCGCCCAGCAAGGCTGAGCAGGAGCGTGCCGATCTCGAACAGTTGACGGCCCCACTGCCGGCGTCGCTGCGCGCAGAGTTCCTCTCGCTCTGGGACGAGTACGAGCAGGCCGCCACACCGGAGGCGCGCACGGCCAAAGGGCTCGACAAGCTCGAGACCATCCTGCAGCACAATCAGGGAGCCATGCCACAAGGCTTCGACTTCCGCTTCAACCTCCAGTACGGCGCGCAGTACACGCAGCACGATCCGGTCTTGCAGGCCCTGCGTGCGGTGCTCGATGCCGAGACCGAGGCGCGGGCGGTGGCATCAGATGATGTGTCGGGCGGAACGACGTGAGCGAGACGGCTACGCCCGACGGTTTTCGCTTTGAAGTGAGCGCGTCGCCGCTCGGCGAATCGCAGCGTGGTGCGCGCAGTGGACGATTCTTCACACCCCACGGTGTGGTGGAGACGCCGGCCTTCATGCCGGTGGGCACCCATGCCTCGGTGCGTGGGCTCGCCATGCCGGAGCTCGTGGCGGCGGGCGCACGCATGGTGCTGGCCAATGCCTATCACCTCTATCTGCGTCCGGGCGACGAGATGGTGCGCGCCCTGGGGGGTGTGCATGCCTTCGCGCGATGGGACGGGCCCATGCTCACCGACAGCGGCGGCTATCAGGTGTTCTCCCTGTCACGCTATCGGCAGGTCGACGAAACCGGCGTGACGTTCAAGAACAAGCTCGACGGCTCGATGCATCACTACACGCCGGAGCGTGTGATACAGATCGAGCGCAACATCGGCGCCGATGTCATCATGCAGCTCGATGAGCTCATTGCGGGTGGTGCCGATCATGCCGCCTCGCGTGCGGCCATGGAGCGCAGTCTGCGCTGGCTCGATCGCTGTCGCGCAGAGTTTGATCGCATTTCGCGCGAGGGCCGGGCGCCAGCGCGCGAGTTCGTGGTGCCCGATGGTGCGCCGCCCTTGGCGACACACGACCCCGCGCGCGATCTCGTTGCACCCGAGCAGGCGCTCTTTCCCATTGTGCAGGGCGGCACATATGCCGACCTGCGCAAGGCCAGCATTGCCGGCATTCTGCAGTCGGGCGACTGGCACGGCATCGCGGTGGGCGGTCTATCGGTGGGCGAAGCCAAGTCGGCCATGTACGACACCTTCGACACCTGCTCTCCGCTGCTGCCTTGGGACAAGCCCCGCTATCTCATGGGCGTAGGCTTCCCTGACGACCTGCTTGAAGCGGTCTCCCGGGGCATGGACCTGTTTGACTGCGTGGCCCCCACGCGCATGGGGCGGCACGGCACGGTCTTCACGCCCACGGGCAAGGTGCAGGTACAGAAAAGCAGCTATCGCACCGATCGGCGCCCGCTCGTTGAGAGCTGCACCTGTCCGGCCTGCACGCAGTACGACCGCGCCTACCTGCGCCACCTCATGGTCACCGAAGAACCGCTCGGGCCTCGGCTGCTGGCGCTGCACAATCTGACGTTCCTGCTCGATCTCATGCGCGAGGCACGCGTGCAACTGGCGCTCGGTTCGTATGCCTCGTGGAGCGCGACGTGGCTGGCCCGGTACCGGAGTCGCGGGGCCTGAGCATTCGTCAACTGATTATCACCGATTCCGCGGACAACAAGGGAAACAGCAGGATAGTTCTATTGTGAACAATAAACTCCTACGCTGTTTATCCGTGCTGTTTCCGCCTCATCCGCGCAATCCGCGACAAGGTTGTTCAGCCCGAACTGCAGTCACGGTTCAACTGCCTTGACGCGGATTGCGCGGATGAGGCGGAAACAACACGGATCAAACATTCTCAGTGTCGCAGTATCCTGATGTTTCCCTTGTTGTCCGCGGAATCCGTGGTAGTCAGTTAACCCAAACGAGACGCCCACACGATTGCGCCGAGCGCGCCACCAAGCAGCGGACCAACCACGGGAATCCAGGCATAGCTCCAGTCGCTGGGTCCCTTGTTGGCAATGGGCAGCAACGCGTGGGCAATACGCGGTCCCAGGTCGCGCGCCGGGTTGATGGCGTAGCCGGTGGGACCACCCAGCGAGAGGCCGATGCCCCACACCAGTGCCGCCACGAGCGCCGGACCGAAGTTGGAGGCGGGCGTTGTACCCGAGGCGCCGGAGGAGCCGATGGCCATGGCCACCAGCACCAGCACCGACGTGCCAATGATCTCGCTGATCAGATTGGGACCCGTCGTACGAACCGCAGGCGTGTTGCAGTAGCAGGAGCGGATGGCGTCGGCGTCCTTCGTGAGCGCCCAGTGGGGCAGGTAGTGCATCCACACCAGCGTGCTGCCCGCCAGTGCGCCGCCAAACTGCGCCACCACATGCGCCAGGGCATCGGCCGTGGTGCGCGTGCCGAGCATGACATTGGCCAGTGTTACCGCCGGATTGAGCTCACCGGGTGCCCCGCAGGCCAGCGCCACCAGGACGCCGCAAAGCACCGCGACGGCCCAACCGGTGGTAATGACCATCCAGCCCGCCCCCTGCGCCTTCGAGCGCTCCAGCAGCACGCCTGCCACCACACCATTGCCGAGCAGGATGAGCACCAGCGTGCCAAGGAATTCACCGAAGGCGGTGGCGGGCATGAACAGAATCCGGTTGAGGGGATGGGACAACGTCTGGCGCAAATTGTACCAACCGGCGCACATTCGCGGAATGACAGCCATCGTCCCGTTACGCGTGCCGCGCGGCATCCTGGCCGTGCTGGGCATTCTGGCATTGGCCAGCACCCTGCCGCTCCACGCACAATCCGCCGCTGCAGCCTCCGCCATTGCCGGCCCCGCCTCAGGTCAGCCACGCACCGCCGACCCCGCCGTTCGTGGCGTTCCGCTCTCGGCCTTCCCGCGCTTCGTGAAGCTTGCTGAGAACGTGTACGGCTACGAAGAGATCCGGCAGCCAGGCTTCACCACCGTCAGTCTGTTGGTCATCGGGCGCGACGGTGTGCTCATTGCCGACGGACAGGGCTCCTCGGCGGCCACGCAGACCATGCTCGATCGCATTCGCGCGCTCACGCCACTGCCCATCAAATGGTACGTGGTGGGATCCGATCACGGCGATCACACCGCCGGCAACAGCGTGCTGCCCGCAGGCATCACCTGGGTGGTGCACCCCAATTCGCTCGCGCAACTCAAGCGCGACTCGGCCGCCGCCGCAGCGGCGGGTCGGGCCGCGGTCATCGTGCCGCCCCGCGCCATGAGTGGCAACGAAGAAACCATCAACCTCGGCACCACGCAGGTGGTGGTGCGCTTTCTCGGTCGTGCACACACCGGTGGTGATCTCATGGTGCATCTGCCGCGCGAGCAGATCCTCTTCATGAGCGAGGCCTACCTCAATCGTGTCTTCCCTGCCATGCGCTCGGCCTATCCCAGCGAATGGGTGGCCGTGGCCAATGCGGCGCTCGCCCTGCCCAACGTGCGGCACTTCGTTCCCGGCCACGGCTTCATCGAAACTCCCGATGTGTCACGCGAAGAGCTGGTGACCTTTCGCGATGCCATCATGCAGGTGAATGCCGAATCCAAGCGTCTCAAGGGGCTCGGCCTGCCGCTGGCTGACGCAGTGAAGCAGGCGCAGTGGGGCGCACTGAGTAGTTGGTTCCTTGCCGAGCAGCAGGGCCCCATTGCCGTGCGCAAGGTGTGGGAGGAGCTCGACGGGAAGTTGCCGCGGTAGGAGGCTGTCTGCTGTCCACCTATGGAGCCCTACCGCCCTCTGGTTACGACCTGCAGACTATCGGCAAATGCCTGTGCAGGCTCTGACAACCGCATGATGTCCTTTAGCCAGAACTTCACCCGATCCCCTGCCTCGATGCCGGGCAGCGGGATCGGATTCCCTTGTGAATCTTTTGCCTTGGCACGCGGTGAAATGAAGACTTGCAGTCGATGGGACTTTCCTTTGTCATCACGCGATTCCACCATCGCAAACCAACTGCGGGGTTGACCTCCAATCGAGTCAGCCGCGCTCACGTTGAGTATTGCGACGACCTCTCGCTGGTTTGGACCCGCCTCGGCTAAAACTTCACCGTTGCTCACCATCGGTGGTGGCCCACAAGCAATCAACGAACAAAGCGTTGACCAAGTGAGCGTTCGTCTATGGATACCTTGGTGATGTCCCATGCGCACGTGTTTCCGTGGGTTTGGTTTTTCTGACGACGCGACACGAAGAACCGGACTATCTCTACAAGGTACGCGATACACGGTCTAAGGTAAGAACGCGCTCCAACTTCCAAGACCGAGGTCAGCTACGATATTGGCGACGGGCGGATACGAGATTGTCAGGCATTGCCCACCCGTATTGCAGTTTCTGCCGCTGGCTACAATGCCTTCGAGCGCTATTGCATCCTGAGCGATTGTCAGGAAGGCAAAGTATATCGGCGACCCACTATCTCCTTGGTGGGCAACTACAGATGCTCTGGTTTGGCATTGCTCAACGATAAAATCGACGCCCCCGTGGATCGGCAGAAACTCAGCGACACATTGTTCAGTGATGGTACCCGACGTAGTCCCAGTGACGCGCCAGGTCTTTTGGATGGTACTTCCTAAGACGGTAAGCATCGCACCTACAACACGCCATGTTGACCCATGCAGCGTGTTCCCACTGGTTGTCCGTGCAACATGTCCCGGATCTGTCCCCCAGCTAGTTGAAAGTTGGGTGGTGCCTCCATACTGAAACGTTGATCCCAGCCAGGATTCGCGCCGCAATGGAAGACACCCATATGCCAAGAGTGCGAACGAAGCCGCCGGTACACCAGTCGTCCCCGCGGACCGCGGACACCGCGTCCGTACCCGTCGACGCGCAGAGCCTCGCGTTTGCGATGATTCAGGCCCTGATTCCGCTCGGCCTGCACGCGGTTGAGGAGGCGTTGCAACAGGAGGTGCTGGCCTTGACGGGGCCGCGCTATGCGCACGCCGATGGCCGTCCTGCCATCGCCCGCTGGGGGTCGCAAGTCGGCTCGGGCTTCCTTGCCGATCAAGAGGTGCCCGTCCGGGTGCCGCGCGTGCACAACCGCGCGACGAACACGGAGGTGTCGTTGGCGACATACGCGCAGTTGCAGACGCCGCGCGGTGCCGATGTCGGCCTGTTTCGCCGCGTGCTCGGCGGGCTGTCCTGCCGGGATTACGAGGCGGCCGCCGAAGCCGTGCCTGAAGCGTTCGGGTTGACCAAGTCGAGCGTGTCGCGTCGGTTCGTGCGCGCCAGCGCCAAGGCCCTGCAAACGCTGCATGAACGGCGGCATGATGACGCCGAGTGGCTGGTGCTGTTGCTGGATGGGAAATCGATTGCCGACGATCAGGTCGTCATCGCGCTCGGGGTCACCACGACGGGCGAACAGCGCATCTTGGGGCTCGTCCAGACCGCCACGGAGAACAAACGCGTGATCGCGGCGTTCCTGCGCGAGCTCGTCGAGCGCGGCTTCCAGGCGCCCACCGGGCTGTTGGTGGCGCGACGGCGCCAAGGGCCTGAGCGCGGCCGTGCGCGAGGTTTTCGGCGAGGACATCCCGATCTGGCAGAAGCGCAAGAACGTTCTGAGCACGTGCCCAAGACCCAGCACGCGCCGCCGGAAGCTGAAGGCGGCGTACGCGAAGTCCACCCACGGCAAGGCCCAGCACGCCCTGCGGCCGCTCGTCCAGGAACTTGCGAAGCACAACGCGTCCGCCGCACGCAGCCTCGAGGATTGGCTGGACGAGACACTGACGCTCCATCGCGTGGATGTCTTCATGCAGATTGGCATCAGCTTCAAGACCACGAACCTGATCGAGAGCGTGATGGCCCGCGTCGAAGCGAATACCCATCGCATCACGCGCTTGCGGACGAGTGATCAAAAGCAGCGCTGGTGTGCGGCGACGCCGCTCGAGATCGACAAACAGTTCCGCAAAGTGAAGGGCCACCAACATCTCGCCTTGCTCCAAGCCGCACTGCGTGGCGAACTCTTCGCACCAAACGCTGCCGCATAAGCCGCGTCCCTGAAGCACCCGCCCGAGTTTCAACTAACCGCGAGACACTCCCGAGCATAACACGTCCAGAGATACTGATGGCGTAACTGATCCTTCTTAACGCGCGCGCTGATCGTAGCCAGCCCGCTACAGGCGCGCTGGACATCGTGTAGTCACTCTGATATTTCGTCTCGGCGTTGCGGACCGGGGCGTGCATGGAATCTGAACCCATGCAGCTAGGCTGCAGGGATGCGCTGGCCGGCGGCCACACTACGCGCAACGCATGTCACTCACGCCACACTCTTTCGGCCACAACTACCGCGACGGGCGCCATCGCCAGTATCACAACTTATGACGAAGGGACACGATCCGCCTGACTCGAATCCCTTTGCTTGTTGTTTCGCACAGTTCTCCTGGTAACTCCGAGGTCGTCAGCAGAGCCTTCTAAGTCTACCTCGGAAACCGGACACCAGCTTGCCAGGTGATCAGTGGCGACCACGATGTGCTGCTGGACTTCGCTGCTCCTGCAGACGTAGTCTCCAAGGTCAGTCGAGTCCAATGTGCGGACGTGGAAAGGACCGCCCAGCGAAACAAGACCAGAGAAACTTGCCCGCCTGCGTGAGGGAGAACACGACGTTCATCGTCTGATCCTGAAGCGCGATATCCCGACCGCCCAGTGATGACCCCGCCCCTCAACACGCCTTCGACTTGGAAGGGCCCCCGATTCAGCCGACCACCGAAGCCCAAGCCTAGGCGCGTTGCCCCCTCCACCCTAAGACCACCCGTAGTCGTGCCAAGCGCCGGATCAACAGGAATGCAGAGGATGTCACCGCCTCCGGAACCGACGAAATGGTCCAGCGAAAACTGAGGGAATACACGCCCACGACCTTGCACATCGAGACTCAAGGGTATGCTGGAATCTTCGCAGTTGGACTGATAGTTGTCGTGCGAGGTCGAAATACCGGCCCGCACCGACACCTCCGCTCGAGACAACTGCGCCTCCAGCGGCAGAGGCCCGAGCGCCATCAGGGCAGCTGTCAGAATAATAGCAAATGCAGGCGTGTTGTCTGGCTTCATGCGAAATCTCCGTAATGGTGGGAATCCACGCTTGTTACCTCCGTGGAAGCTTTTCGGCAAGATGCCGGTCACTTCCATGAAGGTGGTAGTAGGCTGGCCTCAATGCTTCCGAGCAACAGAACCAAACGAGCACCCACTGTCCTGTTGCTCAGAAACATTGTTTGAGTATTGGCGTGGAACCGGATGCCCGATCAACAGTTCGTCGCAGATGCCTGATCCGGGAATCTCAGTCGAACTTCCAAGCCTGTGGCCCTTCTACACCCGCATCAGACCAGACCTAGAAAGGATTGCCAGGCGGAGCGCCATAGCACTCAAAGTTCGTCCCGTCGGCCTGCACCGTGAACGTCGCGGTCGACACGGTGCTCGCCGCGTCGGTTACGGTCACCGACACCCAATGAGAACCAGCGGAAGGGAATGCAACGGTGATCGAGTTCGAGCCCGTGCTGACAATCACGCCATCCGTAGTCATGGACGAGAAGCTATACCCACCCGCTCCCCCGGTGGCGTGCGCAGAATAGATGAGCTGGCAACTGCCAGACGCGAGCACATCCGTCCATCCCCAGATATGGGCTTGCAGTGGGCTTGGCGGTACGGGGCCAAGATACTCCCAGGATCCCCCAAGATCGCTCTCGATGCGGTCTATTCTGCTAAAGTATTTGCTGTTTCCCTCGATCTCACCACTCGAGTGAATTCCCAGCAGACCGGCCTGAACACCACCTTCAGATGGGTTGTATGGCAACCACAGAAAGACCGGGCTACCGCTGTCGCCATTTTCTGCCGCATAGAGAGCCTTGTCCGCGCAGGCGACCCGCTTGAACCACGAATCTTCCTGAATCATGGCAGTGACGCAGGTGTGCGTGACGGCTCCACTTGTCCAACCGGTCACGGCGCCGATCTTCTCCACTGTCATCCCGGCAACGGCGGTCCCCGTCGACGCAATGCGAATGTACGGATCGCTCAGCGAGACGGTGAGATTGCCGGTGTTTCGCGACGAGGGCTTGGCGATGAAGCCGATCCGATAAGGCACGGCGCCGTTTGACTGAATGAACGCAGCATCAGCGCCACGGCACTCCGTCGGAGGCAAGGCACCGCAGGTGTAGCCGGAGGGGTCAACGGACTCCGTGCCAATTGTTCTCGTGAACGTCTGCCCGAACGAATTGTACGTCCCTCCTGTGCCGTACATGTCCTCCGTGCAATGCGAGTTCGTGACGAATCCGATAACGTTGTTGCGCTTGGCCGTGAACCCGAGTGTGCATCCTTTGTACCCGGATGCGAGTGCGCGGTGAATCACCAAGCCGGCGACAATCGTGTCTGCCTGTCCCGTGAGACTACTGGCCGTAAGCATCGACGCCGACGTGGCTGCATAGCTCTTGGTATCGGGCCTCGCGGGGGCAACGCGCTCAGCGCGCACCCAGTCTCCGGATTGTTCTGTCAGGGCAAGATCCCGTCTAACTCGCGCGACGACGCTTTCTAGGTTCCCGGAATAGCCCAGGGTGATCGAGTTCGCGCGCTCATCCAGATCCAGGAACTGAAGTTGAGGATCCTGACCAAGCAGGAGATCCGCGACCCTGTCTCGATAAGTCGAGAGCTGCGCATACGAATATTTCACCCTCTTCGCACTTACACCTGCGATGCGGCGCCCGCCGCCCGGGGGAAAATCCGCTGTTGCTGCACGGACTGACGAATGAACGACTCCGCGGCGGCTCGGTCCGCCTCATTCGCGATGTAGACGACGAGCTGATCCCCTTCGTAGGCAAAGCCTGCAGAACTGGGAGCTATTTTTGACAGCTCGATAAAGAGCTGCTCTCCCGATACAATATCAAGCGTTCCTTCGTCGGACGCATGAGATGCCTGCGCAGGGGGTGAGTCGACGCTTGGCCCAGTGTTATTGAAATCTCTGCAGGCCGTGGTCGCCGAGAGGGCCAGCAGAGAAAGCCAGCCAGCGCTTGCGAATCGCTTCATCATACACCTTAAGGTGAGAGAATGGATGGCAGTGCGTCCACATGGTGATTGGACATACAGCAAACAGCGGCGTCCCGATCCCCTCGTCAACTCACTCAGGTGAGCTTTATCACATCAGCATGATGCAATCGCGGTGGGCTATTTGATCTGGTCCGACGCACCTTAAACTCTGCACAACACCGTTGGCGATAGGGCATACCAAACGCTGCAGTCTTTGAAAGAACCTCGCTTGGTTGCAGAGCTAGCGTCCCGGGTGCGGGTTGTAGCTCAGCTGGTCCGCCCCTTCGTACGAGCGCGGCTTCGATCGACTTTTCTGTGGATTCCTGACTACAAGCTGCAAAGATAACTACGACAAACGCGGACAGGGGACGCACTTGTTGGATTCCTCGCGTGGACCTAGCGTGACTTCAATAGATTTCGCCTCACGAAAGTACGTTCTCCACTTTCATTGTCAAGAATCTTTGTTTGCCAGCGGCGGAGACCGACAAGCGGCTGGATGATTCATTCGCAAATCGTTGGTTGTCAGATACGAGTACGAATGCAAACGGATGAGAACGCTTGCGTTTCGCCAGTACAGACTAAATCCGGCTTCGAAACAACCGCGCCACAGCGCCGGCCAACGCCCCCGCCTGCAGGGCCGGCAACAACACGGACAACAGTAGAACCACCCAGCCGGGTGCACTGAACAAACCACCCACGCGATCAGCGAATGGCATGAGGCTCTCGCCGCGCATGGCGACCATGCCGAGCAGCAGCGCCGCGGCGGCAGCCGCCGCGGCAAAGTTGTAACGGAACGCTCCGGGAGCGCGGCGCAGCAGGCCGCCAATCACGCCGGCGGCTGCGGCACCCCAGAGACCGGCAAAGGTCTGCGCCAGCACCTGCAACACGAGCAGCACAGCCAGCAGCGCCGGTGCAGATGCGGTGGGGGCTGCCGTGCGCGCGTTGGACGGCGATGCGGTGGATGTCGTCATTGTGAACTCAGGTCAGCGAGTGAGACGGAGCGTGGCGCGGGTGCGCGCCGGGGGCAGTTCGTCGGGTGTGCGCGGCACGAGCAAGGTGTCGAGCGTCCCGCTGGCCCACTTGGGAAAGCGGTCAAGAAAGCGCGAACTGGCCGGATTGCCGCTCTGCCCACCCGGGTACACCGCCATCACGCGCGGCGTCTTGTCCATTTCCACGACCATGCGCCACGACGCGCCGAAGTTGGCGAACGCCGAGCCCACGCTCGGATTGAGTGTGCCACGGCCGCCGTCAATTGGTGTGGGCGCAGCCGAGAACGCGTCGAGCCGCAACAGATGCCGCGGACGCGCTGGTGCGACACGGCCCCAGGTCCACGGCGTTTCTGCGGGATTGCCGAACTGCACGACCAGCGTGTCGTACGCGGCCGTCAGTGCGCGAGCGAGCAGTCGATCGCGGTCTTCGGCGACGTCGCTGGTGCGGCGGTCATCCCACCACGCGCTATTGGAATCGCCCAGCAACTGCAGCAGACGTGTCTCCGACGGGCGCACCGCAGCTGCCGTCTTGCCAGGCGGGATGAACTCATCCCACACGAGCGCCTGCGCGCGCGCCATGGCCGTTTCGAACAGCCGCGCGCCGGTGTTGTCGCGGGTGTATCGCTTATCCCATGCCGCGAGCATGTCCCGCGCGGCCCGCAACGAGGCCGAGGTATCGCCGGCCTCTGAACGACGCGTGGCCGATGCAACAAACGCCGCGGCAAATCGTTCGGCGCGCACGCTGCCAGGGTCAGTGTGGTAGCGTCGCATGGCGTCAGGTGTGACAGCGGAGTCGGCGCGCAGCAGGCGATTGATCTGCAACGCACGCCAGACTTCGTAGTGTTCGTCCACACCGAGGTACAGGGAATCGAAGGCGGGGTCGATGGGCTCCTGATTGGCCGAGGCGAGATAACCCTGCGTCGGATTCACGCTCTGCGGATACTGCGACACCGCGCGGAAGCCCATCCAGTCCGTGGCGCGGGTGCGCCCGTCAAAGAGATCAAGACCGCGCGCCTTGCCCGCGCGAATTGGATGACGGCCGGTGGAGCGAATGGCAATGGTCCCGGCGGTGTCGGCCACGATCATGTTCTGCGCCGGCGCCGTGTAGTACGCCGCGAGCGAATCGAGAAACGCGGTGGCCGTTGTCGCCTGCAGGCCGTTGAAGAAACCCAGCAGCTCGTTGCCCGCCTCGAGCACGGTCCAGCGCATGGACACCCACTCGTTGCCCTGGCGCGACATGGGGCCACGATGCGAGTAGTACACGGTGTCGGTGGCCAGCACGCGCCCCGCTGCATCGCGATAGGTCTCGATGCGCGTGTCCACCAGCGGCTCACGCTTGCCGTCGAGTTCGTAGCTCGTGGGTCGGTCGACGTCGTCCACCGCCTCACGCCAGAAGTCCATGACATCGGCGCCGGTGTTGGTGAAGCTCCAGGCGAAGGCGCGTGTGTAGCCAATGGTCACACCGGGCAATCCCGGAATGGTTACACCACCCACGTCCATGCGCCCCGACACAACGAGATGCACCTCAAACCAGATACTCGGCAACGTGAGTTCGAGGTGCGGATCACCGGCCAGCAACGCCAGGCCGCTCGCACTGCGTGAGGGCGCCACCGCCCAGTTGTTGCTGGCGAAGGCACGCTCCTGTTTCAGCGCGAAGCGGGCCTCGTTGCTGGAGTCGGCCGGTACGTTGTCGCGCTGCCAGGCAAGCGGCGAGCCGCCGTGTGTTGTACCCGTGCTCTTGCCCGTGCGCGGTGCAAGCAGCGAGGCCACCAGGCGAGCCGCCGCCGTGTCAGGGGCTCCGGGCGCTGGCAGCGCTGTAAGCGCCTCGACGGGCTCACGGCGCGGCGCTGGCTGAATGGGTTCCTGCACGGGCGAGGACGCATCCCACATGGCGCGGGCGGCGTCGGCGCCAACCAATGCGCGCGCCTGCAAGTAGTCAAGTTCAAGCGGCGAATGCGCCAGCGTGTAGCCCATGCGGTTGAGCAGATGCATGCTGTGCACCGGCAACCATTCCCGCGGCGCCTTCCGCAGCAATTTGTACTCCACCGGCCACTGGGAAGCGGGCAACGACTCGCGATAGGCATTGATGCCGTCCGCGTATGCCTTGAGCACCTGATACAGCATGCCCGTGCTGTCCATGCCCTGCGTGCGCAGTTCGGCCGCGCGCGGCATGCCAAGACGACGTGTCTCCTGATCGGCCGGCAGCGCGGCTTCACCCACCAGTTCCGTGAGTGTGCCCTCACCGGCGCGTGATTGCAGCTCGAGCTGGAACAGCCGGTCGCGCGCCACCACGTAGCCCAGCGCGCGTACGGCGTCGAGTTCGTTGCGCGCGAAGATGTGCGGGACACTCCGATGGTCGTAGCGAATGTCCACGTCGTCCCCAAGCGACGGTATGCGCGCGGACGCCTCGGCGGGCAGGTCGCCTACGGTGTTCATCCAGAGGCCCACGGAGGGCGAGAGCAGCGCGTTGAGCGGGGGAACGGGGCCGGCGCCGCGAACACCCAGCCAGGTGGTGCCGAGGCCGAGAACCAGCAGGGTCAGACCGGACGCGAGGGAGCGAGCCATTGGGTGGGGCGAGGGAGGGGAAAACAGCTCGCAGAAGGATCCGCTGCGGCGCAGCGGTGTGCAAGTTTTCCGGGGGGGTGACGTCTCCCGCATGGAACCGGGCCGACCCCAGTGGGCGGTGCGGGACCAAAGCGGCCCAGGCGCGATTCGGCGCGTGGTGCCCACCGGCGTCATCCAGGACGGCCAATGGACCAACTCGACCGACTGTTCCGCGAATATCACGAGCCTCTGCTGCGTTATCTGACGCGGCGGCTGGGTGATCGTGATGCGGCGGAAGAACTTGCGCAGGAAACCTTTGTGCGTGCCATGCGGCACGGGCCTGTGCAACGCGAACGCGCCTGGCTTTTTGCCGTGGCCAGCAATCTTGCCCGTGATGACGCGCGTCGTAGTGCACGGACGCGGCATCGTCTCACTCTGCTGCGCAGTGAACTCGATGCCGAGGGGGGCGAGGCGCGCGAGGCCGAGGTGTTTCGCCTCGAGGCACAGGCTGAGGCTATCGCAGACCGCGTACGCGAACAGGCCTTGGCACGCCAAGCGGTGGATGCACTGGCCGAGCGCGACCGCCTGGCGCTGCTCATGCGCGAAGAAGGGCTGGACTATCACGAGATTGCCGCGGCCCTTGGGCTGAGTGTGGGCAGTGTGGGCACCACGCTGTCACGGGCCCGCCGCCGGCTCATGGACGTATACGAGTCGCTGCAGCGCGAACAGGCGCGCGCGACCGATATCGCAGGCACCGAAGGCGCGGTCACCGCGCGAGGAGGACACGATGTCGCATGACATGATCCCGGATGCGTTCGACGCACCCGACGAGCAGCTGCTGCCGACGTTCGACGAGGCGGGCCACGTGGACGAGGGGACGGTGCACGCGTGGCTCGACGGCATGTTTGCGGCCGACGATGCGTCGCGTGTGGCGGCGCACGTGGAGCGCTGCTCGGCCTGCGCGGACATGGTGGCGGAGGCGCGTGGGCTGATGGCGGGCGCCGCGCGGGTGGTGGGTTCGCTGGACGGGCCATTGTCGGGGCCGGCGTCGGTTCGTGTGGCGGAGAAGCGGGACGTGAGAATTGGGAGATGGGCGGGGTGGCTGGCGGCGGCGGCAGTGCTGGCTGTCGTGGCGTGGCCGAGAGGGCAGGAACGGCAAACAGCGGAACAGCAAACAGCGGAACAGCAAACGGCGACAGCCGGAACGGCAACACAGCCAACGGCGATAGCCACCGCACCGGAAGCCATTGCGCCGGAAGCCGTAGGGGCAGCAGCTTCACCGCAGGGGGCGGTAGCGGAGAATGCGAAAAGGAGTGCTGCGCCAGCTCCCGAAGCGCCCGCGACCGCCGTGCCGATCCGTTCGGCTCCTGTCGTTGCGGCTTCTGAGGTCAAGGCTTCTGAGGTCACGGCTGCCGCGGTTGGCCGTTCCGCCGAGGCGGCTGCCGCAGTTGGCCGTTCCGCGGTGAGCTTGCCTGCTGGCGCAGTTTCATCGGATCTCGCGGCCGTCGCTCGAAGCCTGCTGAGTGTGCGCCTCTCGGGCACCGTCCTCGACGGTCCCAGCCAGACACCGGTTGAAGGTGTGAGAATCCAGGTCAGCTATCAGGAGCGAGCCGCTTCCGGCACCCGCCTGCGCACGATCGGCACATTCTCGCAGCGCAACGGTGCCTTCCGCCTGGAGCTGCCCAACGCACTGATGTTGTCGTCTGCTTCGATTCTTGTGAATCGTATCGGCTACTCGGCATGGCGACAGAACGTGATGCTCGACTCGACGAGCGTGAGCGTGGCTATCAACCTGCAGCGTCAGACCATGACGTTGGCGGAGGTGAATGTGACGGCCGCGCCGACACCTCCAATAAGGCAGACGGGTTCTGTGGCCGTCGCCACGTACCCAAACGCAGCGGTCGCGCAGGATTTCAGTGGCCGCGGCGTGGCCGGCGGTGTGGCACGCAGCGCACTGCAGACCACCGAGCAGCCGCGCTCGTTCCCACGTCCGGGCGACGCGGGCGGAAACCGCGAGCAGTACGACCGCATCGAGGACAACCCCTTCCTCGGCGTGCGCAGCAATCCGCTGTCGACGTTCTCGGTGGATGTGGACCGCGCGTCGTACAGCAACCTGCGTCGCTTCATTCTGAACGGACAGCGCCCCCCGAAGGATGCGGTGCGCATCGAGGAGTTGATCAACTACTTCACATATGAACTACCGGAGCCCGCTGCGCGCGACCCACTGCGCATCACTACCGAGAGCATGGCGGCGCCGTGGCAGCCGCGGCACCAGCTGCTGCGCATCGCCCTCCAGGCGCGGCGTATCGACACGCGGGACTTGCCGCCCAACAACCTCGTGTTTCTCGTCGATGTGTCGGGCTCGATGATGTCACCGGACAAGCTGCCGCTGGTCAAGCGCGGGCTGCGCCTCCTGGTCGATCAGCTGCGTCCGCAGGATCGCGTGGCGCTGGTGACCTATGCGGGCAGTGCGGGCGTCGTGCTGCCCAGCACCTCGGGTGACGAGAAGGTCAGCATTCTCGAAGCCATCGACCGACTCGAAGCAGGCGGCTCCACAGCCGGTGGCGCGGGGCTGCAACTGGCCTATGATGTAGCGCGCGATGCATTTCGCACCGACGGCAACAACCGGGTGATTCTCGCCACCGATGGCGACTTCAACGTGGGCGTGTCCAGTGATGCCGAACTGGAGCGGCTCATCGAGCGTCGCCGGCAGGAAGGCACCTATCTGACCGTACTGGGCTTCGGCACCGGCAACGTGCAGGCGTCCAAGATGGAAAAGCTGGCCAAGGTGGGCAACGGCAACTACGCCTACATCGACCAGCTCGACGAGGCGCGCAAGGTGCTGGTGGAAGAGATGGGCGCCACGCTGCGCACCGTGGCCAACGACGTGAAGCTGCAGGTGGAGTTCAACCCCGCCGTGGTGCAGGCCTATCGGCTCATCGGCTACGAGAACCGTCTGCTGCGCGACGAGGACTTTACCGACGATCGCAAGGATGCCGGCGACGTGGGCGCCGGCCATCAGGTCACGGCCCTGTACGAAGTGGTACCGGTGGGCGTGACGGGTACGGTGACAGTGCGGAACCGCGACAGCCTGCGCTACACACCCGTCACCGAACCGGTGTCGTCCAACGCGCGTCAAGCCACCGGCCGCGAACTCGCGTACGTCAAGCTGCGCTACAAGCAGCCCGGTGAAAGCGCGAGTCGTTTGCTGGAAGCTGCCGTGCCGCAAGCAGCGAACAATCGCGGCTCACGAGCGAGCAGCGACCTGCGATTCGCGGCCGCCGTGGCGTCATTCGGCATGCTGCTGCGTGAGAGCGAGCATCGCGGAAACAGCAGTGCCGCGCGAGTCCTGGAGCAGGCCCGCGCGGCACTGGGAGACGATGTCGGCGGCTACCGCGCCGCCTTCGTGCAACTCGTCGAGCGCTGGCGCGCCCTCGAGACTACTTCTGACGGGCGCCGGTGAACGGGAAGCCGCCCATGCCCGACACGTCGAGCGCCCCATCGATGTTGTCCTTGTCCTTGAGGGCCGCCGAGCCGTTGATGACGATCTGCTGGCCACCCATGTCGAGCGCGAAGCCGAAGAACAGCGAGTCGCCCTTCACCACACCCTTGACCGGCGCGACGCCGAGTTCGGATTCCGTGGTGCCGCTTACGGAATCGCCCTTCTGCTCAAGGGTGAGCATGGCGGTGCGAGCCTGGTCGGGCGTGCCGATGTTGAGGGCCCACTTGCCGGAGAAATCGGCGAAGGCGGACGCAGCCGCCACGCTGGCGGCGACGCCCACGAGGACGGCGGAAGCGAGGAGTTTACGGAACATGTCGGCACTCGGCTGCTGGGGATGAAAAGAAGAACAGCTGGATGAATCTGTCACGCGCGTCCCGGTCCGACCAGTTGCCGGCGGATGACCGCCAGCAACTGGTCCGCCGTGGCCGGCTTGGGGACGAAATTCTCCCCCGGCACCATGGTCACGTCGGATGGGTCGTAATCCGGGTCGTACCCGCTGGTGTACACGACGGGCAGGTCGGGGTGCCGGATCCGGAGTTCCCGGCCGAGTTGGGTCCCGCTGACCCCGCCGGGCATGACCACATCGGTGAGGACCAGGTCCACCACGCCGGCATAGTCGCCCCAGTGGTCGAGCGCGTCGCGGCCGCTGACCGCGGTGCGTACCCGGAAGCCGTCGCGCTCCAATACCCGGGCCATGAGGCGACGCACGGTGGGCTCGTCTTCCACCACCAGGATGGTCAGCGGTGAGGCGTGTTCGCCGGAGTCGGCGTCGAGCGGGCCATCAATGGAATCCGCGTCCTCCGCCACCGGTGCCTGGGTGGTGGGCAGCCAGATTTCCATGGTCGTGCCGTGTCCAGGCCGCGAGTCCACCCCGATCGTCCCGCCATGCTGTTGCACGATGCCGTAGGCGGTGGCGAGACCGAGTCCCGTGCCCTGCCCCGGCGGCTTGGTGGTGAAGAACGGTTCGAAGAGACGCGGAATGTTCTGTGGCGGAATGCCAATGCCGCTGTCGCTCACGGTTATGACGGCGTACTCGCCCGGTGGGAGGTCACCTGGCGCACCTGGCAGCACGGTGCGCGGCGAGGTGATGACCAGAATCTTGCCCCCCTCGCGCTGCGCGTCGCGTGCATTGAGCACGAGGTTGAGCATCACCTGCTCGATCATGCCGGCATCGGCAGCCACGATGAGTGGCGCCGGGTTGAGCTGCACCGACAGCTCGTGTGTGGACGGTACCACGCGGCGCAGCAGGCGCGTGTGATTGCGCACGAGTTGATTGAGGTCCAGCACGCGGGACTGCATGGCCTGCTGTCGACTGAATACCAGCAGTTGCCGCGTGAGCCGGGCTGCGCGTTGGGCGGCCTGTTCGACATCGCTCAACAGCTCGGCCGCCATGCGAGGCAGGTCCTTCACGAGACGAATTTCGCCGAGCTGCATGAGGATGGCGGCGAGCACGTTGTTGAAGTCGTGCGCCACGCCGCCGGCCAGTTGCCCGATGGCGTCCATCTTCTGGCTCTGCCTGAGTCGCTGCTCACTTTCGGTGAGTGCCGCAATCATGCGGGCGTTGGCCACGGTGGCGTCCTGCTGCGCACGCAGTGCGGTGGCCAGAACCAGACTGGAGATGGCCACGACCCCCAGAAAGACCTGAAGGAGAATCAGCGCGTCGGTGTTGGACTGTCCTCCGAGTGAGAGCAGCGGCAAATCGGCCATGAGCAAACCCACGCCCACGATGCCCGTCACCAGCACGCTCCAGAGCGTGCCCAACTGATCGAAGCGCAGCGTGGCCCAGAGAATGGGCACGGTGAGCATGTAGGGGTGCGCGTCGAGCGGGCCCACGATGCCGCGGCCCTGGAAGGCCCAGACGCCGCCCACGACCAGCGTGAGCAGCATGAGCCCCATCTCGATCAGTCGCAGGCTCCGCGGCCCGCGTTCACGTGAGGCGGGCCGGAAGGCGAGCAACACGGTGAGCGGTGTCACGAGGATGTAGCCCAGCATGTCGCCGATCCACCAGATCACGCCGGCATTGAGCGGATCGGCTCCGCTGGAGACCTTCGCAATGACCGACGCCGGCACGGCACTGGCCGCCGAGGTCACCGTGATGATGCCGACAAAGACGAGCACATCGCCGACATTCGCGAAGGTGAGCGTGGGCTTGGCGAAGCGGCGGAGCAGGCGTTCGGCGAGCCAGAGCTCGGAGAGACTGACGGCGAGGTAGGCCAGCGCCGTGAAGGTCATGAACCCCTGCAGCGTATTGGACAGCGTGTCCAGCACCGCGACAGCCACGAAGATGAGGGCGCGGTGCGACGGGGGCAGAATGATGAAGGCGGCGAATGCCACCCCGACCGGCGGCCAGGCCGGCGCGAGTGGTCCGGAGAGCCGGATGAGGCTCAGCGCGAGGGCATGGGACGCGAAGAACGCCAGCGCGAGCCAGAGGGCCGGCGCTTTGGCGAGGGGGGTGGGGAGGAGGCGGGGGGGTGTTGTCAAATGATCCGGAGGTCAGTCGGAAAAATCTCTCATCACGCACAATGTCGCAAATCAGGCCCTCTCGACCCTCATGTCAGGGCGTCACATCAATCAACTAAGCCACTTGACGATGCGAAGGACACCCAACCGTGACCGCTGCCTATGGGGACTCAAGGATCCCGCCTTCCCCGACCCTCCTTCCATCGAATTCGCGAAATGGTCGTATGCCAGCGTGAGGATTTCAGAGTTGCTGAGGGTGGGGCTCCACCCCAACACGCTACGAGCGCGTGATGTATCAAATATGAAGCTCTCTGAGATCATTCGATATTGATACGGACCCAGCGGAGACAGCCGAAGGGCATCCAGCATCGCCAGGGCCGGCAGAACCAGCCATCGAGGTAGCGTATGCAATGTGGAGTTCGAACCAGCGTGCACGATTAGTGCTCGATACATCTCCCGCATTGTAGGCACGTTGTCCGATCCAACGTGGAACGTACCCGTAGCGGCCGTGCGAAGAGCGGCACACACGGCTCGCGCCAAGTCCCCGGCGAAGATGAACTGGTATCGATTGTCACCGTTGCCAACCATCCACACCTTTTTGCCATCCTCCACGAACTCGAAAAGAATGGACAGGAGACCGAGCCGGCCTGCGTCGATGATTGTTGGAGTACGAATGACGACTACTCGCATGCTCTTGCCAAACTCATGCAGCAAAAGCATCTCTGCGTCACGCTTTGATCTTCCATAAGCTTCGATGGGCCTGACTGCTTGGTCCTCGGCAACCGGGTACTCGAAACCTTGCGCCCACAGGCAGTTCGTAGAAATGAATACGAAGGCTGCCGCACCTACCCGAGAGGCCGCGAGGGCAACAGACCGCGTTCCATCAACATTGATCGACTGCATGTCAGCCTCACTGACCCTGATATGAGCCAGTAGAGCTGCACAATGGACGACAGACTCAACGTTCGCATCCTTCATGATCTGTTCCAGTCGCGACGCATCACGGACATCTGCCTGGATACAAGTGAGGTGCGGATGTTTCAGATCAGACTCGAGAAGATCCACCGATACGCAGTAGTACCCTTCCTCCAGCAGGTGTTGAACAAGAATTCGCCCGAAGAACCCGCTCCCACCAGTAACCAAGACAGAAGTTTGCCTCATGATTCAGTTTGACCCCCGATACTTGGAACAGGTGAACAGATACACGGTGCCAGGTCGATAGGAGGTTTTCGCCGATTCCACAAACCGAAGTACTGGCAGATCCAGCACGCGATCCTCCCTATCTTCTTTGGGCAGTCTAGGCAAAACAATGGCGTCAAGGTCTGGCAGGGTCTGACAGACCTCTCTTACCGAGGCGACTTCATCTGTCGGTGCATCCGCATTTGTGTTGACCTCACAAGATGATCCGACGACTTTCTCAAACCCTCGCCCACCCAAGGCTTGCAGCGCGGCCCCTCGCCTGAAGTACTCAACTGCAGTCTGCCGAAAAAACATGAGACCCGTTCCCTGGAGGCAAGAGTAGTAGCTGGGCCGATTAAGCTTGATCCAGAGGAGTTCTACTCCATCCTCCCAGTACACTTGCGTGTGGCCGGTCAAGAACTCCTGTAGTTCTGCCTTGAGGTCGGGCGATTCGACAAAGTCCTGCCACGGACTCCTCCGGTCGAATCGTGAGAACGAAATCAGGCCCAGAATAGCAGCGCCAGCCAAGTACCATCTGAAGCGCAAGTTCGAGGTTGCCAGCACAAAAGCAGCCGCAATCTGCACAAGGTCAAGCAGCAGACGACCTGGATGCGCACCGCCATTCGTTCGTCCATCAGTCAGGACGACCATTCCGATGGCCGCGATGAGAGCAGCGATTGGCAAAGCGGAGAAGAGTGCGTCAGACGTGCGTATCGCAGACCGCTCGGTTCCGATGAGCTTGATGGAAAGTGCGACCCCTAACGCCGATACGGACGAGAACAGAGGAGGCAGACCTGCCACTCGTTCAAGAACCGCGACCGCAATGGTAGTTGTGGCAGGAACAAACAAAGGGTTGGCAGTTCCGAGCAAAGTCGCCCACCTAGCGGCTCCAAGCGTTCCCAAAACGGCAACAAGCCAAAGAACGCGCCACAGCTGCAGATTCACCAGCAGGACATTCCTTGTTTGCTCGCCAGCAATGGCGACGAGCATCAGAATGAGAGCGGCTGCGATGAGAGAGCGTACACGACGTCGCCAGACATCATCTATCGATCGCAGGTGCCCCATACCAAGTACCGGAATCACCAGAGCGCCTAACGAAATGGGAGACCATTGGGTTGGCAGCGCAAATTGAAGTCGTGTTGTGATCAGGGAGAACCACTGGTCATCAAATTGTTGCAACAATCGACCGAAGGGTTCGATTCGCGCTGAGACAAGAATAAGGATCAGAATGCCGGCACCCAGCACGAGCCGAACAAGCTGGCGAACACCGAGAGCAATCAGGGAGATCAGACATACTACAGGTATCGTCATCAGCGGGTGAACCAAGGCAGCTATGCCAATGAGTGCACCTGCGAGCACGTTTCGTGCGTGAAACTGGCAGGCCAATGCCGCCATGCACAGTGCCTCCGCAAGTATGCGGGGTGAAACGAACGGTTCACCGAAACTGAACACCGGAAAAGCGCCGTAGGCGCCCCCAACAGCCACTGTCAGAATCGCAACAATTGTTGATCGGTGCAATGATATGCCGGAACTGCGAACCAATCCGAAGAAAGCAAGGATCCAAATGGCACCTAGCAAAATGGACGCTAGAAAGTGAAGCCTTGCCGGACCAAGAGCTGGAAGAAGCTGAACATATACGTCAGAGAACACCGACCACCTGTCCTGTGACCCATACTGGAAATAAAGGTCAGAGGCGAAGCGCGCGTTGTCCATCGTCGACAGTGCTTGGACAAGGTACAAACGAGCGTCATGGACAATACCGCCGTACGCACGCGTAATGAACCAAACTGACAGCACCAGGAGGAATCCGGCGAAAAGCATCTTGGCCGCCGGCGAAGTCGGGTGCGAGGATTCAGTCATGGCAACTTGTGATGGCCGCGAAGCGTTCATGACGCATTCTTCATGTTTATCTGGAGCACCGAGAAGCGACAACTAGCGATTTCTCCGCAGGTACAGTAATTCCGTGCGGCTGCTTTGTTTGGGCTTTCGCGCTCTGGCAAGCTTGGAACAGCGAGATCACTTAGTTCTCACCGATGAAAGCTGCGTCACACCGATGTGAGCGAATCGTAGTGGTTGGCGCCGGCCCCGCCGGCCTCACTGCCGCCTATCACCTGAGCAAGCACGGGCACCCGGTTACCGTGCTCGAGGCCGACCCCGAGTACGTCGGCGGCATCTCGCGAACGGTCGCCTACAAGGGCTTCCACTTCGACATCGGCGGTCATCGCTTCTTCTCCAAGTCGGAGCGTATCGAGGCCCTGTGGCGCGAGATCCTGCCCGACGATTTCCTCGAGCGGCCCCGCTCCAGTCGGATATACTACGCCGGCAAGTTTTTCGCCTACCCGCTCAAGCCCTTTCAGGCCCTCGTCAGCCTCGGGCTGTTCGAATCGCTTCGCTGCGTGGCGTCTTACGCCTGGGCCCAACTGAACCCCGTCCGAAATCCGCGCAATTTTGAAGAGTGGGTGACCAACCAGTTCGGCGCTCGCCTGTACCGCATCTTCTTCAAGACGTATACCGAGAAGGTCTGGGGAATGCCCTGCACCGAAATCTCGGCTGATTGGGCGGCGCAGCGTATCAAGGGCGTCTCTCTGGTCTCGGCTGTGGTCAATGCGCTGCTGCCCAGCAAGCCGGAGGGGCCGGACGCCATCAAGAGTCTGATCGGTACCTTCCGCTATCCCAGAAAGGGGCCTGGCATGCTGTGGGACGCCTGTGCGACGCGCATGCAAACCATGGGCGGCAGCCTGCGCCTCGGTCGCCGGGTCACGGCACTCACTCGCGACGAAACGTCCGGGCGGTGGGTGGTCTGTCACGAAGGTCCAGACGGAACGACGGAGCAGCTCGAAGCGGACCATGTGATTTCATCGGCACCGCTGCGGGAAATCGCCCATTCCCTGACCCCAAGCTTGCCTGCCGCGGCACTCGAAGCAGCCGACCGACTATCGTACAGGGACTTTCTGACAGTGGCAGTCATTCTCCGCGATCGCGGCACATTCCACGACAACTGGATTTACGTGCACGATGACACGGTCAAGGTCGGGCGCATTCAGAACTTCAAGTCCTGGTCACCGGAGATGATTCCTGACCCGAGTCTCACCTGCTACGGACTCGAGTACTTCTGCTTCGAGGGCGATGGACTGTGGGACAGCTCCGATGCCTCGCTGGTCGAGCGCGCGTTGACTGAGCTGGAAGCGCTCGGACTCGCGCGACGAGCCGACCATGTGGATGCCTGTGTGGTCCGGCAGAAGAAGGCCTACCCGGTGTATGACGACGCCTACGCGGCCAATGTGCAGATCATCAGGGACGCGCTGAGCCAGACGCACGCAGGATTGCATCTCGTGGGACGCAACGGGATGCACAAGTACAACAATCAGGATCACGCCATGATGACCGGTCTGCTGGTGGCCGAAAACATCATCGCAGGTACGGCTGTTCATGACCCCTGGCGCGTGAACGAAGACGCGGAGTATCACGAGGAACAGCGCAGTTCTGCATCTGTGTCTTTTGAGGTCAGTACCTCAGGGCTCCGCTCTGTGCCACGACGCGCGTCATGATTCTCGTCTGAAGCCAGCCCGCTCTGCACAACGGACGACGCCATAGGCGGTGATAACCTGCCAAGGGCCCTTACGTACACTGGGCGGCAGGTAGCGCGGCGCACCAGTACGCATCGTATCACGTGGGACGTCCGCGCCGATACGATCGAGCGGGGCAACGACCATGTCAGGACCGGATGGCCAGTCGCAGATAGTCCGTAACGTCGCAGCGTTTACGGTTTCGAGTGCGAGGTCGTTGCGGCGCGCCCAGGTTGGGTGTGTCACCTTGTCGGTCAATTGCGCGCGCTCCTCCCAGACCACGGCGAGCGCTCGGTCGAAGACCTTTGGCGTTCCCTGCAGCCCACCACCCCAAGCCGGTCGATTCAGCAGCACCCACGGTTCGGTGTCGGCATCGAGCCAGAACACAGTGGCCGATGATGACGCGTTCTGAAGTACGTGATTGAGTGTTGAGGGCCTTTCGGTCTGAGCATCGAGCCACTTCGCGTACATGGTCCGCTGGTCGAGCGCGAGGACACACAGGACCGCAACCATCACGGCAAGCGCCGGCATGGGCTTCGCCATGCGAACGACGGCCCGGACAGGCCGAGCGCCGATGCACGCTGCAAGTAGCGCGACGATCAGCACTGCCGCGTTGGGAAGGCCGGACGTAACCCAAGTGCGCCAGACCCATCGGCTCAGGGCGTCCGGGTGCGATGCATAGACCTCCCACACGACAAACGCCCGCAGCACAATCAATAGCACGACCAGCATGCCGATCAAACCGAGCCCCACGCGAACGGTCCGATCGCCAAGTGCAATGGACAGGTTGCTCCGCGCCACACCAAGAAGCATCGCAGCCCCCACCAAGACCCAGAGAGCCGCACCGCTTACCTCAAGCATGAACCAGGCCAAGAGCAGAAGCGCCATCGCCAGGCGCTCAAGCCGGATGGGCCCTCCTTCTGGTGGACGAGCTGATGTGATGGACCTCTCCCAAAGTCCGCGAAATTGCATCAGAAGTGCAATGGGGGCCATGAACGCCACCGCCCAGAGCACACGCCACGGCTGGATTTGCGTGAGAAGCCGATGATGGATCACATCGGTCGCAAGCCACGACAGGAGAACTCCGGCCACACCCGCGACAAGTGTGGCATCCCAGAGAGCGCGAACCCGACCTGACACAGTTGGCCGCGCCAACAGCAGCGTCGCGAATTGTAGCGCGATTCGCGCCCAATCAACCCCGGACCACTGGCTGAGCAACGCGATGGATCCACGGCGAACAAGAATCTCCAGCCACACTGCATCGAAGGTGGCGAACAGAGAACCAGTGTCGGGTCCCTGGGGAGAGAAACCAGATACGCACAGGACCAGCGCAAGCACCACGGCGCCGGAGCCTGCAAGCAGCGCTCTCCAGCGTGCTGTTGGCACCAGCCAGACGAATGCCGCCAGTCCCGGTACGATCATGAGCGGATGTATGGCAGCGGCAAGCGCTATCAGAAGCCCGACCACCCCAAGTTGACGGAGTGAATACGAGGCGCCCTGCCTGGCCAGTTTCGGCTGTAACAACTCCGCCATGGCCAGCAGTACCAGCGCCTCAGCCATGGGACGTGGTGCGGCGAAGTTCTCAGCAAAGTGGATGGTGCTCGCACCACCGTACAGCGTGTGCAGCGAGGTCGCCCACAGGAGCAGCCCCGCACGTACTGTGGTGCCCATGGCCGGGAACATGGCCCACACCAGACGCCACGCTGCGGAAAACCAGAGCAGCAGTGCGGTCATGGAGAGGACCATGGCACCCTTCGCCAAGCCAATCGTTCGACCAACCAGGTTCAACAAAGCCGGGTAGATGCTGTATCCCGACTGTCCGTCATGGACGAACACGATGTCTTGCCCAACACCCTGTGGGTCCCACGCGGCCAGGACGTAGCCCACATACAGCCGAGCGTCGTGAACGATGCCGTCATATGGTCGCAGCAGCAGAAACACCGACAGAGCAATCACGAACGGCGACCACGCGTTCGCGCGGTCAAGCATCCGCGACGGCAGCGACGAGAGCACCTGTGGACTCACGGTGTACCAGTCATGTCGCAGCGCGCCTGCGCCACGGTTCCCGCAGAAGATGGGGCACTGCCACGGCTACCAGCGCGCCACCACAAGGCATATGCCCGTGCGCTGTCCGTAGCCGGCAGCGCCACCCGCTGCCACCCCTCCGAAGCCGCCAGCAACCCGTTCGTGGCATGCGCCACCGGTAGTACCACGACCTGCGCGTCGTGCAGCGGTGGATGCACCACCGCACCAAGCCGCAACTCCTGCCGCGCTTCGGCGCGCGCCACCGAGTCCGGGAAGATGGTGCGACCATCAATGGACCACGACACGTAGGGCACCGCCCACGCCAGATAACTTCCCGTGTTGAAGCTGGCTGTTCCCTTGAGCACCGCATGCTCCACACCCACCGCGCGCCGCATGGCGCCAACATCCGCCGATGGCGATGCGCACTTGAGCCAGGCCACAATGGGCTCCAACGCGTGCGCTTCAGGATGCGGAAGCTCCGACCCCACGCGACTTCGCTCCGCACGAAGACGCAGCGGCTGCCCCAGCATGCCTACCACACCCACACCCCAGGCCCAGGGCAGGACCCGCTGCACCAGCCGCGTGCGTGGGAGGGGCAGCGCCGCCACACTCCATGCCACTACGGGTAGTGCCAGCAGCCACCAGAGCAGCAGACCACGAATGGCCAGCCCAAAGAGGACCAGGCCCGCAGCCCATGACAAGCCATACCACCAGCGCTCGCGCGACGCACGATGGGCAAAACTCGGGAACAGCGGCTGCAGCAACAGCAAAGCCACCACAAGTGCCGTGCCAACGGCCGCATGGGTAACGAACACAAAGCCGGCCTCATGCTCCATGATGGGCGAGGCGGCATTGAAAAGGGCATTGTACCCGAAGTTGAGCCGGAGCAGCGCGGGCAGCTCCATCAGATACGGCGTACACATCCAACCGAGCAACAACGATGCCGTCCACGCCGCGACCGTGGCCCAGCGTACGGGCGTGGCACAAAGCAGTACCACCACCGGCGCGGCCATGAGCGGAAACAGCAGATGACTGTTGACCGCAACAGCCGACGCGCATGCCAGGACTGCACAGGCGCCGACTGCGTGACGGTTGTTCCGCACACGAAACGCCGAAGCCCAGGCCAGCGGCAACGCAATGGCCAGCACGAGTTGCGGACGGGTGGCCGGCTGCACAAACATCCAGAGCAGCATGTGCAGTGACAGCATCAGCCGGCTGCACCAAAGACTCCATTCGGCAACGCGCGCGAGATCCCAGAGCGCCCACACGACGCTCATGAGGAGTGCGCCGTGCAACAGCGACAGACCGTTGACTCCACCAACTTGCCAAGCCCACGAGTAGCCAATCTGGGGAAGCCACGAGTAGGCAAAATACGGTGCGCCCACACGCGTCCAGGCGAAGGGCTCCACCACCGGCAGCGCGCCGTGCGCGCGAATCCAGTCACCGGTCAACAGGTGCAGCGGAAGGTCCGCGTCGTCGAGGGGGACCAGAATGCCCACCAGGCCAGCAATCAGGAGACAGAGCCACAGGTCCGTGACACGGGCCCCGCCCTGCCCCCACCCGCTGTTAGTTTCCTCAGACTGCTTGCTGTCCGCCGATTTCACGACCGGCCCATGCGTTTACTCCGTTCACCCGCGTTCATCTGGTGACTGTGTCCACTCCCACGTTGCCGCCTGCCCTGCACATCGATCGCGTACGCAAGGCGTACGCGAATCATGTGGCCGTGCGCGACGTTTCGCTCTCGGTTCCGCCAGGAACAGTCTATGGTCTGCTCGGCCCCAACGGCGCCGGCAAGACCACGACCATCCGCATGATGCTCAACATCCTCAGGCCGGACAGCGGACGCATCACGATGCTGGGTCTGTCTGCTGGCCACCCTGATCTGCTCAACCGGGTGGGTTACCTGCCGGAGGAGCGAGGCCTGTACAAGAAGATGCAGGTCCGGCGCGTGCTGCGCTTCCTCGGTCGCCTCAAGGGACTGAGTGGTGCCGATGCCGACCGGCGCATTGATCACTGGCTTGAGCGCCTCGGTTTGCGCAGTAGCAGTGAAGACTGGAGTCAGGTCAAGGTGGAAGACCTTTCGCGGGGCATGCAGCAGAAGGTGCAGTTTGCCGGGACCATGCTGCATGATCCGGAGCTGGTGGTGCTCGACGAACCGTTCAGCGGGCTTGACCCGGTCAACGCGCAGGCGCTCAAGGACTCGGTGCTCGACCTGCGCCGCATGGGTCGTACGGTCATCTTCAGCACCCATGTCATGGACGCGGCCGAGCGCATGTGCGATGCGGTGGCGATCATTGCACGCGGCGAAATCGTGGCCGATGGCAGTCTGCGCGCGCTCAAGTCGCAGTATGGGGGCGCCAACCGGGTGCTGGTGGTCTTTGGTGGAAATGGTCGCGACCTGGCTCGTCCGGTCCTCGAGGATCAGCGGCTGGTTGCCACCTACGAAGACCTCGGACAGCAGGTGGAAATCGATCTCGCTCCGGACGCCCAGGCGCAGACGCTGCTCCAGGCGCTGGTCGCCCGCGATGTAGAGATCGTGCGCTTCGATCGACTCGAGGCGTCGCTGCACCGCATCTTCCTTGACAAGGTGGGCGCCACCGGCGTCGAAGCGGGAGTGAGTGGCCATGGGTAAGCTCTTCGCCGTCATCGAGCGCGAGTTCATGGAACGTGTGCGCTCCAAGTGGTTCGTACTCACCACACTCTTCGGCCCGTTTCTCTTTGCCGGTCTCACCATCGGGCCGCCCATTCTGGCGTTTCGCTCGGCGCGCGCCGTGGACGTGTCGCGCATGGTGATTGTCGATGCCACACAGGTGGGCGCCGGCAATGGCATCGCCACGGAGTTGGCCGGTGGACTGAGCAGTGCCGCCACGCCACCCACGGTCATTGCCGTAAACGCCGGAACGCGCACGCCGGTGGTAGACTCCCTGCGTGCGCTGCTTGCCACCGATCGCATTCCCGCCGCGGTCATTGTCGACGACAGCAGCATGACCAGCGGCGCGGTGCGTGTATTGCTGGCTGGCGGCGCCCCTCTTGCCACGTCCGAGCGAGTACAACGCGCAGCCGAACGCGAGTTGCTGCGGCGGCAGATCGCCACCACCGGTATCGATGTGGCCCTGGCCGAGCGCATTACGCGCTTCTCGGTGAGCGCCAAGGTGGAACGTGTGCTGCGCGATGGCCGCAGTGGCTCGGCCCAGGTCAATATCATCTTCGGTGCCGGCGTGGCCGTGCTGCTGTACATCGTCATCGTGCTGTACGGCCAGATCGTGCTGCGTGGCGTGACCGAAGAAAAGCAGTCGCGCGTGTCCGAGCTGGTGCTGGCCAGTGTACCACCCCGCGTGTTGCTATCGGGCAAGGTGCTGGGCATTGGTGGCGTAGCGCTGCTGCAACTCGGATTCTGGACCTCGTCACTGCTGGTGCTCATGGCCAACCGTGAAAGGTTGCTGGCGGCGTTTGGTGTAGCCGGCGGCAGCATGGCCCTGCCCACCATTGGCGCCGCCGAGCTGGTCCCGCTGTTTGCGTACTTCACGCTCGGCTATGTGCTGTACGCCGCGTTGTTTGCCGCCGTCGGCAGCATCGTGAGCTCGGAGCAGGAGGCCCAGCAGGCGCAGACACCGGTCATCATGCTGCTGGTGGGCAGCATGGCGCTGCTGCAGCCCGCGCTGGCCGACCCCGATGGGCCCATTGCGCGTGCCATGAGCATCATTCCATTCTCGTCGCCTATTCTCATGCCGCTCAGGCTTGGCCTGGTCTCGGTGCCAGCCGCTGATCTGGCAATGTCGCTCTCGCTGCTCTCGCTCACGGCCGTGGGCGCCATGATTGCGGCCGGGCGGCTATATCGCACGGCCATGCTCATGTACGGCAAGCGGCCGTCACTGGCGGAAGTGTTTCGCTGGATCCGCAACGCCGACTGACGATCGGGTTGGCGCGGTTGGTGCGGCCGGCTGCGCAGGTGCTGCAGCCTGCCGCCCACTGCAAGCCGTTGGCAGCCGCACATAGCGCAGCAGCGGGTCACCGCCCAGCAGACCACGTCTTGGTTCGTGACAAGACACCTGCCGCAACGCGCGTTGTGCCTCGTCGGCTCGATTGAGCGCGAGCGAGACGTAGGCGGCGAGTACGAGATCGAGCCATCCCCCTTCCGCGAGATACTCGGGAGTGGTCCACGGCTTGGCCCGATTGCGTGCGCGCACCGAGTCGCCCACCGACACATCAACGAGCGCTGCAGCCAGTTCGCCCCAGTCGGTGCGGCCGAGTCGCGCGGCCACCTCGGCATCGGCCCAGGCTTCGCGGCGCTCGTTGAGCTGGCTGCGCACAATGGCCCGCCAGACATAGGCCGGCGCGTGCTGCGGGTCGAGCACCACGGCCCGATTGAGCAAACGACAGGCCTGCCTCGTGTTTCCAGCGTGCCGCTCCAGCTCGGCCAGCACGAGCAGCGCCTCCACACTCACGTCGGCCGCACCACCACGCGCACGCAGGCGCTGCAAGGCTTGGGAGCTGCGTCCGATCATGCGCAACACCTGCGCCTCTACCGCCACGACATCGGGATTGTCGGGGGCGCGCTGGTGCAGCACGGCGACGATGGGCTGCGCCAATTCCGGGGCATCGCCTTGGACGTGCAGCGCCGCAAGCAGGGTGAGTGCCTGCAAGTCATACGGTGCGCGCATGAGCACCTGACCCACCGCGGCGAGGCCCTGCTTGTACAGCCGCTCGCGTTCGGCGTCGCGCTGGGATATCCACGTGAGTTGCCGCAGCGCATGCGTGGCGATTCGATAGTGTGCTGCCAGAAACGAGGGATCGAGGCGCACCGCCGTCAGGAGCGCGTCCTCCGTGCGCTCGGCGGTCTGCCGGTCAAAGGCTTCGAGTCCGCTGAGCGCGCGCAGGTAGGCATTGATGGCATCTGGTGCGCGTGACTGGATACGCTCATACGGCGCGGCCACGTAACTCGGGCGTCCGAATGCACGCGTGAGAGCCGCCGTTGCCACCGTGACGAGACTGTCCGGACTGCCCAGGGCCTGCGTAACCACGCCACTGCTCATTTCGCGTCCGGTCCGGGCATCGACGAGGCGCCAGGTTACCACACTGCGCTCATTGAGGCGCTCGACCGTGCCCACCAGCACAAAGCGCACGCCAAGCACCCGTCCTTCGGCGATGGCACTGCTGGCATCAGTCTGGACAGCACCGGCGCCTACCCCGCGTGACTCGACGGCCACTTGAGCGGCACGTCGCACGCGCTCCGCCGTCAGACGGCTGAGCGCGCGCGCGAGGAAGGCATCGTTGGTGTCGGACGCCACGCCCGAGGTGAAGCGCACCAGTGCTCGGGAATCGGACACCGCCGCCGTGCGCGCGCTGGTCGAGGCTGGCTCACCGCAATATGACGGTGGTGTGGCATCGAGGCTCTGCGCCCCAGCGGCCTGGGACAATGCCAACATGCCGCAGGCAATGGCAGAGAGCGATACGCGACGATCGATCACCGCACGAGGATCAGGCGCTGGCCAAGCGATGGGGCATTGCCAAGGGCGGTGCCCGGACCGAGTCCCGGATAGATGGCCTCCGGATAGCCTACAATCGTTCCTTCGTCGTACGGCGTGGAAACGCCGCGCGAATCGAAGAATGACTTGTTTGGGCCGTCGAGCCACTGGCAGGATTCGTTGCCCGTTGGCGGCGGTCCTGGAGGGGCTGGCGGTCCCGGGGGATCTTTGGGCGGCTTTGGTTTGTCGTCCCCCTTCCCTGGTTGGACGTGGCCATACGAAGCCAAATGGAAACGAGCGGAGGCGCTAGCAGCTCCCAGCTTTGGTCCGCCGCCCTTGGTCCCTCGATATACGCACATCACACGGAATCCACCGATAGCAACCACGGGGACAGCTGATCCGCTCAGGGACCCAACCCAAGCGACAATAACGCGAACCCCTGGGGTCTGCCCAGAGAAGTTTGTCGTGCCAGGTGGCCAGCAGTCCGCAGAATTTTCTGGCTGCTGCGGTGACTGGCACAGCATGCCATCCTTGGCCGGAGGAGTCCCCTCCACACCGTTCACCGTCTTTGATTCAACCGATCCGCCACCCTGGCCATCAAATTGTTCCTGGATGCCGATGGCAATACTGGCATTGGCATCACATGACGCAGGGTTGGCAATCTGGTTCGGGTACTCGTTCATGTTCTCAGTCAGCGCGTAGAATGCTGAGTCTGAGCCGGTTTGCTTCGGAACCTTTGGTCCGTTGTTTCGCAAGTGCGTGGGCGGCCAGAAGATCATGGTCAGATCCCGCGCACCAGTCGATGTGGCCAGCGCCGAGTCGACAGAAGCGAACGCACCACCGCTGATTGCCGACGGACTTGGTGATCCCGGATTCAACCGCTCATTGAGCGCAAGCACCGGGAATCCCCACGGCGTCGGGCAGTTCACCTGAGTGATGTTCGCAACCCAAGCCACCGAGCGACGTGTTGGCGACGGCATCACGTTGGTCAACAAGCGGCCAAAAAGCAGATTGCCAATACGAGATGCGCGCACTTCCACGGCATTGGCGGTGGCCCACGACGTGGCTGTGAACGACCGGTTGGCTGGATCGTAGAAGATGGGCGACACATCCTGCGCCGCGAGCTGCAGCCCACTGCCCAACGACTCATTGCTGGGGGAGAAGGCCTGCGCCACAGAGGTCGGGTCGCTCCCCGGATCGCTCTGCATGTACCGCGCCGCCCGCAACGCCGCGGCATCGGCCCCCGTCTGCAACTCATTCGTTCCCACGTACAGACGACTAGCGTCGATGGCGAAGGCCGCGACACCGACCAGAGCCAGCGCAAACACCGCCACAAACACGAGCGTGGCACCGCGACGCTCACGTCGCGTGTACGAACGAGCCGTCTTCGAACGCCATCCCGCCGCCAACCTGCGTGCATGCGTCCACATGGGACCTCCTATTGGGAAAGACTCCCCAGCTGACCGATGACGGTGATGGCCGCCGGACCGAGAATCACGGCCAGCAGGGCCGGCAGCAGGAACAACGCGAGCGGAAAGATCATCTTGAGTGCCGCTTCGGCCGCACGCTTTTCGGCCTTCTGGCGCCGACGCAGTCGCAGCGACTCGGAGTTGACACGCAGCACCCGCGCAATCGACGTGCCGAGCCGCTCGGTCTGGATCATGCTCGCCACCAATGTGCGCAGCTCGTCCACACCCGTACGCTGTGACAGACTGAGCAGTGCGCGGTCGCGTGGCATGCCGGCATTCACGCGCCGCACCACCTGCGCAAACTCGAGCGCCAGCTCCGGTCGCACATTCGACAGATCTCGCGCCACACGGAGAATGGCCGCGTCGAGAGAGACACCCGCCTCCACGCACACCACCAGCAAGTCCAGGGCATCGGGCACCGAACGCCGAATGCGCTCCTGACGCTGGGCGGCCAGCCGATCGAGCACCGCCTGTGGGCCGGCCACACCCACCACCAGCCCCATCGCCACCGATACCGCCAGCCACACGGGATTGTCACGCGGCGCGGCCACAAACGACAGCACCGGCATAAGCAACGCCGACGCGATGCGGACCGCCGAAAAGATCACCGGCGCGGCCGCTCCGTCGAACCCGGCATGCACGAGCTTGTGCACATTGCTGGTGTCCGAGACAAAACTCTCGGGCATGCGGTCGCGCAGCCAGGACGCCAGTCGCGACGAGGCCGTGGCGTCTTCGTTGAGCAGCAAACGCTCGGCCAGGCGCGACGCCTCAAGGTCGGGAGACACACGCTGCAGTGTCTCCTTTCGCTCGCGCTCCGCAATGGCCACATAGACCATCGTACTCACCGCGACAATGACGGTGAGCACGAGGAAGATGAGGGTCAGCGGGATCTCGGCCATCAGCGCGCGCCTCTCACAGGGTCGATCCTCACAGGTCGATACTCGCGATTCGGTCCATGATGATGTAGCCGACGATCACCGAGACCACCGCGTACACCACGAGCAGCTTGCCCACCGGATCGACGAACAGGGGCTGCATGTACTGCGCATTGATGGCGTAGATGGCGAAAAACATCACGAAGGGCATGGCCGCCAGCACGCGCGCCGACATCTTGGGTTCCGCCGTGAGCGTCGCCAGGTTGGCCTGGAACTTGAGTCGCTCACGAATGAGGTTGCTGATGTTGGTGAGCAGCTCCACCAGGTTGCCGCCCGTCTCACGCTGAATGATGAGCGAGGTGACGAACAGCCTGGCCTCTTCCGTGCCAATTCGCTCCTGCATGGCCAAGAGCGCGGTGCGTACGTCGACACCAAGGCGCTGCTCGTCGTAGAAGCGCAGAAACTCCTGACGCAGCGGGGCCTGCGACTCACGCCCCACAAACTCCATGGCCGCCTGCAGCGAATAGCCCGCACGCAACGCGTTGGTCATGAGATCAAGCGCATCGGGAAAGGCGTTCTCGAACTGCCGACGGCGAATGCCCTGCCGGCGGCGCAGCATGAGCCAGGGAATGGGCGCACCGAGCAGCACACCCACCACGCTGGCAATGCCGCCAAATGCGAACTGGGCCAGCGTGAGGCCGATCATGGCCGAAAGCAGTGTGAACAGCAGAAACTCGCCTGGCTTCTGACGCGATCCGGCATGTGCCAGTTCGCGTTCGAGGCGCACCGTGATGTCCTTGCCGCTGAGCAGCGTGTCGAGCGCCTTGACGTCCGACACGCGGTCGTCGCGCAGAATGGACAGGGGCACTTCGCCACGCAGGATGCCGCCGGTGTCTCCCACGCGAATGCGTGCAGCGTCTGCGGCCGCCAGGCGGCGCCGATTGATGAACACGAAGGTGCCCACCACCAACAACATGGCACCGAGGAACACCAGGGTGAGAACAAGCGCGGTCATGACTCGACCACCTTGCCCACCAGTCCCGCATCAAGGCCCGCCTCCAGCATTGGCGCGGCGGGCGCACTCGAACCAAAAGCGAAGGTTTCGTGCGGCAGATTGATGCCACGCGCCAGAATCTGGTCCATGAACAGCGGTCGCACGCCGGTGGCTTCGAAGTTGCCCAGCACGGTTCCGTCGTCGGCCACACCAAGCCGCCGGAAGCGGAAGATCTCCTGCGTAGTGATGACGTCGCTTTCCATGGTGGAAACTTCGGTGATGCTGGTGATGCGGCGCGTTCCATCGGTCATGCGCGACACCTGCACGATGACATTGAGCGCCGAAGCCATCTGCTCGCGAATGGCGCGTGTGGGCAGCGCCGTGCCGGCAAAGAGCACCATGGTTTCGAGGCGCGCCAGTGCATCGCGCGCCGAGTTGGCGTGGATGGTGGTGAGCGAACCTTCGTGACCGGTATTCATGGCCTGCAGCATGTCCAGCGCTTCGCCCGATCGCACCTCACCAATGATGATGCGGTCGGGACGCATGCGCAGCGCGTTCTTGACGAGATCACGCGCACTCACTTCGCCGCGCCCTTCGGTGTTGGGCGGACGGGTTTCGAGACGCACCACGTGCGACTGCTGCAAACGCAATTCGGCCGCGTCTTCGATGGTCACCAGACGTTCGCTGCCAGGTATGAAACTGGACAGCGCATTGAGAATGGTGGTTTTGCCCGCGCCCGTCCCCCCCGATACGAGGATGTTGAGGCGGGCCACCACACAGGCAGCCAAGAGCCGCAGCATGGCCGGCGACATGGCACCCAGTTCGAGCAGGCGCCGCGGTCCGATGGATGCGCCGAAGCGGCGGATGGACAACACCGGCCCGTCGATGGCCAGTGGCGGGATGATGGCGTTGACACGCGAGCCGTCGGTGAGACGCGCATCCACCATGGGCTGCGATTCGTCAACGCGCCGCCCGACCTTGCTGACGATGCGATCGATGATGGTGAGCAGGTGCGCGTTGTCACGGAACGTGACACCCGTCTTCTCGAGACGGCCCCGGCGCTCCACGTACACCGACTTGGGACCGTTGACGAGGATGTCGGAGATGGTCCCGTCACGCGTGAGCGGTTCGATAGGCCCGAGGCCTGTGACCTCCCACACGATCTGCTCCACCACTTCATCGCGCTCGGCGGCCGAAAGCGGTGCCTGCTCAATGCGCAGGAACTCCAGCACCGCCGTGCGAATCTGCTGCGTGAGCACGGCCTCGTCGCGAATCTTTTCGAGCGCTGCGAGATCGAGACGATCCACCAGCTTCTGGTGTAGATCGCGCTTGAGCAGGTCCACCGGCGAGAGTTCACCGCGCGAGTCACCCTCGGCCTTTTGCTCATGCTGTGGCAGACCGTGCAGGGGATCGATTGGCGTATGCGGATCGGCACTCGGCGCCGAAGCGGCGATGCCGTTGCCCTCTGGCGTGGCCGGCTTGCGACCCAGCAGGCGTTCGCGGAGCGAGCGTTCCTGAGCCATGATTACTTCCGCAGCTTGGACAACAGGCGGCCGAAGCCGGAGCCTGTGCCGTTGGTGGTGACGATGGACGCACCGGCCGAAGGCGTAAAGCCCTTCTGCCCCATGATGCGGATGGCCAGCAACTGATAGGCCTCAATGAGAGCCTGCGCCGATCCGCCGTTCATGCCGGCCAACGCAATGGGCACACCACGGGTCTGTGCATCAGCCACCAGCTGAAAGCTGTTGGGCATACGGAAGTCCACCGCACGCCCGAGCGCCTTGGCCACGTCGGGCCAGGCCATGACGTCACTGGTCCCCACCCGATTGGCCACGAGCACGATCTTTTCCTTGGCAAACTCGAGCTGTTCGAACATGGCCAGCGCGCGCTTGGCCTTGCGCAGCCCGGCCACCGTGACCTGGAAGACCAGCAGAATGCGATCTGCGCCGTCGAGTGCGGCAATGGTGCGCGGCGACACCGTGTGTTCCACATCGAGCACGGTATAGGAGTAGGTGCTGCGCATGAGGTCCATGATGCGCATGACCGCGTCGGCGGTTACGTCCTCACCGATTTCGATGTCGTCGGTGCCCGTGAGGGCATCAAATCCTTCCTGCACGCTCACGGTGATGGAATGCAGCGACTCGCTATCGGCGCGGTCGAGTTTGCGCACCAGTTCGCCCAGATCGTAGGTGGGCGAGAGATTGAGATGCGTCGAGACGTCGCCGAGACCAATGACAAGGTCGGCCACGGCCACCCGGCCCGGCGGTTTACGCACCGACAGCGCGTGCGCGAGGTTGACCGCAAGGGTTGTGACGCCGGCACCGCCTGCCGGGCTGTACACGGCCGTGATATGCCCGCCCTTTGGAGCGCGTGCCCACTTGGCTTCGAGTCGCGCCAGCGCGCCGGACAGGTCACTGGGCGTGGCTGGTGAGACGATGAACTCACTGAAGCCGCGGCGGAATGCGGCGAGGATGACGTCGCTGCTGGCTTCGGGCGCGGTGCCAATGGCCACCAGGCCGTCGCGCTGCCGCAGCAGGTCTTCAATGAGATCCAGCGTGGCGGGGGCTGCGCCCTCCAGTGGCACCACCAGCAAGTCCACGTCACCGCGCTCAACGAGCTCAGGGAGCACGTCCACCCGGTCCGTTTCCTCCGGACGGGCGAAGCCCGCCCCGGTGAACACGGGGTAGAGAGGCGTGAGAGGGCCGAGGGCCCCCTGGAGGATCAGCGCACGACGCATGGCAGCAGCAACTCGGTACGGGAAGCGAAACGCGAAGGGCTCACACTCACTCGGGCGGTAGTCGCTTCCGCAAGGCCTCGATGGCTGGCGTGAGACTGTCCGGCTTGAGCTGCATGGTGCGCGGCCCGCGCGGTGTGTTCGGGTCGAACACCTGCGGCGTCACCACCACCAGCAACTCCGATTCGTTGTTCTGCCACCGCGAGCTGGAGAAGAGCGCGCCGATGATGGGCAATCGCATCAAACCAGGAATGCCAGTGCGCACGTTTTCTCGCTCCTCGTTGAAGAGGCCTGACAGCACGAGACTTTCGCCGGGCCTGACGTCTACGGTTGTTTCGACGCGGCGTGTGCGAATGGCCGGAATGCGGAAGCCCGAGAGCAACACGGCGTTGCCGAAGTCGAGACTCGACACTTCGGGGGCTACACGCAACTTGACGAGTGAATCGTTGATGACTTCGCCGCGGAACTTGAGTTGCACGCCAAAGGGTCGGTACTGAATGACGATGAAGACCTGCCCGCCCTGTCCGGGCTGGGCCACCGGCACCGGCAGTTCGCCACCAGCAAGGAAGGTGGCAGAGTCCTTGTTGCCGGCAATGAGCGTGGGTTCGGCGAGGGAACGCGCGCGACCCATCTGCTCCTGCGCGTCGATAAAGGCGGTGATGTCCTGCGTGCCGAAGTTGAAGAAGGAACCGGCGAACCGTGCAGCGCTTGATGCGGTGGAACCGCCGGGGGTCAGCACACCCGTTCCCGCATCCACATTGCCACTCTTCGCCTGATAGGCGCCGGACACCCCCAGTTCGTACAGCGCATCGCGTCGCACTTCGGCGAACTTGATGCCGAGCGCGATTTGCCGCTGCTCGACCGCCTGATTGACCGTGACGCGCAGGTGGCGGCGGCCGAGTGCCGGTCCTGAAAGCAGAATGTCGGTCTCGCCCAGGGCCTTGGCGTTGAGCACCACGCTGCGCTCGCTGATGACCACGATGTCCGCCACCGCCGGATTGGTGACGTTGACCTGCGTGACCGGATTGGGCAGGTCGATGGGGATCGCGCGCCCGATGGACAGCGACACGACTTCGACGTTCGTGGGTTGCACCACGGTTTGCGCCGCAGCGTGTGCAGGCGCGAGCGTGGCCGACACGGCCAATCCGCACAACAGGGCCGCGATGGCACGGGAAGGGAAACGCATCTTGGCAGGTGGGTGGAGGATCAGCGAAGCGTGTCGCGCTGCGCGCGACGGATGGAATCACGGCGGGCGCTGTCGCGCGCCTGTTCGAACTTGAGCTGCGACAACTGATCGCCGCGATAGACCTTTACCACCACCGAATCCGTCTTGGGCGGCACGGTAATCGTGGTGGGCTGCGGCGCGGGCTGCGGAGCGGGCACCGGCGTGCTGCGACGCGGCGCCGGTCGCTTCTCCGGTAGCTGCGGCGCCGCGGGCACGGCCACCTGCGTGAGCAGATCGCCCTTCACGGCGCCCGTCGTCTTGATGGAGTCGGGGTCTCCGTAACCACGCAGCACCAACTGGATGCTGCCTTCGCGCGTGGCCAGCGCGAGTCGCTCGGCTTCCTCCGGCGTGACCTCGAGCGTGGCAGTGGGCGCGTTGATGGGGCGGCCATCTTCGCCGCGCGTAACCTGCGCACCCACCGACAGCACACGCATGTTGCTCATGAACAGCTTGGAGATCTGACCGCCTGCCACCGCATCGCGTGTGGTGAGCATGACGTCCACTCGCGAGTTGGGCTGCACCATGCCGGACAAACCCGCCACGTCATCGATGCGCACCGACATCGCGCGCTTGCCTGGCAGGATCTTGACCTCGAGGCCACCCGCGGTGCCCTCCGGCGCCAGACGGCCCGGCACGATGGCTTCGCCCTTGAAGATGGGGATGCGTGAGACACGTCCCACCACGTCGGTTGGCGCACCGTACGACCCGGCCGGCACCGCGGCCACCGGCAATTGCACGACGGCCAGGTCCACCTGCGTGAGGGCCTGGCCTTCGGGGATGTCTGCTGCTGCCACGACGACATTCTGCGTGGCGATGCGACTGCTCGCGCGCATACCGTCGATGACACGATACACGCCGAAGGTGGCCAGACCGGCCACCATCAGCGCGATGTACAGCACAAATCGATATCGGCGGTCACCGAACATGAGGACGCGGAGCAGAGGTCATGGCAGAACGACGGAGGCGCACGCTCACGGCGAACGCTCCCAGCGATACACGGCCCGCGCCTTCAGGTTGATGGCGTTGGCCGGGAGGGGAAGCAGCAGGGGCTTGAACGGATAATTGGTGATGGCCACCGTGATGTTGGTGACGGCATCCGGGCAGGTCCCCGTGAACGTGACGGCGATATCACCTCGTGTCGGGACCGAATCACCAACAGAAGTGAAGTAGCTGATCACACGGTCTTCGATGGCGGTCTCCGCGGCGCAGGGAAACTCCAGCGTCGCGCCATAGCGCCCACCCTCGCGCACCGCCGACACCAGATTGTTGCGCTGCGCAAACGCACGACTGAAGTCCACGATCCCGAACATCAGAAACAGGAGCACCGGGAGCACCACCACGAACTCGACGATGGCGCCACCATCATCCTCACGGCGCCAGCGGCGCCAGACGGGGTTGAGACGCGCCTGTTTCACGTCAGCGCCCTCCGAATACTCTCCCCCGCGACGCTCCACCAGGCCACCAGCACACCAACAGCCACGGCGATGGCGTAAGGCACACGCTCCCTGGCCTCGAAGGGCTGCATGCGCAACTGCGTGGGATCGCGCAGCGCGAGACCCAGGGCATGCGCAGCGCGGCCAATTCCGTAGCGACGCAGCAGCCAGTACGCACCCAGCACACCGCCGGCTGCACCGGTGACAAGCGAAGCGGTGATCGCTCCCTGCCACCCAAGCCACGCTGAAGATGCCGCCATGAGTTTCGCGTCTCCCGCTCCGATGAGGCGCAGTGCAAACATGGGGAACCAGATCGCGAGACCCGTCAGCACACCCAATGCCGCGTGCCACAGGCCTCCGGCGCCACCGCAGAACATGGCGGCCTGCGTCAGACCCAGTACCAGAACCAACAGGTTGAGGGCATTGGCAATACGCCGGGCCCTGAGGTCACTGACGACGGCAGCTCCGAGGAGCGCGATCAGCACGACGCTGAACGTCAGCACCATCTGTCGTTCCGTCTCACTACGGACGACCGCGTGGTAGTCCGCCTCCCAAACCGGGCACGTTGCTGCCTCGTCCCGGCGCATCACTGCTTCCCTGCCCCTGGGCGCCGCTGGACTTCCCGGAATTGCTGACTTTCGAGCCACCTGGGGTCGGAGCACTGCCACCCACCGAGACGCCGCTGCCCGACGGGTCACCTGCGCCTCCTGAGGTCGCAAGAACCGTTGTGCTGAGCGAGATCACACTGCCTATGGCACCGCGAAAGGACATGAGCACCATGACCAGCACCACCGACGCCACGCCAAGAACCAGCGCATATTCGCTAAGCGATGCGCCGTCCTCGTCACGCCATAGTTCAACGAGGCGTTGTAATGTCGGATGGGCCACACTGCCTCGCGGCACACCCTCAGGCGCTGGCCGCCGAATTGAAGGTGTTCGTCGTTCGGGTGAAGATGCCGCCGATTGCGTTCTTGAAGAGGCTGAACACGCCGATGAGCGCCACTGTGATCATGCCGAGCAGAATGGCGTACTCGGCCAGTGATGCTCCGTCCTCTTCACGGAGTAGCAGTGAAAGTGTCTTGATCATGGAACCCGCTCGAATCTGTAGGTGAGATCGTTCTCATGAAGCAACGGTAACCTACACCTTACGAGCGGGACGTGCGATCAACTCGCGTTGGCGGAGTTCAACTTGGTCGTTGTGGTGTTGAAGATGTTGGCAATCGACTCACGGAACGCCGTGATGATGCTAATGAGCGCGACGGTGATGACGCCGAGCAGCAGAGCATACTCGGCCAGCGAAGCACCTTCTTCTTCGCCAACGAAACGGCGGACGAGGGACGTCATGGTGAAAGACTCCGTGCTGAAGGGAGGGATCTGCATCGACCCGAGGGGCCGGAATCATGCGCGCCGGACTCGCCTCTGTTCTGAACTACGCGCAATGGTTGCGCCACGCAGCTCAGCTGCTTCGTGCTGCTGGACAGACGCGGCGCATCGGCATGCCGTCACCAGAACGATGCACCCAAGCTGAGCCGTAAGTTGTTGAAAGTCAAAGATCTAAAACATGAAATTTCATTAACTTACACCACCGGGTCCAATTTCTCATCAAGGCGGATAAATGATAAAAATGTCACAAAAAATGGCGGTCGTTGCATATCCACAACACGCTGTGTCGTAGATGCAACGAACCGCCAAGATGTTGTGCCACTGCTACGTACGGTCCAGACCGCCGGTTCAGCGATTGCTGGACACCCCACACGTGGCGTCGAATGCGTTGACCAGATCCGCGGCGATTTCCTGCGCGCTGCGCCCTTCGATCTGGTGCCGTTCCAGCATGAAGGCGACTTCGCCGTCCTTCATGAGAGCAATACTCGGGGACGACGGCCGATAGCCGGTGAAGTACTCCCGGGCCCGTTGCGTGGCGTCGACGTCTTGGCCCGCAAACACCGTGACGGCCGCATCGGGCTTTGTGGCGTGCTGCAGGGCCATGGCCACGGCCGGCCGGGCGTTGCGCGCGGCGCAGCCGCAGACGGAGTTGACCACCACCAGTGCCGTGCCCTGGTGATTGCTCAGCAGCGCGTCCACCGCGTCGGCGGTGCGCAGTTCCTGCACGCCGAGACGGGTGAGTTCTTCCCGCATGGGGGTCAGCAAGTGTTCCGGATACATCAGACGTCAGGTCCTGTGTTGAGAGACATGAGCAGCAAGAAATCCTGTGGAGCGCGCCGTGCGGCCAACGCTCCCCTGCTCAGTAATCCGGAATGTCCTCGCGTGGTTCACGCACGAGGGCCAACAGGGCGGCCTGCGGCACCACGAGGAACTGCTGCCCCTCGAAGGTGATCTCCACGGCCGCCTTGCGGAAAAACAGGGCATAATCCCCTACCTGGGCCTGCATGGGCACGAAGCGCGCTTCGCGGCCATTGCCGGTGATGCGCCAGGGTTCGTCGCCTTGGTCGGTGAGGTCGGGGAGCGCCAGACCGGGTCCGGTGGATACGATCTCGCCCCCCTGCACCGCCTGGTTGTCCACGGCGGTCGGCGGCAGATAGAGGCCAACCTTCGAGCGCTGCTCGCCGTCCTCGACCTTCACGAGGACGCGGTCGCCCACCACGAGGAGTCGCTTGTGCTTGCTCATTCCTGAAAGCTAGTGCCCGGCGGAAGGGCCGCGGGTGGCCCGCTGGCCCCGCGCAATGGGCCGGCCTCGGTGCCGGAACGCCCTTCCACCCGCGCGACGATGCGCTCCATGACCCGCAGCAGCTCCTGCTCCTTCTTGCGCACCTGCCGAACGTAGAGAATTCGCGCCAACCCGAGTGCCGCTGCGGCCGTACCCACCCAGGCGGTCAGCGCCATGGGGATTGGCGCCTGCGCCTTGATGGTGAGGCCCATGATCATGGCCCCCAGGCCGCCACCGGCGCCGCCACCCAATCCGCCAAACAATCCACCAGCGAGCTGCGACACATCTTCGAACGCACGCACCGTCGTGCGGCCATTGCGCACCAGCACCTGGATTTGCGCGGCACGCGGAATACCCGACTGCCCGGGACGCAGCACGTTGGTCATGACGGTGAGTGTGCGACCGACGGCACTCACGGTGACCATCTCGCCCATCACCTCGCGCACGTCGTCGGCGATTTCCTCGAACAGGGCGACGTCGACCTCGCGGGGGATGGTGGCGTGAAAATCGAGCTTGGTGTGCGCGCCCAGAAAGAGGTTGGGACGTGATTGCTGCTTCTCGCCGCGCTCGATGACCACGGTGGACGGCGCACGCTCGACCTGTGCGCGTTCCGAGAGCGCGCGCTCTACGTAGCGCGCGTCAATACCGGCTTCCTCCGCGGCGGCCTTCACCAACGCCGCATCGTAGCCCGACGTGAGTGGCGCCGATGTGGGGGGGCGACGACGCAGCGCCTCAGGCGGTGGTGCCTGCACACCGGTGTAGGCCTGCAACTCGGCGGCACGCGCCCACACCGCCTGCGCCTCAGTGGACGACAGCGGCGCGTGAGGCGCGACTCCTGATGCAAGTCCTGACGCGACACCTGGCGCAACGTCAGATGGCGGTGTCGTCCACACCTCGGCGGGCAGTTGTGCAATGGCCTCGAGCAACACCCGCGCATCTCCCGGTCTCGCGTTCGCCGGCTTCTCCAGCAACTGCATGACGAGCGCGGCGACGGTCTCGGGCACCTGCGCGGCCAACTCACGCAGCGGCGTGGGCCTGCTGTTGACATGCGCCACCAGAATGGCGGACGACGTGGGCCGCTCGAAGGGGAAACGCGCACTGAGCAGGAAGTACCAGAGCACACCGAGCGCATAGAGATCACTGCGGCCGTCGATGGCTTCACCCGTGACCTGCTCGGGACTCATGTAGTGCACGCTGCCAAGCACCGTGCCCGTGGCGGTGAGCGGCTGCACCTCCGCGACGCGCGCAATGCCAAAGTCGGTAATGTGCGCCTGCCCCGCGGCATCGAGCAGCACATTTTCGGCCTTGATGTCACGATGCACCACGCCCCGCGCATGCGCGGCGTCCAGCCCCTGCGCCACCTGCCGCACCACACGCAGGGCGTCGGGTACGGACAATGGTCCGTCACCAGCCACGCAGTCGGCCAGCGAACGGCCGTTCACATAGCCCATGACGAAGTACACCACACCATCCCGCTCGGCCGCGGCATGAATGGGCACGATGTTCGGATGCGACAAGGCCGCCGCCGTGCGCGCCTCCCGCACGAAGCGCTCACGCACCTGCGCATCGGCCGCGAGATGCGGCGGCAGCGTCTTGATGGCTACATCGCGGTCGAGGCGCGTATCCCGCGCGAGGTAGACCACACCCATGCCACCGCGTCCGATTTCGCGCACGAGACGGAACTCGCCGGCCACGGCGCGCGCGAGACTGGGGGCCGGCTCCGGCCAGGTCAAGGCGTCGGTGTTGGTCATGATGGAATATGGCGAATGACTGCGTTCACGTGCGGTGGGTTCCGGATAGCGTCACGAGCGACCGCCGACGTAGGCCGCCACACGCTGGGCCGCCAGCGCACCATGCCACTGGGCTTCCTCGAACAGACTGAATCCACTCAGATCGGCGTGTGCACACCAGACGCCGGGCGATGGCTGCCAGGCTTGGGCCAGCTCCTGCCGCGTGAGCACACCGGGCAGCGGACGCGCCATCGCGTGCCCCCAGCGCATGACGTCCACACGCAGTACGCGCTCGGCGATGTCGGGATGCGCGCGAGACAGATCCGCCAACACGGTATCGCGCCAGTGCGTCCAGGGCATGCGCAGCAGACCGGCCCGTGCGTCGCGGGCGTGGCCATCTACCAATGCGTGATACCAGGTCCAGATGGGCTGCGTGGGCGGCGAGGCCAGTCGCTGATGATCGGCCACCACATAGCCCAACGAGGGACTGCCGTAGATGACGTTGTCCCAGCTAGGCGGCGCGCCCAGCCCTTCACGTGGCGGGCCGTCGAGTACCAGGTTGGCCACCACCCATGATGCATGTTCGAGCGTGATAGGCAGCGTGCATCCGGGCAACACGCGGGGCAGCACAAAGAGCGGCGCGGCCCAGATCACGGCATCGGCGTCGATCGTGAGTTGCGGCGTGTGCACACGCCAGCGTCCACCGGGCTGCGACTCGAGTTGCAGCACCGGCGTGCCGGTCATGACACGTGACCCGCCATCACGCGCCGGACGTTGCGCGAGTCGCGTGAAGAGCTGTCTGGCAATCCAGTCGTTGCCCTCGGGCCAGGTGAGTGGCCCGTCTTCGTCTGCAGGGCGGGCTGCGAAGTAGTGCACCGCCGCCCAGGCGCTGGCCTGCTGCAGCGACGCGCCATAGTCGTCTCGGGTGCCATACTCCACCCACCAGCGCAGGGTCTCGCTGTTCCATCCCTGCTGACGCATCCATGCGTCGGCGCTGAGTCCGTCGAGCGCACGCAGCTCACGAGCCAGCGCGCGCGCGGCGGCATCGCCGCGCGCGAGCTCGCGCAGGCGCTCACGTCCCATGTGACTGGGCACGCGAAACGCGCCGCTCTCGCGCCACGCCGCAATGCGGGATTCGAACTGCGCAAACGCGCGGCGATCCGCCGCGGACGCGGCATCGAGTGGTGCGAGGCCTTCGTGCCAACGTCCATGCTGCCAGACCCGCTCCTGCGGCGCATGACAGAGCACGCGCTCATCCCACTGGCCCAACGCGTCGAGCACGCCGAGTTCGCGCATCAGACGCCGCACGTGCACGGCGTCGGCGTCGGGGATGGGCAGATAGTGCGCGCCCCAGGGGGCGCGGCGCCCCTCGAGGCCGGGATACACCGCGGACCGGGTGTTGCCACCCACCACCGACTCGAGTTCGAGCAGGGTCCAGTCGTGCAGACCTTCGGCATCGAGCTGCCAACCGGCGCTGAGGCCACCAATGCCACCGCCCACAATGGCTACGCGGACACGGCGGGTTCGCGCAGGACGCGGTGAAGCATGCCCGCGCCGCGTGGCGGCCGCGTCACGCACCCGATGTCCCGCCGCGCCACCGTCGTCCACAAAACCGCCGGCAATGACCCGCCCTTTGCGGGGCAGTCCCACCAACGCCGGTGCGGCCAAGGCCGTTGTGGCCAAGGCCGGTGTGGCCACGAGTCCAGCCATGGCCTTGAGCAGGTCACGCCGCGTGCAATCGTTCACCTGAACTCCGGCAGTCAGCGATTGATGGCGTCGAACTCGTGCTCGTAGTAGCGCACGAGAATCTGATCGTTGAGCCGGTTGGGCTCGGCCGCCACGCGCTGCATATCGGCCGGAAAGTCGAAGAGCGGCGGAATGCTTACCGCCGTGAGGTAGCGGAGGCCCGAAGGCAACTGCGGCGGCGGTGCGTAGTTCGCCTCGCCGGCAATCACGAAGCCCCACTCACCGAAGCTTGGCACATACACGTGGTAGGGCCAGGTGCGCAAACCGGCCCCCTCCAATGTGCCGACAATGCTCCAGAAGCTCTGCCGCGCAAACATGGGCGAGGTGCTTTGCACGGCGATGAACCCACCGGGCGCCACATGCCGCTTCACCAGACGATAGAACGCGCTGGTGTACAGCTTGCCAACGTGGTAGTTCGACGGATCGGGAAAGTCGATGACGACGAAGTCGTACTGCGCCGGGTTGGCATCAAGCCAGGTGAAGGCGTCGGCATTGACCACCGTCACACGCGGGTCGTTGAGCGAGGCCGCATTGAGCGCCGTCAGGCGCGGATGCGTACGGAACAGTGTCGTCATGCCCTCGTCGAGATCCACGAGTGTGACGCGCTGCACGTCGGGGTAGCGGAGGATCTCGCGCACGGCCAGCCCGTCACCGCCCCCCAGCACGAGCACGCGGGCACGCGAGGGCAGCGCCGACAGTCCGGGGTGCACCAAGGCTTCGTGATAGCGATACTCGTCACGCGAGGCGAACTGCAGATGGCCGTTGAGATAGAGCCGCAGGTCGTCCTTCCAGCTCGTCAGCACGATGCGCTGATAGCGCGTGTCCCGCGTGAGGATGATGGGATCGGCATACATGCCTTCTTCGGCGAGCGTCGTGACCGCCTGCCCCTTCCAGAGCCCGGCCCCGAGTACGGCCAGCGCCAGCACGCCTGCCACCCGCAGTCCTGCCGGACGCGGCAGGTCGTGACGGAACAGCCAGGTGCTCCAGAGTCCGACCAGGACATTGATGACACCAAAAAGCAGCGCCGAACGCACAAGCCCGAGACGTGGCACGAGCAGCAACGGGAAGAGCAGCGAAGCGAACAGCGCGCCGATGTAGTCGAAGGTGAGCACATTGGCCACCACATCCTTGAAGCTGTAGCGATCCTTGAGGATGCGCATGAGCAGCGGGATCTCGAGGCCCACCAGGATGCCGATCAGTGTGACGAGCCCATACAACACGAGCCGGAAGGCTTCGGTGTAGGCAAACGCGAGAAACAGCAGCAGCGACGACAGTCCGCCCACCACGCCCACGATGAGCTCGATCTGCACGAAACGCGTGATGACGCCGCGTACCACGAACCGGGAGAGCCAGCTCCCGATGCCCATGGCAAACAGATAGGTGCCGATGATGGTGCTGAACTGCGTGACGCTGTCGCCCAGCAGATACGACGCCAACGCGCCCGCCACGAGCTCATAAATGAGCCCGCAGGCGGCAATGAGACAGACCGACAGGAACAGCGCCAGCGCCACAGGACCCCGCGTGCAGAAGAACGACGGCTACGGTGCTACGCCATTGGACGAACGACGCAGCAGACGAGCCAGCAAGGAACTCAGTGAATCGCGGCGGCGACGATGATGCCGAGCGCGATGGCCACCGAGCCGATGACAATGGCCACGGCTTTGTTCTGCTTCGCACTGAGCTCGTCCCAGAGCTTGCCGGGCGTAAGCATGTCGATGACGAAGAAGGCAATCGCGAACATCACCACGCCCAGCCCGGCAAAGGCCGCGGAGTTGAGCACGTTGGAGAACAGGGTATCAGCCATGGACAGCTCCTTACTTGCCGCGGAGGATGCGCCCGGGAAAGTAGTACGAAGACCGGTACGCGCCGGGGTTGTCGCGTATCGATCGGGGATTGGTGCGGGAATCGGTGCTGCGTGTGAGCGTCCAGCCGCGATACTGCGCCGTGCCCAACAGGCCCAGCACAGCGACGGCCCACAGTGTGTAGAGTCTGGCACCCATGTCGTTCAGTCCTCCTCGTCGTCGCTGCTGCTGACGGGCGCGTGATCGCTTTCAGTCCAGCGTCGGCTCTCAAAACTGGCTGAGGGCAGCAGCGCAAACGTGGCAGGCAACAGCAGCGCCACCAGCGCCAGACCGTAGAGCGCATAATGTGGCGCGTCGCGCCGCACCCGCAGCGTGTAGCTGGCCACCGGATTGCTCGGCTCCCCCCCCTCGGGCTGCACACGCAGGAACCAGCGCCCCGCCGGCACACCGGCAATGCGCACCGTTTCACTCGTGCTGCCTTCGGTCCAGCGGCCATCGCTGTCAGTGCCGGTGTAGTAGCTGACCTGCCGGGTCACTTCGCGCGTCTCGCCCGTGGCTTCGTTGATGAGCGAGAAGGTGAAGAAGATCCAGTCGTTCTGAAACGGCACGTCGATGTCGATGGCCACACTCGAGGGCCGGCCGTCCAGCTCGAAGGCCGGCGTGACAAAGGCGGCCACGCTGTCGCCCATCGTGCGGTGATAGCTGTAGCCCTGCGTGAACACCGTGCGGTTGCCCGCCAGCGCCACATTGAGCAGGAACATCATCATGAGCCCCAGCACCGCGAGGCCCATGCGCCTGAACACCCGGCCTGCGGTGTGCTCATGCGGGTTGGGCTGGTTGGCAAACACACCGACCGGCGCAATGAGGGCCTTGTCCAGGCCAAACATCTTGCGGATGACATCGGGCGGCGTGTAGGTGCCCAGCGACCAGGTTTCTTCGTTGTCGCTGGACTCGGCGCTCAAGATGTACGGCGGCGACACAAAGTCGCGGCTGAGTACCGAATCACCGACACGCAGCTCCCAGGGGAACTCGCCAAGTGCCGCCGTGGTGCGCGCCACCGCCGTCTGGAAGTGCTTGAAGAGACGCCCCTCGAGCTCCACCGTCGGCCTTGCGCCTTCCGTCTGACGCTCGGGACGACGACGCAACTTCTCGATGACGTTCCAGTGGCCCTGATATTCCGAGAGATACAGGAAGCCCCGGTACGGATTGAAGCACACGTACTCGGTCCAGGAGTAGTCGACCTCGTCCACGGTGATGGTTACCACCTGACAGCCGATGACTTCCCAGGGCGCGCCCTTCCAGGTACCACGCGTACCCAGCGGAATGCGCGGCGTGAGCGACACACGCTCACCGTACTGCAGCACGCGCAAGTTCTCATCTGTCGCGTCGAGCTGCGCACCGCAGGCCGCACACACCACGGTGACCGCCCAGCCCTGCGCGTGCAGCTCGATGCCTGCGCCGCAACTGGTGCAGGACAGTGACGCCACGCGTGGTACGGTCACCATCCCTCGAACTCCCGCAGGTTGCGGAGGGCGAGCTGATCGAAGGTCAGGTACTCACCGAGATAGAGTCGCGCGGGCGTTTCACTGCCATCCACGGTGCCGAAACGTCCCTCGACATTCATGAGGTCCACAAAGCGACAGCGATGCCGCGCGGTGGTGGTGAACGGCAGATCGCCTTCCGTACCGATGTACTCGGCCTCGGTGATGCTCGCGACCTCGTACGGGACGTTGTCGAAGAAGTACAGCGTCCCCACCTGGATGCGGTCGATGGACGGCAGCACGCCGGCCGGATCGGCTTGCATGGTCATGGCGTACTCGAGCTGCGCATCGGACAGCCAGGCGCTGTGGCCGCTGTTCAGTACGCAGTGCCACTCGTTCCAGCGACCGCGGGCCCACTGGTAACTGAGGCGACCGACGACAACAAAATTCTGATCGCGCCAGCGCCCTTCGGTGCCGAGCTGGATGGGCGAGCCGGTATGCGGAAAGTCGGCCTGCTGACCCACGCGGGCGAGGTCGAGATCACGACGCACCAGCACCGAGCGGCAGTAGGCGCAGGTGGTTTGCACCGCCTGCGCCCAGCGGAATCGCACCGGCGCACCGCAGTTCGGACAACTGGCGCCATGTGGCGCGGGAACGGTCATGCCGAGACGCCCGGCGTAACCGGGATGCCGGAATAGGCGCGAATGACATGCCGAACGTTTACCGACTCTGCTCCAAGCAGTTCGGCCAACGCATCACGCCATGGCCACTCCGCACGCGGCGTGCAGCAAAACAGGTTGAAGCATGCCGAGCCATATTCGGGGAAGGTGTGCACCGTCAGATGCGACTCGGCCAGCATCACCATGCCCGTCACGCCACCGGGCTCGGGAAAGGTGTGCCAGAGCGGCGCGCCCACCGGATGCAGCGAGAGGTCACGGATGATGCGCTCGAACACACGCTGCATGGTGGCGGCACTGGCGAGGCGCACGGGATCACAGCCGTGCGCCTCAACCATCCACTCCTGTCCTTCAATGTGCGATACAGGCAAGGACACCGGTAACGTCACCCCTGCGCCGTACCGCAGGCCGAACAGAACTTGGCGATGGACGGCAGCTTCGTTCCGCAATTGATGCAGAACTTGCTTTCCGCGCTGGGCGACACGGGCGGCGCCATGCGTTCGGGCGGCACCGCCACACCGGGTGCCTGCGGGGCGCTGCCGGCTCCGCTGAGCGCGTTGGCAATGGCGCCACCAAGGCCGACACCCGCACCAAGACCCGCCGCGAGTCCGGCCATGCCACCCTCGTTGGCGGCGGCAATGGGAATGGACTGCGCCGCCTGATACGCCGTGTACGTGCGCATGTCGCCGATGATGTTCATGGAGATGCGCTCGTCGAGCTTCTTCTGCAGCTCGTCGGGCAGCGACAGGTTCTCCACCGTGAACGTTTCGAGCTTGAGGCCGAACTGCTCGAAGGCCGGCTGCGTGGCGGCGGCAATCTGCGTGGCCAACTGCCCCTGATTGGCCGCCATGTCGAGGAACGGCACGTTGGCGTTCGCAAAAGCCGCCGTGAAGCCGCTGATGATGGCGTTACGGAGCTGGGGTTCGATCTGCGCCACCGTGTACTCGGCGTCGGTGGCACCGACGTTGCGCTGAAAGACGGCCGGGTTGTCGACGCGGAACGCGAACATGCCAAACGCGCGCAGCCGCACCGCACCAAACTCGCGATCGCGGATGGTGATGGGCTGTTGCGTGCCCCAGCGCTGGCCGGTCTGCACACGCGTGGAGAAGAAGTACACGTCGCTCTTGAACGGGGACTCGAACATCTTGTCCCAGTTCATGAGGTTGGTCAGCAGGGGCAGGTTCTGCGTGACCAGCGTGTGCAGGCCGGGCCCGAAGGCGTCGGCGGCGCGGCCTTCGTTGACGAACAGGGCCAGTTGCGAGTCGCGCACGGTGAGCTGTGCGCCACTCTGGATTTCCATGTCCCGCATGGGGAAGCGGTACATGAGAACCCCAGGGCCGGACTCGGTCCACTGGATGACATCGATGAACTGCTTGCGCAGGAAATCGCCCAACGCCATGTCGCGCTCCGTCTTCGTTGAAGGGGTGCTGCGGGTACTTGAACACTACGCGGCGGGACGGGCGCTGGTGTCACCGATTGGTGCCAGCCACCCGCCCCTGCGCGTGCTACTTCACCAAATGGAACGTGGTCTGGCGGCCAAAGGCCCAGCGCACCTTGCCATTGGCGTCGATGATCACGTCTTCTTCCTGCGCCGAGCGCACGCGCTGGTTGTTCCACTCGGGCACGGGCACCGTGGCCTGCAGCTCGATGGAGTACCACATGCCGGGAATGATCTTGTGGTCGCCGCGACCCGGCACACCGTCCTGGTAGTCCCACAGGCCAATCAGGGCGCCGGCGCCGTGGCCGTGCAGGCCAATCGGGTGTGAATACAACGTGCCGTCGATCTTCTCGTCACGCATGCGCTTGAGCGAGGCAGCCAACACGTCGTTGCCGGTGCGACCGGGCTTGAGCTCCTCGACGGTGATGTCCTGCAGCCGATTGCTGGCCTTGAGCGCCGCCTTGAGGCCGGCCGGCACATCGGTCTCCCCTTCACGCAGCACATAGCCCATATGCTGGGTGTCGGTGTTGAGGCCGAGCGCCACGATGCCGAAGTCACAGTGCAGCACGTCGCCGCGCAGGATGGTGGGATTGACACCAACCAATTCCGGACTGCCGAACTGCCGCTGCACTTCCACGCTCGGCTGGAACCAGGTGCCGAGTCCCAGGTCGTTGACGCGCTGCCGCATCCACCAGAGCACGTCGTCGGCCTTGGTCACGCCGGGCGTGATGACCTTGCTGGAAAAGGCTTCCTGGATGATTTCCCAGGCCACGCGGTTGAGTTCACGGAAGGCGGCTTCTTCTTCCGGCTGGCGCGCGGCGATGAGATCGACGGCAAGCGCTTCGGCATTGACGATGCGCGACACCCACGGCTGACCCAACGCCTCGAGCATGCCTTCCTTCTCGCCACTCGACAGGCCGTCCGCAAACGCGAAGTTGCGGGAGGTGTTGATGGCAATCTTTCTGGGCTTGCGCTCCTCGATGACCTGCTTGAGCACACTCCACTGCTCGTCGCCCCAGAGCTCGGCCTGCCGCTCATTGCCACGACTGCCCGCTGCCGGCGCGGCCACGGGCTTCATGCTGCGCACGGCCTTGTAGACGTTGCCCTGTGAGGTACCACCCAGCGCGATGCGCTCCACACCCTGCGCACCGCGATCGAAGAACACGTAGATGGTGCGACGACGTGCGGCGAAGGTGGTGGGCGAGGTGATGGCCTTGAACAGCGGGTCCTCGTTGTACTCGCGCATGGGCACCACCCACATGTCCACGCCCTCGCGGCGCATCAGGGCCGGCAGGGTGCGCTCCATGCGCAGCTCGAACCACTTCTGCCGCTGCTCGGCCTGATCGCGCAGCAGGCCAAAGGGACGCAGGGTGTCAGCGGCGGGAGAGCCGGAGTGACGGGCACCGGGCGTCTTGGGAGACGTGACGGGCTGGGCGGACAGTTGAGGTGCGGTCAAACAGATCGCGGTCAGGAACAGCAAACTGCGATAGCCGTGGGACGGAAGCCTGTGAGCAGAAGCCATGCGACGGGAGCGTTAGGGAGGGGGAACTGCGGTCGGGGTCGCGGTCGGGGTCGCGGTCGGGGTCGCGGTCGACGTCAGGGTACGGGCGTGTGCGGCGCGGCGTCGGGGCGCGCATCCATCGAGCGTCGCACCATCTGCACCACCACCGCCAAGGTCAGGGCAAACAGCACGATCACCACGCCACGCTGCCAGGTGGTTTGTGCGGTCATGGCCCACCAGTCACCCCAGGTCGCCACGCGCGAACCGAAGCGCTCGCGGCCAAGCGCGATGAGCAGCGTGCTCGTGCCCATTTCCACCACGACCTCTACCACCCAGAACGCGAGCACACGCAGCGGCCAGCGACGCACGGGAAAGTTGCCCAGATGCCAGGTGAGCATGCCGCAGAGAAACAGCACCGCCGCGGTGATGCCGACCACGAAGAACACCCAACTGCCACTGGCCAGCAGCACCGCGCGCCACAGGCGCAGCACGAGCCCGGTGATGCCGGCAGGCTCGATGGTGCGGATGGCGAAGGCACGCAGTGGATGGAGCGTCTCTTCGCCCCAGTGCACCACGTCGCGCGGAAAGAAGCGGGACATTCTTTGGAAGGTACCGGCTGGCACCGTGGGCGGAAGTACATCCGCCGTGTAACCGCCAAGGCCCCAGCGATTCCGGTGTGACGGTCCGTCAGGGCGCCGTGACGGCCAGCAGCAGTGCGCGCAGGCTGAACGCCGCCTGGGCGCGCCAGTAGCGCCAGGTATGCGCCCCTGGCAGTTCGCGGTAGCTCAGTGGTGCACCAACGGCGCGCGCTGTGCGTGCAAAATCGCGGTTGTGGCGCAGCCAGGTGTCGTCGACCCCGACATCCACGAACAATGCCGGCCACTGCACCTGCCCACTCGCGACACGCGGCGCAAAGCGCTCGAGCTGCGTCAGCGGATCGCGGGCCCACCAGGCAATGCTGTCTCCGCCAAACGCGCGGCGCTGCGACGTCCACAGACTGCCAGCCGCGCGGCTGAAGTCCGGCAAGGCGTTGGCACGCCGGATCGATCCCGCCGAGTCACCCGGCAGAAGTCGGGTGGACAGCACGCCGGAATGACTGGCTGCCGCCACGAATCGTTCGGGATAGCTGAGCGCGAGGGTGACGGCGCCGTACCCGCCCATGCTGAGGCCCGCAATGGCACGTCGCGCGCGCGTGGCCTGGGTGCGATAGCGTCGGTCGATGAAGTCCACCACGTCCACCGCGAGGTAGTCGTCGTAGTGCGGCCAGGGCACGCAGTACTGGGCCGCAGGCTCGGCGCGCGCGGTATCGCGCTGACAGCCCGCCAAGTCAGGCAGTGACGCCCAGGTGGTGTACCAACTGTCGTCTCCGTCAGGCATGACGACAATGGCCTGCGGTGCGCCGCCAGCCACCAGCGAGTCCATGGTGAGCGCCAGCGCGCCGTTGTCCACCCAGTTGCGCTCGTTCCCCCAGAGCCCGTGCAGATAATAGAGCACCGGGAATCGTGTGCTGCGCTGACTCTGGTACGACGGTGGCAGATAGACCGTGACGGCCTTGTGTGTGCCAAGTGCGGCGGACCAGAGCGTGTCGGTGACGACGCTGCCACGCGACAGTGACGGCGAAGCCGACGGCGAGGCGGACTGTGCCAAGGCCGCAGGCATGGCCGTGGAGGTGGCGAGCACCGACAGCACCAGCGCCACGGCGCCAATCAGTCCGCGGGGCATCACCACCGCCTCAGCGAATGATGGTCCCGATGCGTCCCCAGCGGATGTCCGTGAGGAACGGCAGCGGGCGCACACTTTCGTCGGCGCGGTAGGAGTAGTACACAAACACCGGACGTCCGCGCACGTTTTCGCGCGGTACGAGGCCCCAGTAGCGTCCGTCCTTGGAGTCGTAGCGGTTGTCGCCGAGCATGAAGAGCATGTTGGGCGGCACGACCAGCGGGCCCCAGTCATCGAGCGTGGGCGAGGCGGGCGGATCGCCGGCGCGCGTACCGCGCACTTCGTAGGCCTTTTGCCACTGGAAGAGCGGGTGCGAGAAGCCGCCGTCGCCGCGCGGATTCTTCTGCGCCTCGGCGCTCTGCCGCTGCGGCATGCCGTTCACGTGAAGGAGGCCGTCGCGCATCCAGACGGTGTCGCCGGCCACGGCCACGAGGCGCTTGACGAGCGTGGGCGTGGGGTCCTCGGGCTGATCGATCTGGTTGGGCGAGACGAACACGATGACGTCGCCACGCTCGGGGTCGTCGTAGCCCGGCAGGTTGATGTTGGTGAACGGGACGTGCGGGCCGTAGGCCAGCTTGTTCACGAAGAGCCAGTCGCCAATGAGGAGCGTGGGAATCATGCTGCCCGAGGGGATGCGATAGGCCTCGAGCAGGAAGGTCCGGATGAACAGGAAGATCGCGATGGTGACCGCGACGGCCTTCACGTTCTCCCAGGTCGTGGCGCCGCTGCCGGCGCCGCCGCCGGGAGCGGACTTGCCGCCTTTGGACTTGCCGGCGGAAGATTTGCCACTGCGCAGCGCAGCGACCGAGGACTTGTCGGACACGGGCGAGGGGGTTGCCAATGGATGAACGGAACGGCGGACGGCGGGAAATCTAAGGGGGCGCGTCCAGTCAGACGCGCCCCCCAGGCCCTACGAGGGAAACCCTCGGAGGTTACGACAGGTGCTTGGAGACCAGCTTGGTCATGTCGAACATGCTGACCGAGCTCTTGCCACCGAAGACCTTCTTGAGCTTGTCGTCGGCGTTGATCTGGCGCTTGTTCTTCTGATCCTGGAGGCCGTTCTTCTTGATGTAGGCCCAGAGCTTCTTCACGACTTCCGTGCGGGGCAGGCCCTTGTCGCCGACGATGGCGGCGAGATCAGCGCTCGGGGTGAGCGGCTTCATGAACGCCGCGTTCGGCGTCCGCTTGGCGGCCTTCTTGGCCGGCTTGGCCGCCTTCTTGGCGGGAGCCTTCTTGGCAGCAGCCTTCTTCGGCGCGGCCTTCTTCGCAGCCTTCTTGGGAGCCGCCTTCTTGGCGGCGGCCTTCTTGGGAGCAGCCTTCTTCGCAGCCTTCTTTGCTGACTTCTTCGCAGCGGCCATGTCGTCTCCTTGGAGTGGTGACCGGGTGGGTCGCGTCGAGCAATCACTGGTCTCGACAGTTCGCGCGAAGTCAGAGAGCGCTTCGCGGACGGGCACAAACTACAATCGCGGAATGCACGCGCAATAGGGCAATATCGTTTTTCCCTCTGGGAACGCGCTTTTTTCGTGTTTTTCGCGCGGTTTTTCCCTCGGGATGCGCTTTTCGCGCACCGGCGTGACGGTGCACGCGCCTCGCTGCGCCGCCCGGTGCACCGCTCGGTGCACCGGGCGGTGCACCGTATCACGCCCCACGTCAGACGTGTCAGCCCGCGGCCAACGCGCGCAATCTGGCGATGGAGTCGACGTCCCAGACGTCGGGGGTGTCGTCATCTTCGGCGACGGTTTCCACCGCTTGCGGCGTTTCGAGGATGCAGGGAATGCCTCGCGCCCGCGGGTCCTGCAGCAACCACCCGAAGGCTTCGGCGCCAATCAGCCCCTCGCCAATGACCCGGTGACGATCCTTGTTCGACCCACAGGCGCCTTCGCTGTCGTTGAGGTGCAGGAAGGCCGGCGGCTCACCCGTGGCCTGCTCGAAGGCGTCGAGGACGGCGGTGACGGCGTCGCGCGACACCGTGAGATCGTAACCCGACGCAAACAGGTGGCAGGTGTCGAGACCGTAGCCGGTGCGATGCCGGCGGTCGGTGGGAATGCCGGCCAACATGGCGGCCACTTCGTCGGGCGTTCGTCCCACGGTGGTGCCGGCGCCGGCCGTGTTTTCGATGAGCAGTCGCGTCCCGCTTTCCGGTACGGCCTCAAGGGCGCGGCGCATGGCCTCACTCACGCGGGCGATGGCGCCGTCGCGGTCGCCGTCGGTGGCGGCGCCAGGATGAAAGCACACGCCGCCCACACCGAGCGCGGTGGAGCGTTCGTATTCCTTGGCCAGACCCGCCGCGGCGCGCGCCCACTTCTCGGGGTCGGGCGTGGCCGTGTTGATGACGTAGGCGGCATGCACGATGACCTGCGCCGGGGCAATGCCCGCCTGCTCGAGCGCTTCGCGGAAGCGGGCGATGCGCTCGGGCTTCACGCTCACCTTGTCGTTGTAATACTTGGGCACGGCGCTGAAGATCTGCAGCGCCTGCATGCCGCCCCGGCCGGCGCGGCGGGCCGCCATGTGAATGCCGCCGGTGTCGATGCAGTGAGAGCCGAGAAATAACATGGGGCGGTAGCCGAAGGGCGTAAGGTGGACCGCGTAAGGTGGACCGCGTAAGGTGGACAGCGGGAAGGAGAAGCAGGCGAGACTAGTGCACGATGGCGCGGCGCAACCGGAACGTCGGCTCGGCGGTCGGGGTCGCGTAGTCACTCCACCCCACCACCACGGCGCGGCCGCGCACCACCACGTGGGGATCGCGGGCCTCGGTGCCACCACTGGCCGTGAGTCGTTCCTCAAACAGGTGGCCGGCCGTGCGCGAGAAGGCCACCCCGATGCGCACACGGCCGCGGCTGTTGGGATCTTCATAGGCCACGGCCACCACGTCGCCGTGTGAGGCCACGCGCGCCACGCCAAGTCGCTCGCCATACAGCACCGCGACCGGTGGCTCGAACGCCGCGCGCGGGTCCATCTGATGCGCATAGAACACCCCGGGGCCCTCGGGCCCGGTCAGCGCATAGGCCACATGCACATAGCCGTTCACGCTGTCCACGGCCACGCTGGCAGCCGGTCGCGCGCAGCCATAACCACCACGCGTATCGGCCTGCGCGTCGCGTGGCCCCTGATCCAGCGAGTCCACCACGATCGGGCCGCGCCACGCGCCGAGTCGGCCCGCCTCGGGCAGGGAGTCGCGCCATGCGGCCACGAGATGCACGCGGCTCTGTCCGGCCCGCGTCCACCACACCGCCACCCGCCCGCGACCCGGCGCGACCACCACCCGCAGCGAACGGGCGCAGCGGGCGCTGTCGAGCGGAGCGTCCCCCTCACCCAAGGATGTGGCCGGCGCCTCGGCCATTCGCATGGCAGGCAGCGAGGAACCTGGCACGCGGTCGCGCACCGAGGGCATGGCCGCCAGCGTGTCCACCAGCAGGCTCAGCGCGCCGGCCTCGCGCAGCACGTCCTGCGTCTCGAGAAACTGCGCCTCCGGCGTCTCCGCCAGCAGCGTGGAGTCGTAGGGCACAAAGGGCGGGTGCGCCATGGGCGACGGCATGGTCGTGGCCACCGGATTGGCGTCCACCCAGGTGGCCGCGGGCTGTTCACAGGCGGTCAGCAGGGCCAGCAGCGGCAGCACAACACGCGCGGCCGGGCGCACACGAAAAGGCCAGCGATCAGTCATACGCGAAGGGTACTGCAAGTTCGGCCTGACGCTAGCTTTCTCCGCACCTGTCCCCGCTCTCCCGGAGATCTTCGATGTCCTTTGCCGCTTTCGACGGCACGCGTCGCGTGCCGCCTGCCGTCAACGAACCCGTGCGCAGCTACGCGCCGGGCAGCCCGGAACGTGCCTCGCTGCAGGCCCGCCTCGATCGCATGGCTGCCGAGGTGGCCGAAATTCCCGTCGTCATTGGCGGGCGCCGCATTCTGACGGGCAACACGGGCACGGTCACCATGCCCTGCGATCACCAGCATGTGCTGGCCACCTACCACAAGGCCAGTGCCGAGAATGTGCGCGAGGCCATCGCGGCCGCCGCAACGGCCCGCGCCGAGTGGGCGAGTTGGCGCTGGGAAGACCGCGCCGCGGTGTTCCTGCGCGCCGCCGAGCTGCTGACCACGACGTGGCGCGATACGCTGCTTGCGGCCACCATGCTGGGTCAGGCCAAGACGGTGCATCAGGCGGAAATCGACGCGACCTGCGAGCTCATCGACTTCTGGCGCTTCAACGTGCAGTTCGCACAGGAGCTCTATGCCGAGCAGCCCTTGTCGGACCACAGCATGTGGAATCAGCTCGACTACCGGCCGCTCGAAGGCTTCGTATACGCCGTCACGCCGTTCAATTTCACGGCCATTGGCGGCAACCTGCCGGGTGCGCCCGCGCTCATGGGCAACGTGGTGCTGTGGAAGCCTTCGGCCACCGCCCTGCTCTCGAGCTGGTACACCTACCTGCTGCTCGAAGAAGCGGGACTGCCCGCCGGCGTGATCAACTTCCTGCCGGGCGACCCGGCCATGATCTCGGACATTGCGCTCACGCACCGCGATCTGGCCGGTGTGCACTTCACCGGCTCGACCGGCGTCTTCAACAGCATGTGGGAGACGATCGGCAAGAACATGAACAAGTACCGCTCGTATCCGCGCATTGTGGGTGAGACGGGCGGCAAGGACTTCATCGTCGCACATCCGAGTGCGGATCCGCAGGCGCTGGCGGTGGGCATGGTGCGCGGCGCCTTCGAGTACCAGGGCCAGAAGTGCTCGGCCGCCAGCCGCGCGTACATTCCGGCGTCGCTGTGGCCGACGGTGAAGGAAAAGTGCGTGGCCATGATGGCCGAGATGAAGCAGGGCGACACGCGCGACTTCAGCAACTTCGTGGCGGCCGTCATCGACAAGCGCGCGTTCGAGCGACTCAAGGGCGCGATCGACGAAGCGAAGAGCAACGCCACCATCGTGGCCGGCGGCGGATACGACGACTCGAAGGGCTGGTTCATTCAGCCCACGATCGTGGAGACCAAGGATCCCAACTACCGCTCGCTCTGCGAGGAGTTGTTTGGCCCGCTGCTCACGGTGTACGTGTACGACGACGCCAAGTGGGCGGAAACACTGCAGCTGGTGGACAGCACGTCGCCCTACGCGCTGACGGGCGCCGTGTTCTCACGCGACCGGCAGGGCGTGCGCGAGGCCATGAGTGCGCTGCGCAACGCAGCGGGCAACTTCTACATCAACGACAAGCCCACGGGTGCGGTGGTGGGCCAGCAGCCGTTCGGTGGCGCGCGTGGCTCGGGCACGAACGACAAGGCGGGCTCGAAGGCCAACCTCATGCGCTGGGTGTCGACGCGCACGGTGAAGGAGACGTTCAGCCCGCCGATGGACTGGAAGTATCCGTTCCTGGGCAACTGACGTCACGCGTTCCGCGGACTCACGACCCGATACCTGAACTCAAGACCCGGAACTGATCAGTTTCGGGTTTTGAGTTTGAGTACCGGGTGCTGGGTTCGACGTGCCAACTCGAACTCCACTCTCATGCGCACCCTCCGCTACCTCACCGCCGACGTCTTCACCACCGAGCCCTTCACCGGCAATCAGTTGGCGGTGGTGTTTGGTGCTGAGGGCCTGCCCACGGAAACCCTGCAGGCCATCACGCGCGAGTTCAACTACGCCGAGTCCACCTTCGTGTTTGCGCCCGAAACACCGGGCACCACGAAGCGCGTGCGCATCTTCACGCCAGAAATGGAAGTGCCGTTTGCCGGTCACCCTACCATCGGCACGGCGCATGTACTGGTGGCCAGCGGCGAGGTGCCGCCCTCGGCCGACGATACGGCACGTGGCGAGATGACCGTGGTGCTCGGCGAGAATGTGGGCCCGGTACCGGTGCGCATCACGCTGAACGGGAGCGAGCCGGTACAAGGTCAGCTCACCACGGCGCAGTTGCCCGAGGAGCGCGTGGAAATCACCGACCTGGACGCGCTGGCGTCCACGCTGTCCCTGTCAGCTGACGACTTTGTGGGCGGTGCCCATGCACCCGCGGGTGTGAGCTGTGGTCTGCCCTTTCTGCTCATGCCGCTGCGTAGCACGGCAGCGGTGGCACGTGCACAACTCGACATGGCCGCCTGGCGCCGCGTCCTGGGCAACACCTGGGCCGCGTGGCCCATGATCTTTGCCATGGCGCAGGACGACGATCAATCGAACTGGCCGGCGCATGTGCAGGGCTGCGACATTCGCGCGCGTGTGTTTGTGCCGGGCAGCACGGTGCCGGAAGACCCGGCCACCGGCTCCGCCAACGCCAACCTCGCGGGCTATCTGGCCGCACGCACGCCCCGCGACGGGACGCTGCGCTGGCAGGTGGCGCAGGGCCTCGAAATGGGTCGCCCCAGTCGTCTCGTCATCGAGGCGGACAAGGTGCAGGGCGCGCTCACGGCGGTGCGTGTGGGCGGCGCGACGGTGGTGATCAGCGAGGGAACGCTGCGCGTGCCGGATCGGGCGACCAGGTGATGACACGATCGCGGCCCATACGCTTGGCGGCGTAGAGCGCCTCGTCGGCGCGGGCGCGGAGCGCTTCACCCATGCCGTCGTCGCGCACCGCATCGGATGCCACGCCAATGCTCACGGTGACCGGAATGCGTGCCGTGGGCTCACCAAAGCTGCGGCGGCGAAAGGCTTCCACCACACGCTGCGCCAGTTGCAGCGCGCCGTCCATGCCCGTGTTGGGGGCGAGAATGGTGAACTCCTCGCCGCCCGTGCGCGCCACCACGTCATCCTGACGCGCGCTGGCACGCAGGAGCTCGCCCACCCCGGCAATGACCTGATCCCCCACCAGATGCCCGTGGGTGTCGTTGACCTGCTTGAAGTGATCGAGATCAATGGCCAGCAGCGCGAGCGGCGTTTGGGTTCGTGCCGCGCGCGCCAGCTCGCGGCGGTATTGCTGCTCGAAGCCCCGCCGGTTGAAACACCCCGACAGCGGGTCGGTAAGCACGATGCTGGCCAACTCGGTTCGCATGCGGTTGTATGCGCGTCCCACGGCCGTGATGGCGTCGGGCCGCGCGTCAGCTGACACATCATAGCTGCCGCTGAAGTCGCCCTCCTGCGCACGCTCGAAGATCTGCACGAGCGTACCCAGTCGCTCATGCAAATGGCTTTGTACGCGTGTCACCAAGAGCGCGCCCACACCGAACACAGCCAGCGTGATGAGCACCTCGCCCCACACCACCGTTGCCCCGTGCCTGTCCGCGAGATCATTGAGCAGCAGATAGGCAGTGGCGGTAGCCACCAGAGTGAGCAAGGCCGGCGCACGACCGAAGTACACATGCGTGAGCTGCAGCGAAAACAGCGCCAGCAGCAGCCCCAGGTGATACTGCTCCACACGCGCCAGCAAGAACACCAACCAGAACACCACCGCCAGGTCGGCAACAGCCATCAGCGTGGACAGCGTCTGGCCAGCCGCACGCTGGCGCTGCACCCAGACACGGATGCCAATGACCAGTACCGCATAGCTCACGGGTACCAGACCGAGAAACCATTCGGCAAGTTCGGTACCCACCACCCGGTCGGCGACGGGTGACAGACTGAGGAAGCCGAACGTGCGTAGCCCCACCGTCACCGCGCCGGCCAACAAGGCCAGCGCAATGCGGTAACTGGTCTGCCACCCCAGCACGTCGGCGGTGGTAGTGGGTGATCGGGTCGGCTCGTCCTGCATGGCGGGAATGCTACCCCGGCCGAGGCCGTTTGGTAACGGCGTGCGCCGCCCTGTGTTACTTGTGACACAAACGCAGCGCCAATGCCCTATGGCAGGCTGTGGGTCCCGCTGGCAGCTCCTATGCCATTGCCAGCTCGCGATCTGCCACCGGCGACTCCACGACCCGCCCATCGAACAGCTGCACGGTGCGCTGGGCATGCTGCGCATAGCGCGCGTCGTGTGTCACCATGCAGATCGTGGACCCGGCGGCGTGCAACTCCTGCAGCAACTGCATGACGGCCTCGCCGTTGCGCGAGTCGAGATTACCGGTTGGTTCGTCAGCCAGGAGAATGGCCGGGTCACCCGCCACCGCACGCGCCACCGCCACACGCTGCTGCTGACCGCCGGACAATTGCGGAGGATAGTGCTTCGCGCGGTGCGTCATTCCCACCTTCTCGAGAGCCTGCTGCACCCGCGCCTTGCGTTCGGCCACGTCCATGTCGCGGTAAGTGAGCGGCAGCTCCACGTTCTCCCACACCGTGAGGTCGCCAATCAGGTTGAAGGCCTGGAAGATGAAGCCGATCTCGCGATTGCGAACACGCGCGCGGTCGACCGCCGCAAGCCGCGCCACCGAGGTGCCGGCAATACGATACTCGCCGTCGGTTGGCGTATCGAGCAGGCCGAGGATGGACAGCAGTGTCGTCTTGCCGCAGCCTGACGGACCCGCAATGGCCACGTACTCACCTTTCGCAATGGCAAAGTGCACATCTTGCAAAGCATGCGTCTCCACCTCGTCGGTGAGGAAGACCTTGCGAATGCCCTGCATGTGAATGAGCGGTTCGGCAGCAGCTGACATGTTGGAAGAGCTCCGGGTGATGGGAAGACGGGGCCGTTACTTGATGCGGATGCGTTCGGCGTTGGCGTTGCTGCCGAGATCGGACAGGATGATGCGATCGCCTTGGCTGAGACCATTCACGATTTCGATGGTGTTGACCGAGCTGCGCCCGAGCACGACCGGTACGCGCACGGCCGTACGGCCGTCGGCCTCGAGCTTGAAGAGCGCAGCGTTGCCACTGCCCACGCTGAGCGCCGGGCGTCCGGCATACAGCACGTTGCTGAGCTTGTCGATGACGATGGTGCCATCCACGCTGAGATCCGGCACGGCGCCGGCTGGCAGTGGGCCCTCGAGCGCCACATCGATGGTGACCGAGCCACCCTGCGCAGACGGATCCTTTCGGATGACACGTCCCGTTACGAGGCCATTGCGCGTATCCACCGAGGCGGTCTGACCGAGCTGCACGTCCTTGGCCTGCGACTCGGGAATGCGCAGCACGGCCTTGAGCCGGCCGGGTTGCACCACCTTGGCCAGCGCGGTGCCCTCGGGCACCCACTGTCCCAGCTGCAGCGTGAGTTCCTGCAGCACCCCGCCATCCGGCGCGCGCACCTGCAGCGAACGCAGTCGCGCCTGCTGATTCTGCGCGATGGCCGCCAGTTGCGTCACGCGCGAAGCCTGTACGGCAATCTGCGAGTCGATCGCGGCGCGCATGAGCGCGAGACGTTCCTGCTCGACACGCAGGCGGGTGGTGAACTCTTCCGCCGAGGCCTTGCGATTGGCGGCCTCGAAGGCAGGCACGAGACCAAGTCGCACGAGCGAGTCGGCGGCACGCGCTTCCTGCGTACTGCTCACCCACTGCGTGCGGGTGGAGGCCACCGTGCCCTCCTGCGTGAGGATGGCACTGCGAAGATTGGTGCGCAGGTTGATGAGATCGATCTCAGCCTGCCGCACCTGCTGTTCGGCCTGCATGGTCTGGATCTGCAGATCGGGATTCGACAATTCGAGCAGCAGTTCGCCGCTGCCCACCTTTTGCCCTGACTCCACATGCAGACGCTCCACGCGCGCCGAGGCCTGCGCCGTGATCCAGCGAATTTGTTCTGGGACCAGCGTGCCGGGCCCGCGCACCTCGCGCACGACATCGCCGCGCTGCACGGTGTCAATGAGCACGGTGGCGCGGTCCACCGTGGGCATGGCGGGGTCGAGCCGTGTCAGCGCGAGCGTAACGGCGGCCAGCAGCGTCACGCCACCGGCGATGAGTGCCGGTTTCTTGTAGGACTTTTGGGGAGTGCGGACGATATCCATGAGAACAGATACGGGTAGTAGTGCGAGATGGCGTCAGTCGTAGCGCAGAGCCTGCATCGGATGCACCTGCGAGGCGCGGCGCGCCGGCAACCAGGCGGCCCCGAACGCGACGAGCGCGAGCACCAGTACCGCGGCGCTGAAGACCACGGGGTCATGTCCCTCGAGCTGATACAGCTGTGACTGCGCCGCGCGGCCCAGACCGAAGGCTGCGGCCACGCCAATGACCGAGCCGATGAGGGTCATGACCGCCATCTGCCGCATCACGAGACCACGCACGCGCGCGGCGTCGGCGCCAAGGGCCATGCGCACACCGATCTCGCGCGTGCGTTGGGTGACGGAGTAGGCCAGCACGCCGTAGAGACCCACCGCCGCCAGCAGGGTGGCCAGGACCGCAAACGCCGAAGCCATGGTGCTGATCATGCGATCGAGGAACACATTCTCCTTGACCTGCTGCGGCAACGTTTTGAGATCTTCCACCGGGACGGTGGGCGCCATGCGGCGCAGCAGCGTCTGGACCGACTGCAGCACGTCTTCCGGGCGCTGCGTGGTGCGCACGTAGAAGGTGAGCGCACTCGTGCGCGCTTCCTGGCGCCAGGGCGTGAAGAAGAGCGGAGGAATTTCGTCCTTCACTTCGCTGTAGGCCGCGTCCTTCACGAGACCGACGATCTGGATATTGAGCGTGTCGTTGCCATTGCGGGACATGAACTTGCCGATCACGTCCTTGCCCAGGTTGAACTTGCGCACGAAGGCTTCGTTGACCATGGCCACGCGTGCGCCGCCCAGGCGATCGCTGTCGGTGAACTCGCGTCCGCCCAGCAACTGCATGCCGAGCACGTCGAGGAACTTCGTACCCACCACGTTGTAGCGGCTGTTGCAGTCGACATCGGGCCCGCAGTCGTAGCCCTGCACGCGCACGTCCGTGCCCCAGTTGTTGCCATTGAGGATGGCCACCACCGCGTTGGAGACTCCGGTGACGCCCGGCATGGCGGCGAGCTCCTGCTCCACCTGCTCGTACAGCACCGTGGCCCGCGTACTGTCGTAGCCGCTGCGCATGGGGGAGATGCGGAAGGTCGCGACCTGCTCGGTGTTCAAGCCCAGATCGGTGCGACTCACATTCACCAGGCTCTTTAGAAAGAGGCCAGCCGAAATGAGCAGCGCCATGGAGAGCGCGATCTGCGCCGTGACCAGCACCGTCCGAAAACGCGAAGCCACGGCGCCGCCGGCAATCTGCCCCGCTCCTGCACGGATGACGGTGATGAGGTCATCGCGGGTGCTGTGCAGCGCCGGAAAGAGGCCGAACACAAGTCCGGTACCAAGCGCCACCAGGCCCGAGAACAACACCATGGAGGGCTGCAGCGAGAAGTTGATGGTACGCAGCGCTTCCGGCGGCATGAAGCCGGCAATGGCCTTGAGTGTCCACACGGCCACCAGCAGGCTGGCCAATCCACCTAGCACGGCCAGCACCAGCGACTCCGTGAGCAGCTGCCGCAGCAACTGCGCGCGCGTGGCGCCCAGCGCGAGGCGCACGCCCATTTCGGTGGCCCGGCCCGCACCGCGCGCCAACAGCAGGTTGGCGATGTTCGCGCAGGCAATCAGCAGCACGGTCCCGGTAATGGAGAAGAGCAGCAGAATGGGGGTGCGCGCTTCGCGGTGAATGCTGGTCTGTCCACGCGCGCCGTTGCTGAGTTCCACGCGCTTGGCGCGAAAGAGCTTCATGGTGGCATCACTCATGCCTTGCTGGAGCGGCGCTTCCACCTCGGCCAGCGTATTGCGATACACGCTGTTGAGTTGCGTACCGGCTTGCTCCATGCTCATGCCCGGCTTGAGACGGCCGAACACATACATCCAATACGATCGACGATCGTCGTACGGGTTGGTGAGCGTGGACATGGGCCAGCGCACACTCATGGGCACGAAGAGATCGGGCTCTGCGCCCAGCGTCGTACCACGGAACCCGGCCGGTGCCACGCCCACCACGGACAGCGAGCGGCCATTCACCATGACCGACTTGCCGACGACGCTGCGGTCGCCGCCAAAACGATTCTGCCAGAAGTCGTGACTGAGCACAGCCACGAAGTGCGTACCCACCGGCTCGTCGTCGGCCGGCTGTATGACACGACCCAGTGCAGGCGCCAGCCCCAGCACACCAAAGTACGAACCGGTGACGTACATGCCGTCCACCGTCATCGCCTCGCCATCCACGGCGAGATTGCCGCCAAACTGCACGTGCCCCGCGATACCCGAGAAGCCGGCCTGCAGGCGCTCGAGATCACGGTACATGGCGTAGCTGAACACATCGTCACAGCTACCGGCCTGGTTGCAGCTGGTACTGCCCGGTTTGGGACCAGGTGCTGAGAAGTTCACCAGTTCCTGTGGTGCGCTGACCGGCAACTGTTGCAGCAGCAACTGATCAAAAATCGAATAGATCGCCGCGTTGGCACCGATGCCAAGGGCCAGCGATGCCACGGCGATTGCCGTGACGAACGGAGTCTTGCGCAGCATGCGCAAGGCGAGCGTCAAATGATTCATGGGGACACGCGGAATGGGCGAAGACCGTGGCAGACCTCGGGTCGGAGAGTCTGACAGTCGAACCGCGTGCAGGGTTTGAACGCAGGCTGATTTCAGCCCAAGGCGGCCTGTACCCGTTCGCGGACGAGGGCGCTGGGGTCGTTACTCAGGCTGCGCAGCACGGCATCCGCCGCGGGACGATGGCCCGTGCACAGCGCGCCGATGGCGGCGAGACGTACCTGCAGAACATCGAGCGCATGGCTATCCTGTCTGGCCAATTCAGCCAAACGGTTCCGGGCGCGGGCCGTGTGCACATGCGCCAGCGCGGCAATCACTTCCAACTGGTATTCGAGCGTCAGTTCTTCTTCGTGAACCGCAACGAGTGGGGTCGCCGCCACATCGCTGTCTGGTGCCGCAAACACGATGGACAGGGCGCGATTGCGCACGTCCACCGACGGATCAAACAGCACCGACTCAAGGCGTGCCATGGCGGTCTGGCCACCAATTTTTCCGAGTGCCACGACGGCGGCCATGCGCACGCGCGCGTCGCTGTGCTTGAGCAGGCGCGTAAGGTCGTCTACGGCCGCCGGCTGTTTGGACTCGCCCATCAAGGCCGCGGCATTGCGCACCACGTACCAAGTGCCGTTGCCGATGTGTTCGCGCGCGACGGGTACGATGTCCGGCAAGGCCGTCGCCACATCGAACAGCAGACGCCGTTCGTGGACGTCCGGTGCCGCCATGAGGTGAGTAAACACCGTGCGTGCGCCGGCTTCACGCGCGTGCTCCAACACGGCCTGCACCGTGTTGAGCTCCGCCTGCTCCGTGACCAGGGCCTCGACCACCAGATGCAGCGCCTCAGGTGTCGCGCCCGTGGCAAAGGCTGATGTGTGCATGGCGTCGTGAAGAATGCGGCAGGTTGCGCGCGCATCCTGTCTCGCCAGTGCGTCCTCGAGTTCACCCGATTCCACGGCTGCCACGGCAGCACCGCGCGCCGCAGCTCCGCGTGCCGCCTCATCGGCGGCACTGTCATGGCGCGCCTGCGCGGCTGACACCGGTACACCGCCAGTGGGTACGGCCTCGCCTTCAAACCAGAGGCGAATGTTCCACAGCCCGAGGTCGCGCGCCGCTTCACGCAGCGCCTCACCACGGGGATCCTGCTCGAGGTTGAGCAGTCCGCCCAGCTTGATGAACTCCGTGTCAGTCGTCGTGGTGTCGATATCGATGCGCGCGAGATCCAGACCGGCCATGGCGTCATGCAGCACCGCCACCGCATCGGCTACCCCATCGTGCGGATGCTCCGCGAGGAGGTCACGCGTGAGACGAACACTGCCAACACGCGCCAGCGCGCAGAGGCGCTGAACGCTCGTAAGGACTTCGGCGATGGGTGCGTTTTGCCGTAGTTGCGTGAGCAGCATCGCCAACGCGGCGGCATAGACGAACTCGAGGGGCAAGGCGCCCTCCAGTGTGACGGGTCGCCCGCAATCTCCGTCCGGACGCGCCAGTCCGCCAGAAGGGCCCGTCGTGAGCCCTCGTTTACCCCATCAGGTCAGAGTGGCGCGCCGAGGTAGATGTCGGTACGCCAGCCCTTGTTGGGGAAGAGGCCGCGCGCGAAGTCGAGACGCAGCAGGCCATCGAGCACGCCAAAGCCGAAGCCTGCTCCCTTCTGCGTGATGCCCTGGCCAAAGGCCTCGCGTCGCCCGGCCCAGCCCGCGTCGAAAAAGGCCACCGGGCGGAATGCGCCACGCCCACGTCCGAACTCCGCGCGCCCGAACCAGAAGGCGTCGCCGTTCTGCGTGCCAGGCAGCTGGCCGCGCACGGTGCGCAGACCACCCACGTACCACTCGCGCTGGAAGGGCAACCGTCCGGCAGAACTGCCCGCGGAGCCGGTGAAAGCTGCGGCCCAGCCGCCGAACTGGCGCGAGAGGGTGCTCTCCACCGAGCCGCGTGCATACTCGAACGTACCCGTGGCGCCTTCGACACGCGTGATGTTGAGCCAGCGCAGCCCACCTGGACGATCGACGAGCGTGCGTGACCACGTGACCTGAGCGCCCGCATACGAACCCGGCTCGGCCAGAATGTTTGGCGCAAAGCGGCGGTCACCGAATGCACGCGCAAGCGAGAAGGTGTTCACCACATCGCTGTCGCCGGCAGTCCACTGCCGCTCGAGAAAGAGTCGCCCCTCGAGTGTGCCGCGCCGCTGCTCGCGGCGTTCGGTCAATTCCACCCCGTAACTGCGATAGTAGAACCCTTCATCGCGGCCATACAGCAGCGCAGGCAACGAGGGACCGATGGACAGGGCGCCGGCCCACTCGGGATTGGCCGCGGACAGGCGATGAAAGACGCCGAAACCCACCGTGCGCGCGCCGTTGCTGCGCAGCAAATGCAGCTCGCCGTTGGCGTGCAGATCGGCGTGACCGATACGCGCCACCCCGCGCGCCGTGTATCCGGCGCCAAGCTCCTGCGTGACTTGGAGTCCGGCCGAGAGGCCTTCGACGCGGTTGTAGCGGAACAGGTCAGAGCCACTGCGCAGCTTGGGCCACTGCGGCCCCCACGGCACCTGCAGACCCAGGTCGAGCGCCTTGAGCAGTTCGTCCTGACTTGGCAGGTCGAAAATGTCATCGGCCGTAGCCGAGGAGGGTGGCAGTGCGGGCGACTTGGCCAGCGTCTCCATGTCGCAGGGCAAATCGTAGGCAATGCGCAGCGCGCGATCGTAGCGCTCCTCGACACGCGTCCAGGTGCTGTCTTTTCGGCACTGGGTGACCTTGCCGCGTCCATAGCGCCGCTCCTGCACGGAATCGCGGCGAGCGGCGCCCTTCTCAGAGGTGCCGCCGACGTTCACCGACACCTGCACGTCGCTCCCTGTTGACTCCACGACGACGGAGTCCTTGTCCGTGCTGTCGCGAGGCGCCCAGCGATCACGCGCCTTGGGCACCGCCGCCAGGAAGAAGTCACCGTCCACGTCTTCGTAGGTGAACTTCTCGTCCATGCGGAAGGGAATGTGCATGAACATCACATCGGCGCTGGCGGTGGCACTGTGCGCACGCGGCAGCCAGAAACGACCCTTGTAGAGTGCGTACTCCACCGTGATGCCGTCGAGGCGCGCCTTCATGGGCCGAATGAGCGAGGTGACGAACGTGCCCGGCTTGTCCTCGGCGTCATTGGCACGCTGGCGTACCCGCTGGGCACTGTCGCGCATATAGACATCACGCGGCAGACGCGCCCGCAGAATGCTGTCCTGCAACGGCCCGAGCACCTTGAATTCCTGCTCGTCCTTTTCGATTTCCTCGAGCGCTGACGACCAGATATCGATTTCGGTGGACAGTCGATACGCGGCCCGCACGAGCTGCCCCCGCTCACGATCGAACCAGAAGCTGCCCACGAAGGTGCGCCAGTCGGGCTTGCGGCCCGCGATGCGCAGCTCCTGCAGACGAATGATCTGCCCGTCGGGCAGCGTGATGCGCGCCGAATCGCCCAGGTCGTAGCGATACCAGCGCTCGGCGCCGCGCGCGAGCGGATGGATGATGTCGCGGTCGTCGACATCGGTCTTCACCACACCAAAGTCCGACGACGGAAACCAGAGCTGCTCGCGACCGGGAAAATAGGGCACGCTGACGGCGCCCACAAAGTCGCCGTTCACGTCGGAGGCCATGGGGATGGTCATGCGCGAGCCCTGCGGCCGAACGCGCACGCCCACATCGCGGCGCCAGGAGATGTCGGCCACATTGTCGCCCTGAAACAGCAGCTTCTGCACACCGAGGCGGCGCGGGCCCATGGACAGCGACACGCGCTGTGTGGTGGTGGCGCGATACGACTTGAGCGCACTGTCCTGCTGTTCGCGCGCGGCGCGGGCGCGCTCGAACACCACGCGTGCCTCGTCATTGGAGAAGGCCGACGCCGCAGCCTCAGCGTTGAGTGCGGCCAACGTGGCGCTGTCTCCGCGCAGACCGCGGCGCGTGATGTTGCGTGCTTCCCGTACGGCGTCGCGAATGGGCTCGCGATACTGGCGCAGCAGGGTGTCGGGCCCGGAGCGCGGCCGCGCTGTGCTGTCGCGTCCACTGCGCGGCGGGTTCTGCCCTTGGGCGGACAGGGTGAGCGGCAGTAGCAGGGCAAACGCCAACGACGGCGTGCAGGCAGCGAAGAAACGCATGATCCGGCCAGAAGGGTGCAGACGACGAGCGGACAGAAACACCGACTTGAAGACCTACGGTGGGTCAGGACGAGCGGTTTCTCCCTCCCAAACGTAACTTCGGGCAGTTGGACCCCCGCCCCGGCCATTCGTTTCAGGAGACCCGCCGTGCCATCTGCCCCGCTCATGTTCCGCTGGACCCGTCCCCTGGCCGCTGCAGCGGCTCTCGCCGGCCTCGCGCCGCTGGCCCCGTCTTCGGGCAGTCTGTTGCAGGCGCAGGGTCAGGCCGCCGTGGCCTCGGCTGATCCACGCCTCGACGGGCTCAAGGCGGAGGCCCTCAAGCTCGTGGAAGGCCGCGCCAAGCAGGTGCAGGAAATCGTGGACATGCTGTTCTCCTTCCAGGAGCTCGGCTTTCAGGAGTGGGAGTCCCAGAAGTACCTGACCGGCCTGCTGGAGAAGGAAGGCTTCAAGATCGAGCGCGGTGTGGCCGGCATTCCCACCGCATGGACGGCGCGCTGGAGCTACGGCACCGGCAAGCCGGAGATTTCCCTGGGCTCCGACGTGGACGGCATTCCGCAGGCCAGCAACAAGCCGGGTGTGGGCTACCGTGACCCCATGGTGTCGGGTGGCCCGGGTCATGGTGAAGGCCACAACTCCGGGCAGGCCGTGAACGTCGTGGCCGCCATTGTCGTCAAGCAGCTTATGCAGCGCGACAAGATCAACGGCAGCATCATGCTCTGGCCCGGCATTGCCGAAGAGCAGATGGCAGGCAAGGCGTTTCTGGTGCGCGATGGCATTTTCAAGAACACCGACGTCACGCTGTTCACGCACGTTGGCAACGATCTGGGCGTGTCGTGGGGCGCGAGTGGGCAGAGCGCGCTCATTTCGGCCGAGTTCCGTTTCCGCGGTTCGAGTGCGCACGCGGCCGGCGCGCCGTGGCGCGGGCAGTCGGCACTCGATGCCGTCATGCTGATGGCGCAGGGCTGGGAATACCGGCGCGAGCATCTGCGTTTGCAGCAGCGCTCGCACTATGTCATCAAGGATGGTGGCGACCAGCCCAACGTGGTGCCCAGCACCGCCAGCATCTGGTTCTACTTCCGCGAGCAGGACTATCCGCGCACGATGGCGCTGTTCGAGACGGGCAAGAAGATTGCCGAAGGCGCCGCGATGATGACCGACACCAAGCTCGACACGGTCATGATTCTGGGTTCGGGCTGGTCGGCGCACTTCAGCAAGCCCATTGCCGAAGCCATGCACAAGAACGTGCAGACGGTGGGCATGCCGGCCTGGGATGACAAGGACCAGACGCTGGCCAAGGGCATCCAGAAGGAACTGGGCTCGCCCGACTTCGGTCTGCAGATGCAGGTGAACAAGGAACTGCGTGGCGCCGAGACACCGCAGAACTGGATGGGCGGCGGCTCCGACGACATTGGCGACGTGTCGTGGAACATGCCCACCATCACGCTGCGCTTCCCGAGCAACATTCCGGGCCTGCCGGGCCACAACTGGGCCAACGCGATCTCCATGGCCACGCCCATTGCGCACAAGGGGGCGGTGGCCGGCGCGAAGGTGCAGGCGCTCACCATGCTCGACATCTTCCTGCAGCCCAAGGTGGTGGCCGACGCGTGGACCTACTTCCGCGATGTGCAGACGAAGAACGTGAAGTACCAGCCGTTCATCCGGCCCGGCGATCAGCCGCCCATCTGGCTCAACGCCGACATCATGGCGAAGTACAAGCCGCAGTTGCAGAAGTTCTACTACGATCCGACGAAGTTCAAAACGTACCTGGAGCAGCTCGGGATCGAGTACCCGACCGTGCGGCCGGCAGAAGCCAAGCCGCGTGGGGACAACTGAGGGTTCGTGAAGACTCAGGACCCGACACACATACTCACGACCCGGAACTGATCGGTTCAGGGTGACTCAGAGCCCGAAACTCTTACCCAGAACTCGAAACGGATCAGTTTCGTGTTGTGAGTTCAAGTTTCGGGTTTTGAGTTGACGCAGGTCACGTCTCAACCGGATACTGCCGTGCATCTTTCACGTCTTCACTTTGCTTTTCTCGGTGTGCTGCTCTGCGCATCAGCTTCCACGGCGATCGCGCAAAGCTCTCCCAGCGCGCTCACCACCGAAATCGACCGCCGCACCGCCGCCATCGCGTCCAAGCTCACCGCCTGGCGCCATGACATCCACCAGCACCCGGAGCTGGGCTACCAGGAGAAGCGCACGGCCGCGCTGGTTGCCGCGCATCTCAAGAGCCTCGGCCTCGACGTGCAGGAGAACGTGGGCGGCATTCCGGGTGTGGTGGCGGTGCTCAAGGGCGGCAAGCCCGGGCCCACCATTGCCATGCGCGCCGACATGGACGCGCTGCCGGTGACCGAGTTGGTGGACGTGCCGTACAAGAGCACCGTGCGCACGGTCTACAACGGCGTGGAGACGGGCGTCATGCATGCCTGCGGGCACGACTTGCACACGGCCATGCTGATGGGTGTGGCCGAGGTGTTTGCTGGCATGCGCGCGCAGTTGCCGGGCACGGTCAAGTTTCTCTTTCAGCCTGCCGAGGAAGTGCCGCCGCGTGGTGGAGCGCAGCCCATGATCGAGGCGGGTGTCATGCAGGGCGTGGACGCGGTGCTGGGCTTGCACGTGGGCCCGGGTCCGCTTGGCACGTTGAGTTGGCGTTCGGGTGCCATTTCTGCGGCCAGCGACGCGTGGCGCATTGTGGTGCATGGCAAGCAGACGCACGGGGCCTTTCCGTCCAACGGTGTTGATCCCATCGTGGTGAGCGCGGAAATCGTGACGGCGCTGCAAACGGTGGTGTCGCGCTCACTCGACCTCACGCAGGGTCCGGCGGTGCTCACGGTGGGCGCCATTCACGGCGGTCTGCGCGAGAACATCATTCCCGACTCGGTGTGGATGATTGGCACCATTCGCACCTTCGACGCCAAGGCGCGCGACAAGGTGGGTGTGCGCATGAAGGAGATCGCGCAGCATATCGCGGCCGCACACGGCGCCACCGCCGATGTGAGTGTGACGCTGGGCTACGGCAGCACCATCAACGACGCGGCGCTGGTGGGGCGACTGGCACCAGTGCTGCAACGCGTGGGCGCGGGCAAGGCATTCGAGAGCAAGACCCAGAGCATGGCGGGCGAGGACTTCTCGCGGTTTGCGTCAGTGGCGCCGGGATTCTTCTTCAACTTGAGCGTAACGCCGCCGAGCGTGGACCTGATGGGCGTGGCGAGCAATCACTCGCCGCTGTTCCAGGCCGATGACAACGCCATGCCGGTGGGTGTGCGGGCCATGGCCAACGCGGCGCTGGAGTTGTTGGTGGGTGGGGTGCCGAAGCGGGCCCAGTAGGACGCGAGAAGACGCACAACTCGGAACGCGAACACAAGCCCCGGAACGGATCAGTTCCGGGTCTTGTGTTTGGGTGTCGAGTTTTGGGTTGTTTCGACTGAAGACCCACGACTTGTACTCAAAGCTCACGGCTCACCGAAAGTCCGGTCAGCCGTGGGCTTTGCGTTCAAGTTTTGAGTGGTGGGTACGTCGAGCATCTGGCTATAGCGGAAGCACGCTGGCCAACATGGTCTTACCAGCGAAATTGACTGTAGCACCACCCCAGTCCCGTTCGTGCTTCGTCGACTGACGAGCCAACACGAAACGCCGTGTATCTCGGCACCTCAAGCTCTGGATCCGAGGACCAGGTGAGAAGGAATCTGGTTCCGATACGGTAGGCGCCAGGAGCCAAAAAGCGTTCCTGCAGTTCCTTGCCATCGGCGTACAGGGCGAACGCGTTGCCTCTTTTCGCTCCGGGACGCGTATACCAGGCTATTCCCCGGGCATCGATCAACACGGCGTTCATGGCTGAGTCAACCTTCTGCCCCGCTTCCTTCAGGGCGGCGCGCGCCTTCTCTGCAAGGGCGCCGGAGGCCAGAATCGACACCTGCCTTTCAACGATCTCGTCGATTCCACCATACTGCTCGATCGGAGTCCTGGGGAAGGGGTGCGATGCGAAGGACGCAGTCTGTCCGTCCACCGAAAGGTGCCGGACGCCCGTCGTATCCGCCAGAACCACTCCATTCTCACAGACTACCCCCGCACCGGGCACGATTTCGCTGAGATCGAGCCGATAGGACTCTGTTGGCTTCAGGAGATCGATTCGCCTGACCTCAGCCACGGACGCAAAGCGTGTCGGGGTAGCATCAGGCAAACCTGCCAACAGATGAACCGAATCAACGCCAACACGAACGCCTTGCGTGACCAGTGGCCGCGGCTCACCGAGGGATGCGACCCACCGTCCGTCGGCGAAACGGCCAAGCAAGAGTTGGCCAAGCTTTTCGGTGAATCGCCACTCGCGAAAATCGATTCGCGCGCCGGTCGGCTTGTATTGATGGTACAGGTAGCCAATCTGACGCGTGCGATCGAATACCATGATGGTGTCGCCAGGCAATGAGAAGACACCTTCAATGTCATTGAACTCATCAGGCCCCTGCCCTCGGCGCCCAAACCTTACTTTGAGACGACCCGTAGAATCGTAGATGGCCACGTGCTGGTAGTGCCTGTCCACCAACACCAGGTCGCCATTCCTCTGCTCAGCTACGAGGTCTGGGTCCGCGAAGCCCAGGCCTGCTTCGTGACCAGTGAGAGAAAAGACACTGTCGAGGGCGACCTCGCGCCGTACGCCCGATTCGTTGCGTGCCGACTCGGACCCGTCCGAATCGGGTGTGGCGCACGCGAACAGCACCAAACTGACAAGACAGGCATTCAGCGCACGCATCGTCACGGACACTTTCGCGGACTGCTCGACCTTCATTGGCGCGCCCCCTGATTGATTGCGACGTCAGGTTCGTGGGCAGGTCCGTCCTGAAGGTGTTGTGTGATCTGCTGCTTCGCCGCCCGATTGATTACCACCACCAGCGCGACGCATGCGGCGATGGTAGCGAGTGCCACCAGCGTCTGTACTACAACGCCAGTCCCGAGCACTCGATTCCAGGGCCAGGCCAGCGCCGAAAGGAGCGCAAGGACCTGCAAGGCATCGCGTTCATAGCGACCTTTCTTCATGGCACGCGACTGCCACAGCAGTAGCACGACGAGTACGGGCATGCCCCAGAGCAGGGCAACGGTGAAAACACTGTCGGTCATGGGTTGTTCGGATTGAATTGTCACGACTGGACTGCATGTGGGACCTACGACCTACGACCTACCAACTGCGACCGTGTCTTGGGCGACTGCCGGCCTTACTCTCACGGTTCAACTGCCTTGGTGGCCGACCTCCGCCTGTAGAGCGCCACTTTGTGGTAGTCGCCGTGGGTAAACGATAGCACCAGTCCGTCTCGAGCAGCGACCAGCCGAGGTGTGGAGTCTCTGACGGCCAGACAGCCTCCAGTCCGAACTGTGATCACGCAGGTGGCAACGGCACTGTCAACCTGAAGAGAGCGCCGGTACTGCAGCACTGCCTGCTCTGCCCCAAGTGGACGAAGCACAATCGTTTCATCGGATCCATCCCGGTGCTGCCCAGTTGAATAGAACTGTGGGTTGACCACAACGCCCCATGGCACAACGCCCCGAACGGAGTCGGCCCAGAGAGGCGCCCCGTCTGCAAGCGTGTATGCGCGGACAACTGGGAACAGCTTCGGAACGGTAAGCACCACGTCCAGTTCGGGGAAGCAGGCCACCTTCCCTTCACTATTGAGTGCCGGAACGTGTTGCGGATGCTCCTTCGGGCCATCAAAGTCGCCGAACGATCGGACGATGCTTCCAGCAAACGTCACCTCGTGAAGCGGGTGTCCGTTGTGACTGCCGAATACGATGGCCCTCTCCCGCGACAGGCAGAAGTCTGACCCAATGAACGGAAGCGGCGCGCTGGTGCCTTTGGCTGTGTTGCTGTTGCTGGTTGGGATGGCCACCAACCCGTTCACGCGATCAAGCACATACAGCGTGCCCTTGCCATCATGGACCAAAGACACCGGTTCGGTCAGCTCACCTGGTCCTCTGCCACTTCTGCTCAATGTTCCGAGCGAACGCCCATTCCTGTCGAAGACCCTGATGTTGTTGGTTGAAGCATCGAGGACATATGCGTTCAGCTCTTTGTCGAGGGTTGCATCCACGATGCGCCCGAAGTCCTGGTCCGGGCTGGCCTCGGAATCGCCCTTCTCCCATAGAAGCGCAAGGGATGCTGCCGGTGCTTCGCCCTCGGGGGTCGCTGACTCCTTGCCGTCGCAGCCAGCAACCGCGACGACCAGCAAGCCCGAAATCACTGACCTGGCAAGTTTGCTCATGGATTGGCGTGGTATCCAATTGGGGGTGTTCTTGTACCAGCTTGACGTGCAGGTAGCGAATCTTACCCCCGCCCCGCAATCGTGGTAATGGCCGCCGCCAGCTTGTCGGCATCGGTGGCCGAGTTGTAGAGCGTGGGCGTGACGCGCACGCAGTCGCCCTTGGCGAGACCTGTGCGCTGGAAGGTGAATACGCCAAACTCGTCATGCAGCGTGCGCGCTATGAGGCTATTGGCTTCACGCGTGCCGCGTCCGTGCAGACGGAAGGCCGTGATGGCACCGGTCAGGTGCGGATCGTCGGGCG